>WNFZ01005833.1_pt1 | contig 11227 bp, 8 predicted proteins | sample 5400081 | NCBI WGS metagenome assembly WNFZ01 (sample SAMN13153365, study PRJNA577476) | soil metagenome | isolation source: 80 cm soil or saprolite under grassland replicate 1 | place: USA:California | collected 2016-06-15
CTGGCCGTGTCACACGCCTTCCATTCGCCGCTGGTCGCGAACGCCGCCGGGGTGTTCGGGACGTCGGTCGACGCCCAGGCGTGGGCGCCGCTGACCGGCCGGGTGATGTCCACAGTGACCGGTGAGCTGTTACCGGCGGACGCCGACCTCGCCGGGCTGCTACGCGATCAGATCACCGATCCGGTGCTGTTCCAGCAGGCGATCGCCTTGGCGGCCAAGGAGGCCGACCTGTTTGTCGAGGTCGGCCCGGGCCGAGTGCTCACGGGTCTGGCAGCGGCGGCCGACGTGCGCGCGGTGGCACTGGACACCGACGACGAGTCGCTGGCCGGCGTGCTGACGGCGGTCGGGGCGGCGTTCGTGGTCGGCGCGGCCGAGGTCGACTCAAGCCTGTTCCATGGCCGGCTGCTCAAGCCGTTGGAGATCGGGGCCCGGCAGTCGTTCTTCGCCAGTCCCTGCGAGGAGGTCCCGTTCATCAGCATCGAGGCCCCCGCCCATCCGGTGGAACCGGCTTCGACCGAGGCCCCGCCAGCGGCCGCGGTCGCCTCCAGCCTGGAGCTGTTGCGGCGGCTCGCCGCCGAACGGGCCGAGCTGCCGCTGGATCTGGTCGGCCCGGACACCCCACTGCTTGACCACCTGCACCTCAGCTCCATCACCGTCGGCCAGATCGTCAACCAGGTCGCGATCCAACTCGGGGTTCCGGCCGAGCAGGCTCCGCGCAACTTCGCCACCGCGACCCTGCGGGAACTCGCGGACGCCTTCGACACCCTTTCCCGGCACGCCGAGACCGTGGCGTCGGCGGCACCGGCGGTACCGGCCTGGGCGGCGTCCTGGGTCCGGCCGTGGTCGATCGACCTCGACATCACGCCGAGTCCACACCGGATTGCCACGCCCGCCGACGGTGAGTGGCAGGTCTTCGCGCCGGTCGGTCACCCGTTCGCCGAGGAGCTGAGCGCCGCCCTGGCCCGGGCCGGGGTTGGCGCCGGCGTGCTGGTCTGCCTGCCGCCGGACTGCGCCGAGGGCGATCTCGACCTGGCCCTGCGGGGAGCCAAGACGGTCCTGGCCGAACTGCCGAACGGGCGGTTCGTCCTCGTCCAGCACGATCGGGGCGCGGCCGGGCTGGCCAAGACGCTGCATCTGGAGTCGCCACAGACGAGGGTCACGGTGGTCCATCTGGCCACCGGCGACGATGCGGTGGCCCGGGTGACGGCCGAGACCGCCGCGACGGAGTCCTTCGCCGAGGTGTTCTACGACGCGGACGGCACTCGCCGGACCCCGGTGCTTCGGGTGCTGCCCTTCGAACCGGCCCGGACCGTGTCGGCCCTCACGGCACAGGACGTACTCCTTGTGACCGGGGGCGGCAAGGGCATCACGGCCGAGTGCGCTCTGGCCATGGCCCAGGACAGCGGGGCCAGGCTCGCGTTGCTGGGGCGGTCGGACCCGGCTCGCGACGCCGAGCTGTCGGCCAACCTCCAGCGAATGGCACAGGCCGGCCTCACGGTCGAGTACGCGCGAGCTGACGTCACCGACGCCCGGTCGGTGGAGCGCGCGGTGGCCACGCTGATCGAGCGGCTCGGCCCGGTAACCGCGGTGCTGCACGGCGCCGGTCGTAACGAACCCGCCTCGCTGGTCACCCTCCAGACCGAGACCATGGCCCGCACCCTGGCACCGAAGGTCGGCGGCCTCCGCGCCGTGCTCGCCGCCATTGATCCACAGCACCTGCGGCTGCTGGTCACGCTCGGCAGCAGCATCGGCCGTGCCGGGCTACCCGGTGAGGCGCACTACGCCACGGCGAACGAATGGCTGGCCGAGGCCACTGCCGAGTTCGGCCGGCGGAATCCGCACTGCCGCACGATGTGTCTTGAATGGTCGGTATGGTCGGGCGTCGGCATGGGTGAACGGCTCGACGTGGTGGAGACGCTCGGCCGCGCCGGGGTGAGCGCCATCGCGCCGGACCAGGGGATCGCCGTACTCCGGCGACTGCTGGCCGACCCGGACACTCCGGGCACCGTGGTCATCAGCGGCCGGACCCACAGCGTCGACACGATGCGCTACGCCGAGCCGGAGCTGCCGCTGCTGCGTTTCGTCGACCGTCCCCTGGTGCGCTACCACGGGGCCGAGCTCATCTGCGAGGTCGAGCTCAGCGTGGGAGGCGACCTGTACCTGGCCGATCACCTGCTCGACGGCAGTCACCTCTTCCCGGCGGTCTTCGGCATGGAGGCCATGGCGCAGGTGGCCGCCGCCGTTACCGGTAAGGTCACCGCGCCGGTCGTCGAGAACGCCGAGTTCCTCCGGCCGATCGCCGTGCCGGTGCACGGCAGCACCCGGATCCGGACTGCGGCCGTGGTGACCGGTACCGGCACTGTCGAGGTCGCGCTGCGCAGCGAGGAGACCGGCTTCGGTACCGACCACTTCCGGGCACGGTTGTGCTTCCAGCCGGCGACCCCGGCGGCCGGCGCACCCGAGCAGATCGAGCCGGGCCTGCCCGAGGTGCCGCTCGACCCGGCGACCGACCTCTACGGCCCGGTGCTGTTCCAGGGACGCCGGTTCCAACGCCTGCGGACCTACCACCTCGCCGCGGCTCGCGACGTGGACGCCACGGTGGCGGCCGACGACTCGACCGGCTGGTTCGCGGCCTACCTGCCGTCCACGCTGCTGCTCGGCGATCCGGGCGTGCGGGACGCGATGATGCACGGCAACCAGGTCTGTGTGCCCGACGCGACGTTGCTTCCGGAGGGGATCGAGCGGATCGTGCCGGCCGGCGCGGCCATGTTCGACGCCGACTCGCTCCGGTTCCGCGCTACGGAGCGCTCGCGGGACGGGGACACCTACGTCTACGACATCGCCCTGCGCGATGCGGCCGGCGTCGTCGTCGAGCGGTGGGAGGGCCTGCGGCTGCGTGCCGTACGGAAGCGGGACGGATCGGGGCCCTGGCATCCGGTCCTGCTCGGTTCGTACCTGGAACGGACGATGCACGACCTGCTGGGATCCGCGATCGCGGTCGCGGTCGAGCCCGCACCGGCCGGGCCGCTCCGGCCTATCACCACGGTCGCGGTCGGCCGGGCCCTCGGTGGGCCGGTCAAGGTCCGGTACAGCGAGGACGGTCAACCGCGGGTCGCCGGCGAGCGCAAGGTGTCGGCCAGTTCGGCGGCCGGTCTCGCCCTGTGCGTCGCGGGCACGGATCCGATCGGCTGCGCGGTCGCTGCGGTGGAGGGCCGGACCGGGCAAGGGTGGGCCGACCGACTCGGCGCGGAGGCGACGGTGGCGCACCTGATCGCCGAGGCCGCAGGGGAACCGCTGGACGTGGCGGCAACGCGGGTTCGGGTCGCCCTGGGGTGCCTGCCCGACGCCGGCGAGTGGCGTGTGACGGCGGCCGAGCCGATCGGCTGGGTCGTGCTCGGGTGCGGCGACCGCCGGGTGGCCACCTTCGTCACTCGATTGTCCGGCGCTGACGACAAGGTGGCCGTGGCCGTTCTCAGCGGAGGGCATGAATAGACCATGGAGAAGTACTACGAGTACCGCCACACCGTGGGGTTCGAGGAAACGAACATGGTGGGCAACGTCTACTACGTCAATTACCTGCGCTGGCAGGGCCGGTGCCGGGAGATGTTCCTCAAGGACCGGGCGCCGTCGGTGCTCGAGGACCTCCAGCACGACCTGAAGATGTTCACCCTCAAGGTGGACTGCGAGTTCTTCGCCGAGCTCACCGCGTTCGACGAGCTGTCCGTCCGCATGCGACTGATCGAGCTGGCCCAGACACAGCTGCAGTTCGGCTTCGACTACGTGCGGCTGGCCGAGGGCGGGGAGACGCTCGTCGCCCGCGGTAGTCAGCGGGTCGCCTGCATGCGGGGGCCCAACACCCGGACGTCCCCGGCCCGCGTGCCGGAGGCGTTGGCCAAGGCCCTACAGCCCTATTCCTAGGCGGCCCCAGGAGGGGAATGTGGAAAGGCTCGAGCTGGCTCACGATGCCGTCCACGAGCAGGCATCCCTGCGACACGTCCTCGGCGCCTTCGCCACCGGGGTCACGGTGGTGACGGCGGGCGGAGACCTGGCACACGGCATGACGGCCAACTCCTTCACCGCGGTATCCCTCGATCCGCCACTGATCCTGGTCTGTGTCGGACGGAACGCCCTGATGCACGACGTGCTCGACCGGCAGACCACCTTCGCGGTGTCGATCCTGGCGGCCGACCAGACCGAGGTGGCGCGGTACTTCTCCGACAAGCGACGGCCGATCGGCCCGAAGCAGTTCGACGCCGTGTCGTGGTTCCCCGGGGCCCACAGCGGTGCACCCCTCATCGACGGGGCGCTGGCCCACCTCGAATGCGAACTGGACCACAGCCACGAGGCGGGCGACCACACGATCTACATCGGCCGTCTGCTGTCGTTGTGGCGCCGTTCCGGCGCCGACGCGCTGTTGTTCCTCAACGGCCAGTTCCTGAGTACCGCCTGATGGCGGGACCCGCCGACGTGGGGGTCTCGCCGGCCGACTGCCGCGTGTGGTGCATCGACCCGGCCGACGCCCCCGACTGGTGCGAGGACCTGCTCAGCGGACCGGAGCGGGCCCGCGCCGAGTCCCTCCGCCACGTGGCGGCGCGACGGCGGTTCACGACGGCCACCGCCCTCCTCAAGGTCGCGGTGGCCGAGTCGGCCGATGACGATCCGTGGAAGGTCGAGCTTCGCCGGGAGTGCCCGGAGTGCCGAGGGCCGCACGGGCGCCCCGATGTCGTCGGAAGCACGCTCAACGTCTCCCTTTCGCATGCCGGCGACCGGGTGGCGGTCGCGCTGTGCGCGGACGGAGCGGTCGGGGTGGACGTCGAGCAGGTGATCGCCGACGTCGACGTCGACAGCATGCTGGGATTCGTGCTCAGCGACGCCGAGCGTGCGGACTTCCGCGCGGTTCACGGCCGGCCGGCCCGGGTCCAGGCCTTCTTCCGCTGCTGGACACGCAAGGAGTCGGTGCTGAAGGCGACCGGCGACGGGCTGCGGATCCCGATGTCGAACCTGACCGTGGGGGCGCCGCACGACCGGGCCCGGCTGACCGGCTTCATCGACCGTCCGGACTTGGTCGAGACGGCACACATCGTCGATCTGGATCCCGGACCGGGTTACGTCGGGGCGGTCACGGTGCTGTCGGCCCGACCCGTGCGGGTCCGGGAACGCGACGGCGCGGATGCGTTCGCCACCGCCGCCGGCTTCGTCCGCGACCTCGTCCCAGGCCACCGTGAAGCTCATCTGTGGCGCCGCTGATACCGGCCGTCCGCGTCATTTCTTCGCGATTGCGGTCGTTGCGGCGCACGCCGAAGACAGCACTTTCCCGTATGTCTGCGCGCGGACCCCGCCGACACGATGAGCCCGGGTCAAGAGCTCGGTGCGGCCGCGGCCTTGATCCGTCCTTCGCGCTTCGGGCACCGCAACCAATCCAGGGGAGTCGTGATGCCAACCGGATCCGCCGGTATTCTCCGCCGGCTCGCACCAGCGATATTCGTGCTGTTACTCGTGCTCGGCCTGTTCGTCGGCGCGCGGCTGCCGACGGCCTCCGCCGCCGACCGGGCCGGCCTTGCGTCGCGCTTCCGCTTCACCGAGATGCCGCTTGCGCTCCCGCCGGGGTTGCCCATGCACTCCGTACGGCAGGTGAATCCCGCGTACGAGAAGATCCGTTCCTGGATCTCGTCGGTCGGCGCGGCCATCGCGATCAACGACCTCGACGGCACCGGTACTCCGGACGACGTGTGCCTGGTCGACACCCGCAGCGACTCGGCGATCGTCACTCCGGCCCCGGGCAGCGCGGCCCACTACAGCCCGTTCGTGCTCAACCCGGCGCCGCTGCCGATGAACCCCACCATCGCGCCGATGGGATGCGTGCCGGGTGACTTCAACCTGGACGGCTGGACCGATCTGATCGTCTATTACTGGGGCCGCACGCCGGTGCTGTTCCTCAACAAGGGGGGCGGTGGTCCGCTGAGCAACGCCGGCTTCCGGCCGACCGAGCTGGTGTCGCAGGCGCCGGCCTCGGACGGGCTCTACCACGGCGCTCTGTGGAACACCAACGCCGTCGCGGTGGCCGACTTCGACGGCGACGGCCGGCCCGACGTCGGGGTCTTCAACTACTTCCCGGAGACCGCGGTCCTCGACCCGGACGGTCAGCCGAACGTCCAGATGAACCACTCGATGTCGAGCGCGACGAACGCCGGTGGCGCCCACATCCTGCACTGGACGTCGGTGACGCGCGACTCGGTGAAGTTCGAGGAGCAGCCGGCGATCCCACCGGCGTACTCGACCGGATGGACGTTGGCCGCCGCGTCGGCCGACCTCGACGGTGACCTGCTTCCCGAGCTGTACGTGGCGAACGACTTCGGCCGCGACCGCTTCTTCCACAACGTCTCCACCCCGGGGCGCATCACGTTCACCCTCGGCGAGGGCCGCCGGGGCGCATTCGACCCAAAGTCGCTGGTCGTCGGCCACGACTCGTTCAAGGGCATGGGCATCGAATTCGCCGACCTGGAGGGCACCGGCCGCTTCGACGGCTTCGTCAGCAATATCACCACCTCCTGGGGGCTGGAGGAGAGCAACTTCCTCTGGCGGAACACGGCGGCCAGCCCGCAGGCGGCGCGCACCGCCATGAACGTCGGCGTCGCGCCGTTCCACAACGTGGCGGCCGAGCGCAACATCGCATGGACCGGCTGGGGCTGGGACGCCAAGGGCGCCGACTTCGATAACAGCGGGACGCTGCAGGTGGTCCAGGCGGCCGGGTTCGTGGCCGGCCGGATCAACCGCTTCAACTGGCTCCAAGAGCTCGCCGCCGCCAACGACCTGCTGCTGCAGGACCCCGCCATGTGGCCGAAGGCGGTGCCGGGCGACGAGATCGCCGGGTCGCAGCCGTTCGCCTTCTGGGTCAAGGAGGACGGGGTCGACCGGTACGTGAACCTCTCCGCCGATCTCCACCTCACCGACCCCACGCCCAGCCGGGGCATCGCGGTCGCCGACGTCAACGGTGACGGACGTCAGGAGTTCGCGGTGGCTCGCCAGTGGGCCGCCCCGCAGTTCTACCGCAACGACCTTCCGGCCCGGGACAACTTCCTCGGCCTGCGCCTCTACCGGCCGGTGACCGGCGCGGGCAGCGGGCCGATCGGCACGCCGGCGTACGGCGCTCAGGTGCGGATCACCACCGCGGACGGCAAGGAGCAGGTCGCCCAGCTGGATGGCGGCGGCGGCCACTCCGGAAAACGGAGCTTCGACGTCTTCTTCGGCCTCGGATCCGCGGCCGGCCGTCCGATGGCGGCCGACATCAGCTGGCGGGACCTCGCCGGCAACACCCACCGGCAGCGGCTGGACCTGACCCCAGGCTGGCACGACGTGATGCTCGCAACCCAGGCACAGGAGGTGCATGCGCGATGACGCAGGTCGAGCGCATCAGCATGACCCCGGTCGGCATTCCGACGAGCCCAGCCGCCGGCCCGGCCGTGGCCGTACGGCCCGCCCCGGGGCCTATCACATCCCAGCCGGCCCCGGCACCCCGAGTGAACGCGGCCGACCCCCGCTACAAGGCGCTGCGCAACTTCGCCATCTCGATGAGCATCTTCAACATCCTCGGCTACGCGGTGCTGGGATTCGAGCAGCCGTGGACCTGGCCGCTGTTCGCGCTGGCCGTCGGGTACAGCACCGAACTGGTCGTGGAGATCATCGCGGCGTGGGCGCAACGGCGGCAGCCGGGCTTCCGCGGCAATGGAGCCTGGGGCGTCTACACGTTCCTGCTGCCTACCCACATCACCGCACTGGCGGCGAACATGCTGCTCTACGCGAACTCGAAGTTCTGGCCGATCGCCTTCGCTGTGGCGGTCGCCATCGGCCAAAAAGCGATTCTGCAGGCGCCGATCAAGGGCCGGATGCGGCACTTCATGAACCCCTCCAACTTCGGCATTACGGTGACGCTGCTGGCCTTCTCCTGGGTGAACGTGGCGCCCCCGTACCACTTCACGGAGAACGTCCCCGACGTCATCCGGATCCTGGTTCCGCTGGTCATCCTGTCCGCCGGCACGGTGCTGAACGCGGTGCTGACCAAGAAGGTCGGCCTGATCATGGGCTGGGCCGGGGGTTTCGTCATCCAGGCGCTGATCCGGCACTACGTCTGGGACGTCGCGCTCTGGGCGTCGCTCGGAATCATGACCGGGGTCGCGTTCGTCCTCTTCACCAACTACATGATCACCGACCCGGGCACCACCCCGTCGTCGTTCCGCAACCAGTTCATGTTCGGCTCGAGCGTGGCCACGGTGTACGGCATCCTGATGCTCTTCAACGTCGTCTATACCCTGTTCTTCGCGGTCACGATCGTCTGCCTGATCCGCGGGCTCTACTGGTGGGCCACCTACCTGCGGGACCGCCGGCGGGACCGCCTCTCGCTCGGGGTGATCTCGTGACCGCCCTCGACCGCGGCGCGGCGCCGCTGCGCACGGGTCGGTTCACCGCGCTCAACACCAAGTATCACCGCGCCGCCCTGACCGCCCTCATGGTCGTCGTCATCGCGCACTGGGCGGAGCACATCGCGCAGGCCTACCAGCTGTGGGTGCTCGACTGGCCGCTGCCACGGGCGCGGGGTGTCCTCGGCCTGCCGTTCCCGTGGCTGATCAAATCCGAATGGCTGCACTACGGCTACGCGTTGGTCATGCTGACCGGCCTGTTCCTACTGCGTCCCGGTTTCCGCGGCCGCAGCCGGCGATGGTGGACGATCGCCCTGGTGATCCAGTTCTGGCATCACATCGAGCATCTGCTGCTGCTGGTGCAGGCGCAGACCGGCCACTACCTGTTCGGCCGGCCGGTGCAGACGAGCATTCTGCAGCTGGCGCTCCCGCGGGTGGAGCTCCATCTGTTCTACAACACGATCGTCTTCATCCCGCTTGTCGTGGCGATGCTCCTCCATCTGCGGCCCGGCGCCCAGGAAGCGCGGGTCTCGACGTGCAGTTGCGCCCGTCACCTCGCGGCCGCGCGGGCATGACGGCACGTCGGTGGCCACGGCTGGTCCTGGGCGCGGCGATCCTCGCGGCCGTTCTCGTGGCGGTCGTGCCGCTGCACCGGCCCGGGTCGACGCCGGTGCGGCTCATTGGCAGCAACCCGGCCGACAACGCCCGGCTCGATGCGATGCCGGGGACGGTGACGCTCCAATTCTCCGCCGCCACGGCGTTGGCCCTCGCTCACGTGGTGGTCGAGGACGCTCACGGCACCACGGTGTCCCGGGGCGAGGCGGAGCTCGCCGGCTCCCGGGTGAACCAGCCGTTGAACGCCGGCGGCGATGGCCTCTTCCAGGTCGGTTATCACGTGGTGTCGTCGGACGGCGCCGAGTCGTCCGGTGTCCTCCGGTTCACCATCGGCAGGTCGCCGGACGCCGGGTCGGCGCCGCCCGCACCGGACGCCGCGGTGGGGCACGTCCATCTCACCAAGGACCCGCTGAGCCTCCTGCTGGTCCTAATCGACCTGGTTCTGGTCGCGGTGCTGCTGATCGCCATGCTCGGCCCCGGCCGGCGGCCAGGCGCTGACACGACGACGTCACCCTCGAGGCCGGGCAGCTGCGGGGCTGCCCGGCCCGCTCTTTCGAGGCCGGCACGCTGGGAGAGGACCGGCCACGGCGCGCATGCCACTGTCGTGGGCAACGGTGTCGGTCCAGCGACGCGGACGAAGAAGGGCGGAACCGGTGGCGCACATCGATCTCGGAATCGACGAGACCCAGCTTCCCGGAATCATCGGGCTCATGGCCTACCGGCCGGAGACGGCGCGTCCGCTGAACGAACTGGCCAACGTGCTGCTGGTCGAACCGAATTCGCTGTCCCGAGGCGATCGCGAGCTGATCGCGGCGTACGTCTCCAGTTTGAACGAATGCACCTTCTGTTGTGAGTCGCACTCGGCCTTCGCGGCGGCGCAGCTGCCGGGCGGTACGGAACTGGTGGCCAAGGTCCGCTCGGATGCCGCATCGGCCCCGATCTCCGACCGGATGAAGGCGCTCTTGCCCATCGCCGCCGCCGTGCAGCAGAGCGGCCGGCAGGTGACCGCGGCACTGGTGGACAAGGCCAAGGCGGCCGGGGCGACCGACGTCGAGATCCACGACACGGTGCTGATCGCCGCGGCGTTCTGCATGTTCAACCGCTACGTCGACGGCCTGGGCACCCTGGCCGGGCGGGATACCAGCCAGTACGCCGTCATGGCGCAGCTGATCGTCGCGGCCGGCTACGGCGCCGACCGGCCCGCCTGAGCCCCGCCGCACGACAGGAGATTCGTCCATGAGCCCAGTCGACACGAGCCCCCTGCACGACCGGCTCGGCTTCGCCCGGCAGGTCAAGGCCGCCTCCGACAGCGAGCTGCTGGCTCTGATGCAGTCGCCGCGCCGTGCGTCGATCGTGCACGACATCGTCGAGGACCTGCCGGCGGTCTTCCTGGCCGACCGTGCCGGCGACCTCGAGGCGGTGGTGCACTGGAAGGTGACCGGGCGCCCCGACGGTGGCGCTGACACGCTGGAGCTCGTCATCGCAGGGGGGACGCTGGCGGTGTCGCTGGAGCCCCGCCGTACCCCTCGCCTGACTCTGACCCTCGGACCGGTCGACTTCCTGAAGATGGTCACCGGCAACGCCAATCCCAGGCTGCTGTTCCTGCGTGGCCGCATGAAGGCCCGCGGCGACGTGGGGCTCACCGCGCGGTTTCCCAGCCTGTTCGGCACACCGCGGCCCTAAGGGGAAACACGTGGAGGACTTCGACGGCCTGTCGGCCGATCAGGTGATGACCCTCGAGGCGTACGCCGACACCATCATCCCCGGCGAGCGGCGCGGTCCGGCCGACCGGGCGGTGGCCGGCGCCGTGACCGGGGGTGGCGCTGTCGCCTCCGGAGCCGTGGAACTGATGCGCTCACCGGAAGGCGGCCTGGCCGGCGTCCTGGACAGCCTGGCCGATGGCCTCAACGAACACGCGCGCGACTACACGGCCCGGATCGGCCTCGACCCCGATCCGGGCGTCCCGCCCTTCGTCGCGCTGGAGTTCGCCGACCGGGTCGCCCTGGCCCGCGAACTGCTGGCGCCGGGTCATCCCGAGCAGGAGCTGTGGGTGTCGCTGGCCATGTTCAGCGCCATGGCCTGGGACACGGGCGCCCATATGCACACCACCGACGCCATGGCGGCCGGCCATCCGGGCCTGACCGCGATGGGGTTCATGCCGCCCGAGCCGGACGGCACGTGGCGCTTTCCCCGGTTTT
>WNFZ01019180.1_pt2 | contig 11226 bp, 9 predicted proteins | sample 5400081 | NCBI WGS metagenome assembly WNFZ01 (sample SAMN13153365, study PRJNA577476) | soil metagenome | isolation source: 80 cm soil or saprolite under grassland replicate 1 | place: USA:California | collected 2016-06-15
CACGACTTCTTCCTGGTGAAGGCCCTCAGCTTCCTAACGGCAAAAGTATTTGCCACTATCACCAGCATGGTCATCTTCTTTCTGATCTACTGGCTGCTGCCCAACGGAAAAGTGCCGGCCAAAGCGGTCCTGCCGACCGCCGTCATTATGGGATTGCTGTCGGAAATCCTGAAATACTCGTACATCCTGGCTTTGCCACGCCTCAATTTTCAGGAGGTGTACGGCCCGTTTGCGCTTTCGGTCAGCATGATGTTCTGGGCGTTTCTTTCGGGACTGCTGCTGCTGACGGGCGCGCACCTTTCGGCGCAGAAAATCTTCCTGCGGCAGGAGTAATCCACAGCAGATGTTCACAGATCACATGAATCCTGTGACAAGCGTCACCCTGAATCTTTCTCCGACAGTCTAGAATTCCAACTGCTCCCGTCAGAGCGCTGGCTTCCTACATGGAGGCCCCGTGCGCCTACTCTTCGTTCTGGCAACGTTCCTGTTGCTCCTCAGCATTTCTGCCGGCGCTGAGCGGACAGTGCTCCCGCCCCAAATACCCGCAATGCAGCACCTGGTTCGTTCGTCAGGGATGGTCTTTGCCGGAGTTGTCTTGCAGGTGCGACGCTCGGGTTCCGGCGCTACCCAGATCACCTTCCGTGTACAAACTGCAATCCGAGGCGTTCGCCGCGGTCAGACGGTTCGTATCAGCGAGTGGAGCGGTTTGTGGAATTCCGGAGAGCGATACGTAACGGGCGAACGCGTGATGCTTTTTCTTTATCCCCAAAGCAAGCTCGGACTGACAAGTCCGGTCGGAGGAAAGACAGGGCGCTATTCGGTGAATGCCGCGGGACAGGTGATTGTTCCTGGACCTCTCCGTGGAACTCACCCGGTCCCACTTAAGACATTCAAGGCCGCCATCACGCGCGCGCCGCAGGAGTGAGTCATGCGAGAACTTTCTGCGATCGTCGCCATCCTTTTGCTCTCTAGCAACGCCTTTTCCGGCGGCCCAGCATTTGTAGCAGGAAGCAGTTATTTCGATCCCACAGTAAAGGGAACGCCTGTGGTGTGGCCGCAAGGCGCAGTGAACTACTACACCGACCAAGGAAACCTGAGCCCCATTCTTTCGGGTACAGCGCAGTGGGAACACCAGTGGGAATCGTTTACGATTATGACGGCTCGGTCACCGACGCGCTGCTCGGCGCCGGTGCGAGCGCCGCACTTTACTGCGCGGGAAATTCCGTTTTTGGTGGCATCGACAATATCGCCACCCACGCGGAATTCCTGCACGCATTGATCGTCATCAATGGCAATTGCGCTTCCACCTCCTCACAACTGCCGGACCTGCAGTATCACCTTGTCCGCATGATCGGGCGCGTACTCGGCCTGGATTGGTCGCAAGCGAACGCCAACGTGATCACCAGGAAACCGGTACCGACCGCGGGCGACTACGCGGGCTTTCCCGTCATGCATGAGAACGATCCTCAGGGCTGCCACCCGGTTACGGTTTGCTACTCAAACAATGGCTCGGTCAATCCCGCACAGCCCAAACCGGATGATCAAGCTGCATTGTCGCGGCTGTACCTGGTTACGGCACAGAACCTGGCGAGTTTCCCAGGAAAGCACATCCTGGCGCAGGGCACTGCCCGGATTCGTGGGGCGGTCTATTTCGACGATGGTACCGGCCAGCCAGCTCAGCCGATGCAAGGCGTGAACGTGGTCGCTCGCTGGATCGATCCAGCGACCGGACTTGCCTCGCGCGCCTCCGTTGTCACGTCGGTATCAGGTTTTCTCTTCCACGGTAACGCCGGAAACATAGTCAGCGGATACACCGACAGCAGCGGCACCCAGTTTGACCGCTATGGATCTGATGATCCCTCGCTGCAGGGATACTTCGACTTGGCGGGCCTTCCCTTGCCGGGCGGCGTTCCAGCCAGCTACCAGTTGACAATTGAAGCGGTGGACCCTCTGTGGTCAGCAAACGCGGGTCCGTATGGCTCGACGTTTCAGGTGACGCCCTCGGGAGCGGCGACGCCAATCGTGGTCAGCGTTTCACCTGGTTCCGATGTGCTCGCAGACGTCGTGATGCTCGGCAGCGCAGTTCAGAAACTGCGGTGGTATAGTCCGACGAGCTATGCACTTCCTGCACAAGTCCCTGCGAACGGAAGCTGGAGCGGCGTGCTCAGTGGCACGGACTTCTTCCGGTTTCCGGCGCACGCAAACCGGTCGCTCTCGGTGATTGTGGATGCATTCGATGAGTCCGGAAAGCTCTCCGAGAACAAGGCACTGCCTGTCATGGGCATTTGGGGACTGGCGAATCCGGGCCAGTCTCCGGCTCCGGCATATACGCCTTCGTCGTTCAATACGACAAACTTCGCGGAAACCCGCCTCGATGCGCAGGTCCTGCAGACTACTGCTCTGCGCCTGGGAATCGCCGACTACCGTGGCGATGCACGTCCCGACTACGGATACACTGCCCGCATTTTCTACGGCGATCAGATTTCTCCCGCCCGCGCCAGCGTGGCAGGCAGCACACCGGTGACGATCAGCGGGTTGGGTCTCCAGCGCAATACTGGCGTGCAAACTGCAAACATCAATCTGCCGGTCCTGGCCGCATCGGCAACCCAACTGCTTGTGGACACTCCACCTGCGCCCGACGGTTTGTACGACGTGCAGCTCAGCGACGTGCGAAGTGGTGGCTCGTCCACGATGAGCAGTGTGCTGACCATCGGAGCAGGCCCGAGTGACACAATCAAACTCATCTCCGGAGGCGGGTCCGCAACACCGGTCGGTGGACAAGTGAACACTCCTTTTACGGTTGCAGCGGTCACATCCGACGGAGTCACTCCAGTTCCTGGTGCAAGCGTTCAATTCAGTTCATTGCCGGCTGTCGCGTTCTCCGTATGCGGGGGCGCTCCGAGTTGCACAGTTCTTTCCGATCAGAGTGGCATGGCTTCGACTTTGGTCACACTACTGTCAACCGGGGTTACGACACTCACCGCGCAACTCGCTCCAGCTTCATACGCACAGCCACAGCAGGTTCAAACCACGGTGCTCGGGGTTTCTTCGAGCCTGGATCTTTCGCTGCCGGCACCTTCCCTATGGATCGCACAGGGCGCGACATTGAATGTCCCCCTCACCGCACGCGTGTTGTCGAATGGAAATCCGGTGAGCGGCGCGACGGTGAATTATCAGATCACGCAGGGCACAGGAGGTTTGTCCTCCGCGACCGCCCAGACTGGTGCGACCGGCTATGCCAGTGTGAATTTGCAGTTGAGTTCATTGAGCGCAACGGTTCAGGTCAGCGTTTGTGTCGGACCCAACAACAGCCCGTGCTTGATGTTCCGGGCTTTTGCGGTGCAGTTCGCCTCCCTGCAGTTGCAGGCCGTGAGCGGTATTTTGCAGATCGTTTCGCCGGCGCAAACATTTCAGCCAGTTGTACTGCGTGTTATTGATTCCGCCAATCCGCCGCATGCCGTGCTCGGCGCTGGCGTTTTGTTTCAGGACTTCATGGGGCGATTGCCCGCGAATCAGCCGATTGTCTGGGCCGGAGAAGCAAGCATCACCCAGCCTGGAATGCCGGTGATTCTCGGCAAGTCACAGGCAACGGTTGCGTCGGACGTAAACGGCCTGGCATCATTTCCGCTTTCGACGGGAGGCTTCTCGGGAAATATCGCAGCCGTCGGTTCGGCCACGGCAGGAACCGCCAGCCAGCAGTTCGCCGCGCAGCAGCTGGGACCGTGAGCTTCGTGGGCCAGATATCGGTGGGGATTTCGGGTGTCGTCATGGAGGTTAGAGACACTCCCTGATCTCCGCCTCGCTCAACGTGTGGTCGGCCCCCTTCGCACGCCGGTAGATTCGTTCAACAATCTCATCGGACGCTGCAATCCCGCGCTGCTCCAGCCAGAACAGCACATTCGACTTCCCGCTCATCGGCCCGACGTCGATCACTTGCTCCAGCCCGAACAGGTGTGAAGGCACGCCGGAATACACTGCGTTCGCAAGCTCGGTATCGCTCTTCTTATATGCCTTGATCACCGCAGCCGCGTGAACGCCCGTCGCCGTACGAAACGCGTCCTCTCCCACCACCGGATAATTCCACGGGATCGGAACTCCCGTAGCGCGCGAAACGGCCTCGCAATACTGCTTCAACTTTGTCAGGTCCTGCTTGCCCCACGGCGACACACCCAAGAGTTTCAGATTGACTAGCATCTGATCCATTTGCGTGTTGCCGACGCGCTCTCCGGCGCCCAGAGCGCAGGCGTGAACACAATTCGCCCCTGCCGACAGTGCGGCAATCGAGTTCGCCACGCCAAGGCCGCGGTCGCAGTGACCATGCCAGTCCACGCGCACTTGTTCGCCGGAAGGTCTCACAATCTCATCAACGACGAACTTCGTCACCGCATAGGCGCCCAATGGCGTCGAATGTCCAGCTGTATCGCAGACCACAACTGCCCGTGCTCCAAAACCGATAGCCGTCGAGTACAGCCGCTTAATCATCTCCGGATCGCAGCGGCTGGTGTCCTCGGTCACGTACATGACTTCGAGCCCCAGCGATACCGCGTACCGGATCGCCCTTTCCGTCGTCTGCAGCAGGAAGTCTTCGCTCCAGCCTTCGGTGTAACGGCGGATCGGACTTGAGCCGATGAACGTCGCCGCGGTGATCTTCAGTCCGGTGCGCTGAGAAATTTCGGCTATTGGTCGAATGTCGTTCTCATGGGTGCGCGCGGCGCAGTTGGCGCGAATCTTCATCCGGTTCTGCGCGATCTCGCGCGCCAGAGCCTCAACGTGCTCCACGGCCCGCGGCCCCGCGCCGGGTAGCCCGAGATCCAGGGAGTTGATTCCCAGCGCCTCCATCAGGTGCAGGATCTCGATCTTCTCGTGAATGGATGGATCGCGGACCGAAGGCGACTGCAGGCCGTCGCGCAGGGTTTCGTCATTCAACTGAACGGGGCCGGTCGGAACAAGCTTCGCCGGCAGGGCCTGGTTCCAGTCATAGATAAGTTCGGAAGGCTTCACGTTTGTCCAAGCTCGACAATCACCCGAGCCGATTCATTGTACGCGATGCAAAACAGCCAACAGGACCCCGGGTTTGCTATGCTCGACCGTGCATATGCGGCTCTTCGTCGCACTCGATATTGATGAGCACGTCCACGATCGTATCCGGCAGTTTATGGACGCGGTGCGCGGCCTTGCACCTGACGTGCGATGGGTCAGCGCAGAATCCTTGCACGTGACACTGAAATTTATCGGCGAGCAGCCGGACGCGAATGTGAGCAGGATTGAGAACGTGCTGCGCACAATTTCCGTGAAGCCGTTCCAAATCTCGTTCCGCGGTTCAGGGTTCTTCCCAACCGAAAAATCCGCACGCGTATTCTGGATTGGCATTGAGGCGGGTGCTGCGCTGGCTGAGCTTGCGGCCCAAATCGAACATGCGCTTGTGCCGCTGGGCATTGCGGCTGAAAAGCGCGCATTCAGCCCCCATCTGACCCTGGCGCGGGCGAGAGAGGGCTCGGGCGCCCCGGGAAAGCAGCGGGGCGATAGGCCCAACCGGCGATTTTCCGCTCTCCACTCTAAATTGAGCACCCTTCCGGCATCTGAATTTGGCACAATGAATGCCGCCGAGTTCTTCTTGTACCGAAGCCAGCTCTCGAGTCACGGCGCGCAGTACACGAAGATTGCGAGGTTTGCACTGTAGCGAGATGCTCCTCCATCACCCAACCGTCGTTGGCCTCATGTCAGCGTACTTGCTGGGATCGATCCCATTCGGATACCTGCTGGTACACGCCTTCTTTGGCGACGATGTCCGGCTGACGGGAAGCGGGAACATCGGCGCCACGAACGTTTCACGCACGTCGCCTCTGTTGGGAGTTGTCACTCTTCTGCTCGACGCTCTGAAGGGGCTTGCCGCCGTGGCGCTTGTGTTGATGTGGATTCACGGCGATCGCACTCTCGCATTCGCCGCGGCTTTCGCAGCAATTTGCGGACACGTGTTCCCGGTGTGGCTCGGATTCCGAGGCGGAAAGGGAGTAGCGACGGGGCTGGGTTCGTTTCTGCTACTTGCCCCTAAAGCTGTTCTGGTAACAATCGGCATTTTTGTGCTGCTGCTCGCGGCATTCCGGTGGGTCGCTCTGGCATCGGTGGTCGCAAGCACTTCTCTTCCGCCGATCGCATGGGCGCTGGGTGAGACACGCAATTTGACGTCGACTACAGCGGGAGGCGTGATTGAACGCTCGGAGCCAATCGTCTGGATCGCAGCCGGCGCGCTGCTGATTGTGTTGAAACATCATTCGAACATCCGCCGCATGCTGGCCGGCACAGAACCACGCTTTCGTCTGACGAGAAATCAATGAGCAGAATCGCCATCATCGGAGCGGGTGCGTGGGGGACAGCGCTTTCCATCGTTCTTGGCCGCCAGGATCGGCATTCTGTTCGCCTGTGGGCATACGAAGAAGATGTGCGGCAAAGCATTGCCGCGACGCGGACGAACTCGCTCTTCCTTCCGGAATACCGGATTCCGGAGTGCGTCGCAGTAACTGGAGATCTTGGGGATGCTGTAAAGCACGCCGAGTTTGTGGTTAGCGCCATGCCTTCACTGCACTGCCGGGCACTATTTCAAACATTGACGACTCATCTTCAGCCCGACACGATGCTTGTCAGCGCAACCAAAGGTCTAGAGCAATCCACCCTATTAAGAATGACTGAGGTGATCTGCGCCATCACCGAAGGCAGGCAGCGCGTTGGAGCATTGAGTGGTCCGAGCTTTGCCGCCGAGGTAGCGCGGGGCGACCCGACGGCCATCGCCGTTGCTTCGTCCAGCCAGGAACTCATGAGTGCCGTGCAGAAGGAGTTCAGTGACCGCAGCTTTCGCGTTTATAGAAACAACGATGTAGCAGGGGTGGAACTCGGCGGCTCACTGAAGAACATTATTGCGATCGCGGCTGGCGTCTGCCACGGTCTGGGCCTGGGGCATAACTCGATTGCCGCTCTCATCACCCGGGGCCTTGCAGAGATGACCCGCCTCGTGGTCGCATGCGGCGGCCGAACGGAAACCATGGCCGGACTCGCCGGTCTCGGTGATCTTGTCCTCACCTGCACGGGAGAACTCTCGCGGAACCGCAATGTCGGCGTTGAACTCGGACGTGGACGGAAACTTCCCGAGATTATCGCGGGCATGCACGGCCAAGTCGCAGAAGGCGTGTTCACGACGAATGCCGCCGTCCAATTGGCCCACGCACGTGATGTGGAGATGCCCATCACCGAGCAAATGCATGCCATATTGAATGCCGGAAAGGCCCCGAGGCAGGCGATTCAGGAGTTGATGTCGCGGGAGTTCAAGAGCGAATCGGTTTTGGCAATGTGATCCGGGTAATCTGGCAGTAACCACGGCATCTCCCTCGCAGTACTTCGGTAACGACAGGCGCCAGTACCTTCTCTGAAACCCGGAGACCCGCACCGTAGAATTACCTTCGTAGGCTTTCCCACAGCACCCTGACGGAGAGACGCGGACTTGTTTTCAAAACTTCTGCCGACGCGCATTCCCATTCTGTACGTGATCCTCAGCGTGCTGGTGCTGATCAGCGTCGTACCGATGTATTTCTACTCGGCTAAAGTGCAGTCGGATAACCGCGAGAAGCTGATCAGGAATGAGCAGTTGCTGCAGAATACCCTCGCGCAGTCGATTGCCGATGACATCTCGCAGCATCAGGAATCGTTCCGGCTGATGCAGGAAAATCTTGCTTCGGCGTTGCAGGTCGCGAGCGGCAACGACTTAACGGGCGAGCACGTGCAAGCCCCGGAATTGCGCGCACTGCTGGAAAACTTTGTCTCCACATCAACCGATCTGGATTACGCGACCCTGCTCAACTCAGACGCAAAGGGTGTCTCCGCCGGCCGCATCGAACCCGACGCTTTCTTACAGCGGGAACTGGAACAGGCCTACGCCGCAGCTCGCGATTCGCGTTCTTATAATGGACAGCCCCTGGTAGTTGGGAACGGCAAATCGTCTCACACAGTGATGCTGGTCAGCACCCCCATCAGCTACAGCGGGCGGTTTCTGGGGATGATCGCTTCGGTCGTCGATCTGGACTATCTGATCCGGCGTTTGCGCGACATCGGCCGCCACGGCCTTATGCCTTACGTCGTGGACAGCCAAGGCAGGCTGGTGGCGGGAGCAGATCCGGAATACGCAACCGGACAGGAAATGAGCAATCTGGAGATTGTCCACAACTTTGTGGAGCAGGGCGGCAAAGCGCAACTCGCGGCGACGGGTGAATTCACTGTCGGATCGGGCAGAAAGGCCGTCGTCATGCTGGGCACCTACAGCCCAGTCACCACGCTGAATTGGGCAGTTGTCGTGCAAAAGCCGCGCGACGAAGCTTATAGCAGCGTGTACGAGATGCAGCACACCGCACGCGTGCTGGCGATCGTCTTTGTCATCATCAGCATCGGCGTCGGCATTGTTGCGGCGCGTCGCATCACCAATCCTCTCGAGGTCCTCACCGAGTCCAGCCATGCTATCGCGCGCGGCGATTTCTCACAACGGGTGCAACTGAAGAGTCGCACCGAAATTGGAGAGCTTGCAACGACGTTCAATTTCATGTCCGAGGAGCTCGAACATTTCGTTTTGGACCTGAAGCGTGCGGCCGCGGAAAACCGCGACCTGTTCATGAACTCCATTCAGATGCTGGCTGGCGCGGTTGACGAAAAGGACCCGTACACCCGCGGACACTCCGACCGCGTAACCAGGTATTCCGTCCTGATCGCGAAGGAAATGGGCATGCCGGAAGAGTTTCAGGAGATCGTGCGCGTCTCAGCCCAACTGCATGACGTTGGCAAGATCGGCATTGAAGACCGGATTTTGAAGAAACCCGGCGCCCTGACCGCCGAGGAATTCGACATCATGAAGACGCATACCACCAAGGGCGCAAACATTTTGCGTCCGGTTGCCCAACTCAAGGAGATGATTCCGGGCATCGAACTGCACCACGAATCGCTGGATGGCCGCGGCTATCCGCACGGATTGAAGTCCGAGGATATTCCGATGCTGCCGCGCATCATCGCGGTCGCCGACACCTTCGATGCGCTAACCACCAACAGGCCTTATCAGCAGGCGCATGACAGTGACGACGCCCTGCGAATCATTCGCTCCGTATCTGGCAAGCGCCTTGATCCCACCGCTGTAGCGGCGCTCGAAGCCCTTTATAAACGCGGCGAAGTTCGTGTTCCGCGTACTCACCTGGTGGCGGCAAAAATCGCAGCCGCGGCCGCCGCAGGCGCCTCGACAGTGAGCGACGCTGAAAATCCGGCGGTTCCTCCGACGCTCGAAATGGACCGGATATAGTTCCGCCGCGCCAAAGCCTCATCACCTCGACCGCTATAATGAAAGCATCATCTTTTTGCCGCTTTCATGATTCAGACATTATTCGGCACCCCTGAACAGAAGACCGGCCTCTTCGAACGCATGAAGCAGGCGGTTACCCGCACGCGCGAGAACCTCAGCGAACGGATCGAAGAAGTTGTTGCTTTCAGCAAGGAGATTGACCGCAACACCCTCGACGACCTGGAGGCCACGCTGATTGGTACGGACCTGGGCTCGGCCACCACTCACCAGGTACTCGAAAAACTTCGCGAGAAGGCGGACCGCAAGCAGATCGCCGACGTAGATGAACTGAAGCGCTTGCTGAAGGAAGAACTACTCGCCATCCTGAACGCCGCGAACACGCCTCCTGTGGAACGTGCCGAGGGAGTTCCTGAAGTCGTGCTTGTCGTTGGCGTCAATGGAACCGGCAAGACCACGACCATCGGCAAGCTAGCACAGACTGTTCGCGCCGGCGGAAAGACTGTCCTCATGTGCGCGGGCGATACCTTCCGCGCCGCGGCTATCGAGCAATTGGAAATCTGGGGCCAGCGCACCGGAACCGAAGTAATACGCACCAAGGCCGGGGGCGATCCTGCAGCCGTACTTTACGACGCGCTGCAGGCGGCGAATGCGCGCCATATTGATTGCGTGATCGTGGATACCGCCGGGCGCCTGCACACCAAGACCAACCTCATGCAGGAACTTGAAAAGATGCGGCGGACGGCTCAACGAATCATTCCCGGAGCGCCGCACGAAGTCCTGCTGGTGATCGACGCGACCACCGGGCAGAATGGTTTACAGCAGGCCAAGCTATTCACCGACGCCGCCGCCGTGACGGGAGTCGTCCTTACGAAATTGGATGGAACGGCCAAGGGCGGAGTGGTCGTGGCCATCGCGCGCGAATTGGGCTTGCCTGTGCGCTATGTAGGTGTAGGAGAAAAAGCCGGCGATCTGCTGCCATTTGATCCAAAGGAATTTGTGGATTCGCTCTTCGCCTGATCGGCACCGGGAGGATTCGCAATGCAAGCTTTCCTGCAGCTTCTGATTGCCGCTTTAGCCGTCTGGGCGGCATGGAGTCTGATCCGAAAGATGTTGCGCCCCGGAGCACCAGCTGAACCGGCTGAGGATCCCCTTGCAGAGGTCTCAGCTCCCCTGAAACGCAATCCGAAAGGACGAACGGGAGCTCGCGCAGCAGAGCTTCGGCTTGGCGTCGCCTAACCCGCACGTGGGCGCAGTGATCGTGGACAGTGAAGGTGCTGTGGTAAGCGAAGGCTTTCATTCTTACGATGGAATCAAGCACGCGGAGATTCTGGCTATGGAGCAGGCGGGCGAGAAGGCACAGGGAGCGACGCTCTACATTAATCTGGAACCGTGCTCTCATCGGGGCCGCACCGGCCCGTGTGCCGACGCAGTGATCGCGGCAGGCATCAAGCGGGTGGTCGCCTGCACGCCGGATCCAAATCCTGAAGTCAGTGGGCGTGGCTTTGCACGGCTGCGGCAGGCGGGAGTGCAAGTCGCATCAGGGCTCTTGGAAGAAGAAGCGCGTCCCCTGAATGATGCATTTGCGAAATACATCCGCTATCGCATTCCGCTGGTTACGTTAAAAGCTGGGATGACGTTAGATGGCAAGATCGCGCCGCCTCCCGAAGACATGGGAAACACAATTGGCTCTGGCGGCCCGACCGGGGGCTGGATTACCAGCGACGAGGCGCGCGCACATGTGCAGCAACTTCGCCATCAGCATGACGCGATTTTGGTCGGCGTCGGGACCGTCATCGCAGACAATCCCCTGCTTACTGACCGCAGCGGACTTCCCCGGCGAAGGCCGTTGCTGCGCGTAATCATGGATTCACACCTGCGGCTCCCGTTGCAGTCGCGGGTGG
>WNFZ01009023.1_pt1 | contig 11222 bp, 12 predicted proteins | sample 5400081 | NCBI WGS metagenome assembly WNFZ01 (sample SAMN13153365, study PRJNA577476) | soil metagenome | isolation source: 80 cm soil or saprolite under grassland replicate 1 | place: USA:California | collected 2016-06-15
GATGCTTTTTGAACCCGCTTCAACTTTAAATACAGGAAATGTGAAGAGTGAATTTACCAGAGAAACGCTCAAAAAAATTTGATCCGGTAATAATATCCTGAGAGACTGTTTAAAATTCTAAAAATTCAGACAAGATTTTTAAACAGTCTCTCAGAAATAAACTCACTTTTCTGTTTTGACTGATTTACCTCCGATGATAAAAGCTCCCGAATGCATAAGACGATTATTTTGTGTCATATTATAGTAATAATTACCAGCAGGAAGACGAGCAAGATCTACTTGCAAATTTTGTGATCCTAACAACTTGTATTGACCTACTACACGTCCCGCTATATCAAAAATTCTTATTAAAACAGGTGATGAGGGCAATTTGCTAAGCCTGAAATTAATTGAGGATGTTGCCGGATTAGGGTACACAGTAACTTTAGCAGCAGCATCTGCTGACGAAATATTTGTACTGCTAACTGAAGAAACACCGCTTGTCCAACAATCTGTTATTGTAGTGGCTGAAGAAGCCTTACCTGCATACGGCAATCCATACATATCTTCGATAGTTCGCAAAACATCAAAGTGGTCAATGTGCTCAGAATATTTTCCTCCCGCCACCATTGGCCCGGTAAAAATAGTAGGAATCTGATTGCCTTGAGAACCATTATCTTCATCAAAGGTTAAAATAAAAAGGCTATTATGTGTTTTTGCCCACTGAATATAGTCATTCAAATTATTATACATCCAGTTATCTGCTATCGTAATGCGTGAAGGATCTGTTCCATTGTGCATATCATTATTCTGATTTGGCACCACATAACAAACAGTTGGTAATTGAGTAAAATCAGAAGGAAAGGCGCTGAATGGTTGATTAGCAGTGGAAGGAATTTGATTAATTCCCGGTCCCTGCCAGTTAGCTGCGGGATTATGTTTCCTCGCATATGCATTTGAAGTTGCTCCTTCAAAACCTACACACGGCAAGTCTTCAGAATAAGTTGCCCAACTCAGTCCTGTATTAATTAATTGTTTCCCTAAATTATCAGTTATAAACGCACCTGTTCCGCCACAAGAAGTAATCGTCGTACCTAAGGGAACATTATCATCAGTTACTCCTTGGTTGCTACCCGAGTATAAATCAAGATAATTCGGTTGGCTTGGATGTTCTATCGCAAAAGATTGTGTAAATAAAGCCGAATTGGGATCGTTCGCCAATGCATTTATATGTGGTGCAGCTGATGAGCCAATAATTTGCGAATAAGCATGATTTTCAAGTATCAATATTACAATATGATCGGGTGTAGGCACGCTGCTGCCCGTCGCCAAAGTTGTAAAGGTTGCTGATGATGAAAATGCACTTGTTGTTCCGCCAGAGCAAACGGTTTGTACCTGGAATTCATAAGCAGTGGAAGAGACTAAACCTAAAACAACTACCAGGGGTGTTGTTGAGGTAATATTGGTCCATGTTGTAGTGCCTGTTTTACGATATCGAATATTATAACCCGTAGCGCCCAAAACTGCATCCCAATTCAATGTTGCTGATGATGAAGTGATATTGCTTGTTGATAATCCGGAAGCAACTCCGCAAGAAGATCCACTTGCAGAAACAGTTCCGTTTATTATTAAATTGAATATGCATCAAACCCATAAATCCTGAATTTTAATGTATTGGGTGCATCAATTAAAACAGATGTTGACCATGATAAAGTGTACCCTTTTCCGCATGGACCCGGATGGTTCGTCTGGTCTGAACTTTGGGCTGTCCAGGTACTTCCTCCGTCAGTACTATAGGCAAACCGAATGCTTGCAGGTCCGGAACCGGATCTGTTTAAATCAGCAGTAAAATCTGTAACATCCAAAGAATATCCAAGATCGGGTGTTACGCTAACTTCCACCGCAGCAAGAGAGCTCGAATAAGTAGTGGTGCTGGAAAAATTACTGGTAGAAAACGACAAATCACAAGTTGAATCATCCGCAGCCACAGCCCCGTTTATTCTCGATAAGGCGGTACCAGTGGCATTAGTTGCCAAACTGGTGGAACCATCCATTGCACCTGTGTAAGATAATATTTGTCCAAAGCTTTCATTGGCATTCACAGTAATGATCAATAACAGTAAAGTTATTGTGTTCGCAGTAAAGTTGGTTTGCATCGTTTTTATTTTTTGTAGTTAAAAAAAGAATAAACAAATTATTCAGGATTGACGGATATTAGAATTGCCTGTAATGAAATATCTTTTCTATTTTTTACAAATAAAAAAAGCGATAAATAAATATTTAGGATTGGCCGGTATTAGGGTTGTCTGTAATGATGCAAAAAGAGCGAAGAAGTTTTTTATAAATGTGCTTTTCAAAGTGCTTAGTTTTAGGATTAAAAATCATTTTTTGCACTTAGCTAAAAAAATCCAACATTTATTTGATCTTTTTGAAGACTTCATAGGTCAATCCGTTTCACCAAGAATTATGCCAATAGCAACTGACTTTTTTTTATTATAAAGCTGTGATGCGGGCAATGAGAAGAAATTGTAGCAGATTTTACACTGAATTAATCAGGTATGAAAATTATTTTCCTTTTCTATACCCGTTTATAGCATAATATAAAATGTAGAAATAGCAGGGTAATATGGTGATAACAAAAGAAAAATTATTTGATAGATGAGCGTTCACTCTTAGTGCCGGATAAATAAGGGGAATAGTGGCGCCGCCTGCAATACCCATGATTAACAGTGCAGAACCAATTTTTGTAAACTTCCCCAGCCCATCAATAGCTAAAGGAAAAATAGCAGGCCACATTAATGCATTGGCCAATCCAAGCAAAGCAATTAATACAATTGATGCATAACCTATTGCATCACCGGCCAATACCTCTGCTCCCACATATACAAAAATGCACAGTACACCTAACAGCAAATGAGGGAACTGAAAAACACTGGTTTTATTTTTTGATACCCGGGAAACAGCGTCCTCATTTTTATCCGTATCAATCTCCGGTAAAGAAGAATACCAGATCATAAAAGCAAGTGCCAACAATAAAATTGTAATAATGATATACGGAGTAATTACCCTTGAAGCAAGTTCCTGCAATAAAACTTCTTTTGCAGCAATATCGGTTGTTGTGTTTATTTGTGTTTCCAGGGGTGTTGCGTTTTTTAAAACTATGGCACCCAAAATCAACGGGCTTATCATGCCTGCACCTTTATTGCAAATACCCATAATACTGATTCTTTTTGCAGCACTTTCTATAGGGCCGATAATGCTGATATAAGGATTGGAAGCGGTTTGTAACAATGCTAAACCTGTTCCCTGTATAAACAATCCCGTAAGAAACAATCCAAAACTTCTTGATTGTGCTGCAGGTATAAATATTATAGATCCTACTGCCATAATAAATAAACCCAGTGCCATTCCTTTTTTGTATCCTGTTCCTTTTAAAATCCATGAAGAAGGAATGGCGAGAAAAAAATAAGCCATGTAAAAAGAAAATGTTACAAAGAAAGCCTGTATATCATTTTTCAATTGACATGCAAGTTTTAAAAAAGGTATTAATGTTCCGTTAAGCCATGTGACAAAACCAAAAATGAAAAATAAAACACCAATAATAAAAATTGCTTTTGTGTTAGATTGCTTTTGTGTTAATGCAACTGTTGTTGTTTGATTCATGCTTGATAAAATAATTTGATTCACTAAAAATAAAACAATCACATAAGCTTTGTAATAATTATTCAGACAAACGTTTGTGTAATCCTGTAAAAAATTTTTTTGTGTATAGATGCCACATCCTTCAGTCCAGATTATCAGGATAAACTATGACAAGCATTAGATTTTCCGCTTGTCATTTCGACGCAGGAGAAATCTATTGAAATTTCAAATAACCTTTAGATTATACAATTCATTATTGTTTTTTATAGATGCCTCATTCTTCGGCATGATAAGCATTAGATTTTCCGCTTGTCATTTCGACGCAGGAGAAATCTATTGAAACTTCAAACAACTTTTAGATTATACAATTCATTATTGTTTTTTATAGATGCCTCCCGCCTAAGTCGGGCAGGCATTCTTCGGCATGACAAGCTTTAGATTTTCTGCTGGTCACTTCGACGCAGGAGGAATCTGTTGAAATTTCAAATAACTTTTAAAATTGCGCAATTCATTTATTATCTCTTATTATGAATCATTAACTGTGATTCCAAAATAATTTTATAATAAGTTGCAGTATCTGTTTCCTCCTGGTTTTTGCTTAATATGTCAATTAATGTTTCTGTTGCTTTTTGTCCCTGCTGATAAGGATATTGTTCTACAGACGCAACCGGCGGAAAAGCAAGGTAATGACTTATGGGCAAGTTGGCATAGCTCACAAAAGTGATGTCTTTATTTATTTTGAGTCTTGTATTTTTTGCATATTCCACAGCATCCAATGCTACATAATCGTTGAAGGCAACAATGGCAGTAGGTTTTCTTCTTTGTGATAATAATTGCCGCATTGCTTCATAAGTTCCTTCTTTAGTCAAGTCAGATGTAATGATAAGATTAGGATCAAATTTCAGGCGGTTTTTTTTCATTGCCTTTATATAACCCTCTAATCTTTCATTGCTTGCAAATAATTTTTCTGGCCCGTTTATCATTCCAATTACCCTGTGTCCTTTTTTCAACAAAAAACTTACCGCCTGTATAGTACCCGATTCCATATTGCATGCTACATAATGCATTCCCGGCATGTTTGGTATGCGGTCAAAAAAAACTACAGGAATATTATGTCTTTTCAGCATTTCGAAATGATCATAATTGGTAGTGTTTTTTGAAATTGAAATGATAAGTCCGTCCACCCGGTGATTCTTCATTGTTTCTGCAATTTGTTTTTCTCGTTCTTCGTCATCATGTGATTGTCCCAACAGAACTGTATATTTATTTTTATTGGCTGCATCTTCAATGCCGCTGATGGCGGATGAAAAAAATGCCTCTGATAATTCGGGCAATATCACACCAATGGTAAAAGTCTTTCGCTGCTGAAAAAAAATTGCAGTTTGATTGGGTTCGTAATTTAGTTCTTTTGCAAGCTGCTGCACACGCATCTTTGTTCGTAAGCCAATACTGTGATGATCATGCAGTGCTCTTGATACTGTAGATACAGATATATTTAATCTATTTGCAATTTCCTTTATAGTAGGCTGTTTTAATGACATGACTCTAAATTAGTATTTCATCCCGATTGAAATTTCATAAAAAAGTTTACAGGAAAATATAATTGTTTACGTACTGCAAATAAACAAGAGGATAAAAATAAAATCCGGTATAATCAACCTGCTTTATTATCAATAAATGATCATGTCATTAACAGTACATGATAGTTATTGACAATTATAATTATTCTTCTAAAAAAATTTGTCTCCTTGTACGGATTTTAAAAATGCCATTGTCTTTTTTTTAAACATCGCGAGTTTAAAATCATTGAAACAAAATTTAATCAAACCGAAAAATAAATAGAGTTTATGAACAAGTATTTTGCATGGTTACCGGTTCTGATGATGGCAGGAGTTTCAATTTACAAACCGGTAAAGGAAGCACGTGAAGAAAAACCTGTGAATAAAAGCATTTCATTTGCTGTTTATAAAAGTAATTCTTATTCATCTGAAGTTTATGACAATACTTCTGCCCAGGTCCACATCATTGTAGAAAAAGCGGGCAAAAAAGGAAGCACCATAGTTTGTGATACAACGCTCGATTCAAAAATGTTGAAAGACTATCCTTCAATTGAGAGGGCACAGTATCAAAAGATTATTATTCCTGCTGTAAATACCAGTAAAGAACATTTGGAAGTTAAGTATATACTCACGTACAACTCAAAAGGAAATGAGCTGCAAATGCAGGATGGAACTGTAGTTTCAAACAATGGAGCAACTAAACTGGATATAGGTATTTAATTTTAATGAAAGGAGTTGAACTCTCTTTTAAACACAAATTTTCCAGCGATAAATGGTATAAAAATGAAAACGAAAAATATAAAACAAGAAATATTGCTCTTTACCCGCACTACTTTTTCACAGAGAGAGTGGTGTGAGAAAGATGCCTCAAATAAAGAATCTTTTTTCTTCTCTCATGAGCAGTTAAAAAATGCATGCTGGAACGGTTTATTGAGCGAAATGTTTCCTGAGATAATACCGTTAGGGAAAAAACTTTTTCTGTGGCAGATAAATGCCGGTGAATCTTTCCTGAGTATTGAACTGGGAGAACAACCTAATCCAGTGGATCGTGTATTTTCAATAGATCCATATTTATTTATGGAGACAATAAATAATAATTGAAGAACAAATTTTTTTAAACAGAAAAAACATCTTTTAATATCTTTTTAAAAGAATTTATTTCCCCCTGTACGGATTTTAAAAATGAGATTGTCTTTTCAAAAATCAATTTTAAAATCATGGAAACAAAATTGCACAGCACCGCTGACCGAACGATGAAGCACAATTCCATCGTGTCCCGCGACGAGTGGCTTGCCGCACGCAGGCAACTTTTAAAAAAAGAAAAAGAACTCACCTATTTGACTGATAAAGTAAACGCCGAAAGGCGCGAACTGCCCTGGGTTAAGATAGACAAGCCTTACATCTTTGACGGACCAAACGGCAAAGAAACGCTTGCCGATCTCTTTGAGGGCCGCAGTCAGTTGATCATTAAACATTTTATGTTTGGACCAGGTTGGGAAGAGGGTTGCGTAGGCTGCTCTTTCGGCGCCGATCATCTCGATGGCGCTAATCTTCATCTTGCGAACCATGATGTTACCCTGGTAGCAATTTCCCGCGCACCCCTTGCTGAGATTGAGGTATTCAAAAAGCGTATGGGCTGGAAATTTAAATGGGTGTCATCGTACGACAATGACTTTAATTACGACTTTCATGTATCTTTTAAAAAGGAAGATTTAACGAAAGGAAAGGTGTACTATAATTATGAAATGCGTGAATTCCACATGGAGGAAGTGTCAGGTCTCAGTGTGTTCTGCAAGGATGATTCAGGTGACATCTTTCACACTTATTCAACCTATGGGCGGGGAGACGAAAAAATACTTGGCACTTATATGCTGCTTGATATTACGCCAAAGGGTCGTAACGAGACCGGTCCAAACTTTAATTTGACCGATTGGGTGAGGCACCATGACAAATATAACGCTGGTGGTTTCGTAGATACAACGGGACGCTACGTATCAGCTAAGAACGATGATTCCTGTTGCAGAGAGCATCACTCATAAACAGGCATAACTGATGTCACTTTGGTTCGGCAATTGGAATATGCAGTTGCTGAGATATGTTAGAACATTACGGCGAAGATTTTGATTACAAACAGGAATGGGAGATATTGAAGTATGGATACCAATAAAAACATGAGCACTCATTGTCACTGCAAAACTGCTTCGGGCTCAGGAAGCGAGAAGATGCAAACAATGAATCATCGGAAGCCTCCGACATTCGTTCGTCGTCATCTCGGCAATACAAGATGGATGGTCCCCGGTGTTATACTTGCTATCTTGCCAAAGTGCCCTATTTGCCTGGCGGCCTATATTGCTATTGTAACAGGAGTTGGTATTTCAATAACAACTGCTACATATCTAAGAATGCTGCTGCTAATTTTATGTGTAACATCGCTGTTATATTTTATAGCAAAGCATTTACTACAATTACGACACAAAAAGTGGTGACATTTCTTTAAGAGATGTCATCGCTTTTTAATAAAACTCATAGATGTTGTTAGTCTTGTGAGGTGGGTGATTTTTATGTTGCAAATTTTAGTAGTTGTAGCATCGGTTGTTGTGTCACTCACTGTGCAGTTGGAACTTTGTTTAATAAATAAATGCTTAGCTTTGTAGTAAACATGCTGCATAGACCCTTGCTATGCACAGCCCTTTTGAGAGACTATGCGGAGAAGGGTAAAGAAAGTGCCTAACCCAACTGTTTGTAAAGGCAATGTGAATTCCTTTTTTAATCTTCTATTGGTGGAAGGATTTTATAATAAATTGTTATTTGATCGTCCATATGAGAGTGTTTGTGCCAGTCTTTATCCGAACGCACTTGACAATGAATTGGTTTTCTTTCCTGAACATCTTGCTTTCTAATCGTGTAAACTAATCGATTGTTATAATCATAATCTTGGCTTGTGCCACCAAATCTAAATTTATATTTTGTATCGGTGTAACTCGGGTCTACCTCTACTTCAATTGATACGATATCACCTGGTCTTAAGTAGCAGTTCGGATTAGTCGAAAAATCATGGATTTCATTATTCTGGAAGTTTCTTCTAATAATTACATTTCCAAATGAATCGGTTATTTTAATTATTTGAGGGACATTGTATTCCTGTTGTTTGCCTTCCATATAATAATATTGTTTAAAAGATTCAGTGTATTCTGTAGTTGTTGATAAAACGAATTCTGCATTTCTCACGCTAATTTCATTAGCGTGAGAAAGAGTATTACGAATTGCTTTCAATCTTGACAAACAAAATTCCAAATAAATATACTGATGAGGCATGTTATGAGGGTAAATGCTATTGAGATATTTTTTAAATATATTTTCAAGGTGATTCGGATTGCAAAAAATATCAATAAGATTTTCAAAGAAGGCGGCATCAATCAGTCTTGCGAAATCTTTTGGGGAATTGGAATAACGTGCATTTATATTATCTCTGACGTGTTTTTTAATTAAAAAATCTCTATTTTCATTTTGAAAATTAATAAAATTAGGACCGTGAAGTTGAGTGAACTCTTCATTAATGACGCGCCTAAGCCAAACCTCCAAAGATTCAATCCTGGAGCGACACTTTTCCCTGAGTGTTACATTGTCAATGTTATGAAGCGGCATAAAATTTCTTAACGTTCAGTTATTTCCAATAGTAGGAACTTTATTATCTATCTACCTGTCGATTGAAAATACCGATTAAATACTTTTTTGAAGATAATATTTGTGGATGAAAAGTACAGCGTTGAGCTAAAAGCAAAAATTATGAAAGATTGTTGTGATTCTTTATTTTATCTACTGCTATCGCAATATTTTTTTGTTAGCGAATTCTTTACTTGAAATATTTAATAATATTATCACAAATGTCGTTACAAACTATTTCTAATATTTCTTCCTCATGTTTATACGTCTTGTAAAGTATTTCATTTTTAATTTCTTCTTTAAACTCTTTCAATCTTTCCCATTCAGTTTTTACTTTATTAAAATCAATTAAATCAAGAGATAAAATCGGCGCATTAGCATAGAAATAAGCCATTCCCAAAGGAGGATTTTTTATTTCTTTGTTTCGTATAGCATAAAGTAATTCTTCGGCTGTTCCTGATATTGAGCGATCTTTACCAGTTTTAATATCAATAGTCGGGCTCCCAAGTTTATGTCTAAAAACAGCCAATACAATATTTGTTTTTGTAAGTAAGTCAGAGTGAATTATGTCTTGCGCATATCCCGTTTGTGAAGGAATGTACTCCCATCCATCGACAACAATTCGTGCATTACATCTTTCTTCGTAATGTTCTCTTCTAAACCTTGTTTCAAGTTTATCAAGGAGTAACTCTCTTTCCCTTTGAACATCTGAAGGTGATGCGATTACTATTTTAATCTCTTTGTAAGTTCTTTTGTCAGGTTTTTGTATTTCTTCAGACTTAATAAATTCTGTTGTTTCCTCATTATTATAGTTAGAGCTTAGCTTTTTATCCTCGATCATTATTTGAATTAAATTTCTAAATCTTTTTAGCCCAGCTTCAAATGAAGCTCTCAAATCAGGCTCTATTCCCGCAAATGATATCAATGGTGAATAACGGATAGAATGAAGGTCTCTCAAATAGTGACTTTGATCGCCAAAAAATTTTCTTAATTAACATTTGTGTTCTCTTTTCAAGAAGTTCAAATTCTTCTTTATTATCATAAGAAATTTTTTGGGAAGTTTCGAGAAGATTTTCAAGTAATTCTATTTCGTTCATAATGTTTATAGGCGATTGCATGTTCTTGCATTTGTAGTGATAGAGTTTCCACGTTTCATTACCCTTACAAATACCAAATAAAAAATTTTCTTGAAGATAACATTTTGTTGCCGAAAAGAATTCTAACAACTACAAAACAAAAACGCTCTAAACAATAATCTTTTCCTTGCTGCTACGAAACCCAACCCTCAAGTGTGCGACACAGCTTAATAAATTACTTAGCCAGGCCTATAGAACAAACCGATTTGTTTTTCCCTATTTTATAAATGTATAAGCAAGAGTATTGAAGCGATTAGGATTCAATCGGTGAATAATTTTTTGTTGTGCCAAAAACTTTTTCGAAAGACAAAACTGTTGTTAAAAACTATCTTGAAGAGAGACGATAAAAGTGGATAAAAAATGTGTTTGAATTTTTTTTAAAAAAAAGTTTTTTCGTCTGTACGGATTTGAAAAGTAGGGTTGTCTTTTTTATAAATCAGTTTTAAAAACGACAATTACATTTTATCACAACAAAATTTTATCGTTATGAAAAAGACAAAAATAACTTACTGGATCATTACCGGTCTTACTGCTGCCTTACTTGGTATGGGCGCTATTTTTGACGCAGTCTCTGCACCAGAAGCTGTAACAGAAATTACACATTTGGGTTATCCGGTTTATTTGATTCCCTTTCTCGGTGTTGCTAAGTTATTAGGCGTTACAGCAATATTGATTCCGGGCTTTCCCCGAATAAAAGAATGGGCATATGCAGGATTGGCATTTGATATGACCGGAGCATTGTATTCATACATTTCTTCCGGAGATCCTGCAATGGTATGGGCGTTTATATTTATTCCTTTGCTATTGTTAGTTACCTCTTATATTTTGCACCATAAGAAACTAAGAGCAACTTCTACGAGTAATGCGAATAACACGGAGAATTCTTTTAAAGCGGACAAAAAAATTGAACCAAAAGTGATTCGTGTTTTTGAAGCACAGATTTAATTAAGGGTTTATCCCTGCTACAAACCTTGTAGAAATAATCATCAATTGCAATAACTTGGCAGTCCGATTGCTCATAATGAATTCAATTAACTAACCATGAAATTTAAGCCAATGAGAAAATTAATTCTGCTGATGCACACATCACTCGATGGTTTTGTGGCAGGACCAAATGGAGAAATGGATTGGATACGTTTTGATGAAGAACTCGCGGATTATGTTGGTAAAATAACCGACAGCGCCGACACCGCTTTATATGGACGCATCACTTATGAAATGATGGAAAGTTATTGGCCTACAG
>WNFZ01005836.1_pt1 | contig 11220 bp, 27 predicted proteins | sample 5400081 | NCBI WGS metagenome assembly WNFZ01 (sample SAMN13153365, study PRJNA577476) | soil metagenome | isolation source: 80 cm soil or saprolite under grassland replicate 1 | place: USA:California | collected 2016-06-15
TGGTGCGCTCTGTTCGCTTTCTCGTGTAGCGGATGCCTCGGATCAACCCACGGCCTCAGTAGGTCACCATCAGCTCCGCGTTCTCTTCCCCACTCATCTAGTAGGACTTTCGTCGCTTCGTCAAGGGAATAATTCTGCGTTGCTGGAAGTTCCGATGGCCCGCCGGGCTGCTGCGGCATGTTCTGCTGCTGATGCGCCCGCATCTTCAGCTCGAGCAAAGCATCGTCGATCTCGATTACCCGCTGGTAATCGCCGCCCGCAAGTGCCGCCGCCTTGGCGCCCTTGAGCTGTGCTTCGGTCGATGCACCCTCGCCGCTGGTTACCCGCTTTTCGAGCTTGTCCAGCTTGTCGGCGAGGATAACCTGGTCGTTGAGCAGCTGTTCGTTAAGCGCCTGGTGGTGCTTGAGCGCGCCGTAGACGCGGTTGAACCGCTTTTGCCCTTCCGGGCTGAGCTCGACATATTCCCACTGCTCATCCTCCGGCAATCCCTTCGGGCGGTACTTACCGTCCGGGCCACGCGGCTGCGGCTCGGGAACGTCAAGCGATGGACTTGAAGTCGGCGAAGGCTCGGTTTCCGGTAGAGACTGCTCCGCCGGTTGTTCCTCTGTCTGGCTCATGCTCGTCCTCTACGACCGCCAGGATGTCGGTATCCTGGCAGATGAAATACTCGGCAGTGCTCATGTCGGCGACCGGCCGGCCATCGGCATTGATCCACGTACCGGTGTGAATGCCGATGATGACGCTGGCACCGATAGGTATGCTCTCGCTCGCCGTAGGCCCTTTCTCGACCACCCTGCAACGCAGCGTCGCGTGACGCTTCTGCGCATCGCGTGGAATGAGTATCGAGCCGATACGCTCGGCCTTGGGCCGCTCGAGCAGAACGAGGTCGAACAATGGTTTAATGGTCATTCGCCCAACTCGATGAAAGCCCACTCCTCTTCGGAGAACTCACCATCCCCCCATTCTTCCGAATCTAGCTCATCATCATCGTGTTCAATAGTTCCGACAATATCTGCCGTCACCATCACGGGTATCACATGAACCTCTTATAGATGCGCTCGACGGCCGACAAATAGCCGCCGGTATCATTGGTGCGCTGCGGCTCGCCGAATGAACGAATGTACTGCTGCTCGACAGGCGCAATCGATGCGCCAGGGTCCGTCAACGTCCGGAATGCCACATCCCGGTAGTATTTGAACGCCCCCGGGTCCTGTCCGAGATCGCCGGATGTCGCTTTGGTGGCGATTGCGGTGCGCTGCTGAAACGGCGACATGTTGCTGTCGAGCCCGAGATAGTTCGGCGACTGCAGGCCGCCGGCGCTCTTGGCCTGCGCCGATCGCTGCGAAATCTCCGCCGAAGTCAGCTCTTTCTCCTCGGGGGCCAGCGGCCGCAACGGCACAGCCTCCGGTGAGGGCATCTTCGGCGGCTTGGGGGGTTCCGGCTGTGTGGCACGGGCGACCTCGGACAATCCGAGTGTGCTGATGCCGGCGAAGATACGACCGACGCTCTTACCCATGGTCATTTAACCTCTCGTCAAGATGCTGAGTCTTCCTTAAAAGACGAACGCTATAGTTCGGACCATATTCATCGCTGTCAAGATAAGTTCTCTCTATGGTTTCCAACCATACCCAAACGCCGGCGCAATCAATATACACCGGATACCACGCAAACCAGCGGTGCCATGCCTTGCTGCGCTTTGCCTTGTCTTTTGGTCGCCAGATCACGAAAACTTCCTCCTATGCGCTCAAAGTAACGTAATCCAGCTCGACATCGGCCGGCCAAGGTGTCGTGCCATCCGGATCGCCCGTCCATGTCGTACCTATTTCCCATGTTAGATTGATATACCATCGCTTAGCTTCAAGCGTATTTGCCTGTTCCCGTACGGTCGAGCCGTTGACTTTCCATGTCAGCAATCCGGGCGTCAGCGTGAAACTCGCGATGTGCCAATCGTTCGGCCCGCCGGGCCGCGCAAAGTCAGCCAGAAAATCGCCGCCGGTGCCGCCCGGCGTATGCAGAGCGCAATGCCACGTGCTCTGACCGTTGACCACCTCGAGAATGTCGATTTCCGGCGGCCATGCACCATCATCCGGTATCAGCCAGATAGCGAAATGCTGGCCTTGACCGATCGCATTGAACCGAAACCTTACCGTCCACGTTCCATAATATTGGCCGCTGGTCGCTAGTGGTGGCCGTGCATCACTGATCGCCCCTGAAGGATAGCGATACCCGTAGAGATATGTATTCGCTTCGGCCTGCGTCAGCTGGAATGTTCGCAGCCGTAATGTACTGCCTGCCTGAACATGGAGATATGGCGCTGCGCCGTAGCCGCCGTGTACGTTTAGTGCGTCTGCGACGGTTCCGGCACCATTGTTGAACCCATCGGTAACCCAATATTGATCGTCGGAGTTTGCTCCTAGAGTTCGAGTATTCGACCATCTGTAAATGCAATCCCCCCATCTTGCATTGTATATGTAATCAGGGTATTGCGAGCCGGTGAATGCGGTAAATTCGTCAGACCATACTATCGTCGATGGTTCAGTTGACGATGAGAAACAGCACGTCATACAGGAAACTTTCTCTTCAGGTGATTCAATACTTCGCGCTCTTGCCCATCAGCAGATTCCCTTAAACAGCGCATATGCCACGAGGCTGACGAACAGCACCAACAGCGCTGCCAGCACTACAGCCATTGCCGCGTCCAGGATGTCCTCACGCATTTCCATTCGGAAACTTCCTTCGCAAGTGATTCAACACTTCGCGAACCACCGGGCGGTTGCGCAAGCCATGCGGATCATGCTCACGCTGGCCGTTGATCCAACTGGCGGCCTCGGATATCTGCTCACGAAAAGAGCCTTCGTCAATTCCGCCGATGTAATCGGCTACCGCATCGACATCGCGATGATCGCCGCGCCAGCCGCAATCATCGGCGGAATTGTTGGTCTGTGAAAGAGCCTTGATGATGCTCACCGCGCCGTTCCACAACTCGAGGCGCCGCTCAATTTTCTCGTCGCGCTCCAAGAACTCTTTCGATTGCTTCGAAAACATCACGCTGCCCTCTCAGGCGCTGCACTACCATCGCATCGCTGGTCTCATACCAGCCGTCGTTGAGGCAACTCCAAAACTCGGCACGCAAGTCTTTGAAGAAATTATCGGTCGCAGCCAGATCGCGCCAATGCTCATCGCGCCAGTCCATCATAGCCTGGCCAGGATATTATCGATCGTATCCATGATCTCGATCGTCCAGCATTCGCCGTTCTTCTTCTGTAACGTCACTCCAGTTGTTTCTTCGTTGTATGGAAGGATTGCTAGTATCTGATTAGGATCAACCAGCATTGGTTTTCCACATACATGAGTAAGTCTCAGTAGCATCATCACTCGTCCTTGATCAATGGCCGAAACTCATATCCGAGTCTGGCTGCGATCTCATGAAGTATCGCTATCCGCTCCTCTGGAGTGGGCGGCGGCCTTTTCTCGCCGTCATCATCGATTTGTTTTACCGCGCCGTATCCGCGATCGAGCAAAATCTTGGCGGCCATGATCTGCACCCTATCATCCTCGCCGTGACGCATCTTTTCGACTAGCACGTTAATGGCTTCAGGCCCATAACTTCTGGCGAGATCAGTCATCCTCGCCGGTTGTTTTGGGCGACCGCTAGGATTGCCTGTCTGTCCTTTTTGCCACTTTGGTGCTAACCCCGCGTGATACATGGCGTTCTATGACCCCGACTTAGATTTCTTGCCGCTATTGAAGATCAATGCCCGGCGCTGTCGAAACGGCAAAGCATCCCAGTCGGATGTGTGTCCGATAGGAAAGTACCGCACTCGTCCTGCTGCTATCGCTTCGGCAATGAGCTGTTCATCGACGGCATCATTGGGTGCCGAGCTCCATTTCTGTTGTTCCATGCATTACCTCGTCGTTGTAGAAAATGCCATGCCATTCTTGTGGCTTTCAGTTTTTGCACTTCGAGCCACAGCTTGTCGATTTCGTGCGCCAGCAGGTCGAGACTGTGTTCCGATCGGAACTCGCCTTTGCGGGCTCTCCTCGGCTTGTCTACTTCGGCGAGGAACTCGGCGGCATTGAACGATTTCATGGCTTGTCGCTCGGCCAGCGTGGATTGGTCTGCCACCAGCGACTTTCAGTCCGGACATGCCATCCTGATCGTTCATCGATTATAGCCTTAGGGGCCACGAGCAGTTGGTTTTCGGCATTTTCCGCGATCGATCGGTTTAAGAAAAACTCGTTGAGTTCGGATATGCTGGGAAAGAAGATGAATCTCTTAGCAGCATCAAGAAAAGCTTCCTTGGACATCCTATCCTCATACAATGATAACGCATCAACGTATATGGACAACGTTGCATTTATTCTTTCCGCTGTGTCCCCCTCCTGAATCCTGCTTATCTGTAGTAGTGCCTGAAGCCACCTCAGGGAACCATTCCTCAAATAGCTGTGATTTGACGTTCTTTCGTATGTCATTTTTGTCTTCCCAGTCAGCGTACGTACATTCCACTATTCTGGCAACCCTCCCTGGACGTAATAGGAAATCTATCGACACTCGCCATCCGCGCCTGTTTTCCCCCATGAGCCATTTCGATAGCACCATCAGTTCCAACGCTTTATTCCATTCGCATATGCCGCCGCACTCTTTGAGGCGAAGCTTCAGTTTCCTACGTCGGTCGGGCGTAACCTTTTTGCAAATGGCCAAGCCCTTGCGTCTTGCAACATCGTTGTATGCCTCCACAGCCAGGCTGGTCTCGTCGTCAGACGAGTGAGATTCCGAAGGAATCGATATATTCTTTCTTTCTGGTTCTGGTTCTGGTTCTGGTTGTTCGACAGGCGCTGTCGAACAGGCGCTGTCGCTATAGTTTGCGTTTTCTTTCATAGCGTTATGGCGAGCGCTACGCCGAGCACTGGCACGCTGACTCATGGCTTGCACGCGCGAAAATTCGCGATTTATTCGGGCCTGGTACAGCCAGTTTCCGGTCGATTTGAAAAACTCCGAGAGGAGCGGCCGGAACAACTCTCTGATCTCAGCCTCGGTGCGGCCGAACTTTCGCGCCAGCCACGCGTCGTCATTGGGGAACTTTTTGTTCGGTGTTCGCCATAGATGCATGAGCATCAAAAGATACCTGCCATGTTCGGCATCACTCAAATGCGTCGTATCCGCAATGTATGCATCCGTCCACAGCGGCAACGCCGGAAATTCAGCCATTTGTCCGCCTCGAAAACACAACGTCAACGTGCATGCGGCCTGATCGCCTGAGACGCGCCAGGAACTCATCGAGATACCGCGCATCACCGGGCTTATCGTAAACCTCCTCCCAGTCTTCGCGATTATGGGTGTTGCGCATTTTCACCCCGCAGATATTCGAGCAATAATGCGTGCGTTTGCCGCGTAACGGATTGCCGCAGAACATGCATAGCGCAATGCTCACCGATCGAGCCACTTACGCCAGTTGTCCAATGCCGGCTCGCCGGAAATGCGCTCACGCATCACCGCGATGCACCACAACCATGCGAGGTGGTTGTCGCGGCGCATCTCCTCCGGCGTCATTCGAGACCCCATTCCATGCGAACTCTCAGCAATAATTCACGATCTCTCCGCACCTGTTCAGGTGATACGCCATGTGGAAGCCGGCCCATCATCGACACTCTAGGGGTATTCCTTGGAATCAACCCAAGTCGGCGAGCGCGAGAGAGGATTGTCTTAACGGACTCCGGTCTTGCTTTGACGATAATTGCCAGCTCCTCATTTGAGGGGAGGATGCCTTTGTCATTCCAGTAAGCAATGAGGCGATCGAGGATTGTCATAATACCTCAGCGAACAGTGGTCCTTGGTCCTTCTCGATGCGCTTTACCGCCATGGCTGCATACTCGGTGTTGAGATCGATGCCGATGGCGTGCCGCTGCAGCCGGTCGGCCACCATCAGCGTGGTGCCGGCGCCGGAGAATGGATCGAGAATGGTGCAAGGTGCGGGGGTAGTCGGCGGGCATGCGCAGGACGGGCGAAAGCCGCGATCAATACTTCGATGATCCACAAAATGCCCCGCTCCATCACCATCGTTGCGGACTAATGTTCCGGCGAGATAACCCGGTTTTTGTCCCGGAGATGCACTTGTGCGCTCCATAACCCGCACCCACGGTGCCCCGCATGCTGGGCAGCAGCCTTTGGCCGATGTGCCGGCGAGAATGCAAATTTCAGCGAGCTTTGGCGGGAAGGTGGCGAAGTGCGCCTCGGAGAATGGCGCGGTGGCGATGGTCCAGACGGAATGGAGATTGCGGCCGGCGGAAGGATCATTTGCTCCGCAGCCGCGGCCATATCGCGTATTATCCGAATTTGACCAATCACGATGGCCAAACTTCGCGCTCTCCCTTACCGCCTCTGCGTCATAGAAATACTTCGTGCTTTTCGTCAGTAGGAATACATACTCATGGCTCTTTGTGGGACGGTCGGTAACGCTCTCCGGCATGGGATTGGGTTTCGACCAAATTATGTCCGAGCGTAGCCACCAGCCATCTGCTTGTAGAGCTAACGCAATGCGCCATGGCATGCCGATTAATTGCTTGTCCTTGAAACAGTCACCGTAATTAACCCAGCACGTGCCATCCTTGCGCAGCGCACGACGCACAGCGCGAAACACTTCGACCATGCTACACACATGGCACTCGCCGCATTCCGCTGATTCAAAGCAATCTAGCAAGTTATTTGGAATACTTTCCTTGCGAAAAAGGGCGTCTTGGGATAGAATAGTTTGGACCACGCGTTCTTTCTGATCTTTTGTAAGTGCTCTTCTTATTCGCATCAGCCCACTTCCACCACATGACGGTGTTGCCTCGAGGCCGAGCTGTCGGTCGATACGGCGAGCGCCGCACTTACGACAAACATCTCGACTGACAAGAGATGCCTCTCTTGTCGACCACGATGCGCACCCTCCAGACAATTTTCTAACTGCTGGTCTCGTAATGCTATGATCACATGCAGCATCCCCGCCTTCCCATATAGCCGTGCCGTAATCGCGCAACCCCCAATACGGCGGCGAGGTCACGACGCAATGCACCGACTCGGCCGGCAAAGTCGGCAGCACATCACGCACGTCGCCGGTTAGCAGGGTGACGGTCATTCGTCCGATCGCCACTCCGGGCGCGGCATGCGGCCGCACCGCAGCATGATCTCGTCGTTCGCCGACAGCTTGAGACGCGCGTTGATCGGAATGCCCCACTCGATCAGCCGCGCCTCGACATCCTCGACCGAACGCACCACCGCGACCTCGCAGTCCGCATCCTCGATCCGTACGAACATCTCCTCCTGCGCCGGCGACAGACGCCCTTTGGGACCCTTGCACTCAAGGAAATACGCCTTGCCGTTCCACAGCACGCAGCGGTCTGGTATGCCGGCAACCATGCCGGCGCGCCGCATCTGCCATAGCTGGCGGGCCCCGAGCTGCGCACCGTTCGGGATGTGGAACGACACCGCCAGCGGCGGCAGCGCAAACCGCAGATACGCGGTAATGGCGGCTTCGATGTCGGTCTCACGCATGGAAATTAAATCGCCATGCCATTAACAAGATGACGCACTCTCAGTTTCGCATTATCACGATGCCACTCAGGATTGCGAATGACTACGGAGACTGCAGAACAGCCCTCGTCGAAGGCAAGAAGAGCTCTCACGAAAATATCATTACGATATTTTCCGGCTCTTGATGGAATCTTCGTCAAATACCTCGTGAAATCATGCTCTTTATGAGTCATTGATCCAAAATCGAGTTTTATTAAACGCGCATACGCTTTCATGGCAAAGTCGGAATCCCGATCGAGCATGCATACCGCAGCCGCCGCACGAACCGAAGCCACAGACCTTTGACGCGCAAGAGTTCCACAATAATTTTTTAGTTCTACAACCGGTCGTGCGAATATTTTTAGAAATGGCTCCATCTCCTTGGCATTAGATGTCACCCTGCTTCCTAAATATACCTCTATGATGAACGATACGACATCAGTGACATCGCGCTCAAAACCTGTAATATCCGATATTGTTCTAGTTGTTCCGCGATCCATTCCCCTGAATGCTTCAGAATCGGTATTATATGCTATCAGCATCTTTACCGATCCGCCGTACTTCAGGATTGCGTTGAGCCGATGCTGCCCATCAACGAGATTGCCGTCTGTATCGATGGCAATGCCTTGATGTGTAAGTAAAAACGCACCCGTTTCGTACATTCTTACGAAATTCTCAACTTTCGTCGGGCGTATGTGCCGATTGAGTTTGTGGCACCGACTCAGAAGTTGCGCCGCAAGCTCTGGCGTGATATCCTTTACCTCTGTGTACATCTTGTGTCTCCGTTTCCTAGCGGGGGATGGTGCTCAGCCATTCCTCGATGATCGGAAGAAGCTTCGCTATATAGTTTCTTTTCTCCCTGTCCAAGAGAGAGACCAATATCGAAGCTTTTTCTCTTCCGATCATCGTCGTTTGAAATGACCTAATCCATTCATACATGTGTGATGCAGCGTCTTGTTCATGCGTCGTTTCGGCCGGCTTTGGTAAAGCCTGTTTGTTGTTCTTGCGCGACCTCCTTCGCTCCGCCGCATCCTCTTTCTCGCGTACCATTTTCGCCGCCGTGCTGATCGCCATAGCCCCCCCATCCATGAGCTTGATCAGCTCCTCGTTGCCGCTTTCGACCACCTTCTTAGCGTCGCGGTAGACACGCTCGCTGCTGAAACCCGAGAGCTCAGCGGCTAAGTCACGGGTTTTATTTCCTTTTTCTAATTGTGGGGGATTCCCCACATTTAACTGCTCCGAATGGGGGTTGCCGCGCCGCTCCCCAATCTCCGCCTCGACGGCGGCGGCGATCGCTACACGCTCCGAGGCGGAGAACGACTTGCGCACCTCGTTTTCGGCGAACTCGCCCTCGACGATGGATGTTACGTGGACGATCTTTGCTTCGATCTCTGTCCATCCGAGAATATCGCGGCACGCACGAAGACGGCGTTCGCCGAAAACCAACACGTTGTCTTCGGTGATGCCTATCGCCTGTAGTAACCCTTGATCGCGGATTGATTCAGCCAGTGCATCAAGACTTCCCATGTCCTTACGGACACGATCGCCGTTGACGATTATTCTATCTATCGCAATCACTTCGCTTCCCTCGTTGCACTATCCACCGCAACGCCCTCGCAGCAATAGACGACGCATGCGCCGTAGCATTGTGGGCACGGCTCGGCGTGCTCGCGCCGTGCCGGGTCCTTCACCAGCACCATGCCGTCGCCCTCGCAGGTCGGGCAGATCACTTCACGTTCCGCGCGCACCAGTCGGCCCCCTTGTTCACTGCGGTGATCACCAGCACCACCGGCCAGGCGGCGCAGCCGATCGCCGCACCGATGCACCATGCCGGCGGGCGCTGATCGGCCGGCAGATCGAAAACCGAGACCAGCCATCCGATCAGGTATACGAGTTGAAGACCGGTCATTCCTTGCCCTCCAAAGCCCCGATCAGTCTGTCCAAAACGATGGGCGCGTCATATGCTGCCGGCCATTGCCCCTCTTCTATCGCCGCTCGTGCTACTGAACACATGGTCTTACTCCGATCCAAATCCCTTTGCGTGGTACCCTTCCTTGCCATATTCGCCATATGCAGGAACGCCACTTCCCGCGATAGCCATAACGCTAGAGATTTCCAGCCATCATTCACGGCTTGTCGGTTTCCTCCGGCCCCGGATATGGCGGCAAGTATCGTTTCTCGATTTCCTTGGCCACCAGCTCGCAGGTGAAGCGGATTATTTCGACGACGCGAGAGTCATGCACTTGCCCGGTGAAAAGCTCTTCCGGGTAATTGTCCTTGACACCCCGCGCGATCCACGCGGCACGCTGCATGCCCCTGCGAAATTCGATCCTCGTCTGCGCTGCCTTGGTCATTCGGCCGCCGTTACACCGTCACCGCTGGCCATGGCCGCCCGCCGCGTCGCCCATGCGCGCTTCATTGCTTCCGAGCGTGCCGAGCTTGGTTGCCGCTCCGTTACCGCCGGCGTTCCATCAAGGACGACTTTGGACAGCGCTTCGCTGACCGTCGACAGCCTCAGCTCGATCTCGAGCTTCCGCTTGCTCGCCGTCTCGATGGTCTGCACACACTCCTTGTGCTCTGCCACCAGCTCTTCTATTGCACTCACGAATACATTTACATCAGTCATTTAAGTCTTCCTCTGCTTTCCTCGTTCACGCATTACGTCTTCATACGGGTCATCACCGGCCCATAGCTCTTCCTCGCGCTTTCGCAAAAGCTTCCTGAGCACGCGCAAGCGCCACGCGCACCTCATCGTCCATAGCTGCTTGTGAACCCAGCGCATCAACCTCACGCTTCAATTCCTCGAGTTCTCGGCGCAGCCGCTCGACGCGCGCCGCGAATGAAAGACTCTTGGTCCATTCGCCGCACGGCGCCAAAATGTAGGCAGCAAACTCGGGGCCGAATGCCGTAAGAGCCGCCAGCAAGTGCTTGGTTCCAGGGAGTCTAGGCGCCGACGAATCAAGCCATACATCGACCGTCTCCGGAGAGGCGCCCAAAGACCGCGCAATCGTTTTGCGCGCCCCGCTCGGCACCTTTTCACGAATCCACTGCTGGAACCGCTTCGCGCACTCATCTCGTAATCCGTAACCATTCTCGGGTAACTCTTTCCGCATTGCCGTGCTCCATTGTGCTTGGACACAAGCGGAAGAAGAAACCCCCATGAACGTCGTTCCACTACCTACGGATCAGCTACTCATCGATGCTGTCTCTTCCTTGCACGAAGAGGCGCGCATTTGCTTTTCAATCGCACTAAAGAATAAAGACGTAGATGTCCTGCGCATCGCCGGCGTGACGCTGGCCTCAACTATCGCATGGCTTGGAGAAAGAGGTGTCGATACATAATACCGCCGGTCGCTCATATGACGAGGCGGCCAGCACATCTTCCGCCTTGATAGTCACGCCGGCCCATGCCGACAGCAGAAACAGATCATCGGCGCCGACACGCGGCAGCAGGCGGCGCTCGGCGCGGCTCAGCCACGAATAAGACCGGCCCATCTTGGCCGCCGCTACCATCAGCGTTTCGCCGCGCTCTTCTCTGATCTTGCGAATATCGTTCATGTGCCGAAATTGCCATATTAGCAAAGGTTTTGCAAGAGTCAATTTGCTGCATCGTGCAGTGACTTTTTGCCTCCGTGAAAAATAATGGGCGAGTGGACGGCACTAATGGC
>WNFZ01005842.1_pt1 | contig 11214 bp, 16 predicted proteins | sample 5400081 | NCBI WGS metagenome assembly WNFZ01 (sample SAMN13153365, study PRJNA577476) | soil metagenome | isolation source: 80 cm soil or saprolite under grassland replicate 1 | place: USA:California | collected 2016-06-15
TGATGGGTGGCGCTGTAATGGTGCTGGCATTTGAGGCTCGTCTCTCCACACGTGATGTGGATGTCTTCATTCGCTCGCCGCGGGAAGCACGTATTGTCCGTGAACTGGCAAAAAGAGTCGCAAGTGAACGTGATTGGAATGATGATTGGCTAAATGATGCCGCAAAAGGTTATCTGGTTGGCGTCAGCGAAGGGCAAATCCTTTATAACGCTCCAGGTATTGAAGCTCGTGCGCCAGCGTTAGAGCAACTACTTGCCATGAAACTTTCCGCATGGCGGGATGATGTGGATGTTGCAGATGCGCGTCGCCTGTTACAAGAACTGGCAATCTCTAACCATGACCGTGATGTTTTGTGGGGCCGAATTGAACCCTATCTGGTACTTGGCGATGAATTAACTGCCCAATATGCTTTTCTTGATCTTTGGGAGTCAATGTATGGAACCAATTGAACAACTTGCTGAAGCTGCGCTGCAAAGGGACAGCCTGCGTCTCCGTAGTCTGGTCCAAGATTTGACGCGTGCTCACATGGACTGGAGTTCTCTTCCGCGTCCCTCTATCAACGATACTCGCTTGCTGGCAATCGCTGCCTCGCTTGCTGAGCTATTGGCAGAGCGCCAAAATCAAAACCCTCCTGCCTGGACAAAAGAAGTGGGCGCGCTGAACGAACCCTTCTTCTTAGTTCGTTCTGCCGAAACAATGAGGCGGCTGCGTGTTTTATGCGAGACGCAATCTCCTGAACCCATGCGCAAACGACGCCTCTACGCACCACCGAACTTTCTTGAATTTGCCTGAACTTACAAAGAGCGTGTCTATAGACACACTCCTGATTACCCTTGGAAATCCCAAGGAAAAGATTTTAAGTAAAAAAACCGTGTCTGTAGACACGGTTTTGATTTTCAATATACCGACATCAAATATCCATTCGTGGAGAAAGAAGGTACGATGAATATCAATTTCAGAAAATCGTTTATGGACGTGATGCTTACTCTCGCTCTACTTTTTTCCTGCCCATTGGCGGGATACGCTCAGGCGTTCTACTCAGTACTCTACGGCTTGGACATGGACATCGAGATCATGTCATAGAAAACAGAGATTGGGGATCAATCATGATTCGCGCCGTCAACCCGCTAACGGTGAGCAGACCATAAATGACAGAGAACTAAATATTTGGTAAACCATGGGGTCGTAAAGTATTCTGTTCGTAAAATAATAGCACTCACACTAATGACTAACACACCCCGGTCCTAGGACCGGGGCGTGTCTGTTTAATTCCATCTATTCAAAAGGAGACCTATGATAACTTCCGATTCACTTCTTCTCGACACCCCCTTGCAATATGACCAGCCCAAACTCAAAAGTCTGCCCCTGCGCGAGCAACCTGCCTATCGTGTGAGTCAAAACGCGGCTGCCTGCAATCTAACTGAATTACTGGCAGCGGTGATCGGCGGGCAGAGACAAATCGAAATCTCGCAGGCATTGCTGGCGCGTTTCGACGGGGATATTCGCCGTTTGTATCTGGCGCATCCTGCGGAACTTGCTATGGTGAGGGGCATTGGCCCAGCAACCGCGGTGCAAATCAAGGCGGCCCTCAATCTGGGCTTACGTTTGAACATTCCTAATGAAGAACGCCCTACCATCAACTCTCCTGCCGATGCTGCCGCATTGGTCCAATATGAAATGGGCCTTCTGGAAAAGGAACATCTAAAAGTGATCCTCCTGGATAGGCGCAATCATGTATTGGACATCGTGCAAATCTATGAAGGTTCGGTGAACTCCTCACAGGTGCGCATTGGTGAAGTGTTCCGCCCGGCGATTCAACGCATGGCTTCCGCGATCATAGCCTGTCATAACCATCCAAGCTCGGATAACACACCTTCACCGGATGATGTAGCTGTGACACGTGCAATGGTGCAGGCCGGGAAACTGCTTGACATCGACTTAGTTGACCACCTGGTCATTTCGTCGCGCGGCTTTGTTTCCCTCAAGGAGAGGGGATTGGGCTTCAGCCAGGAGGCGCCATGCCTATGCAATTAACACTTGACTTCACACCCGGTTCGCAACCAGAACAACAGCCGATCATCAAAAATGAAGCCTGGCTCGATGTGAGCGATATTGCGCGCGGGGTTGGCTTCACAACCGCCGTGTGGGTCAGCATCGCTTTGAATGATGCGCTTGAACCACTTCAGAACGAAATAGACGGCGACTACGATCAGCGTCTTTATGATGCCCTGTGGCGTGCGCACTTCAAATTGTTGCTCGATCAAAGCCGATCCGCCACATTCAACATTACCTTCCCGCCCAAAGACTGGAAGACAGAGGAGATAACTGAAGTCAGTTTGCGAGTGAGGGTAAAAGCGGAGAAGCAGGTTGTGCTGCTCGGCCTGTTGCAGGATTTTTAGGAGGCGGCATGAATTTCTACCTGAGAAAGAGTGTACAGGCTTATTTCACCTCCCCACCAAAGCATCATACGACCAACTGTTTTCCCAGTTTGACAAAACATACCTTCTTCGCTATGCTTAAGAAGACGAAAGGCAATCCATGAAACGTCTCGATGTGCTACGTATCCTTCAAAAAGAACGACAGGAATTGGTAGATCGCTACAATATCTCCGCGCTTTCCGTATTTGGTTCGGTCGCGCGCGATGACGCGCGTGAGGATAGCGACGTGGATATATTGGTTGAATTCAGTCATCCAGTTGGCTTATTCCAGTTCATCGAACTTCAGCAAAGGCTGGAAGCCCTACTCGGATGCAAGGTGGATTTGGGAACCCCGCGCTCGCTCAAGCCGCGCATCAAGGAACAGGTTTTGCAGGAGGCGATCCGTGTCGCCTAGAGCCTGGCAGGAGCGTATTGAAGATATCCTAGCCTGTGCACGAAATATTCGGGTTTACAGAAGGGATGTCGTTTGATGCCTTCCTCGATGATCCCAAGACCATCCGCGCGGTGGCATATGAATTCACCATCGGTGAAGCGGCGCGTGCCATCCCGCTGGAGATACAAAAACAGTTCACAGATGTGCCCTGGGGAAAGATGCAGGGAATTCGCAATGTTCTGGTACATGAGTATTTCCGTCTGGATGAGAAAATTCTCTGGGAGGCCAGCCAGGAAGATATTCCGCCTCTGATAGCAGTCCTGGAGAAAATCATTCAATCAAATCGTTAATTCAATCCGATATTCGATCAGCCCCCAAAGCTAAAAAGCGTTGGGGGCTTTTTCATTGCAGAAAGGAAATAACCTATGCAAGACACTGAAGGAAAACCAATCAAATTGAATGGCAAACCCGCCGAGTTCACAGCGAAAGATTTCACTGCCACGAACTTTGCCACCGCCGAAGATAAAGCAAAATGGGCAACCAAATTCACGAAGTTCATCCTCGGTGGTTTTCAGCGCAACTCCTGCAAAAAGGAGATTTACAAGCAGTTGCAGCATATGTTCGGTCACTGTGCTGAATATGATCTTGACGGCTTCTACCACACCTGGTTCGAGGACATATACAAATGTCTTCACTGGGTAGAAACAGTAACAACAACCTGGCTGGCTGGCATTGGCCAGCCTCAATTCACTTGGTCGGATGTTGAAATCAAGCTGGTCAAGTGGATCCGTGACAACAACATTCACGATCAGGTTGCAGGATATCTGCAAGCAGAGACCGATCAGAAAGAGCGCGCGACGCTCAAGGTGCTGCAGGATAGATATGGTGTGGTGCCCATCGCCAACGCTACCGAAAGTGAAGAACTGACAGCAAACCCCGTTCCGGTGGTTGTCGAAATCCCCGCCCCTGTTCAAGAACTCGGACAGTTGAGACTGTTCGAGGTGACTGATTCAATTTGAACGAAAACGTAACTGCTCAGGCTCACGTTAAAAATGCCCGAATTTAATGCTGAACTAGGTCAACCCAGGATCAGGCGCGAACGTTGAAAACTCACCAACGAGGCGGCCAACAGAATCGCGTCGAGTACAACCAGGCTCAGCAAGATAATCGAGACCATTTGGGAAGTAGTCAGCGATGCGGTCATGCTTGCTGGCAAAAACCTGACTACCACGTAGACAGCAAAGCCAAGTAATATTTCGCCTAGGAGCATAGTTTGCGACGCCTGGCGCACGGTGGCAGATTTCAGGGAGATCAGCACCCCACCGCTAGCGGCAAGGAGAATGGTCAGTAAGCTCATAACAAGCACTACGAAGAGATTGATGGGCGCATAGAATACCCATTGTCCTTGCTCTTGTGACCAATTGACCACAATTGCCCCGAGCAGGAGGCTGAAGAGGGTCATCCCCCAGGTAAATCCAACTGCCACGAGTACCTTACCCAATAAAATCGCTCGATCAGAGATACGGCTGGCAAGAAGGGTTTCCAGTGTATGGCGCTCGTGTTCTCCGGCGATGGCATCTCCAATAAAACTGGTAACAAACATAAATGGGGCATACAAGATAATCAGGACAGGTGCCGAGTCAAGGTCGATCCAACGAAGTCTAAAGGATAATGGTAAAACAATGCCTAATATGCCAAGAATGAGCAAGGGTCGTAATAAATCAGAGCGGCCACCCGACAAGAGAAAATCCTTCCATTCTTTCCAAATCATTGTCCACAAATCGTTCATTTATTCTCTTCTTTCATCAGCGTCAAAAATAAATCCTCCAGGCTCGTCCCCGTCCTGCGGATTTCCTCTACTTCGCCACCGGATTGCACAATCAGAGTTACCAGGGGTCCCACCTCAGTCTGGCTACGAAGCTCAATCAGCAAACGATTATTTTGAATTTCAGCCCGTTCCACCTCGCTCCGGGCCCGAAGTAAGGTCAGGGTCTGTTCATTGAACCCACGTCCAATAATCTCAACCTTAAGACCGCCTTTTTCTAAACGCAATTGGTCCGGGTTGCCAATCGTCATCAATTTTCCGCTGCGAATGACCGCAACCTGGGCGCAGAGTTTTTCGGTTTCTGCCAGGTTATGGGTATTGAGGAAAACAGTCACACCTTCGCGGGTAACCAGGCTGGTCAAGTCGGCATGCAGGGCCGCAGCAGCCACCGGGTCGAATCCGGCAGTAGGCTCGTCCAGGAAAATCAAGGGTGGGTGGTGGAAGAGGGCGCGGGCGACAGCAAGTTTTTGTTTCATCCCCCGGCTCCATTTACCTACCTTCTCCTTACGACGATCCCATAAGTCCAAGTGAGTGAGCAGTTCTTTGGCGCGAGCTTTCCGTTCGGGTCCGGGCATGCGGTAGATGCGCCCATACAGATCGAGATTATCTTCTGCACTCAAGCGTTCATAGAGGCCTGAGAATTCGAGCAATGCACCGCTTTTGGCCCGAATTTCATTGGCTTGTGAACGCGTATCAAAGCCCATCACCTTGGCCTGACCCTGCGTTGGTTCCAGCAGGCCCAGCAGCAAGTGGATGGTCGTAGTTTTACCCGCCCCATTGGGTCCCAGAAACCCGAAGACAATACCCGTGGGCACCTCTAGGGAAAGATCATCGATCGCTTTAACAGTGCTAAAGGAGCGGGACAAGTGTTCAATGCGAATAATTGGTTCTGACATCAACTTTGTATATTCCTCTTGTGTCAAGCAAAGGCGGTTTCAGAAACCGCTGGTTCCACCAATCTTTTAAAGTATCCTAGATGCGAACGTGATCTTACGAACTAGGAAGGCGAGCGCAAACCACAGTCGGCATATCCCCACAGCGAAGGCGCTGCCCAGAGCGCATACGCCGCCGACTGAAAGGTGCCCGGAAAGGCTGTTCCTCTGGAGAACGCCGTGGTCAAGAGCAACATCATCGAAACGACCACGGTCACGAAGCCCACCTTGCTAGCCACGGATCGTCTGAAATCAGTCCCTAAGAAAGGCCAGGGCACCGAGGACGAAGAAGCTCAGGTACTCGGCAGGTAACAGAGAGTTGGAAAACCGAGGATCGGGATGGCCTCCCACGATGCTCTTTGGCGTTGTCTATTTTCGAAGAGATGACATCATGGCTCCTTCCTTTGAGGGATGAGAAAGTTCATTCCTTGCGGGTAGCTCGGTCAAATAGCATCACTAATTCCCGCGCATACGAATCGGTATTAAGGTTTGGATGAGCCGCGAGCAGGGGCGCCACCGCATCAATGGCCCGTCTAATGGTCACTGCCATCACGCGCAGATCGAAACCTCTGAACTCCCCGTCTTCTTGGCCCTGATGCAAGAGGTCCTCTAAAGTGCTGAGGATCCACTCCTCGCTGGTTGCTCCATAACGAAGCTTGCCGTCCGCTGTACGGAAGTTGAGGGCGATTTCCAGGAGTGCCACCATCCGCATCCTGTGGGTGCCAATATAGTCAACTGCTGACCGGATATAGGCTTGCAACCGAAGCTGAGCCGTTGGTTGCACGGCAATTTGTGGGGTCACAGCTTGCACCGCAGCCGTGTAGATCTCGCTTACGACCTGTTCAATCAGCGCCTCCTTGCTGCTGAAATAATAGACAATCACTCCTTTGCTGATGCTTGCCCGTTTGGCGATTTGAGCCAGCGATGTCTGAGCATACCCCAGTGTAGCAATCACCTCGATAGCGCACTCAATGAGCTGTGTCCGCCGGGCCGCTTCAGTGAAAGTAGGATGTTTCTGACCTATCGATTTATCTTTTGTCCGCATGGTCAAAGTATAGCACAAGTGGATAGTATTGGTCAATCTCTTTTCGATGCGAGTGCACGCGTTCGATGAGAAGCGTCAACGAGAAGTGAATCGGCACTGATACCGATCAAACGCCTGTTTGTCAGCAAGTCACTGTTACAAAAACAATAAAACAGAAGGAGGCACAAAGCCTATGCAATCCATTGTCTCTTATCCTGATCGTGGTCAGGGTGGAAATAGCAAACAGATGCTCAATCGCTTCAACAAAACCAACCAAAAGCGTGTCTGTAGACACGGAGAGGAAATGATACCTATGATTCTTCAGATTAACTCCCAACGATCGCTCGCCGTGAATGACCCCATCATGATCACCCCGAAGTTGCGCCATGATCCTTCCTTGCTGATTGATCTCAAGGATTTCATGCCGGTTGTGGTGTCATCCACCGATAAGAACAATATCCGGATCCACAGTTCATTCAGCCTCGCAAACTTGGACCGGGACGCCGGCGAGAGACTCCGCGCGCTGGTTGACTTCATTCGAATTTCCCAGATGGCATCTACCCACGGCTTGTATGTTGGATGCACCCAAGCCGTCGCCGAGCAGATTGCGTATCTGGCGTACTGGAAGAATTATCCGCTGGAATTTCGCATCGGGAGATTTGGTAGCAGCATCGTGGTGATGACGCACCTCCCCAAACAGCCTGAGTTCGACTGCGTGCTGGCTGTCTTCTATGACCGGCGGGAGCTGCACCCCGGCGTGCAAAAGTGGTTCGACTTCTTCTGCCAGTTGGTTCGGGATCATGCTGAGATCTGGCAAATCCATCTGATCGTAGACAAACCCACTTACCGCAAGCTGGAAGGACCGCGCTTCGTCAAGTCTGATATCCTGGTTGAAGTGGTGGATGAAGAATAAATCGTGTCTGTAGACACGACCCCCTGAAAATAACCCCAAAATAGCAAAGCGTGTCTGTAGACACGGAAGGAGAATAAAAGTGACTGATCAAAACAACCAAACTACCCAACTGCCAAACCGACTAGTCACCCTGCGTTGGCTCGACAGCGGTACCTGCCCGGATGAAACATTGGCTTCGCTCGTCGAGCGATATCGAAAACCCTATGCGGAAGAAATGATCCAGGCTGTAGAAGGGATAGCCAAACCCGTCAGCACCACGACATTCGTGCAGGGTAACGCTGTCGATTTCAGGATCACATCTTTCCACGGGCTCATTGATCTCGACCGAGACCTTTACCCGATTCTGACAAACGCCCGCGCGACAAACGAACAGGTCTTTTCCACAGCCGCCTTTAGTCTGGAAGATATGGGCATGGACTCGGGCGATAAGCTGCTCTGCCTGCGGAAGTACATCAAGTTCGTTCAACACACCTGGGCTTTGCCAGGTTTATACATCGGTCTCTCCATGCACGTGGTCCGAGAGATTGCGAGCCTGGCATATTGGAAGAATTACACCCTTGAGTTTCGCCTGGACAAACGCGGTAACGCGCTCGTGATGGCGGCGCAATTCCCTCACCTCCAGGACAGGGATTTCGTGATCAACATCTTCCGGGAGAACGATCCGCAGTTCAATCCCTACCCGCTGATGAAAGAATGGTTGCGGTTCTTCCGGAGCATCGTCAAAGAAGTGGCAGAACTCTGGACCATTCGCATTGTCGTGAACGAAAGCATCGCCGAGAAGATTGGATGCCTCAACGATGATGACGTGGTGATCACAAACGAAGAGATGCTGCCGTATACGTGTCTGTAGACACGGCATTGAATAACCGAACATAAAGCGTCTCCAGTGTTGGAGGCGCTTCCGATTCCTATATAGAAAAGGAGAAACATCCATTATGGACAATCTACTTGATTTCGCCAACCAGGATGAAACCCAACCGGTGGAAGCTGCCGAATCGACAGCCGCCCCCGAAACGGTGGAAACCGAGGCAACAACCCAAGACCCCGCAGAGACGGAAGCTCCTACAGCGACCGAAAGCGAAACTCCCGCTCCCCAGGTTATCGAGGAAATTGACACGGCGCCCAAGGCTCAAGTAGCCAAAGCGCTTCCGGGAAAGGCTGTCACAAAGCCCGTTCCCTACAAGCGTGAAGAACCGCCCCCGAACCCGCTCATTCTGGATCCCTACGAATGGGACCAATGCACAATCACGGTTGGGTACTCGCTCCTGCCCGATAAGAAAGTGAGCGTCAGTATCCACAACCACAAGGACGATCCCATCGTAAAGGAATTTCCCGCCGAGGAAGTTCCGCTTCCGGAGAAGATTAGCCAGGTGATGGCGACTCTGCAGAGCATCTTCCCGACAAGCCCGGTAAACGCTACGGTGGTTCTTCTGCCGAAACCCGAGAACGCGCCTGAGCGCCCGATCATCGCATCGGTCCGCGTGTCTACAGACACACCCATTGTTCAGGAAGGTGTTGAATCCAATCTCCCCTTCCCTGCCCCGATCGTTGCCATGCTCGATGAACTTAAGGCACTGATGCCCGAGCGCGCGCTGAAGAACATTGAAAAGCTCGCCAAGGCAAAGACCGCCGCGACCGCTAAGACGGTTGCCAAACCTACCGCCACAAAGCCAGCTGCCAAAGCAACTGCGCCGGCCGCCAAGAAACGCAATGACCATTCAGACAATTTGACACTCTTCTAGTGAGGTGAACCAATGAACGAACCAACAACCACTCCCGCCCAAGAAGCCCCGTCCATCCTGGTTGCAACCCTGACCTACATGCTCAACGTGCAGGAAACCGGACAGACCTTCCCTCTGCCCGCCAGCATCGCCACGGATGACAATCTCATCAAGCGCTCTCTCGCTTCGGTAATCCCCTACATCGACACCGCGAAGCTTGAACGCTCCGAACCGAAAGATGGTGTGGTAACCATCACTGTCACCAAGACGCATGCACCAAAAGGAGCCGGTAAACCCGGCTCCTCCTTTTCTCCTGTCATCGACAGCCTGATCGCTTCCGAAGCTGATGGGACAAACGCTGTCATCAGGACCTTCCTCGATGTGGAGCAGATGAGCAAGGAAATTGCCAGCTACCTGCCACATCAAATCCTGGAATTGAAAAAGCTGATTGAGGCAGCCTTCAAATCCGGCGAGAAGCAGGATACGCAATTCAAGGCGGTTGTGAACTCGCTGATCGAAACCTCCCCGCAGGCCGCCAGGGTTGTGCCCCTGGGTTTCTAGGACGGTCCCATGGAACTTGCGACACAACGACAGGATTTGCTGGAAACCGCGAGACTGGCGTTGTTACGACTGAACCCGCCTTCCTACGGTTTCGCTGACGCTGCGCTTACAGAAGTCTATGTAGCCCTGCAGGTGATCTCGGTAATCACCAAAGTACATCCAAAGAACTACAAGAAACGGGTAGCGAAAGTCCTGCAAGAGTTCTTCAAAGATATCCGAACACCGAGAGTGAGACAGACCGACAACCAGGGCTGCTACAACTCCGCTCTGATTGCCAAGCTGATCAACGACAACTTGTTCCACCTCGACGAATTCTGGTTGGACGAGGAGTGCATGGACTTCGGCACAGACAACACTGTACAGATCGAATGGATGGGATATCGGATCAGTTGGGATGAGTACGATGAAATGTTGTCACGACTCGACGAGCTGACCCGGGCCGGGAGCTTCACTATCATGATGGGTATCCTCTGGGGTAATGTAGATGATGGCAGCGTAAAAGAAGTCTGGAAATTCTGCAACGAGACCTATAAGTGGAATCTTCCAGATATACCCGAAATTCCAGGGGAATGTTACATCGACGTCAGCCAGCTCAAGAAGGGTCTTAAGAAACATAGTCTCCAGTCGTTGGCCACGCTGATAGAAGCCTTCGATGGCTCGACCGACAACGTGTTCTACGACTTCGATCCCGAAACGTGGATGCCCATCACGATCAGTGAAAAAGATTTGATGGTGGCCCACGAGGATTGGCTGAAAGTCCCCAAGATTCGAAAACAATTGGATGAGGCATACGACATTCTTGAAACAGAGTCGGATGTCTTCACGCTGTTCCTGGAGGCGTACATAAAATCACTGCGCCCCAGGGAAAGAAAGGTCAAAAAGTAGTATGGCTAAACACCAACATCAAACCGGTTACTTAGGTCCTGAAGCGGTGGCGAGTATCAGCTTCTTGAAAACGCGAGAACTGATGTTCACCTGGCAGCAGGACGACAAGATCCAGAGCAAACTCATCACGAATGAAGCTGCCTTCCTCGCCTTCAAAGAAGGTCACCAACAGGATACGGGTTGGTTGCCCGCGGGTGTCCTGCGAGCTGGAAGCAATGCGCGCGGCGAATGGGTCGTTTACACAGCGCGCGCACAGATGATCGATATCCTGACCGACAAGAGCGAGAAGCTGAGAATCCCCATTCCAGCGACTCTGTTTATGGGTTGGGGCTCCCGATACTATCTGTGGGCACTCCCCAACAAGAAGTTCAACAAAAAGCTCCCGGTCTTTAAAGCACCGTTCCCGAATGTCTATGACAACGGGCGCGTCTGCTGGGGCAGCCATAAGGTCCCCAAAGTAAGCGTGAACAACATAGAGCGCGTTTGGCAAATGTTCTTTGGGACAGCGTCCAACGAGCACATCGCCAGCAAGAAGTGCAAGA
>WNFZ01005843.1_pt1 | contig 11213 bp, 10 predicted proteins | sample 5400081 | NCBI WGS metagenome assembly WNFZ01 (sample SAMN13153365, study PRJNA577476) | soil metagenome | isolation source: 80 cm soil or saprolite under grassland replicate 1 | place: USA:California | collected 2016-06-15
GCAGCCTCCCACCAACTCATCACCGCAGCCGACGGCGCCATAGAGAGATGAGCCCTGCTCAAAGCCGACACCCCCGAGGAGACGAAGCCGATCGAGAAACCCACGCTTGACAACCGGCCCTCCTTCATAGAGAGGACGCCGCATGGCGGGCTCGTGCTCCGCCAGAAATGCCCTGACTATTGCCGGATGGGGCACCTACGTAAGGACCCCGAGCTCGGCGAGCAGGGCATCGGCGTCGGCGGGAATCTCGACCGGCGCGAGACGGTCGCCGACCGGCCCGGGCGTCTTCAGCCCGTCTCCGGTCACGAGCAGCACGACGCGCTCGTCCGGTGAGACCTCGCCGCGGCGAATCGCCTCGCGCAGGGCGCCGAGCGTGACGCCGGCCGCCGTCTCGCCGAAGACGCCGGTCGTCTCTGCGAGCAGGGCCATGTTCTCGCCGACCTCGGGCTCGGCGACGGCATGGATCGAGCCGCCGGAGCCACGAACGGCCGCGATCGCCGCGTCTCCGTCGGCCGGGCTGCCGATTGCGAGCGAGCGCGCGACCGTGTTCGGCCGCACGGGCTTGACGCGCCGCTCCTCAGCGAATGCCGTAGCGACCGGCGCGCATCCAGCCGCCTGGCCGCCGACGAGCCGAGGCGCCGGGCCGTTCGCGAGCCCGAGGGAACGGAAGTCCCTGAAGCCGCGGTCGACCTTGGCCAGCAGCGATCCCGATGCGATCGGGCAGACGACGACGTCGGGCGTTTCCCAGCCGAGCTGCTCCGCGATCTCGTACGCGACCGTTTTCGAGCCTTCCGCGTAATAGGAGCGCAGGCCGACGTTGACGAAACCCCAGTCGAGCTCGAACGAGAGCTCGACGGTCAGCCGGCTGCAGTCGTCGTAGGTGCCGCGGACGGCGTAGATCGTCGCGCCGTAGGCCGCGGTCGCGACGAGCTTCTCGCGCTCGAGGTCGTACGGGCAGAAGACGACGGCGTCGAGCCCTTCGGCAGCCGCTCGGGCCGCGATCGCGTTCGCAAGATTCCCCGTCGAGGAGCAAGCGAGCGTGTCGAGGCCGAGCTCCTGCGCCTTCGCGCAGGCCACGGCGACGACGCGGTCCTTGAACGAGTGGGTGGGGTTCGCCGTATCCAGCTTTAGGTACAGCTCGGCGAGTCCCAGCTCCGCGGCGAGCCGCGGCGCGCGGACGAGCGGCGTCAGTCCGGGCGCGAGCCGCGGCTCGGTGGGCGGCTCTACGGGCAGGATCGGCGCGTAGCGCCAGAGCGACGGCGGCCCCGCCTCGATCCGTTCGCGGGTCAGGTTCCGGCGAAGGGCGTCGGCGTCGTAGGCGGGCTCGAGCGGCGCGAGGCAGCGCGGGCAGGCGCCGACCCCCTCGAGGGGCAGCTCGGTGTTGCAGCGGGTGCAGGAGAGGTGCGTAGCGGGCAAGGATGGCCTCCTTCGGTTGTCTCGCTCTACATCGTCCGGGTGCTTGCTCCCGGCCGGCTTGGCACCTTGCGGATCCCGCAGGTTGCCGAGGCGTCGTCGGGCCGGTTCCCTCGGCCTCTCTTGATGCGGAGACGGGACGAGCCCGCTCGCTGGTCGCACTATAGAGTAAGGCGACCATTGATGTAGAAAGTAAAGAAACACAGCTCCTGGCGGCTTTGGAGCTCGTCGAACAGGAGGCCGCCGGGGCGGGCCGGGCCGTCTCCCACCTCGAGCCGGCCGCCGTCGCGGACGCGCTCCACGGCGCGTCGGAGCTCCTGCGCAAGCGGTCGGTGGAGATCCTGGCGGCGAACGAGGCGGACGTGGCCCGCGGACTGTCGCGCCTGGATGCGGGGGCGCTCGACCGGTTGAGGCTCGACGAGGGACGTGTCGAGGGGATCGCCGCGGGCCTCGCCGCGACGGCGGCACTGCCGCCGCTCGAGCGGGAAGTCCGGTCGTGGCGGCTGGCCAACGGCCTGCAGGTGTCGGAGCGCCGGGTTCCGATCGGCGTCGTCGGCGCGAACTTCGAGGCGCGGCCGAACGTCGCGGCCGATGTCGCGTCCCAGCTGCTCAAGAGCGGCAACGCGGTCGTCCTCCGTACCGGAGGCGCCGCGCTCGCGACCGTGACGGCGCTCGTCGACGGGGTGCTTCGTCCGGCGCTCGAGCAGGTCGGCTTGCCCGGCGAAGCGATCGGCCTCGTCCGGTCGCCGGGCCGGGAGGGAGCCGAGGCGCTCGTCTCCCTGCCGGCGCTGATCCCGCTCGTGATCCTGCGCGGCAGCGGGCCGTCCACGGCCGCACTCGCGCGCCGTGCAGCGCTGAACGGCGTCCGGACGCTCGCGCACGCCGAGGGCGGGGGTGTTCTCTACGTCCACAGAGCAGCGGCGCCTGAGCGCGTCGCGGCGGTCGCGCGGGCGAGTCTCGATCGGCTCGGGGTCTGCAACCGCCTGAACCTCGCGCTCGTCGACCGCGATGCCGCAGCGCTCCTGCCGCCGCTGCTGCAGATCTTCGAGGAGCACGGCCTGGAGGTGCGGGGCACCGAGACGGCGGAGATCGGAAGAGCGTCGACGGAGTGCTGCCGCTGGGCGAGCCGCTGGGCTTTGAATGGGCCGCCGACTCCGAGCGCGTCGAGACGGTCACGCTGCACCTCGTCGACGGGCCGGCCGAGGCGCTGCAGGTTGCGAACGACGAGACCTCCGGCCTGGCCGCCGCGATCGTGACCGAGGACCCGGAAGCCGCTTGCCTGTTCCTCGACGGCTACCGCGGTACGGCCGCGTTCTGGAACGCCACCACGCGGTTCACAGACGGATCGGCGCTGCTGGGGACGCCTGAGACCGGTGTCAACGTCGACCGCGCGCCAGGCCCGCGCGGGCCGATCACCTACCGCGACCTCTGGTTGAGGCAGTACCGCGTCGTCGGCGACGGGAGCCAGCACCGATGACGGTCGTCGTCAAGCTCGGCTCCTCGCTCGTCGTCGACGGGAGCGGTCGGGTGCGGCGCTCTCAGCTCGCCTCTTACGCCGCCGAGGTCGCTGCGCTCGTCGGCGCCCGCGAGCACATCTGCATCGTGTCGTCCGGAGCGATCGCGCTCGGGATGCCGCGACTGGGCCTGACGAGACGTCCACACGCGACGCCGCGGCTGCAGGCGGCGTCGGCGGTCGGCCAGGCGCGGTTGCAGGCGGCGTGGGCTGCCGCACTGCGTGCGCAGGGCCTCGAAGCCGGGCAGATCCTCCTCTCCGCGCTGGACCTCGCCGAGCGGGCGAGCTATGTCAACGCGCGCAACGCGCTCGAGACTCTGTTGAAGCTGGGTGTCGTGCCGGTCGTGAACGAGAACGACGCCACGGCCACGGACGAGATCACCTTCGGCGACAACGATGCGCTCGCGGCCCAGGTCGCCGTGCTGACGCGCGCGCGTCTCCTGGTCCTGCTGACAGAGGTGGACGGCGTCTACAGCGAGCATCCCGCGTCCCCGAGGGCGCAGCTGCTGGCCGACGGCAAAGCGGCGGACGAAGCGGTGATCGGCGCGGCGAGCGACCTGGGTCGTGGCGGAATGGCGAGCAAGATCGCCGCCGCGCGGCTCGCCGCGGCCGCCGGGGTGCCGACGGCGATCGCGTCCGGACGCGGCCGGCACGTGCTCGTGCCCATCGTTGCGGGCGAGCGCCGCGGCACGCGCTTCGTCGCGGAGAAGCGAAGCGGTGCGAGCGCCTTCAAGCTGTGGCTGCGTTACGCGAAGCCGATCGCCGGCCGCCTCGTCGTGGACGGGGGCGCTCACAGCGCGCTCGTCGAGGATGGACGGAGCCTGCTCGCCGTGGGGATCGTCGCCTGCGACGGCGAGTTCGGGGCGGGTGACGCGGTGGAGCTGGTGGCGCCGGACGGCACCGCCTTCGGCAAGGGGCTCGTCGGTGTCGGTGCGGCAGAGCTCCGCGGACGGCCGCGCGGCGTCGAGGTCGTCCACAGGGACCGCCTGGTGCTCTACGAGACTCGCGCGCGCTCGGGTTCGGGCGAGCCCGTGACGGCGCCCTCGGAAGCCGACCCGACGAGCGCCGCGTACTTCGCGAGCACGCCCGAAGCGTAACGCGGCGGCGGCGGCGACCAGCCCGCGAGGCGGCGCTCGAGCTCGCCGTCGGGAAGCTCCACGCGGAGCTCGCGGGCGTCGACGTCGACGACGATCTCGTCGCCCTCCTCGACCCCGGCAAGGGGTCCACCTCGGGCAGCTTCGGGCGCGACGTGGCCGACCATCAACCCGTGCGTCGCCCCGGAGAAGCGTCCGTCCGTGACGAGCGCGACCGCATCTCCGAGCCCCTCGCCGACGAGCGCGGCGGTGACGTGCAGCATCTCGCGCATCCCGGGCCCGCCGGCCGGGCCCTCGTACCGGATCACGACGACGTCACCGGGCTCGATCGCGTTCGCGGCGACGGCGGCGAAGCACTCCTCCTCGGAGTCGAACACGCGCGCAGGGCCGCGGTGCAGCCGCCGTTCGTGACCGACCAGCTTCGCGATCGCTCCCCCCGGCGCGAGATTGCCTCGCAGCACGGCGAGGCCGCCGGTCCGCTTGAGCGGCCGCTCGATCGGAACGACGACTTCCTGGCCGGGTGCCTCGCGCGCGGCGGCGGCGATCTCCGCGAGCGTGCGCCCGTCGACGGTGCGCGAGTCTCCGTGCACGAGGCCGCCGTTCACGAGCTCTCGGACGACGAGTGCGACGCCCCCAGCCCGGTGTAGGTCGGTGGCGACGAAGCGGCCGCCGGGCTTGAGGTCGGCGACGACCGGCGTCCGCGCCGCGATCTCGTCGAAGTGGTCGAGGTCGAGCCGGACGCCCAGCTCGCGCGCGATCGCGAGCAGGTGCAGGACGCCGTTGGTCGAGCCTCCGGTTGCCGCGATCGCGGCGATCGCGTTCTCGAGCGCCTCGCGCGTGAGGATGGCGGACGGCCGGACGTCGTTCCGAACGAGCTCGAGGGCGAGCTCCCCCGTGCGCTCCGCCGCCGCGGCCTTGGCCGGGTCGAGTGCGGGGATGTCGTTTAACCCGGCGGGGCTGATGCCGAGGAACTCGAGCACGACCGCCATCGTGTTCGCGGTGAACTGGCCACCGCACGCACCGGCGCCGGGGCAGGCGACGCCCTCCAGGTCGTGCACGTCGTCCGCGCTCAGCTTGCCGGCCGCGTGTGCGCCGACGGCCTCGAACACGTCCTGAATGGTCACGTCCCGCCCGCGGAAGCGGCCCGGGGCGATCGAGCCGCCGTAGAGGACGAGGCCGGGCAGGTCGAGCCGAGCGAGCGCCATTACCGCCGCCGGAATCGTCTTGTCGCAGCCGACGACGCAGACGAGCCCGTCGAGAAGATGCCCGCGCGCCACGAGCTCGATCGAGTCCGCGATCACCTCGCGCGAGACGAGCGATGCGCGCATTCCCTCGGTGCCCATCGACACGCCGTCCGAGATGGCCACGGTGTTGAACTCCATGGGCGTGCCGCCCGCCGCGCGGATGCCGCGCTTGACGTCCTGCGCGAGCTCCCGGTGGTTGAGGTTGCACGGCATCGTCTCGATCCAGTTCGTCGCCACGCCGATCAGCGGACGCGCAAGGTCGTGGTCGTCAAAGCCGGTGCCTTTCAGCATCGCGCGTGCACCGGCACGCTCGATGCCGTCTGTCAGGGCAGCGCTGTGCCGCTTCGCCGGGTCGGAAGGGCGCTCGTAGGCGTTGCTCATAGCTGGCCAGCTCCTATCGGTGAGATCGAAAGGGGAAGGACGTCGGCGTCGGGAAAGCGTTCGGTGAGCTCGGCGGCGGCTGCGGTGACGCTCTCCCGCCGGGCCCAGACGATCACCGTCGGGCCCGATCCCGAGAGCGTCGCCGCGACAGCTCCCTCGGGTAGGCGGTCGCGGACTGCAGCGAGGAGGGGCGCGTGGGAGGCGCGGTACGGCTCGTGGATCCGGTCGTCGGCCGCAGCGGCAAAGAGGTCGGAAGAGGCGGATGCGACCGCCGCGCCGAGCAGCGCTGCGCGCGCGACGCTGAACGCCGCGTCGGCGTGCGAGACCGTGTCGGGGAGGGCAGCGCGGGCGGCACGCGTCTGGACCTCGGTATGCGGCACGACCGCGACCGGCGCGAGCGGCGCGTCGTCTGCGATCCGCGTGACGTTGCCGTCCCACGTGAGACAGACGCCGCCGGCCAGCGCCGCGGCGAGGTTGTCCGCGTGCCCTTCGAGGTCGACCCCGAGTGCGAGCAGCTCCGCCGGTTCGGCGTCGCGCCCTGCTGCGATCGCGCCGGCAACGAGGCCGAGGGCGATCGTCGCGGCGCTCGACCCGAGACCCCGCGCGCGCGGAATGCGGTCGACGAACGCGAACCCGCGCCCGTCGGGTGACGCAAGCCTGGAGAACGCGCGGACGGCGAGGTGCTGCGGATCGGCCTCGCCGGCGCCTTCGCGGACCTCGAGTTCGTTCCAGAGATCGAGCGCCGCTCCGGCGCAGTCGAAGCCCGCGCCGAGGTTGGCGGTCGTGGCCGGGGCGCGCACCCGGATCGTCACGACTGCTCCAGCGGGAGGTCGAGGGCGTCCGGATCCTTCAGACCGTGGCCTGTGAGCACGCAGACGACCTGTGTGCCGTTCCCGGCTGCACCGCGGCCGAGGCCCGCAATCGAGGCCGCCGCGGCCGGCTCGCAGAAGAGGCCTTCCTCGCGGGCGAGCAGCCGCCACCCGGCAAGGATCTCGGTGTCCGTGACGGAGACGACCGAGCCGCCGCAGCGCGCGAGCGCCTGCTCGACCTGATCGCGGTGGACGGGAGTCGGGATCCGGATCGCCGATGCGATCGTGGCCGCGCGGTGCTCGGCCTCCACCGGCAGCAGCTGCGGCGTGCCGTGGCCGGCCTCGAGGAAGCCCTTTGCATACGCCGTCGTGTTGCCGCCGCCGCCGTATGGAAGCGCCAGCAGGTCCGGGGCCTCGCCGAGCTCCTCGACGATCTCGAACGCCGCGGTCTTCTGCCCCTCCAGCCGGTTCGGGTTCGTCGAGTTCACGACGACGTAACCCTCTCGGTCCGCCAGCTGCTCCGCGCCGGTGAAGGCGTCGTCGAACGAGCCCTGAACCTCGATCAGGCGTGCTCCGGTCGCCCGGGCCTGTGCGAGCTTCGCGCCGGTCGGCCCCGCGGCCGCGTGCACGATCACCGCCTCGACCCCGGCGCGCGCGGCGTACGCGGCCGCCGACGCGGCCGTGTTGCCGGTCGAGGCGCAGACGATCCCGGGCGCGCCGTCCTCGACCGCCTTCGCGACGGCGACCGCCATGCCGCGATCCTTGAACGAGCCGGTCGGGTTGGCGCCCTCCCACTTGAGCCAGACCTCGACGCCGAAGCGTTCGGAGAGCCGGTCCGCCCGAAGCAGCGGCGTCGAGCCCTCACCCAGCGTCACGATCGGCGTCGAGGGCGACACGGGAAGTGCGTCACGGTAGCGCTCGAGCAGCGCCGATCCCAGGTCAGAAGCCTCGTTCCGCGATCACGCGTACCGCCTCGGGGCGGGAGCGTACCTCCGGAAGCTGCGCGGCCGCGTCCAGGGCCGCGTCGACGCGGCCGACCGCCGCCTCGTGCGTGACGAGGTCGAGCGACGCGCTGCCGTTGACGAGGTGCTGGGAGAGCCTGGCGACCGATACGCCCTGCTCGGCGAAGCATTCCGCCACCTGCGCGAGCACGCCCGGACGGTCGGCCACCTGGATGTGGACGTAGAAGGGGGTCGGGAGCTCGCCCGGCGGAAGCCGCTCGAGCGAGCGCCAGCAGGCGTCGTTCTGCAGGAAGCCGGTGCCGGTCGTCCCGAGCACGCTGACCATGTCGGCCACCACCGCGGACGCCGTCTCGATTCCGCCGGCTCCGGGCCCTTCGAGGGTGATCTCCCGAATCGCGTCGCCCTGGAGCATCACGGCGTTGAATGCTCCCTCGACTGCCGCGAGCGGATGGTGTCCGTCGACGAAGGCCGGTCCGACGCGCACGTCGACCGCGCCGTCGACGAGCGTCGCCGAGCCGACGAGGCGGACCACCGTCTCCAGCTCTCGCGCGGCCGCGATGTGGTGCGGCGTGACTCCCTCGATGCCCTCGTACGCGACCTCGCCGAGCTCGACCCGAGAGCCGAACGCGACCGTGGCAAGAATCGCCATCTTCGCGGCGGCGTCGGCGCCGGAGACGTCGTCGGTGGGATCGGCTTCCGCATAGCCGAGCCGCTGCGCCTCGGCGAGAGCCTCCCCGTACGCGGCGCCCTGCTCCATCCGGGTGAGGATGAAGTTCGTCGTGCCGTTGACGATGCCGAGGACGCGGTGCACGTTCGTGACCACGAGCGACTCGCGCAGCACCTTGATCACGGGGATCGCGGCGCAGACAGAGGCCTCGAAGCGGAGCTGCACTCCCGCATTCGACGCTGCCGCGAAGAGATCCGCGCTCCGGCGCGCGAGCAGCTGCTTGTTCGCGGAGACGACGGGCTTGCCGGCGCGGAGCAGATCGAGGACGTAGCCACCGGTCGGCTCGACGCCGCCCATGACTTCGGCGACGACACCGACCGAGTCGTCTTCGAGGATCGACCGAACGTCCGTCGTCAGCACGCCGTCGGCCGCAGGAAAGTCGCGCTCCTTGGCGGGATCGCGGACGAGTGCGCGGGTCACGCGAAGCCGATGCCCGGTGGCGCGCTCGATCTCGTCGCCGTTCTCGACGAGGAGCCGGTTGACCGCCGCGCCCACCGTGCCGTAGCCGAGGAGCGCGACGGGGACGTCAACCGACGCCATGGGTCGCCGCGCCGAGGAGGCCCTCCTTTCCCGCAAGGGCGCGCAGCTCGGCACCGACCTGCTCGAGCAGGCTGCCCGCGTTGCGGCGCCTGAGCTCCTCGAAGCGGGGCCGTCCCGCCTCGTCATCTGCGAACAGCTCGCGCGCGAACTCTCCGCTGCGCACCTCGTCGAGCAGCTCGCGCATCGTCTCCTTCACTCGCGCGTCGACGACGCGCGGGCCGCGGGACAGGTCGCCGTACTCGGCGACGTCGGAGATCGAGTGGCGCATGTACTCGAACCCGCCCTCGTAGATGAGGTCGACGATCAGCTTCAGCTCGTTCAGGCACTCGTAGTACGCGATCTCGGGCTGGTAACCCGCCTCGACGAGCGTCTCGAAACCGGCCTGGATCAGCGAGGTGACGCCGCCGCAGAGGACGGCTTGCTCGCCGAAGAGGTCGCTCTCGGTCTCCTCTGCGAACGTCGTCTCCAGCAGTCCGACGCGCCCGCATCCGATCGCAGTGCCGTACGCGAGCGCGAGCTCGAGCGCCTGGCCGCTCGCGTCCTGGTGGACGGCGACGAGGCCGGGGGTGCCGGCACCGGACTCGTACAGCTCGCGCACGCGATGACCCGGCGCCTTCGGCGCGACCATGACGACGTCGTGCTCCGGAGCCGGGACGATGCGGCCGAAGTGGACGTTCAGCCCGTGCGCGAACAGGAGCGCTGCGTCGGCCTCCAGATTCGGCTCGATCTCGTCGCCGTACACCCGCGCCTGCACATGGTCCGGCACGAGGATGGCGACGACCTGGGCATCGTGCGTCGCCTCGGCGACGCTGCCGACGACGAGGCCGGCGTCCTCGGCGGCCTCGCGCGAGGGGCTGTCCCCGCGCAGGCCGACCTCGACGTCGACGCCGGAGTCGCGGAGGTTGAGGGCGTGGGCGTGACCCTGGCTTCCGTAGCCGATCACCCCGACCTTCCCGGAGAGCAGAGCGACGTTCCCTTCGTTGTGGATGGTTGCCAACGATGGCTCCTTTCGGTGCTAGCGCAGCACGAGCTGGCGGCGCCGGATGGTCGAGTTGGAGGACGCGCGGCTGAGGCCGACGCGCCCGGTGCGGACGAGCTCTTTGACTCCGTGCGGCCGGACGAGCTCCTCGAACGAGTCGATCTCCTCGGGCGCGCCCGCGAGCTCGAACACGAGCGAATCGGGGCCGAGGTCGGCGACGCGCGCCTGAAACACCTCGCCGAGGGCCATCAGCTCGGTCCGCCGCGAAGGGGGCGCCGACACTTTGATCAGCGCGAGCTCCCGCTCGATCGCGTCGCCGGCCCGGAGCTCGGTGATGCGCAGCACGTTGACGAGCTTGTGCATCTGCTTCTCGATCTGCGCGAGCGACGCCTGGTCGCAGGCGACCCGAAGCGTGATCCTCGAGATTTCGGGCCGCTCCGTCGTGCCGACGGCCAGGCTCTCGATGTTGAAGCCGCGGCGGGCGAACATGTTCGAGATGCGCGCGAGCACGCCGGGCTTGTTCTCGACGAGGACGGCGAGCGTATGCCTCACACCGCGACCGCCTGCTCGGTCTCGCCGGGAAACTCCACGAGGTCGAGGGCCGCGGCGCCGGCGGGGATCATCGGGAAGCAGTGCTCGTGCGGGTCGACGCGGCAGTCGACGACTGCCGTGCGGCCGCAGGCGATCGCATCGGCGAGGGTGTCCTCGAGCTGATCCTCGTCGTCGACGACGAAGCCGCGCGCACCGTAGGCCTCCGCCAGCGCCGCGTAGTCGGGGAGATGGTGCGTCAGCTCGATCTGCGAGAAGCGCTCCTCGAAGAACATGTCCTGCCACTGCCGGACCATGCCGAGATGGCCGTTGTTGACGATGACGACGACGATCGGCAGTCGTTCGTGCACGGACGTCGCCAGCTCCTGCTGCGTCATCTGGAAGCAGCCGTCGCCGTCGACGCAGATCACCGTCGCCTCGGGTCGCGCGGCCTTGGCGCCGATCGCCGCAGGGATGCCGAAGCCCATCGTGCCGAGGCCGCCGGAGGTGACGAACGAGCGCGGCCGGTCGCAGAGCAGGTACTGCATCGCCCACATCTGGTGCTGTCCGACGCCGGTCGTCCAGATGACGTCGTCGCGGTCCGCGGTCAGGCGCTGCAGCGTCTCCAGCACCGGCTGCGGCTTCATGTACTCGCGCGCGCGCCCGTAGCGGAGCGGGAACTCGTCTCGCCAGCCGCGGAGCTGTGCGAGCCACGGTTCGGTCGCGTCCGGACGGGCGAACGCCCGCAGTTCGCGGCCGAGCTCCTCGAGCACCGTCTTCAGCGGGCCGACGACAGGTATGTCGGCGCGGCGGAGCTTGTCGATTTCCGCGGAGTCGATGTCGAGGTGGACGACGGTCGCTCCCGGTGCAAACGAGGCGAGCTTGCCGGTCACCCGGTCGTCGAAGCGCGCGCCGACGGCGACGAGCACGTCGCACTTGTTCAGGGCCCAGTTCGACCACTTCGGCCCGTGCATCCCGGGCCACCCGAAGTGGAGCTCGTGCGTCTCGGGGAAGCCGCTCTTC
>WNFZ01010009.1_pt1 | contig 11212 bp, 6 predicted proteins | sample 5400081 | NCBI WGS metagenome assembly WNFZ01 (sample SAMN13153365, study PRJNA577476) | soil metagenome | isolation source: 80 cm soil or saprolite under grassland replicate 1 | place: USA:California | collected 2016-06-15
TCCCATTCGTTCCCAGCGCCTGCAACGCCACTGTGGCGTTGCTGCGGACGGCGCCATCCGGGCTGCTCAAATCGCGCACCCACGCCGTCACCGATTTGCCCTGGTAAACCGGTTCCGGCGCCGCCCGCCCCCTGAGCACGGCAACCGCGACAACCGCCGCGAGGGCAACCGCAGCAACGATAAACCAGCGTTTTTTCACAGACAGCTCACCAGACTTCCACCGGGCCTTTCGGCACCGGAATTTGCCCGCGTTGCGCGACGCCGGTTTCCTCCATAAACGAGGCAACCAGCGGCGCCGGTTGATAGGGCGCCTTGAGTTCACCGCGTTCATCCAAAAACTGCTTCCGCCATTCCAGATAACCGCTCAGGATCTGATGAAACTCCGCTTTCGCGGAAATGGTCACGACGCGTTTGTTGAACACGTTCGCCGGGCCGAACCGCTTCGCATACCACGGCGCCACCTTGCGAAACAGCCGACAACCGTGTGCTTCGCCGAACACTTCGACCATCAAATCCAGATGCCGACAAAGGATCTGCACCCGCTCTTCGAAGACTGGCTCCGGCAGCAGTTCCCCGCTTCGCAGGTAATGCTGCGTGTGAAGAAAAATCCACGGGTTGTAAAACGCGCCCCGCCCGATGCTCACGCCGGCGCAGCCGGTCTCGTCGATCATTCGCTTCGCCGCCTGCGGCGTCGTCACGTCGCCATTGCCCACAACGGGAATCCGCTTCACCGCCCGGGCCACGGCGCGGATGCCCGCGAGGTTCACCGCGCCGCCGAAGCCTTGCTCGCGCGTGCGGCCGTGCACGAAAATCGCAGCCACGCCGACTTCTTCCAGGACCCGGGCCAGGTCGGGCGCCGTGATGTTTTGGTCGTCCCAACCCAGACGCATTTTTGCCGTGATGGGAATCCGGACAGCCTTCACCATCCCTTTGACCATTGCCGCCGTCTTGCCGAGGTCGGTCATCATCGCCGAACCGCCCCCGACGCGACAGACTTTGCGGACCGGGCATCCCATGTTGATGTCCACGGACGCGACGCCGATCGCTTCGAGATACATGGCGGCGTCGCGCATTTCTTCGGGCACAGAACCGAAGAGCTGCACGGCCAGCGGACGGTCGGCGGGACAGGTAGCGATGAGCTTGAGCGCCTTGGGATTCTTTTCGATCAACGAACGGGCATTGACGAGGTCGGTCGTGGCCAGGTCAAGTCCGCCGATTTCGCGCAAGGTGAGCCGGAACGGCAGGTTGGTGTAACCCGCCAGCGGCGAGAGAAACAGATTCGATTTCAGTTCAAGCGAGCCAATGCGCATCGTGAAAAGACTATAACGGAAGCCAAAGCCCGGTGCGAGTGCATCTTCCCGGCACTGCCCCTCAATGGAAACGCTCAGCAAACGTTCGCATCCGGCCTTCGGCTACCGATGAACCGCAAAGGTAGGACAGTCGTCCCGCCTGTCCGGTTGCGCGGACTTTCAGCCCGCGCAGAGCGCCAAGGTGCCTATCCCACGCCACAGGCCGGATGACTGTGCTACCTCGGTCCTTGGTTCATGGCCGCCGAGCAGGTTCAAAAGAACCTCGCGATTTCCTCTCAACCTGGACATCGGCGCCTTCTGGCGGAAGACGGTGTCCAGCCCGTCTATTTCGCACGCGTACGAGACAGGCTCAGGCGATTCAAAAACTGGATTGCAGTCTGTCTCGGGCTCTTCATACAGTTAGGCCATGTTAGCCAAGGTTTGTTCCGCGGCAGTCAATGGCATCGAGGCCTACCCGGTGGAGGTCGAAGTCAACGCGGGTTGGGGCGACACTCTGATCGTCATTGTCGGCCTGCCCGACGCGGCGGTGAAAGAGTCGCGCGACCGCGTCAGCACCGCGCTGACCAATTCCGGGTTCAAATTTCCAATGGGCCGCACGACCATCAATCTCGCTCCGGCCGACGTGAAAAAAGAGGGGCCGAGCTTCGACTTGCCCATTGCCGTCGGCACGCTGGCCGCGAGCGAGCAGTTCGTTTCCGACCAGTTGGAGAATTTTGTGATCGTCGGGGAACTCGCCCTGACTGGCGCGGTACGGCCCGTGAAGGGCGTGTTGCCTGTCGCGATCCGGGCCCAGGCCGATGACAAGGTTGGTGTGCTCGTGCCCAAAGACAACGCGCCGGAAGCGGCCGTCGTGAATGGATTGCAAGTCATCCCGATTCAGAATTTGCGCGAGGCCGTTGGTTTCCTCGAAGGCGAAGTGAAGATCCAGCCAATGCGGGTGGATATCACCAGCATCTTCCAACACCCGCAGGAAGACGAACTCGATTTCGCCGATGTGAAAGGCCAGGAATCGGTGAAACGCGCGCTGGAAATCGCAGCGGCCGGCGGCCACAACGCGCTGCTGATCGGCCCGCCCGGCACGGGCAAATCGATGCTCGCGAAGCGGCTGCCCACCATTCTTCCGCCTCTGACCCTGGAAGAGGCGTTGGAGACGACCAAGATTCACAGCATTGTCGGGCTGCTGCAACCCGGCCAGGCACTGGTCACGCAACGGCCCTTTCGCGCGCCGCATCACACGGTCAGCGACGCCGGTCTTTTGGGCGGCAATATCAATCCGACGCCCGGGGAGATTTCGCTCGCGCATCACGGCGTGCTGTTCCTGGACGAACTGCCCGAGTTCAAACGCAACGTGCTGGAAACGCTGCGCCAGCCGGTGGAGGAGGGCCGCGTCACCATTTCCCGCGCCGCCGGCACGATGACCTTTCCGTCGCAATTCATGCTGGTGGCGGCGATGAACCCGACGCCCGACGGCAAGATGCCGGGCGAATCGCGCTGTTCGCCGCGCGAAATCCAGAATTATCTGGGCCGCATCTCCGGGCCCTTGCTGGACCGCATTGATCTGCATGTCGAAGTGCCGGCGGTGAAGTTCCGCGAAATCACCGCCGAACGCACCGGCGAAAACTCGGCGCAAATCCGCGAACGCGTCGTGGCGGCGCGACTGCGACAGCACGAGCGGTTCAAAGGCCGGCCGCGCGTGACCTGCAACGCGCGAATGGGGACGCGCGAACTCAAGGCTTGCTGCGCGCTGGACGAAGCGACGATGGAACTGCTGAAGATGGCGATGGCGGAGTTGAAATTGAGCGCCCGCGCCTACGACCGGATTTTGAAGGTGGCGCGGACGATTGCGGACCTGGCCGGATCAGAGCCAATCGCGTCCGAACACATCTCCGAGGCAATTCAGTATCGTTCGCTCGACCGGCAGTTGTGGACGTGACGCGGGATGACTGTTCGCTTACCCTTGCGTGCGATGGTTTCAAACCGTGTTGACACCAATCCGGACACCGGGCGCCCTCCATTGACCGCAAAATCGGCGGCCGACCGCGCTCGTTTCATCCGCGATCAGCTTCCCCAGAGCGGTCTGTTCGCGGACATGGAGTGGCGCATTCCGCCCGCGGCCTTTGCCGTCGGCCCTAACCTTGCGAAGGAACTCGAAACGCTCGGGCGGGTGCTGTTGCAGTTCAATCGCGCCGTGAACCTGCTCTACCGGCAGAGCGTCGCCGGCAAACAGCCGTCGTGGATCGCCGCCTGGCTGGACCGCGGCAAGCCTGCCAGACTGATCGAACTCCAGCGCTCCATCGCTTTGAAGAACGAACTGCCGCGGGTCATCCGTCCGGACCTGCTGATCACCGACCAGGGCCTCGCGCTGACCGAGCTGGATTCGGTGCCCGGCGGCATCGGCCTGACGGCGTGGTTGAATCAAACCTACGCCCAAATGGGCGAAGCCGTGTTCGGGGGCGCGGACGGAATGTTGCGGGGCTTTGCCGGGATTTTTGGCGATGCCCCGACGACGCACGTTGTCGTCTCCAATGAAGCAAAGACCTACCGGCCGGAGATGGACTGGCTGTGTCATCAACTCAACTCGCGCGGCCACTCTTTCCTGCTGCGCGATGAAAAATCGTTTCCGTTCACCGAAGGCGATGCGGTCTATCGTTTCTTCGAATTGTTCGATTTGCCGAACGTGCCTGTCGCCGACGCCTTGTTTGAGGCCGCCGTCAACCACCGCATCCGACTGACGCCGCCCCCCAAGCCGATCTTTGAGGAAAAAATGCTGTTCGCCCTGTTGTGGAACCGCAATCTGCGCGAGTTCTGGCGGCGCGAGCTGGGCGAAGGATTCCTGAACCGGCTGTTCAAGCTGGTTCCCTACACCTGGGTGGTCGATCCCACCCCGCTTCCGCAGCAAGCGGTCATTCCGGAATTGAATCTGACCGACTGGCAGCAGCTCAAGGCGCTTTCCCAGAAAGAGCGCGAGCTGATCGTCAAAGTGTCCGGCTTCTCGGAACACGCCTGGGGTGCCCGCAGCGTTTACCTGGGCAGCGATTTGCCGCATGCCGACTGGAGCGCGGCGGTGGACGCGGCGCTCGCCGGCTTCGAACGGTCGCCGTGCGTGCTGCAACGGTATCACAAACCGCGCGTCGTCGAGAGCAGCTACTACGACCTGGCCGCCGACCAGTTGGTCCCCATGCCGGGCCGCGTCCGGCTTTGTCCCTATTACTTTGTCGTCGGCGACGGCGATGCCGCGCGGGCGCAACTGGGCGGTGTGTTGGCGACGATTTGCCCGGCGGACAAGAAAATCATTCACGGCATGCGCGACGCCATCCTGGCGCCGTGCTCGACGTAGGACAGATTTCCGGCCTGTCTCCCTCCCGGCGCGGTCAACTCACGGTTCGAATGGTCGTTGTTGGAAACGGGCGGCCGGAGTTTAATGGACCCCGCATGAGCCTGCACGAATACGTCCTGCTGGCGACCGGCTCGTTGTTTGTGATCATCGATCCGATCGCCACCGTGCCGGCGTTTCTGGCGATGACCCCGACCGACACGCCGGCGCAACGCATCCGGATGGCGCGCGTGGCGTGCACCATTTCGGCAGTCATCCTGCTCGTCTTCGCCACGACGGGCAAACGGATCTTCACCTTCTTCGGCATTACCATCCCCGCGTTCCAGATCGCCGGCAGCATTGTCCTGCTGCTCGTGGCGCTCGACATGCTCCGCGCGCGGCGTTCCGCCGTGCAGGAGACCGCCGAAGAAACCGACGCGGGCGCCGCGAAGGAAGACATCGCCGTGACGCCGCTGGCGGTGCCGATGCTGGCCGGGCCCGGCGCCATTACCACCGCCGTGTTGTTGCACAATCGGGCGGCGGGAAATTTCACGCTGCAAGCCGCGCTGTGCGTCTGCATCGTGGGCGTCTGCCTGGCCAGCTTCCTGATCTTCGCGCTTTCGGCCCACGGCGCAAAATGGCTGAACCCGATCTTTCTCCGCCTCACGAGCCGCATCATGGGCCTGTTGCTGGCGGCCATCGCCATGCAATTCCTCATCAACGCGCTGACCGACCTCAAACTGCTCACCCTCCCGGCCGAATCGCTTCAGTAGAATCCATAACGCAACCCTCACCGCCGCCCGTCATACCACAGCGTGCAGGTCTCGCGGTCCTTGAGGTTCTCCCCCCGATGCCGGACCGTCTTCCAGAGCATTCCCAGGTGTTCCCGCAACGTGTAGAGGTGCGCCTTGCGCGCGGAGGTCACCAGCGGATGCCGGTGCAGGATGAGGATTTTCTTCTTCCGTTCCGACGCGAGCTTCTTCAATCGTTCGCTGAACTCGAGTTCTTCGGCGGCGTAAAGCTCCTGGCTGAACCCGCCCAGCTCGCGGAAAACGCAGGCTTCACAAAAGACAAACGAGCCGGCCGCCCAATGTTTTATCCGGCTGATCGCGTTCCAAACGTGGATGAAAACCCCCGTCCAACCGATCGCGCGGTCCATTGCGACCACCGCGCCGCCGCCGAGACAGCGCCCGCTCTGAATGACATGCGCCAGGTCCGCAAACAATTCCCGGCTGGGATAGGAATCGGCATCGACGAACACCAGCCAATCCCCGGTGGCCGCCGCGGCGCCCGTGTTGCGTGCCCGCGAAATCTGATTGACCGGCTCGAAAACCACCGTCGCCCCGGCTGCCCGCGCCTTTTCCGCCGTGCGATCGGTCGAATTGTTGTCGCACACGATGATTTCACTTTCCCAACCCAGCAAAGAAAAGGCGCCGGCCGCCGCCTTGATCTTGCGCAGCGCACGGGCGATGAACTTTTCCTCGTTGAACGCCGGAACGATGACCGAAATCTTCATTCGCATCTTCGGTAATGGATGCTTGCTCGAAAGTCAAAGACCAACCCGAAGCCAAAACCTCACGCGCGCGAATGAGGAAGGTTTACGCGAATTTCGCGAATTCGCGCGAATGGCAAAATTCTCCCGGACTGGCGTTGCTGGAATCTTATCCGATGTCATTCGTGAAAATCCGCGAAATTCGTGTAAGTCTGTCATTCCTGTTCATTCGTGTTTAAACTGAATTTTTGCCGCTCAGCCGCACCTCTTCCGTGGTTTTGCCCGCCAATGAAATTCGAGTTTCGTCGTCCCCTGTGCGTTGAGGCGAAGAAGCCCGCGGGTGGCCGGGGAATTCTCTTCATTGCCAAACTGAACGATTGCCCTGAAGATTGGCTCAAAGATAGTAGCTCTTATTTCATATTTTGTTATGGCCAACCAACCCAACGATTCCTCCAAACCGGTCAAACGCCGGAGTTGGCGGCGCAGGCTCCTGACCCTCCTCGGCGGCCTGCTGGTCCTCCTGTTCATTCTCTATTTCGTCGCCACCAGCGCGTTCTTTCTCAAGAGTTTCATCCTGCCGCGCGTCAGCAAGGCGCTCAACGCCGAGATCACCGTGGGCGACGCTTCCCTCAGCCCGTTTTCGCAGGTCGTCCTGCGCCAGCTCAAAATCAAAACCACCGGCGCGGAACCGCTGTTGCAGGCGAACGAAGTGCGCCTGCGTTACAGCCTGTGGAGCATCATCGGCGGCAACATCAAGGTGGACGAAGTCACGCTCGATTCGCCCGCAATTCAAATCGTCCAGAACGCCGACGGCAGCAGCAATCTCGACCCGCTGCTGAAGAAAGAGGCGAAGCCGGCTGAAAAACCGAGGACGACACCCTCCAAACCGCTCCACCTTGAGGTGAAGAATGTCAGTGTGAACAACGCCTCGGTGCGGCTGGCAGCGGATCGCGAAGCCATACCCGGCGGGCGCATTCAGAGCGTCGTGCAGTTGGCAAACGTCAACCTGAAGCTCAACAACCTGAAAAACGGAGAGGCAGGGAAGCTGGAATTCGGCGCAAACATGCAGCTGGACCAAAAGGGCCCGACCGCCAGTAACGCAGGCCAATTGTCTGTCACCGGAGCTGGAGCCCTCGAGTTCGCGCTCGACCCCGACCTCATGCCCCAGTTCGTCCGCGGCAACGTCACCCACCAAATCCTCAAGGGCGACGGCTGCTTCAGCACGCTCGCCGGCGAACGCACCGAACTCAATTGCGATATCACCCCCACCGAGGTGAAGACCTTCGCGGTGAATTTCTTCCAGGCCGACAAGGCCCTCGGCGGGTTGCGCGTGACCGGCCCCTTCGACATCAAAAAACAGGAGGGCCGCCTCAACCTCGAGGTCCAATCCATCGACCGGCAGGTGCTCAACCTCGCCGGGGCCGCGCGCGGCTGGGACTTCGGCAACTCAACACTCAACGCCACCAACCTGATCGACATCTCGCAGAAGGGCACCATCATCGCCGCGACCGGAAGACTCGCCGGCCGCCAGCTTGCCATCCGGCAGGCCCCACAGGCCACCCCGCCCGTGGATCTCGATTTCAATTACCAGATCAAGGTCAATCTCAACGAGAAAACCGCCCTGCTCCAGACCCTGGGCTTCGCCGCCAAACAGGGCCAGAACGATCTCCTCCGCGCGGGCCTGGACCAGCCGATGAACCTGAGCTGGGGCCAAAACCAGGCGGGCTTCAAAGAGTCGTCGCTCCAATTTGCCGTCAGCCGGCTGAACCTCGCCGACTGGCAGCTCTTCCTCGGCCGCCTGCCCGTGAGCGGAAAAGTGGACGCGCAATTGAACCTGCTCGCGCAACGGGACGGCAAGCTGCTCAAAGCTGATTTGACGACGAAAATCCAGGAACTGAGCGCGCAGTTTGGATCGAACAAAGTTGATCGCGCCAACGTTCAACTGCAACTCACCGGCCAGCTCGCCGATTTCAATAACGTCACCGTGGAAAAATATTCGCTCGCCCTCGGGCAGGGGAACCTGTCGTTGCTCACCGCCAACGGTTCCGCCAGTTACGCTTTGACCAACGGCGACCTGAGCGCGCAGACCACTCTCGAGGCTTCCCTCGCCGGTTTGCTCAAGGTGGTTGCCCTGCCGCAGGCCAGCGCTTCGGCCGGCACCATCAAATTGACCGCGCTCGCCATGCGCAAAGGCCAGGAGACGGGCGCGTCGGGCAACTTCACGTTGGGCGATTTCACCGGGCGCTACGGCGATTACCAGTTTCAGAATTATCAGACCACGTTCGATTTCGATGTCGGTCTCAAGGACCAGGCGGCCCAGCTTCGACGCGCGGCGCTGGCGGTGCGGCAAGGCGCCGAGTCCGGCGGCAGTTTTGATGTCACCGGCAAATATGACCTCGCGAAACAGACCGGCGAAGTCAGCTTCAACATTGCGGACCTGAATCAAAACGCATTCCGCCCGTTGCTCGCGCCGGCCCTGGCGCCGAACAAACTCGTCTCCGTTTCATTGAACGGCAAAGGGAGCGCGGCCTACGACGCCCGGCGTGAATCGTCGGTCAAGGCGGAGTTGAAACTGTCGAACTTCGTCGTGCAGGATCCGCAGAACAAATTGCCGAAATCGCCGTTGAGCGCCGATCTTCAGCTCGACGCTTTCATGCAAAAAGACCTGGTCAACCTGCGGCAACTGTTGCTCACGCTGGCGACAGCCGACCGAGCAAAGAACGAGCTGCAGGCCACCGGCAAATTCGATCTCGGGAAGAAGAACGGCGAATTCAATTTCAGCGCGACCGACTTCCGCGAGACCGCGTTTCAGCCGTTCCTCGCTCCCGCCCTGGCGCCGAACAAACTCGCGTCCGTCTCGCTGAACGCCAAAGGGAACGCCAGCTACGACGCGCAGGGCCAGTCCTCCGTCCAATGCGATCTCAGCGTGACCAACCTGGTCGTCGAAGACCCCGAACACAAACTGCCGCGGGCGCCTCAAAGCCTCGGGTTGCGCCTGGATGGCGCGATGCAAAAGCAGTTGCTGACTCTGCGCCAGGTGCTCCTGACGCTCTCGCCGACCGAGCGGGCCAAAAATCAACTGCAGCTTTCCGGAAAGATTGACCTCGCAAAAACCAATGCAGCACCGGGCCAGTTGACGTTGCAGGCCGAATCGCTCGACGTCACGCCGTACTACGATCTGTTCGCCGGCAAATCCGCCGCGACCCCGGCGCCTGAACCGCAGAAAAGGACGGCCCCCGCGCCGCAGCCGGCCGCGCCGCCGACCGAGCCGGAACCGATTTCATTGCCGGTCCAACAATTCATCTTCAACGCGAAGATTGACCGGCTTTACCTGCGTGAAATTGCCGTCTCGAACTTCGTGACCGCCGCGAAAATCGACAATAACAAGGTCCTGTTGAAACCCTTTCAACTCACGCTGAATGGCGCGCCTGTGAGCGCCGATGCCGATCTGAATCTCGGCGTGAAAGGCTACACCTACGATCTTTCGCTCAACGCGGACAAGATTCCGCTGGATCCGATCGTCAACAGTTTTATGCCCGACTCACGCGGGCAATATCACGGGTTGGTTCTGGCCAACGCGCAGATCAAAGGCGCGGGGATCACCGATGCGAGCGTGCAGAAGAACCTGAGCGGCCAATTGGGGTTCAGCTTCACCAACGCGAGCATCCAGTTGTTCAGCAATAAGCCGCCCAAGAACGTTCTCACGCGCGTGATTTGGTTCACTTTGGAAGGGATCGGCGCGTTCCTCCGGGTTAGCGAGATTACGAGTTCACCGCTCAACTCGATCTACGCCCAGGCACAAATCGGTGACGGCAAGGTCAACCTCTCCCGCGTCGCTCTCCAGAGTCAGGCGTTTGAAGCGCATACCCAGGGCGTCGTGCCTCTGCTGGTCCCTCTGACCAACTCGCCCTTGAATCTGCCGCTCGAGTTTTCCCTCAGCCGGTCCCTGGCACAGAAAGCCGGCATGCTGCCGGACAACACGCCGCCCAATGCGGCCTATGCCGCGCTGCCGACGTTCGTCGTCGTCAAAGGGACGATCGGCGAACCGAAACGCGACTTTAAAGAACTCGCCATCGGCGGCGTCCTCCTCAGGTCCGGTGTCGGCGTCGCCGAACGGCTCGGAGTCAATGTCGGCAAAGAAACCGGCGGTATCCTCAAAGGCGTCGGCAACCTGCTGACCGGCCAGGGTACCACCAGCACAAATGTCACCGACACGAACAAAGCCGGCACCAACGCGCCGCCAAAGCGCAGTCTGTTCGATCTGCTGCCGAAGAAGAAGTGAGACGTGATGCGTGAAGCGCAATACGTAACGGGTCCAAACCGCGCGAAAGCTACGGATTACGTTTTACGGATTACGCATTACACGTTACGGATCGCGTGTTACGCATTACCGATCATGCTTCACGTTTTACGGATTTCTGGTTCAATCCGCGTCACCCATGCAAAACGTCCTCAATTACCTCGGTGCAAATGAACCCCGTTTCATCCGCGAACTGTCCGACTATCTCCGGCTCCCCAGCGTTTCCGCCCAGAGCCATCACCGCAAAGACATGGATGCCGCGGCGCGCTGGCTGGCCGAGCATTGCCAGTCCATCGGCTTGAACGCGCGATTGTGGCCGACCGACGGCAACCCGGTCGTCGTCGCGCAAACGCCGCCCAGCAAATCCGCCTTCTCGCGTCGGCGGCCGCACTTTTTGGTTTACGGCCACTACGACGTGCAGCCGGCCGAGCCGTTCGACCTCTGGAAATCGCCGCCGTTCGAGCCGCGCATCGAAAACGGTTCCCTCTACGCCCGTGGCGCCTGCGACAACAAAGGCCAACACTTCGCCCATCTCAAGGCGGTCGAAGCTTATTTGAGAACCAACACCGAACTGCCTTGCGACCTCACCTTCGTCATCGAGGGCGAGGAGGAGGTCGGGAGCAATAACCTGGCGGCTTTTCTGAAAAAAAATCGCGCGGAACTGCGCTGCGACGCCATCGTCATTTCCGACACCGGCATGCCGGACTTGAAACACCCGGCGCTGACCTGCGCGCTGCGCGGCATTAGCGCGCTCGAAGTCACGGTGCGCGGCCCCTCGCGCGATTTGCACTCGGGCA
>WNFZ01017782.1_pt1 | contig 11212 bp, 11 predicted proteins | sample 5400081 | NCBI WGS metagenome assembly WNFZ01 (sample SAMN13153365, study PRJNA577476) | soil metagenome | isolation source: 80 cm soil or saprolite under grassland replicate 1 | place: USA:California | collected 2016-06-15
TCGCCGGCCTGGGGCTCGAGATCGTTCTGCTGGGCACCGGAGCGCGGCTGCGCTTTCCCCGCCCCGAGATCATGCGGCCGCTCGTTCAGTCCGGCGTCGGCGTCGAGGTGATGGACGTGGAGGCCGCCTGCCGGACCTATAACATCCTGGTGGCCGAAGAGCGCAAGGTGGCCGCGGCGCTGCTGCTCGGGTGAAAACCTGTTCGTCCAGCGTCATTTCGATTCACTGGGTCCCCGCTTGCGCGGGGACAGCCGGCCTGATGCCCGGCCACGCTTCCTGCGAATGACTTCACGACTCGGACTTTGGCTGTTGCTTGCCGTCTTTACGGCCGGCTGGTTCTGCAATCTCGGCTACCGGCACCTGGTCAAGCCCGATGAAGGCCGCTACGCTGAAATCCCCCGCGAGATGGTCGCGAGCGGCGACTGGCTCACCCCGCGGCTGAACGGCTTCAAGTACTTCGAGAAGCCGGCGCTGCAGTACTGGGCGACGGCGGCCGCGTTCGGCGCCTTCGGGCAGAACGAGTGGGCGGCGCGGCTCTGGCCCGGCCTCGCCGGCTTTTTCGGCGTGCTGCTCGTGTTCTGGACCGGCAATCGCCTGTTCGGGCCGCCGATCGGGCTCTATGGGGCCCTGGTCGCCGCAAGTTCCGCGATGTACGTCTTGATCGGGCACTTCCTCTCCCTCGACATGGCGCTCGCCTTCTTCATGTCCGCGTCGGTGTTCGCGATCGCGCTCGCCCAGCGCGACGAATCGGGCGACATCGAGCGGCGCCGCTGGATGCTTCTCGCCTGGGCCACCGCGGCGCTCGCGGTGCTCTCCAAGGGTCTGGTCGGGATCGTACTGCCCGCGGGCGCGGTCGTGCTCTATGCGCTGATCGAGCGCGACCGGGAGCGATGGGCGCGCCTGCACCTCCTCCCGGGCGGCTTGCTGTTTCTCGCGATCACCGCGCCGTGGTTCGTCGCGGTCTCGCTCGCCAACCCGGAGTTCTTCCGGTTTTTCTTCATCCACGAGCACGTCGAGCGCTTTCTCACGCGCGAGCACGATCGCTACGAGCCCCTGTGGTATTTCGTTCCCGTGCTGCTCCTCGGGATCGTTCCCTGGACGGTGAGCCTCTTCCCCGCGCTTTGGAGCGCATGGGCGCGATCGCCCGGAGCCCGCTTCCAGCCGCGGCGGTTTCTCCTTCTGTGGTGCGCGGTCGTTTTCGCGTTCTTTTCGGCATCGAGCTCGAAGCTCGGCTCCTACATCCTGCCCGTGTTTCCGGCGCTTGCGCTGCTCGTCGGCCACACCCTCGCCTCGGCCAGCGCGCGAATCGCTTTCGCGCAGGCGGTGGTCGCGGCCCTGCTCGGGATCGCCCTGATCGCCGCGGCGCCCTACGCCGTCCGCCATGCCGCGGGCGACCTTCCGGCCGGACTGCTCGCCGGCTACGTGCCCTGGCTGACCGCAGCCGGTTTGGCCTTGGCCGTCGCTGCGGTGATCTCCGCGTGGCTTGCGCTGCGCGAGCGGCTCGCCGCCGCCGCCTTCGCGCTCGCGTTCGGCGGCCTGGTCTGCGCCCAGTCCGCCGGTTCGGGGCATGAGGAGCTCTCGCCCGTCTATTCCGCGTATCATATCGCCCAGAAAATCCGGAACCAGCTCAGACCGGATGTCCCTTTCTACGTGGTGAACACCTTCGATCACACGCTGCTGTTTTATCTGGGCCGGACCGTGACCATGGTCGCCAGCAAGGACGAGCTGGCGCAACCGATCGCCTGGGAGCCGCAGAAATTCCTGCCGGACACGGCGGCGTTCGCGCGCGCCTGGCAGGCCGATCGCGAGGCCTTCGCCATGTTCAACGCGGACGACCTCGCCGGCTTCCTCCGGGACCATCCCGTTCCGATGCAGATCGTCGCGCGCGACGCGCGCCGCATCATCGTGAGAAAACCGTGAGCGCGGCGAGCTTCGCCCTGATCCTGACCGGCGTGCTGCTCAACGCCGCGGCGCAGCTGCTCCTCAAGGCCGGAACGAACGCGGTGGGACAATTCGCGTTCAGCGCGCAAAACATCGTCCCGGTCGGCCTGAAGCTCGCGTTCGAGCCGCATATCGCGGGCGGGGTCGCCTGTTACGTCGTGAGCCTCGTCGTGTGGATCATGGGGCTGTCGCGCGTCGAGGTCTCGATCGCCTACCCGATGCTCTCGATCGGCTACGTCCTGAACGCCCTCGCGGCCTGGTACCTGTTCGGCGAGTCGCTCACCGCGCAGAAGCTCATCGGCATCGCCTTTATCGTCGCAGGTGTCTTTTTGGTCGCGCGCAGTTGAGTCCGTGGCCGGCGAATCTTTCCTGCCCTTTGCGCGGCCGACCATCGACGAGGCCATGATCGCCGCGGTGGCCGACACCCTGCGCAGCCGCTGGATCGTCACCGGCCCGCGGGCCGCGGCGTTCGAGAAGGCGCTTTCGGAGCGCTTCGGCGGGCGGCCGGTCCGTGCGCTCGCTTCCGCGACCGCGGCGATGCAGGTGGCCCTCGAGCTGCTCGACATCGGCCCGGGCGACGAGGTGATCGTCCCCGCGCAAAGCTTCTTCGTGACCGGCAACGTGGTCGAGCGCGCCGGCGCCGCCGCGGTGTTCGTCGACGTGAACCTCGGCTCGCGCAACCTCGATTTCGCACAGGCCGCGGCCGCGGTCACGCCGAAGACGCGACTGCTGCTTCCCACGCACTACAACGCTCCGCTCGATCCCGACGTGCTCGACGCGTTCGCCAAGCGCCACAAGGTGCGCGTCCTCGAGGACGCCGCGCTTGCGATGGGATCGCGCACCTCGCGCGGCCCGGTGGGGGCGACGGGCGACATCGTCTCGTTCAGCTTCCATCCCAACAAGAACATGACCACCATCGAGGGCGGCGCCCTGGCGCTCAACGATGAGCGCGAGGCGGCGATCGTGGACCAACTGCGCTTCCACGGCATCAAGCGCCTGCCCGACGGCACGCGCGACGTGGAGCGCGCCGGGGCCAAGTACAACTTCTCCGACGTGTCGGCGCGGCTGGGCCTGGAGCAGCTCACGCACCTGGACGACTGGTGCCGCGCGCGCGAGCGGCTCGCGCACCGCTACTTCGAGTGCCTCGCGGGCGACGACCTGCTCGCGCCGGAATGCCTGCCGCCGCGCAACAACCCCGGGCACAGCTGGAACATGTTCGCGGTGCTGCTGCCGCTGCAGGCGATGCGCTCGACCCGCAAGGCGTTCATGGGCGCGATGCAGAAGGAGGGCATCGGCACCGGCGTCTCCTACGAAGCGATCCACCTCACCACCCTCTTCCGCAACAAGGGATTCCGCGAGGGCATGTTCCCGGTCTCGGAGCGCATCGCGCGCGAGACGGTCACGCTGCCGCTTTTTCCCGAGATGCGCGAGACCGACGTCGAGCGCGCGTGCGAAAGCATGAAGCGCGTGATGCGCGGCAAGGCCGCGTGACATGGCCGCGCCCGGGCTCTCTGTCGTCGTTCCCGTCTACAACGAGGAGGCGGTGCTCCCGTCGCTCTTCGCTCGGCTCTATCCGGCGCTCGACGCGCTGGGTGAGAGCTACGAAGTCATTTTCGTCAACGACGGAAGCACGGACCGGTCCGCCGCCCTGCTGCGCGAGCAGTTCCAGAAGCGGCCCGACGCCACGCGGGTGATCCTGTTCAGCGGCAACTACGGCCAGCACATGGCGATCGTCGCCGGATTCGAGCGCTGCCGCGGCGACCGGGTGGTCACGCTCGACGCGGACCTTCAGAACCCGCCGGAGGAGATCGCGAAGCTCCTCGCCAAAATGGACGAAGGCTACGATTACGTCGGCGGCGTGCGGCGCGAGCGCCGGGACAGCGCTTTCCGGCGCGGCGCCTCGCGGCTGATGAACGCGCTGCGCGAGCGCATCACCCGCATCCGCATGACCGACCAGGGCTGCATGCTGCGCGCCTACAGCCGCGACATCGTCGCCGCGATCAACAGCTGCCGCGAGGTCAACACCTTCATCCCGGCGCTCGCCTATACCTTCGCGCAGCGCCCCACCGAGATCGAGGTGGCGCACGAGGAGCGCGCAGCGGGCGAGTCGAAGTATTCGCTCTACAAGCTCGTCCAGCTCAACTTCGATCTCGTCACCAGCTTCTCGGTCAAGCCGCTGCATCTGTTCTCGCTGCTCGGCATGTTCATCGCGCTCGCCGCGGTGCTCGCCTACGTGGTCGTCATCGCCGAGCGCTGGGTTCTCGCCGACAGCGTGGCCGAGGGGCTGCGCGCGATCTGGGACCGCGACATCCTCGAGTTTTTTCTCATCGGCATCCTGCTGTTCGGCCTGGGTCTGCTCGGCGAGTACATCGGCCGGATCTACGAGCAGGTGCGGCAGCGGCCCCGTTACGTCGTTCAGGCCGTTCTCGAGCAAAAAGAGTGACAAAAGCGGTCGTCTTCGCCTACCACGACGTCGGCTGCCGCTGCCTCAAGGTCCTGCTCGATCAGTGGATCGAAGTGCCCCTCGTGGTCACGCATCGGGACGACCCCGGTGAAAAAATATGGTTCGGCAGCGTCGCGGCGCTCGCGCGCAAGCGGGGAATCGAAACCATCATGCCCGAGGACCCCAACGCGCCGGAAATCGTCGGGAAAATCCGCGCCCTCCGGCCGGATTTTCTTTTCTCGTTCTACTACCGCCTGATGATCGAGCCCGCACTCCTTGCGGTCCCAAGGCGGGGCGCCTTCAACATGCACGGCTCGCTCCTGCCGAAGTACCGCGGACGCGCCCCGGTCAACTGGGCGATTGTCCACGGCGAAACCGAGACCGGGGCGACGCTCCATGAGATGGTGGAGAAGCCCGACGCGGGACGCATCGTGGACCAGGAACCCGTACCCATCCTGCCCGACGATCTCGCCGTCGACGTCTTCGGGAAAGTCGCGGGCGCAGCCGAGCGCGTGGTCAAGCGCAGCCTGCCGAAGCTCGTCGACGGCAGCGCGGTCCTGCGCGCCCAGGACCTTTCCAAAGGCAGCTACTTCGACGGGCGCAGACCTGAAGACGGGCGTATCGACTGGAGCGCTCCGGCGAAACGGGTGCACGATCTGGTCCGCGCGGTGGCCCCGCCCTATCCCGGCGCGTTCACGGAGGTCGAGGGGAAACGGCTGCGCGTACTGCGCACGCGGCGGTGCGCGCAGAAGACCGGCGCGCGAGCCTCGCCGTTTCTCTACGCCGAGGGCGGCCGCTGCCTCGCCGCCTGCGCGGACGGAGGCGTGCTCGAGCTTCTCGAGGTGGAGCTGGACGGCCGGCCGCTCTCCGCGCAAGAATTCGCCAAACGCATCGGCGACCGCAGGGTCCCCCTGCCCTAGGGAGTGCCAGTGAAAAGAATCCTCATCCTCGGAGTGAACGGCTTTATCGGCCATCATCTTTCCAAACGCATCGTCGAGCGCACCGACTGGGAGGTCTACGGCATGGATATGCAGACCGACCGCATCGCCGAGCTGCTCGGGAACAAGCGCTTCCATTTCTTCGAGGGCGATATCACCATCAACCGCGAATGGATCGAGTACCACGTCCGCAAGTGCGACACGGTGCTGCCGCTGGTCGCGATCGCGACGCCCGCGACCTACGTCAAGGAGCCGCTCAAGGTGTTCGAGCTCGACTTCGAGGCGAATCTGCCGATCGTGCGGGGGTGCGTGAAGCACGGCAAGCGCCTGGTCTTTCCTTCGACCTCGGAGGTCTACGGCATGTGCGAGGACCGCGAGTTCGGGATCGGCTCGGGGCTGGACAACCTCGACGCGGCAAAGGAGGGGAGCTCCCGGGTGATCACCCAGTTCTTCGGCCACATCGTCCGGGGAGAGCCGATCAGGCTGGTCGACGGCGGCAGGCAGAAACGCGCCTTTACCTACGTGGACGACGGCATCGACGCGCTGATGAAGATCATCGAGAACCGCAAGGGGATCGCCAACCGGAAAATCTACAATATCGGCAACCCGAAAAACAACTACTCGGTGAGGGAGCTTGCCGGCATGATGGTCAAGCTCGCCCTCGGCTATCCCGAATACCGCGCGAACGCGAGGAAAGTGAAGCTCCTCGATACGACCGCGCTGCAGTACTACGGCAAGGGCTATCAGGACGTGCAGAATCGCGTGCCCAAGATCGCCGGCACCGTCAGGGACCTGGACTGGAAGCCGCGGGTCGATATGCCGGACGCGCTGAAGCGCATCTTCGACGCCTACCGGACCCACGTCGCCGAGGCGCGCAGGCTGGTGGAATGAAGCTCGCCCTGAAGATCGACGTCGACACCTACCGCGGCACCCGGCAGGGGGTGCCGCGTCTGGTCGATCTGCTCAAGAAACACGGCGCCGGCGCGACTTTCCTCTTCAGTCTCGGGCCGGATCACACCGGCCGCGCGATCAAGCGCGTTTTCCGCCGCGGCTTCATCGGCAAGGCGGCGCGCACCTCGGTGCTCTCGCACTACGGGCTCGCGACGCTTCTCTACGGGACGCTCCTCCCGGGCCCGGATATCGGCCGCCGCTGCGCGGAGGTGATGCGCGCGGTGCGCGACGCGGGATTCGAGGTCGGCGTCCACGCCTGGGACCACGTGAAATGGCAGGACGGTCTGGGCGGGGCCGACGCCGAGTGGACCGAGCGTCAGATGCGGCTTGCGCGCGGGCGCTTCGAGGAGATTTTCGGGGAGTCCGCGCGGGCGCACGGCGCCGCCGGCTGGCAGATGAACGTGCACGCGCTGCGCCTGACGCAGCGGCTCGGTTTCGACTACTCCTCGGATACCCGCGGCAGCTGTCCTTTCATACCGGTGTGGCGCGCCGAGATCGTCGCCTGCCCGCAGCTTCCGACGACGCTTCCGACGCTCGATGAGCTGATCGGCGTGAACGGAGTCACGAAGAAGAACGTCGCGGAGCACGTGCTCGATCTCACGCGGGAGTGCCCGGCCGGCGGGCACGTCTACACGCTTCACGCCGAGCTCGAAGGCGGAAAGCTCGCGCCGGCGTTCGAGGCGATGCTCTCCGGATGGAAGAGCCAGGGCTACGAGCTGGTGCCCTTGCGCGCCCTCGCGGAGGCGCTCGACCTGAAAAGCCTGCCGCGCAACGAGATCGCAATCGGCCCCGTCGCCGGGCGATCGGGGTCGGTCGCGCTCCAGGGCAGGGAATATCTTTCATGAGCGCGCTCTTTTCGGGCTTCAAGCGCAGGCGCATCAGGACGGGCGGCGCCGCGATCAATCTCGTCCACGGCGGCGTGGGCCCGCCGCTGCTCCTGCTGCACGGCTATCCGCAGACGCACGCGATCTGGCACAGGATCGCGCCGGAGCTGGCGAAGCGGTTCACCGTGGTCGCCGCCGATCTGCGCGGCTATGGAGACAGCGAGAAGCCGCACGGGCTGCCCGATCACGGCAATTATTCCAAGCGCGCCATGGCGCAGGATCAGGTCGAGGTCATGCGGACGCTGGGGTACGACGAGTTTTTCGTGGCCGGCCACGACCGCGGAGGGCGCGTGGCGCACCGCATGGCCCTGGATCATCCCGCTCAGGTGGCGAAGCTCGCCGTGCTCGATATCGTGCCGACGCGCACGATGTACGCCAGCGTGACCCGCGAATTCGCCAAGGCCTACTACCATTGGTTCTTTCTGCTGCGGCCCGAGCCGATCCCGGAGAGGCTGATCGGCGCCGATCCGGATTTCTACCTCGAGAGCCACATCGGCACCCGCCACGCGGGCCTCAAAGCCTTCGCACCCGAGGCGCTCGCGGAGTATCGGCGCTGCTTTCGCGACCCCGCTGCGATCCACGCGAGCTGCGAGGACTACCGCGCGGCCGAATCGATCGATCTTGCGCACGACGAGGCCGACATCGATCGCAAGGTCGCCGCTCCGCTCCTGGTCCTCTGGGGAAAATACGGAACGGTCGAACGCTGCTTCCACCCTCTCGCCGATTGGGCGGAGCGGGCGGAAAATGTGCAGGGACGAGCGCTGGACTGCGGCCATTACATTCCCGAAGAAGCGCCCGCCGAATTGCTGAAGGAACTCGTGACGTTTCTTTCGTAACCCCGTGACAAGCTTGCTTTCACTTCCGGATTCGCGAGACAATGCGGCCTCGTCCTTCGCGAATGGCTCGGAGTCAAGGTGCCGGTCGCGCCCAGGAGGTTCCCGACCTTGTTAAAGCAGTCCGAGCAGCAAGCCGGTCCCGCTGCCGCAGCCGAAGCTTCGCGCAAATCCGTGCCTGCCCGCCGCCCCAGCGCCGGATCCAGGCCCACCAAGCTCTTCGTTCTCGACACCAACGTGCTGATGCACGATCCTACGAGCCTGTTCCGGTTCGAGGAGCACGACGTGTTCCTGCCGATCATGATTCTCGAGGAGCTCGACCACCACAAGACCGGCATTTCCGAGATCGCGCGCAACGCGCGCCAGGCGAGCCGGTTTCTCGACGATATCGTCGGCCACGCCGAAGGGCCGATCGCCGAAGGGATTCCGCTCAGGCGCCACGAGGCCGACAACGCCGGCGGGCGCCTTTTCCTGCAGACCGAGGCGATCAACGGCCACATTCCCGCGAACCTGCCGATCGGCAAGACCGACAACCACATCATCGGCGTGGTGATCTACCTGCAAAAACGCGATCCGCGGCGCCAAGTGGTCCTGGTGTCGAAGGACATCAACATGCGCATCAAGGCCCGCGCGCTGGGCCTCACGGTCGAGGATTATTACAACGACAAGGTGCTAGAGGACACCGACCTGCTCTATACCGGCACGCGCGAGCTGCCCGCGGACTTCTGGGAGCATCACGGACGCGACGTCGAATCGTGGAAGCGCGAGGGCCGCGCTTTCTACCGTATCCGCGGGCCGCTGTGCGAGGACCTGCTGCTCAACGAATTCGTCCACCATGAGGGCGAGCGCCCGCTGCTCGCCGCGGTCAAGGAGATCTCGGGCCGGACCGCGGTGCTCGAAACCGTGCGGGACTATACGCACAACAAGAACAACGTCTGGGGCATCACCGCCCGCAACCGCGAGCAGAACTTCGCGCTCAACCTGCTCATGAACCCCGAAATCGATTTCGTGACGCTGCTCGGCCAGGCGGGAACGGGCAAGACATTGCTTACCCTGGCCGCTGGCCTTATGCAGACGCTCGAGGCCAAGCGCTACACCGAGATCATCATGACCCGCGTCACCGTTCCGGTGGGAGAGGACATCGGCTTCCTGCCGGGCACCGAGGAGGAGAAGATGACGCCCTGGATGGGAGCGCTCGAGGACAATCTCGACGTCCTCAACAAGACCGACGACGAGGCGGGCGAATGGGGCCGCGCCGCGACGCGCGATTTGATCCGCTCGAGAATCAAGATCAAGTCGCTCAATTTCATGCGCGGCAGGACCTTTATCAACAAATATCTCGTGATAGACGAGGCGCAGAACCTCACGCCCAAGCAGATGAAGACGCTGATCACCCGGGCCGGCCCCGGAACCAAGGTGGTGTGCCTGGGCAATATCGCGCAGATCGACACCCCCTACCTGACGGAGGGCAGCTCGGGGCTGACCTATGTCGTCGACCGCATGAAAGGCTGGTCGCATTCCGGGCACGTGACCCTGCAGCGCGGCGAGCGCTCGCGCCTCGCCGACCACGCCGCCGTAGCGTTGTAATATACGCAATAGACCGCGCCCGCCCGGCGTTCGCCGGTGCGCCGTTCCCACAGACTGAACAGGTTGTCGAAAAACGCTTCCCGAATGAAAATCGAATTCCATGGAAAGTCGAGTTTCAGAGGGAAGCGCTTTTCTACAGCCTCCAATTTGGGGGATCCAAAGGGGGCGTAGCCCCCTTTTTCAACACCGAATTCCAACCCGAACCGAAAGGACGATATGTTTCCCGCAATACCGAGAAGCATCGCTTTGGGGCTCGCGGCGGCGATGCTCGCCGCCGCGCCCGTCGCGCGCGCCCAGGAATTCCAGCCCTACGTCGGCCAGCAGGGCAAGGACGTGGTCTGGGTGCCGACTCCGGACGAGGTCGTCGAGCGCATGCTGAACATGGCGCAGACCAAGCCCGAGGACTATGTCGTCGATCTCGGCGCGGGCGACGGCAAGATCACTATCGCGGCGGCGAAGAAATTCGGCGCGCGCTCGCTCGGCATCGAATACAACCCCGACATGGTCGCGCACGCGCAGCGCAATGCACGGGCCGCCGGAGTGCTCGGCAAGGCGCAGATCGTCCAGGGCGATATCTTCGTTTCCGATTTCACCCACGCCACCGTTCTCACCCTGTACCTCCTGCCGTCGCTCAACATGAAGCTGCGGCCGCAGATCCTCGCCCTGCGGCCGGGCACGCGCGTGGTCGCGCACGCTTTCAACATGGAAGACTGGGAACCCGACGAGACTTCCGACGTGGACGGAAGGCGCGTCTATCTGTGGGTCGTTCCCGCGCAGGTGGCGGGCCGCTGGGCGATTGAGCTCTCCGGCGGCGGGTCGGAGAAGGCGAGCCTGAACCTCGATCAGCGGTTCCAGAAAATCAACGGCACGGCCTACCTGGGCCCGGTCCTCGCGGGCTTGCGCGAGCCGAGGCTGAACGGATTCAGGATCAGCTTCGCCTACGTGGACAACAAAGGCGTGCGCCGCGACTTCACCGGCCGCGTCACCGGCTCCCAGATGGAGGGCTCGTTCCGCAGCGACAACGGCGCCGAAGGCCGCTGGACGGCGACGAAGAAATAGTTGAAACGGACGACAGCGTCGCCGTTTCAACCCCGCGCGTTGGAGCGGACCTTGCGGCCGCTCAACGCGCGGCAGGGAGGTGCGTAAGAGGTTGAGTGTTGCCCGCGAGACGAGCGGCGCCGCAGGCGTCCGTTCCATCTCGCGGATTTAAACGGGCGCGAAGCTTCGCTTCGCGTCCCGCTTTAAAGGGTCTTGTGGGTTCCGTCGCAGTAGGGCTGGTTGCGGGTGTGCTTGCAGCCGCACAACCACAGCTTCTCGGCCTTCGCCACCGTGAACTTCACCGGGGTGAATTCGGTGACCTTGTGCGAACCGTCGCAAAACGGCTGGCTTTTGGATCTTCCGCAGCGGCACCACCAGTAATTGCCGGGAGCGACCTCCACCGCGTACGGGGACTTCTGCGCAATGGGGGGTTCGGCTATGAACGTGGATCTCTGCGCAATGTGGGGTTCGGCCATGATCTTTGTCTCCTCTACAGGGGCGCAAGGACTTTGCCGGGGGCAGGCAGTCGCCCCGCCGGTGGAAGTATAACCCGGCGTAAAGGGCCATCGAGGGCGCTTCCGCAGTATTTCGAATTCA
>WNFZ01005846.1_pt1 | contig 11209 bp, 15 predicted proteins | sample 5400081 | NCBI WGS metagenome assembly WNFZ01 (sample SAMN13153365, study PRJNA577476) | soil metagenome | isolation source: 80 cm soil or saprolite under grassland replicate 1 | place: USA:California | collected 2016-06-15
ACCCATGATTTTCCTCCTCAGAACTCTGGTTAACGAAATGGTGTCGGAAGAGGCTCTACCGTTTCTGGCTCGTTGTTTGTTGGCCAAATTATGGGCGGACTCCGCCGGGCGTTGCGTCATTTCGGTTACGGCCACGCGTGCTGACTTAGACGTACTGCGGGAGGAACGTTTAGGTTGGGGAAGGCTGCCCAACGAACACAGTTACAAGTGCGAATTAGGCGTTGCCAGTGGCGCGGTCCCCTCGCGAACCTCAGAGCACACCATCCGAAGTTCGGGGAGGAGCTTATCCTGCACGATTGACGCTGTCAATCTCTTTGAAGTTAAAATCTCGCTTTTACAACTTTAGTTGCAGCCCACAAGTTTTTCTTTGCAACTTTAGTTGTAGTCAAGGAATTCTTCTTTGCAACTTTAGTTGTAATCAGACTTGAGGGAGACGGTCGATGCGTCATCTCGAAATTGTCAATTGTTCTCTCGGGTCATAACACCCGCGAGTGCTATCGAAGAGCGTTGGCGCTAGCAGGGGAACTGATGCAGCCGATTCCGGCTGGATGACGGGCAAACCGGAAGTAATCCATTCGTGCGTTCAGGATCAGTACCGATAAACGGGCTTCTAGGAAGTTGGCTGGATTGGTACCGTGAAGAAGGACAATTCCAAGATCAGATGCGTGGGAAAATGCACGGCTCCATGGTCGTTTTCGGTATTAACCCGACCGAACTGTCGTGACTCAGGAAACGACTGATCGGCCGTCAGTCGACGCAAAAGCACTTCGATCCCGATGGTCGAGGTCCTATCTTTTGATCGACTCGTCGGCAAACGAGTGTCATTTTTCATGTAACGATGATGTAACGATAAGCTGTTCCTGCTGCTCCCACAGGGGTCTTAGAGGTTCTTACAGCACCACCTGCGCCTCTTTCACGGCGGTAACACGGGTTCAAATCCCGTCGGGGACGCCAAATAGAATCTATAATTTGCAGTGATTTTCGCCCGACATTCGAGGGTGCAAAAAGCCACATTTCTGTGTCCTTTTTGCACCCTCAACCTCACACTGCTATGCGGTTCCAATGATGACGTCATCGACTTCCGAGCAAGTCGTCGGGAAGAACAAAGCCAACACGGCTGCTTGCGCCGCGTGCTTGGCAGGCGCAACTGCCTGCGTGTAGATGTCCATCGTTGTCCTTAAGGTGGAATGCCTCATCAATTCTTGCATCACTGAACTCCGCTCCGACACTCCGGAGCAACGTCGAGTAGGAGTGTCGGAAAGTGTGCCAGCCGATGCTTCTGGATATTGAGGGATTCGGCAACTGGCCGAACGTATTTACGGAGAATAGATGCGCCCCAGTACGGCCTCCGCCCTTTGTGCAAGCGGCTTGCAAATATCCAATCGTCATAACTGGTAAACTTGCACGTCTTTTGCCAGTTCAATAGGGCGTCTCCGAGATGAGGATGGAGGGGAACAGGCTTCTGTGAGGACTCAGTCTTGCAGCGACCAACAACGCCAAAGACGATTGAACGCGTGACACTGAGTTCTCCACGCTCGAAATCAACGTCACGCCACTTGAGACCGAACAACTCGCTTTGCCTCAAGCCGGTCGATGCCGCCAGAAGAACGAGCGTGCGTTCGCGAAGCGCGAGATGGTCAACCAGAGCTTTGATTTCCGCAGCAGTCAGCACATCGGGAGCGCTCCGCCGCTTCGCACCTTGGCGGACAAATCGCATCGGGTTGTGGTCAAACAACTCGTAGCGGCACGCGTGGTTGAACAAGATGGATAGGACATTTCGAATCTTCGCGCGTGATGATCGAGCGATTGGGAGTCGACGCAACCATGCTTCGACGTCCACCGCCTTGACCTCATCCAGGTAGAGAGATCCCCATCGCGGCTTGACCCATTTTCGAATGTAGCCGCGATAAGTTTTCACGGTGGCGAAGCTCCGGAAGGAGTCTCCAGATCGCAATTCCTTCTGTTCAAAATGTTCGCAAATCTGCTCAACGATGGTCTTGCATCCTCTGTTGTGGGTGGAATCTGCATTGAGTTGAGTCAGCAGCGCGGCTGCTGCCACACGGACTGCTTTCCCGTCGGGGTATTGCTCAACAGTTCCAATCACTCTCTTTCGATATACTCGCCGTCCATTCCGGTTCTTCTCGGACCAGCGGAACAACCAGACGTCTGGGCCCTGTTTGCGGGTTGTTTGGATGATGCTTCCTTGTTGCATTACTGCCTCCTTTTTGTGCCAGATGGAGGCAGTCTTCCCCTTTTGGGCGCCCCGCGCGAATCAAAATGCTCGTCCCAGCACCCTAGGTCAATTCTTTTTGCTGATCGTGACCAACTCGGAGCGTGTGCCGAATTACGAGCATCCCTTCACATTGACAATAAGATTCGTGCTGGCGGTTTCTTCCGAGCCCTCTCGCACTAGGAGCGCAGATTCCGAATCAGCGAAGCTCTCGCCCGATATGCCCCGATGGCGCACTCGGTGAGTGAATACGATGACCTTCCCCGCATGCTCTTGAACAGCCCTATACTCATCTCCTAATGAGGACTATCGCGCACCGACTGGGTGACTGTGTACCGGGAAGCAGGCGCACCGCAGTTGGGACATGCATGAAACTCTAGCAACCTTCCATTACGGACGTCGCCATCGTCTCCGCCGTCTAGCCCAAACACAATTTTCTCAGCATGAAAGTTCATGTCTGCGCCGCACTTTGGACAGTTCATTTTGGTCAGAACCACGGTCATCAAATTTCTCGTCAATCCAGCGTTACTTGCTCGCGACCGTACCTCAAGCTTCTAGCCATCCAGATCAATTCCTTCAGGAATTTGTCAACGCGATGAATGTATGAAGGATCCAGCAAAGTTCCTTCCGGGGAGAATACCGACTGTACGCTCGAAAAATTGACATCCCAAAATATTGTGACTAGCCCCAATTCCCGCATGACAGGAAGCAGGTTCTGAATGACTCTGTTACCACCGAAGGGACCCGCAGAGACGCCGACGATTCCCACGGCTTTGTGAATGTACTCCTTGAGGCAACTATCCAGAACATGCTTCAGCAAACCGGAATATCCGTGGTTGTATTCCGGAGAAACAACTACGAGGGCATCTGCCCGTTCCATTTTGCTAGCGAACTCTGGGTTCTTAATTGCCTCGCCAGCGTCAATAGTAGGCAGCTCCATTTTCGCGATGTCGATCAGCTCTGTTTCGACGCCAGGACGATTTTCGATTTCTCCCGTTACAAGCCTCGCAGCGTGCTCGCTCATTCGACCGGAGCGTACTGTGCCAAGGATCACCGGAATAAACAAGGATCGGGTTGGGTTCATTAGCTTCACCCAATGAGCATTTTGGATTGTCTATCAGATGCGCTTGTTGGCATTCCGTGACAGGCATACCTACGAGAGCTTCCCCCTTAATGCGCCACCTGCGCGAAAAACGTCACCTTTTGAGTCGCCTGGAATCTCAGTCGAATAGTGAAGGAGCATTCAGTGAAAGGACAGGTAGTACTGGTAACAGGTGCGAGCGGGGGATTAGGCGCCTACGTCACACAAGCATTCCTAGACGCCGGCGCGAGGGTCATTGGTACCTCCCGAAAGATACAACAATCCGATTTCACCGGTGCCGATTTCACTGCCTTTCCTGCGGAAATCTCGACACAAGCCGGCGCGAAAGCCCTAGTGGATGGCATTCTTGCGCGTTTCGTTAGGCTCGACGTTCTGGCACACACGGTTGGCGGCTTCACAGGTGGTCAGTCGGTCGCGGATACCGAATAGCGCGTACTCGGGGCAGATCACGGGCAACACTGAAGTTGGAACTGCCGGTACGCATACCGGATTACTTCACGTTGGCCGACGGTTCGAGAGTTGGCGGTCAGACCGCAAACGACAAAACGAGCGCTGGCAGGAAAGTTGTGGGACTTCGCAGACGTCGTTACCATTAGGGCGGTTGACCAAAGTTGCGGTGTCCGGACCAGGGGAGAATTTACATGACTTCTGACAAGCCATTGGTCTCCGAGCGGTTTCCGCGTTCTGCGAAGTACCATCCCGAATGGGTTCTCGCCAGCGTTAGCGGTGCGGCCAATGCGCTATGGCTGAGCGAGTGGCTAACTGCGGCGCTGGACTTGCGGCCCGGCATGCGCGTACTGGATCTCGGCTGCGGACGAGCAGCGTCGTCGATCTTCCTGCGGCGAGAATTCGGCGCTCAGGTTTGGGCAACGGACCTCTGGTTCAGCGCCTCGGAGAACATGCAGCGTATTCGGGATGCCGGGGTCGAAGACGGCGTGTTTCCGATTCATGCGGACGCCCGGTCGCTGCCCTTCGCAGCTGAGTTCTTCGACGCTATCGTGTGCATCGATTGCTTCCCTTACTACGGGACGGATGATCTGTACCTGAACTACCTAGCTCGGTTTGTGAAGCCGGGCGGCCAGGTGGGAATTGCTGGTGCCGGGCTGATGAAAGAAATCGAGGGAACTCCTCCCGAGCATCTTCGCGACTGGTGGACCCAGGATCTCTGGTGCCTGCATTCGGCGAATTGGTGGCGCCGGCACTGGGAACAGGCATCATGGACGTGGAGGTGGGCGACACAATGCCCGATGGCTGGCAACTTTGGCTGGACTGGCACAAGGTGATAGCTTCTGAGAACCAAGCGGAAATCAAGGCGCTTGAGGCTGATGGAGGCAGATACTTGGGCTACGTTCGCCTCGTCGGCCGCCGCCACGACCGTGTAAAGCTGGCAGATCACATCGTGTCCTTGCCCGCACAGTACACGAAAAAGCCATTGCTCCGCAGCCATCAGTGACGCTGATGGAATAACGGGAAAATTCATGTCGGCGGAGCTGAGCCAGGCACTGCGCCCTGTGTCAAGCGATTCTCACCCCTGGGTCATCGCCTCACCAGCTACCGAGCGGCATGTGAGCTTGTTCGTGATTCTGCCCGATTCACGGGCAAACCTGAAGTCACCAATCAGATCCTCAGTTTCTTGTTGGCTAGCGACTTTCCAGAAGCTGGGCTTGAAACAATCTTGCTGGTCGTCGGGTCTTGGGTAGAGTTCGCGATTGTTTCCATCAGAGCGCGGAGTGGCTCAACTCTAATGGCCGCCCTTCTCTTGACTCCGATCAAACTCCTGAATCAGAGCCGTCTCTACCTCCGGTGAGCGCCTCTCCCCTTTAGCAACGCGGCTGACGTACGTACGGTCAACGCCAAGGCGTCGCGCAATACGACTGTAGATGCCACACAGAGAGTCTATGTAATGCTTTAGTTTCTGAAGCTTGGCAGTATGGTTCTTCTGCGCCACTTGCGACCCTCGCTAATCAAAGACTATTGCCGTTGGACGCAAATCGGTTTTGCCAGGTTGTGCCACAAATTGACGCCATGCTGCTCACGTACCCTGCTGCAAGGAACACACGAATTTACTCGGGACAGAGTTGATTCAAAGCAACCCTCGACAGAGGCTCGGTTCATCAAACTGTTTGTCATCAACCGGGACAGATATTGGCGTGTGGTCTGTAGGAGACCAATACAGCTGAGGATCAAGATTGGCGACGCAAACAGTCCCTCACCGCGGCAATTCCTGCCAAGATGCGCGGGGCGCGTTCAACCGAAATCGCAGCGGTCCTGAAAATTAGGGGCAGCCGATCATGATCTTCGATTCGCATCGCCGCCTTTCGTCCGTTATTTGTTCGACCTCGACATCGCACGTTGGCGAGGTGTCATTATGGTGAAGAGTGTCCTGATCGTGGACGACAATCCTTTTGTTCGGAGTGCACTTTGCGAACTCTTAGCGCGCGAAGGAGACTTTGACGTGTGCGGGGAGGCCGAAAACGGACGCGAGGCGATCGAAAGGGCGCGACAGTTGTGCCCTGACTTAATTGTGACGGATCTCTCAATGCCGGTCATGGATGGCCTAGAAGAAGCGCGTCTTCTCAAGCAAGTCATGCCTGCGGTGCCGGTGATTATCTACACCGCCCACAACGATCCGTTCATTGAGAAAGAAGCTCGCTCGGCAGGCGCTTCCGCTGTAATCTCCAAATCCGAGGCTGTCGCTACTCTCGTTAAAACGGCGAGGAGCCTCTGCGATCAGTTGGCTGCCTGATTACTTGGTTCCCAGTCTAAGACCCCTGAGCGCATCTTGCTATAGCTCTCCTTCCAGCTTTGTTATCCGAGCTGTCGGGGTTGCATTTCGGGATTTATCCCGGGTGACGAGCAATCCTTCCGTAATCAGTTAAGGGAAGACTTGCCGACGACTCGAGTGGAACGTGCGTTCCCATGCTCGCGGATTTCAGATCGGTATTGACTGGGAAACAACCTCTTCGGTCATTGGTTTAGACCGAAGAGGTTATCGTTGTGGAGTCAAGGATTTTGGCCAGTGAATGGGGTGCAGGACACGTTGGGATGCCAGTTCACGAAAGCACCATTGGGATTATCTTTCCAGGCCCACACGTGCAGAGTGTAGAACGCCGGCAAGCCAAAGCGGTTAGGGCTTTCAAAAAGATGAAAGAGCTGCCCCATGAGCTGAGGCGGGCCTTCCGGATGTTGTGCATTCCACATGTCGGCAAGAACCAGATAGTCTGCGCCGATCAGCTTCAGCCCCCCGTCAGCCGTGGGCTCATAAATTACGATCTGCGGATGAGTGGCGTCGATGACACCGCTGCCCACAAGGGCACCGTTTACGTAATGCAGCCCCATGGCGCCTGAGTCGGATCCGCTGACGCAGCCGAATTGCAGGGCATAACCTTCTCTCTCCGCCACGGACACGTCCTTGAAGCGCTCGGTTGATTCGCGGACCACCTTTATCAAAGCACTCCCTTTGTTTTGTTGCCCCATTGTTAGTTGATGTTGTTGACCGATTAGCACGTGCGCGTGGCTATCTTGCGCCAGCGCGCGCGTGGGGGAGAGATTCAAGAGGGTGAGAGCAGTGATCGAATACTGCAGTTGCTTGGCGAGGAATCCGTTTTTCATCGTACAGTCTCCTGATAGGAAATAATTTGCTTGTGTAACGCTTCTGAGTTCATCGTTCCGAGATTCTTGTCCCGCAGTTATCCAGAAATTCGCTTATGGAGAGCGGCCCTTTGCTACTTAAAGATTCGGGCTCAACCAAGGGCACTACGTTTCCATTTCGGTCGCCCCTTCTGGTGGCACGGGAACACTGCGCCGTTTCGAGGAGCCAAACGGCAAGATCATCGGTACGCGGCGGCGATACTCCGCGTATTCGGCATGCAATTGAATGAGGTCCCGTTCCTCGAACTGGATTGCGAGAAGGATGTAGGCGGTCGTGGCGATGGCAAAAACAAGATGCGCCACCGTCATCAGCGGGGCTGACCAGAATACGAGCAACCACCCCACGTACAAGGGATGCCGAACAATCCGGTACAGTCCCGGAGTTCGAAAATGCAGCGGAGTGTAGGAGACCCCGCGCAGATGAAGCCAGACCTGACGCAGGCCGAACAGATCGAAATGGTTGATGAGAAAGGTGGAGACCAGAACGGTCATCCAACCCATGATGTAGAGGGCACGCAGAAGCACTTGTCCAGCCTCGCTGTCTACACTCCAAATCAGACGTCCCATGGGCTCCCACTTCCAAAACAACAGAAGCAATGCCAGGCTAGAGAACAGGACATAGGTGCTGCGTTCAACCGGACGGGGTACGATGCGGGTCCAAGCGCGCTTGAACCATTGACGCGCCATAACACTGTGCTGGACCGCGAATAAGGCGAGCAAGGCGGAGTTGATCGCCAGAGCGTAGGTAAAAGGTCGGTGAGGTCCGGAGTCAATGGACTTCGGAACGGCAAGATTTCCTATAAACCCGATGGCGTATAGGAACGTGGCGAAGAACGCGAGATAGCAAACGACACCATACAAGAAAGCTACGATTCTGCTGAACATTGTCTTCCTGGGCCTCCTGCCCTCGAGGCGACACGTCTTCCATTTTTTCTGGTCGAGCGCCTCTGCTAGAATTGCGACCACCTGGGCCCGGTGTTGGGCTGTGCACCACGTGGGTGACTGTGATTTCATATCCGGATTAGCCGCGCGCTGTCTTCAAAGCCCAATCAAATCTTTTTGAAATCGCGATAAAAGGACGTATGTCGCAGTCAGCGCAGCTCTTATACGAATTTGGCCCGTATCGGTTGGATCCGTCACAGGACCTGTTACTTGAGGGGACGCGGAAGATTCCTCTAACTCCGAAGGCCTACCAAACCTTGCTGGTGCTGGTAGAAAACCGTGGCCGTACGCTGGGCAAAGACGAACTGTTGCAGAAAGTCTGGCCCGATGCTTTCGTCGAGGAGGCCACGCTGGCGCAGAACGTCTTCACTCTTAGGAAGCAGCTTCGTGATGACCGGGAGACGGCGCTGTATATCGAGACCGTCCCGAAGCGGGGCTATCGTTTCGTAGCTGAGGTGCGCGAAGTAAAGACCAGCACGGCCCCGGTTCAGCCTCGGCCCAGATTCGGCCGACGCACCGTGGTATACGCCGCAGTTGTATTAGGTATGTTGTTGGCTGCTCTGGCTGGATGGTACTGGACTCAATGGAAAGCGACGGGTGAACATGCAGCCCCGGTTACCCTCAGGCCTGCGACGCTGGCGGTTTTGCCATTTCGTGGACTCTCGGACAATGCTGGAGACGAATCTTGGGGCGTCGGGATGACAGATGCCATCATCACACGTCTCGCATCCCTGCGAAACCTTGCCGTGCGGCCGACTGCGGCGGTATTGAAATACACGAAAGGCCCAGTCGATCCAGCCCAAGCCGCGCAGGAACTGGCAGTGGAATCGGTGCTCGATGGAACGTATCAGCGCGCTGGCGACCGTATCCGCATCTCGGTTCAGCTTATCGAAAAAAACCAGTCAACGCGCTGGGCTGAACATTATGACCTGAGGAGTAAGGACTTATTGTCCTTTCAGGACGAGGTTGCTCAGAAAGTCGTCGACGGCCTCCGGGTTGAGGTCTCGGGCCGGGAACGAGACTTGCTGGCGTCACCCTTGACCAACTCGTCTGAAGCATACGATCTCTATCTGCAAGGGCGTGTATATAAGAACGACTATTTCACCCGCACGCAGGTGGAAAGCCTGCGCCGGGGACAAGACGCTTTGCGCCGGGCGGTGAAGGAGGACCCATCATTTGCCGATGCACACGCATTGCTTGCCATGCTGTACTTGCTCGAGTGCGCCAATTTTCGCGAGAATGCGGCGGCAAACCTGCGGCAGGGAGAACAGACAGCTCGGCGCGCCCTCGACCTGAATCCAAATTCCACCGAGGGCCTCCTGGCCCTGGGGTTTGCTCTGGCCCAAGGCGGCAGGAATGAAGAAGCCATTCGCAGGTTGAGACAGGCTGTCGTCCAGGCACCCAATTCTGAATTCGCCTGGGATTTGCTCGGCTACGTTTACCACTACGCCGGGCTCGATGACTTTGCCGAACGCGCTTACCGACGGAGCCTGGAACTCGATCCCACGACTCCCCGCATTCACTGGATGCATTCCCGCATGTTGCTCTATCTCGGGAAGGTTCAAGAGGCAGAGCAGGGAGTTCGGCAAGCACTGGCGATACATCCGGACCAGTTCAAGGCGATGGCGTACCTGGGCGAATTCCTCTATTACCAGGGAAGGACCGAAGAAGCTGAGCCAATCCTGCGACGCGCAGTCGAACTAGGGCGCGATAGCGGAGATGAAGCGGCGGTATTGATGTCGGCGTTCCTGTATGCGGCGCGCGGGCAGAGAGACAAGATCGATCCCAATCTTTTCCGCGAGAAACCGGAAAACGTCGCTGACGGCGACAGGGCCTATTGGATTGGCAGTGTCTATGCTCTGCTTGGCGAGAAGGCGCAAGCGCTTGCGTGGCTGCGACGTGCCATTGACTTGGGAAACCACAACTACCCGTGGTTTGTGCGTGACAAGAATTACGACAAGCTGCGCGGCGATCGTGATTATGAACGAATGCTTGCCGAGATCCGTAACCATGCCGATAAATACCGGCTGGAATTTGGCGCTTCTTCTTTCTGATGACTATTGGATCGTTAACTCCTCTTGGTTGTGACGACGACAACACTGCTACCGCCGCCAGACTCAGTTTCCGACGGGAAAACAGTAATCAGAGTCCGTGAAGTCTCTTATAAGTGATCGTTCACGGACAGGCCGACCGGGAAGCGATCGCAGAGCTCATGGGTCGTCCCTCGCCAGATGTACTTCTGATTATTTTTCAACAGTCGCCGGCAGAGTTCCTGCTCACGAAAAGAGCTTAGTAAATCTTTCCGAGTCTCTGGCAAATCCTACCGTGAGGGTTTTAGCGCTGAACCTGTAGTTTCAAGTACTTGCGGATGGCATGTGAGGTGCTATTCCCCTAATCAGACGAAGTGGCGCGCAACGGGGCGCACCGTGAAGAAACTTCGGCCAGAGGTTATTTTCGGGCGCCCCTTGCATAATCCCGGAGAAGCACCCAACAGCCCTCCCCCGATCAGGCCAGGACGAGCTTCTCTCCGATAGCCAGCCCCGCTTTCCTCAGCAGGCTCGCCACCGTTGGCTCCTTCAGCCGCGACGCGTCATATTCCATCCGAACAATCTGCTCTTTTTCGTTAAAGCTGACGCGGCGAATTCCATAGACTTCGCGCAGATTGTCGATCGCTCGCATGGTGTTTTCGTCAGGGCGGTTAGCGTATGGGTACGAGACGTCCATTTGGGTCATTCGGTCGAGTTCCTCCTGTAAGTTCCTCAAATTCAAGATACACCAGAACTTTGAGCGAACTCCATCCGCTCTCGAATCGCAAAAGGAGGGCGCGGAATCTATGATGGAACGCGAGGGCGCTCCGCCAGATGGCAACCGATCAAGACAAAGTACCGGTGAAAGATCCCGTTTGCGGAATGACTGTCGATCCAGTTTCTGCCAAAGCCAGGGCCGATCACGCCGGGAAAACTTATTACTTTTGCTGCACCGGATGCGTGCAGAAATTTCGAGCCGCGCCTGAGGAATACCTCAAACCCAAGCCTCCCGGACTTGTGATGCTTGGCTCGCCGCCGCAGCAGGGCCCGCATCCGCCACTCGTCGGGATTTCTGCGTCTCCCAAGCCGGTTGCGGCCGACCCGGTTTGCGGGATGACTGGGAATCCCCAAAGTGCCAAGTACCGCGCTGACCACGGCGGAACGACCTACTTCTTCTGCAGCGCGTCATGCTTGGAGAAGTTCAAAGCCAATCCGGACGCGTACCTGACATTCAGAGATTCCGCGCATTCTCAATCC
>WNFZ01006238.1_pt1 | contig 11206 bp, 13 predicted proteins | sample 5400081 | NCBI WGS metagenome assembly WNFZ01 (sample SAMN13153365, study PRJNA577476) | soil metagenome | isolation source: 80 cm soil or saprolite under grassland replicate 1 | place: USA:California | collected 2016-06-15
GAGGTCGGCGACGAGTACCGCAACGCGAAGGTCGTCAAGACGACGCAGTTCGGCGCGTTCGTCGAGCTGAAGAAGGGCACCGACGGTCTGTTGCACGTGTCAAATGTCGGCCCGGGCCGCGTCGGACACATCGAAGACGTGATGAGTCGCGGCGACGTGCTCGACGTCGTCGTTCAGGAGGTCGACAAGGAGCGAGGCCGGATCGGGCTGAAGCTCCTCGCCAAGCACGAGAACGGTGCAGTCGTGACGCCCGAGGAACTGATCGAGCGCGCGAAGAACGCGCCTCCCCGCGAGGAGCGTGAGGAGCGCCCGCGCGGCGGGGATCGCGGCAGGGGTGGCCGCGGCGGCGGCCGCGGGCGCGACCGCTAGCCACTGCGAGGCGAGGGGCGGCCTGGCCTGTGCCGCCCCTCGCCGTTCACGCTTCGTCGCGGCTAGTTAGCTGCCAGGCGGGCCGTAGTAGCTGCCCAGCCTCTCGCGATACGCCGGGTCGTTGTACATGTCCTCGTCGAATTCCGGCGAGTTCTTGATCTCGTCCTTCGTCCGATCGACGAAGACCGTCTGCGTGTCCGGATCGATGTTCTGCACGATGCCGGCCGGGATCATCACCTTCTTGCCGAAGATCCACGGTCCCGTGTCCACCACGATGAACGCGCTTCCTATGTCGTTCGACGCCTTGTCGATCTTCCCGATGTCGCCGTCGCGGGCCTCTACCTTGTAGCCCGATAGGTCGCCTTGCGTCCACGCGGTGTCGCGGTACGTCCAAACGCCCGTTGTCGGCGTGGTCATTCCGCACCTCCTTCTGCCTCGGATTCATCTATCTCCTCACCGGCCTGCCAGGTCCGAAACAACCCCGGCGCCGGCTTAGGCGGGTACGAGCAGGCCGAGCTCGAGCAGCCGCCGGACGAGCCCGGCGCCGGCACGCCGGACGGCGTCGGTATCCGTAGCGATGCCGGTTGCGGCCGCCGTGAGAGCGCTGCTCAGCGGGCGGTCCGGACGCAACATTGTGACGATCCGTGCACTGTTCGCATCGAGTCCGACGCGGAAACCGAGCCCCCGCGACGCGACGAGCGTCGTCTCCTGAACAGCCCAGCCGGCGTGGCTCGGCGCAAGGTGCTGCTCGAGACCGACTCCCGGCGCGAACGCGAATCGTGCCTCCAGCAGCGCCGGCTCTGCGGCCAGGAAGTCCTGCGCCGCGAACAGCCGCGCCACATGCTCCTCTGCGGGTGACAACCGGCCCGCCGGAAGCTCGAGCGCGCGGACCCAGTTCGGTTCGGCGCGACGGCGCACGACAAGCGCGCCGTAGCCGAGCGCCTCGATTCCCTCGTCCCGGTAGTAGTCGGCCCAGCGGTTCAGCCGCTCGCCGTATTCCTCGGGGCTGACGGCCTCGCGATTCCAGACGGAGGCGCTCGCGAGCGCTTCTTCCTTCCCGCTGTGCAGGATGAAGCCGTCGCAGCCGGAGCCGGCGAGCCACGTTGCCGGTCGCGGCGGGTCCTCGCCGCCGTCGATCCAGCTGATCATCACCGTCGCAAATGCGTCCTCGGTGAGCACATGCGGCAGCTCCCGCACGAGCTCCTCGGACACACGGTCGCGGCCCAGGCCGCTGTCGCGGAAGAGGTACTCGCTCTCGGGCGACACGACGTACGGGGGATTAGCGACAACGAGATCGAATCGCTCCCCTCGCACGGGCTCGAAGAAGCTGCCCGCGCGCAGCTCGATGTTCTCGACTCCGTTCAGTGCGGCGTTGAAGGCCGCGAAAGCGAGCGCGCGTTCGTTCACGTCGGTCGCGACGACCTGCTTCGCGTGTGACGCGAGCAGCAGCGCCTGGATTCCGTTCCCGGTGCCGACGTCGAGCGCGCGGGCGACGTGGTTGCGCACGGTCAGGTGCGCGAGCGTCGCGGACGGCCGGTGCACGCCGGCGACGTGGTCGACCTGTCTGTCGTTTGGAGGATCGGACGCAATCAGCAGCTCGTCGTGCGGGACGATCCGCACGAGCGCGGTGACTTCTTCGGCGATGTCGAGGAGGCCGAGGTCGGCGGCGCTCGCGAGACCGGACGGCGCAAAGTGCGCTACGGCGCGGTCCCGTGGCACGGTCGCGCCCAGGACGAACAGCTCGACGAGCGTCGCCAGGGGACTGGGCTCTTGGGCGAGTCGGCGTAGATGGACCTGCAAGTCCCGCGGGCCGGACAGGAGCTCGTCGCCGGCGCGCAGGACGTGACGCACACCGCCGGCGTCGAAGCCGCTGTCTGCCAGCAGCGAGCGGAAGCGCCGGATCTGGTGACCGGTGCCGACAACAGGAGTGGCGGCGACGGTGCTCATCGGGGAGCGGCGCCGGGGCGCAAAGCACCCCCGGCGCCCCGGACGCGTTACGCGTTGCCCCCACGGGTGTCGAAGGCGTTGCCGTTGTATTCGATCTTGGCGAAGTTGAGCGAGAACTGGTCCGTCGGAACCGATTCCGTCGAGCCACCGGTTTGGTACGACGTGATCAGAACATCCGTGAGCGTCACCTTGTAAAAGTCCTCTTGGCCCTTGCGGTCGGTGCGGCCGATCAGCACCCCTTGCTTGATGTGCTTGCCGGTCGCGCATGTGACGAACAACGCCGGTGAGGCCTTGCTGAAGTTCGCCGTGAAGTGGAAGTCCTGCATGATCACCTTGCCGGTGCCTCCGCCGCCGCCGCCGCTGGTATCACCCTCCTGCACCTCGCCCCAACTGAAGGACAAGATCTCGATCTCGTCCTTGTGCTGGCGGTCCGTGCTCTCGCCCTCGATTCCGTCGAGCTTCAGGAAGTAGTCGACTAGTGCCATCACCCTCCTCCTACGCGGTCAAGGTCAACGTGAACTCAGCAGTTCCGTCGCCTCCGAGCTCGCGTGGAGACTGCTTGGCGACGTAGGTCCCGCTCACGCCGACGTAACGGCCGGTGCCGCCGACGATCGCGAACGGGTTTTCGTGGATGCCGGCGGCGCCGATCCCGAGGATCGTGCCGTCGACCAGGTCGAACGTCTGCAGCTGAAGTGCGCCGCCGGTCCCGACCAGGTTGGCCGTGCGGAACGCCCCGAGCTCTCGGCCTCTCGCGTCCACGATGCGACCGCTGGGCGTGCGAGCCGCGGTGGCCGCCGGCAATGTGCCGGGCTGCGCATCGTGAACGGCGTGCCGCCAATCGCGGCCGCCAAGAACGACACTCTTCGTCTTCCCTGTCGCCGCTGCGGGAACGGCAGCCGGCACCGCGGCCCCTCGACCCAGCGTCTTGCCGCCGATTGCGCCGAGGCCGGCGGCGCCGCCCGCGAGCAGCAGCAGTCGCTTCAGCACGCCGCTACGGGTCGTCCTGCCGACCTCCTCGTTGGAGTCCATGTTCACCTCCGTGATCTGCGCCGGAGGCAGGTTGACCTGACCGCGCCGCAGCGGCGCGTCTCCCTCCTGCCGGTCTCTACAGAAAAGACCCTAAACCGACTACTGCATTCATTGCAAGTGACGGCTTCCCCTACGATGCTCCGGTGCAGAAGTACGAAATCAGCGAGCTCGACTCCGGCGAGCGCGTGATCACCGAGCGCGTGCCGAGCGTCCGCTCCGTCGCGCTCGGCTACTGGATCGGGGCCGGCTCGCGAGACGAGAAAGACGAGCGCGCCGGCGTCTCGCACTTCCTCGAGCACCTGCTCTTCAAAGGCTCGTCCTCGTACTCTGCGCAGGAGATCGCGGAGACCTTTGACGGACTCGGCGGCGAGCTGAACGCAGCGACGTCGCGGGAGCACACGGTTCTCTACGCGCGGGTGACCGACGCGCATCTCGAGACCGCCGTCGACGTCATGACGGACATGGTCTTCGCGCCGACGTTTGCCGAGCTCGACTCCGAGCGCGAGGTCGTCCTCGAGGAGATCGCGATGTACGAAGACACGCCGCAGGAGCTCGTGCACGATCTCTTCTCGGAGGCGGTCTTCGGCAGCCAGCCGCTCGGGCGCCCGGTGATCGGAACGCGCGACGTGATCGCGAGCGTGAGCCGCCGCGCTCTTGCCGGCTACCACCGTTCGATGTACGTGGGCGGCAACATCGTCGTCGCGGCTGCCGGCAACCTCGAGCACAACGCCGTGGTGCAGCTCGTGGAACGCGCGCAGCGCCGGCCCGAGGACGCGCCGCCGAAGGGCGTGCGCGTTCGGCGTCCGCTCGTTACCGCGCCGCCGCCCGGATTGCGGTTCCAGCAGAAGGACACCGAGCAGTACCACGTCTGCGTCGGCGCGCCGGGCATCTCGCGCTCCGACCGCCGCCGATTCGCTGCCTCGCTGCTGGACTCGATTCTCGGCGGCGCCGCATCCTCCAGGCTCTTCCAGGAGATCCGCGAGAAGCGTGGGATGGCCTACGCGGTGTACAGCTTCACGTCTCAGTACACCGACACCGGTCTCGTCGGCTTCTACATCGGGACGCGCGAGGAGAATCTCTCCGAATGCCTCGAGATCGCGGCGCGCGAGCTCGCGGACATCGCAGCAGGACGGCTGCGCCCGAAGGAGCTCGAGCGCGCGAAAGAGAACCTGAAGGGCCGTATCGTGCTCTCGATGGAGTCGACGGCGAACCGGATGAGCAGGCTCGGGAAGTCGCTGATCACGGACACGGAGCTGCTCTCGCTCGACCGGTTGATCGCGGAGATCGACGGCGTCGAGCCGGACGAGGTGGCCGAGCTCGCGTCGGTGTTGCTCGAGCCCGAGTTGCTCTCTGCGGCCGGGATCGGACCTGACGAGAGTCGCTTCACGACCGCCGTCGAGCAGATCAACCCCGCGCTCTTGTCGCGCGAAGTGCTGCGCACTTCGCGCGAGGAAGACCGGGCAGGCGCGCTACGCGCGCGTGCCCTTTCGCGGCAATCGGAGGAGGGCGGCTTCGATCGAGGCGACCGTCGGCGCGGACAAGCCGCGCCTAGCACGAGACGTTCTTCGTAGGGAGAGCATGAGGATCTGTTTGTTCGGCCGCGGTGGGAAGGTTGGGCAGGTGCTCGCGCCGGCGCTCGAGGCGGCGGGGCATGAGCTCGTCGACCTCGCCGCCGCCGACGTTGCCGTCGACTTCACCGCGCCAGAGGCGGTCGTGGCGAACGTCCTCGACGCTCTTGATGCGGGCGTCGCGTGCGTGATCGGCACGAGCGGCGCGGACCTCGCGGCGGTGGATACACGGGCGCGTGAGCGCGGCCTGCCCGTGTTCTTCGCGCCGAACTTCGCGATTGGCGCGGTGCTGATGATGCGACTCGCTGCCGAGGCGGCCGCGTTTCTGCCGCGCGTCGAGATCGTGGAGCTGCACAACGAGGCGAAAAAGGACGCGCCCTCCGGCACTGCGCGAGCGACGGCGGATCTGCTGCCGGGGAACGTCCCGATCCATTCGGTGCGCCTACCAGGGCTCGTCGCGCACCAAGAGGTGCTGCTCGGCGGCGACGGCCAGCTGCTGACCATCCGGCACGACGCGTTCTCCCACGAGGCTTACGTCCCGGGCGTGCTGCTCGCGCTCGAACGGCTGCGCACGCTGCCGCCGGGGCTGACGGTGGGGCTCGACGCGCTGCTTTGAGCACGACGCGCCTCGAGACGTTCGCCGACGGCGTCTTTGCGATTGCCGCGACGCTGCTCATCCTCAACGTGGAGGTGCCGGAGCTCGGCGCGCACAGCCTCAGCCACGAGCTCGTCCGGCTCTGGCCGGCTTACGTCGGCTACGCAGTCAGCTTCGTGACGATTGGAATCATCTGGGTCAATCACCACACAGTCCTGCGCCAGCTGCGCGGGGCCGACCGGACGTTCCTGTTCATCAACGTCTTCTTCCTGCTCTGCATCGCGTTCATCCCGTTCCCGACTCGGCTACTCGCGACCTATGTGCGCACCGACGACGGCAGGTCGGCGGCGGTCGCCTACGGCATCACGCTCAGCGTAACCGCCATCTTCTTTTACCTGATGTGGCGCTATGCGATCGGGGGCGGGGGACGGCTGCTGCGGGCCGACGCGGACCGCCGCGAAGTCGACGGGATCACACGCAGTTACCGACCCGGCGTCCCGATGTATGCCGCGGCCACAGTTGTGGGAATCTTCCAGGCTGAGGTGAGTGCCGCTCTCTACGCTGCGATCGCCCTGTTCTACGTCCTCTCGAGCTCGCTGTTCGGCCGTGACGAGGCTGTGCCATGACGATCGACACCGGAATGGAGCTCCGCGAGATCGCAGGCAGAGACGTCCTCTCGCTGCGGCGGGAGCTGGCGGAGATCTGGCCGGACGCCTCGCGGGCGCGGATCGACGAGATCCTGCCGCGCCACGTCGCGCGCGACGGATTTCGCTTTCTCGGCGCATTCGCCGAAAGCCGCCTCGCCGGCTTCGTCTACGGCTATCGCGGCGGGCGGGGCCAGTGGTGGCACGATCGCGTCGCGGCTGCGCTTGGCTCGGACGCGACCGAACGCTGGCTCGCGCCCGGCCATTTCGAGTTCACCGAGTTGCACGTGCGGCGCGAGTTTCGCCGACGTGGCATCGGCGGGAGCCTCCACGACGCGCTGCTCGAGGGCGTCGACGCGCCGACCGCGGTGCTCTCGACACAAACGGACAACGAGCCCGCGATTTCCCTCTACGCCGGTCGCGGTTGGCAAGTGATCGTCCCGTACCTCGACTTCGGCTCCGGGCGTCCCTTCCTGATCATGGGTCTCGTGCTGCGCTGACCTGATTACGAACAGCCGATCGATATGGTCGGATACGGCAACTGCGACGTCGACAAACGGGAGGATGAAATGGCCGGTGTACGCCGCGTGACGCGCTCGATCCTGCGCTACGTCTATCCGCTGTACGTGATCGCGATCATCTTGCAGGTGTATTTCGCCGGCGAGGGGATCTTCGGCGCGGGTGACTCGTCGATCGAGGATGCGAACTCGCTCAACCTGCACCGCGACTTCGGCTGGTTCATCTCGCAGCCGATCGCACTGCTGCTCCTGATCGTCACGCTCCTGGCCTGGCTCCCGAACACACGTCTCCGCGTGCTCTCAATCCTGGGGCCGATCCTGCTCTTCGTGCAGTCCATCCTCCCGGAGGCCGGCAGGTGGGTCGCCGCGTTGCATCCGGTGAACGCGTTCGTGATCCTCGGGATGTTCGGCTACCTCTCGTGGTCGTTCTGGCGCGGCGAAGCGCTCGCGCCTGCGGCCGTGGCCGAGGAGGCGTCGCCTGCCGCAGCGCTCTAGGCCGAGACCTTGGACCGCGTGGGCCAAAGGGCTTGCGCTCTGCTCGTGCTTCGCAGGGGTCGTCGCCGTCGTCGTCTGGCTGGCCGTCGCCTGGAACGCGAGTCGCGTTCCGGGGACGTTCGGGGCGCTCGAGCTCGGCCCCTCGAACTACGGCGGCGGGCCTGCCTTTGTCCACGAGCTCCACGAGGGCAGCATTCCCGTCCCGGCGCTGCGCGGGCCGCCCGGCCCTCCGGACATCAGCGTCCGCCTCGTCGCACGGACGGCAGAGGTCAGGCTGCCGTCCGGGCGGCGGGTCCGGGCGCTGACGTTCAACGGGCGCGTTCCGGGCCCGGAGCTGCGCGTGCACGAGGGCGAGCTCGTCGAGGCGACGCTCGTCAACCGTGACGTCCGTGAGGGCGTGTCGATTCACTGGCACGGCGTCGACCTGCCGAACGCGGAGGACGGCGTCTCGGGAGTCACACAGGACAGCGTTCCGCCGGGCGGCTCGTACGTCTACCGCTTCCGCGCTCGGTACGCGGGAACGTACTGGTACCACTCGCACCAGCACTCCGCCGACGAGGTCGAGCGCGGCCTCTACGGCGCGCTCGTCGTGCTGCCGCGCCGTCCGGCCGAGCCGCTCGACATCGTCGCGCTCGCGCACACGCTCCACGGCGTGCCTCTGCTCGGCAGCAGCGATCGCGAGGAGCGCCGGCGTGTTGTCCCGGGCATGCCGGTTCGCCTTCGTCTCATCAACTCTGCGGACATTCTTCGCCGTTTCGGCCTCGCGGGCACGGACTTCCGCGTCGTCGCGATCGACGGACGGGAGAAGCCGGGAGGCGGCGTGCTGAACGGCGTGAGCATTCCCGTGCCTGCCGGCGGTCGGTACGACCTCGCGTTTCCGATGCCGCCGAAGCCCGTCCGCCTCGGCGTGCGCGGAGAACACGTCGGACTGGTGCTGGACCCCGGCCGCGGCGTCACCCCCGAGGTGCAATTCGGCGCCGACTTCGATCCAGCGATTTACGGCGCACCGTCTGCGCCGGTGCCCGCGCGCTTCGACCGGCACTTTGCGGTGAACATCGGCCGGCGCCTCGGCTTCTTCGAAGGCGGCCGCCGGCTCGACTGGCAATGGACGATCAACGGCAAGGCGTTTCCGAAGATGCCGATGTACATGCTTCGGAGCGGCGACACCGTTGAGTTCAGCTTTTCGAATCACTCTCACGCGGCGCACCCGATGCATCTGCACGGACACCACATGCTCGTGTTCGCACGAGACGGCCGGCCCGTGACCCCGTGGTGGTCCGACACGCTCGAGATCGGGCAGGGCGAGCGCTACGACGTTGCGGTGTTCGCGAAAAATCTCGGCGTGTGGATGTTCCATTGCCACAACCTTCCGCACGCAGCGCACGGCCTGGTCACGCACGTTGCGTACGAGGGCGTGTCGACGCCGTTTCGCATGGGAAGCGCGACGCACAACGAGCCAGAATGACGATCGAGGTCGTCGAGGGGGACATCGCCGTACTCGAGGTCGACGCCGTGGCGAACGCCGCGAACGACCATTTGTGGATGGGTGCCGGCGTTGCGGGCGCGCTCAAGCGTGCGGGCGGCGACGAGATCGAACGAGAGGCGGTCGCGAAAGGCCCGATTCCGCTGGGCGATGCCGTCGCCACCTCCGCGGGACGGCTGCCGGCGAGATGGGTGATCCACGGCGCGGTCATGGGCCAGGACCTGGGCACAAACGCCGACCTCGTCGAGCGCACGACGCAGAGCGTGCTCCGCGTCGCGGAGGAGCTCGGCGCGAAATCGCTCGCGTTGCCGGCTTTTGGAACGGGCGTCGGCGGTTTTCCGCTCGACGAGTGCGCTCGGCTGATGGTCGCGGTCGTACGCGCTCACGAACCCAGAACGCTGGCCCGGGTCGTGTTCGCGGTCTTCGGCGGAGAGGCGCGGCGTGCGTTCGAGGCCGCGCTTTCCGCGTAGAATGGCACGGTGCTCGGCGATGTCCTGACCGCGATCGTCACGCCTTTCGACCGGGACGAGCGTGTCGACCTGGATCGTTTTCGCGAGGTCGCAAGCTTCCTCGTCGAGAACGGCTCCGATGGGATCGTCGTCTGCGGTACGACCGGCGAGGCGCCGACGCTCACCGATGCCGAGAAGATCTCGCTCTGGGAAACGGCCGTCGACCTGCTACACGGCCGCGCGACCGTCGTCGCCGGAACGGGGACGTACGACACCGCGGACTCGATCCACCTGACGAAGCAGGCGACCGAGATCGGTGTCGACGCCTTGCTCGTCGTCACGCCGTACTACAGCAAGCCCCCGCAGCGAGGGATCGTCGAGCACTTCAAGGCAATCGCGGCTTCGAGCGACAAGCCGATCGTCGCGTACAACATCCCCAGCCGCGTCGTCATCAACATCGAGCCGGAGACCATCGAGCAGCTGGCGGAGATTCCCACGGTGCGCGCGGTGAAGCAGGCGTACGACGATCTCGACGAGGCGCGGCAGATTCCGGGCTTCGGCCTCGATCTCTACGCAGGCGACGACTACTTGATCTATCCCTTCCTCGAGCTCGGCGGGGTCGGGGGCGTCTGCGTGCACACGCACGTGGTCGGGCCGCAGGTGAAGGAGATGGTCGGCGCGTTCCACAACGGCGATCGTGCGCGCGCGAAGGAGATCGACGAGCAGCTGGCACCGGCATACGAGCTTCTGAAGGTCGTCGGCAACCCGATCGCGATCAAGGCTGCGCTGAACCTTTCGGGTCACGATGTCGGCGGCCTGCGCCTGCCGCTCGTCGAGGCGACCGAGGAGGAGAGCGAGCGCGTCCGCTCTTGTCTCGAGCGTCTCGGCGTCCTCGTCGCTGTCTGAGTTACCCTTCGAGGACAGGCAAAGACGGAGAGTGACGCCTCCCGAGCCGTCGGCCGGCCCGCCGTAAATAGGGCGCAAATGAGGCTGGAGCCCGTGAGGTTTTGCATCAAGGGACCAGCAAAGTGCGGTGGCACCGCGGGATCGCCTCCCGCCCGCACCCCCAGGCGAGTCGTCGAAGGGAGGTGCCACGAATGGAACGGATCCTCACGTCGGACCTGGCGGCGCACGCGGGCGAGCGCGTGCGTCTGCAGGGCTGGCTGCATCGCAAACGCGAACTGTCGCGCGTTTCGTTCCTCGTCCTGCGAGATCGCGCAGGGTTTGCGCAGATCGTCATCGACGAGATGCCGGACCTGATGCCTGAGACCGTGCTCGAGATCGAAGGGCTGGCTGTCGCGAGCGAGCAGGCGCCGGGTGGGGTGGAGGTGCACGAGCCCGAGGTGCGCCTGCTCGCAGAGCCGGCAGAGCAGCCGCCGGTCGAGTTGCACCGGCCCGAGCCGAAGGAATCGCTGCCGACGCGCCTCGACGCCGCGCCGGTCGCACTTCGCCATCCAGTCGTGCGCGAGCGCTTTCGGCTCGCCGCGCGTGCGGTAGCCGCGTTCCGCGCAACGCTCGACGGCCTCGGGTTCACGGAGATCCAAACGCCGAAGATCGTCGCCTTCGCGACGGAGGGAGGGGCGAACCTCTTCCAGGTCGACTACTTCGGGCGCCCCGCATTCCTCGCGCAGAGCCCGCAGTTCTACAAGCAGACGATGGTCGGCGTCTTCGAGCGTGTGTACGAGACCGGCCCCGTCTTCCGCGCCGAGCCGCACGAGACAGGAAGGCATCTCGCCGCACGAGACAGGAAGGCATCTCGCGGAGTACGTGTCACTCGACGCGGAGCTCGGCTTCATCCGTGACCACCGTGACGTGATCGACCTCCTGCGCGAGGTCGTGTTCGCGATGATCGATGCCGTCGGGCTGAAGCCGCCGGCCGAGGTGCCGATCGTCCGCTTCGAGGATGTGCGCAGCGGTGACGAGCCCGATCTCTCGCCGGCCGACGAGCGACGCATCTGTGTCGAGCACGGCGAGCTCGTCTTCGTCGACGGCTTCCCGACCTGGAAGCGGCCGTTCTACACGCATCCGGATCCCGAGCGCCCGGAATGGTCGCGCGGGTTCGACCTCCTCTACCGGGGGCTGGAGATCGTCACCGGCGGCCAGCGGCTG
>WNFZ01005852.1_pt1 | contig 11203 bp, 11 predicted proteins | sample 5400081 | NCBI WGS metagenome assembly WNFZ01 (sample SAMN13153365, study PRJNA577476) | soil metagenome | isolation source: 80 cm soil or saprolite under grassland replicate 1 | place: USA:California | collected 2016-06-15
ACCGAGGCGGGCTATCTGACCTCGACCACCGCGATGGAGCTCGACGCGCTGCCGCGGTCGATGATCGTGATCGGCGGTAACGCGATTGGTCTGGAACAGGCCCAGTTGTGGAGCCGGCTCGGGGTTGAGGTGGTGGTGCTGGAGGCGTTGCCGCGGTTGGCGCCGTTCGAGGAACCGGAGATCAGTGCGGTGATCGAGGACGTGTTCGCCAGCGAGGGCATCGGGGTGATCATCGGCGCTACGGTCGGCCACGTCGATCGCGGATCCGGCGGCTACCGTGTCACGCTCACCGGCTCGACCGGGCAGCAGACCGAGTTGGCCGCGGAGCAGCTGCTGATGGCCACTGGCCGCCGCCCGGTCATCGATGGTCTGAATCTCGACGCGGTCGGGGTGAAAGTCGGGTCACGTGGGGAGGTCGTGGTCGATGAGTATCTGCGCACTGACAACCCCCGGATCTGGGCCGCCGGGGACGTCACCGGGCATCCGCAGTTCGTCTATGTCGCCGCCGCGCACGGCACCCTGGTCGCCGACAACGCCTTCGACGGTGGTGAGGGTGGAGCCGCAAGGACATTGGACTATCACCACTTGCCCAGGGTGACGTTCACTAGCCCTGCGATCGCGGCGGTCGGACTCACCGATGCCCAGGCTGTTGAGCAGGGGTATGCGTGTGAGTGCCGGGTGCTGCCGTTGGAGTATGTGCCGCGGGCGTTGGTCAATCGGGACACCCGCGGCCTGATCAAGCTTGTCGCCGAACGCGGCTCGGGGCGGTTGCTGGGTGCGCACGTGCTCGCCGAGGGTGCCGGAGATGTCATCGCGACCGCTGTGTATGCGCTGGCCAACGACATGACCGTGGCGCAGATGGCCGATCTGTGGTGCCCGTATCTGACCATGGCCGAGGGCATCAAGCTCGCCGCCCAGACCTTTACCCGCGACGTGGCCAAACTGTCCTGCTGCGCCTCCTGACACCAGGTAGGAAAGCCATGACCAGCGACGGGTTGATGACGGTCGGGGAACTGTCCCGCCGGACCGGTGTGCCGATCAAAACCCTGCGCCAGTACACCGACTGGGGCCTGATCTACACCGTGGGCCGGAGCGCCGCGAACTACCGGTTGTTCGACGCCGACGCATTGTGGTGTGTCGGGTTGATCGGCGAGTTGCGGGGCCTTGGGCTGACCGTGGCCGAGATCCGCGAGCTGACCGCTGCCCCAGCGCCCATCGGTCCCCGTCTGGCTGACCTGCTGCACGACTCCCGAGCTCGACTCACGGCGCGTATCGCCGAACTGCAGCAGACCCTGAGCCGCATCGACGCGTTCGAAGTCGCCCACCAGACGGAACTCGCCGGGCAGGGTGGGGTGTGCTGGGCGGGCGATCCCCGGTGCGCCACGCGCGCTTGACTCTCACCCCGGGGTCAGACCATACGGTCGCGGCACAACCACACCACGCCAACACACTGTGGGAGGTAGGACCGTGACCAGCACACATGCCACATCGGCGATCGTGGAGTTGACCAGGCCGGGCGGCGCTCTCGACCTGGGCCATGACAGGGCCCGTCTGCTCGTCCGGATGCTCCACCTACTCGCCCGAGGACATCCCGTCACCCGCGACCGCGCCGTGGACGAGGTCGCCAAGCTGGGGATCGACCGGGCGCGGGCGGATGCGCTGCTCGAGGCTTGGACCGAACGCGGCGACGCGGGCGAGATCGTCGGACTCGGTGTGACCCACAACCGCACCGCCCACCAGATGACCATCGGCGGGGTGCGGATGTGGGCGTGGTGCGGGATGGACACCCTGATCTTCACCCACGTGCTCAACACGCCCATCGCGATCGAATCGACTGCCCCCGGGTCGGGCGAGGTAGTCCGAGTGCACGCCGACCCGTCCGGCGTCACCGACATCTCTCCGCTGGGCGCGGTGATCACCCAGCGAGTGCCCAGCAACGATCACGTCGATCTCAGTGCTCAGTCCGCGATCTGGGGCACCTTCTGCCACCACAACCTCTTCTTCCCCCGCCGGGCGCAGGCCGAGCGGTGGGCCGCTGGCTGCGACGATATCGTCATCATGTCCATTGAGGACGGGTTCGCGGTGGCCCGTGAGATGGCCGGTGTGCTGCTGCGCTACGAACCGGAGACGCCACGGTGACCGAGCTTCCCGCCCTCGCGCTTCCCGACCTGGACCTGAACAAGGCTCGTGCCGCCACCGCGCTCACCCCACCCGCGCGGCACCTACACCAGTGGGTGCTGACGTCGTTCGTCGAAACCGGTCACGCGCCGCCGCGGGCGGACCTGGAGGCGATGGCCCGCGACCACGACATCGATCCCGGCCCGGCCTGGTCCGAACTGACCGGACGGGACGTGCTCGCCGTCGACGAGCAGGGTGAGATCCGCGCCGCGTACCCGTTCTCGCCGGTCCCGACCCGCCATCAGGTCACCTGGGACGGTGGGACAGGCGTGCACGCGATGTGCGCCGTCGACGCCCTGGGCATGTCGGCCATGCTCGGCGTCCCGGTCACCATCACCAGTACCGAGCCCGACACCGATCGCATCGTGACGGTCCAGGTCGAGCACGACACGGCGCGCTGGTCTCCCGACACCGCGGTGGCCTTCGCCGGCCACACCGGCAGCAGCGACAGCAGCGGCGCTGCGTGTTGTCCCTCGGTGGACCCGGTCACATCAACTTCTTCACCACCCCTGAGGTCGCCCGCGAGTGGGCGACGAGAAATCCCGACGTCACCGGGGTCGTGTTGGACCAGGACCAGGCGCTCACCTGCGGCATCGCCGAGTTCGGCGACCTCATGCAGCCACTCCACCAGGAAACCGGCCGTGAGCGGCGGGGATGACGGTGAGTGACCAAGTCACCGCGTCCACGCGGCCTAGGCATTGATCACACTCGGCGAGCTGAGCACCCGACTGGTCGGCCTGGCGCAGGTGGCTGACCGGGTGGGCTGGCGACCACGTCGATTGTCGAGCGTCCGCGGCGACACCGGCGACCGCGCACCCACAAGATGGGAGGGGAACATGGCTGGGCAGACACCGTCGATCGGCCTGGAGGAGTTCGACCGAGGCTGGCTGGAGGCCATCGAGCAGACGCCGTCCGCGTTGGTCATCATCGCCCTGGGCGGGCTGACCAGACTCGGACAGCATCCCGCTCCGCTTGACCGGCTGGCTCTCGTTCTCGACCGGTCGGTGGCGGAGACGACCGCGCTGGTGCGGGAGAACACGACGGCCCGCGTCCAGGACGGGCTGATCCACTGGGACGACCCAGGGGACCGGACCCGCCGAACGATTCATGTTGGCGGCCGCGAGATCGCGATGAACAGCGGGTGTGCACCCGATCTGTTCGCGTTCGCGGCCGTGCTCGACGTGCCCTTCCGGGCCGAGGACACCTGCGCGACCACCGGCGAGCCGATCCGCGTCGACTTCGTCCCCGGCGGATACCGGCGAGTGGACCCGCCGGAGACGGTCACCCTGCTGCTCCCGGTCGGGCAGGTACAGGACGTCGTTGGTGGGACCTTCACGCAGGTCAACGCCACCGTCTGTACCTATCAACCGTTCTTCGCGTCCGCCGAGGCAGCCCAGCCGATGCTCGCCGCCCACCCCGGAAGCCGTGTCTTCACCGTCCAGGAGATGTTCGACCGGTCCTGGTACGCCTACCTCCGCGACAACCTCCGGCCACGCATCCACCCCGCCAACCCGGCTGAACTCGCCAGCCCGGCTCGACGCCGGCCAGCCAGAACGGCCTTGCGCGGAGGAGCCGATCCTGGTGTTCGTGGTCTGCAGGCAGGTGATTGTCGCGGCGACGCCTGGCGCTGTCACGTTGAGCTGCTCGAACCAGCTGATCCGTCGGCGACCGGGTCGGCGGCATCGTTCCGGTTCGCCTCGTGCTATCCGAGGAGACGGCCGGGCGTGGAGACGGCAGTGTCTTGCTGGCCGGCGGTGAGGATCTCGGTGGACAGGGCGACGCAGTCCCTGCAGATCCACACGCCGGGACCGGTGACCATCGGGCGGTGCGCGTCGGCGCACCCGCAGAACGAGCACGCCCGGCCCTCGCCGCGGGCTTTCCCTCGCCTGCGGCCCGGTCGTGGCGGCGGCGGGATCATGTCGTTGAGTTCCTTCTTGACCTGCGCCGGGTCGACACCCAGGTCGTTGAGGACTCGGCGCGCGGCGGACCCGGGGTCGAGGGCCAGCATGAAAAGCAGGTGCTCGGTGCCGGCGAGGTTCTGGCCCCTGCTGGCGGCGAACCGGCGAGCGCTGCTGACCGCGGCGTCGGCTTCACCGTCGCCCACCACCCGCGGACCACCACCACTACCGCTGGTCGGCTCGAACAGTCGGGTGGCGGCGTCGCGGACCCTCTCGCGGGTCACGCCGAGACGGTCCAAGGCATTCGCGGCCACCCCGACCTGCAGCAGGCCGAGCAACAGATGCTGGGTGCCGGGCACGCTGTCCTCGGCGTCGGCCGCGGCTTGGGCGGCCTGCAGGCAAGACGCCAGCCGGGGTGCGATCGCCGCGGGTTCCCCGGTCGGACCGCCGACCAAACCCAGCCGGCCGGCGAACCGTTGCCGGGCGGCCTGCTTGGACACCCCCAGCCGCTCGCCGATGTCGGTCCAGGACCGCTCCGCGACGCGGGCCGCCTGCACATAGTGGTCGACCATCGCCTCGGCCGCCTTGCCGGCCAGGTCGGCGAACGTCACCGCGGTCTCCAGCCGCACCAGCGGATCCTCGCCGCCGGCGCGTTCGGCAACGACGTCGATCAAGGCCTGGGTGTTGAGAGCCGAGCTGTCCACGCCGACAACTTTACGTTGTCATCGATGTGCGGGACAACCTTGTCTTGTCGCACCAAGCACTGGCGCGCACGATGTGGAAACACGGCGGGCGGTGACGGTGGCGGTGTTGATGGTGGTGTTGTTCGGCGGTTCGGGGTGTGGCGGAGTGGAGGGTTACGGTGCCTGGGCCGGGCCGGCCGGGGATGGCGTCCAGGAGCGGGCAGTCGCGGGTGGGCTGGTCGCGATCAGCTGGTGGAGGGCCTCGCGCATGCGGTTCAGGTCGGCGATTCTGGCGGTGAGGTCGGCGATGCGGTGTTCGGCGAGCGTTCGTATGGTGTCGGCGGAGTCGAGGCCGCCTGGGCCAGGTCGAGGAGTTCGCCGATCTGGTCGAGGGTGAATCCCAGTTGTTGGGCGCGTTTGATGAATCCGATCACCCGGACCGCCGCGGCCGGGTAGTCGCGGTAGCCGGCTGGGGACCGCGGGGGTTGCGGCAGCAGCCCGCGCCGCCCGTAGTAGCGCAGGGTCTGCGGATTGACGGCGGCGTGGTCGGCCAGCTCGCGGGTTCGCACGCGTCGAGTGTCGGCCCGATACCCCGCTACAGAGTCAAGCCCCAGGTACGCGGCCGCCGCTGTCGGGCGTGCCGGAGGGAGCCAATCGACCCCGCAGACGATCGTCGTGCTCGCGTGATCGGTGCCGTGTTCCACGTGGTGGTGGACTGGCCGTGGACATCGCCTTCGTTCCCGGACCCATCGGGCCGGGTAGAACCGGTGGGTCCGGGACAGGGGTAGTGGCGGGTTAGACGGTGGCGGTGATGGCGGCTTTGCGGCCTTCGTAGTAGGTCTGCATCTTCTGGTTCGCGGCGGCGATCCGGTCCAGGGAGTCGGTGAACGACTCGAGTTCGGCGCCGGGGATGGCGGCGAGAAGCCGGTCGTCGGAGACCTCGGTGAAGGTGCGCATACCCATGCAGCCCAGCGAGATCGTCGCGGTGTGGCTGGACATGGCGTTGGGCAGCGCGGCGCAGGCGGGACGGCCGGTGGTCTTGGGTACGTCGGTGGTGGTCCAGTTGGCGCTGCCGGCGGCTTCGTTGTAGAGCATGGCTTGGCGGGGGGTGAGCCACGCCACCACGACGTCGGGGTCGATGGGCAGGTCGGTGAGCGGGCCGTAGAGGATGCCGGTGCTCGCTTGGGTGTTGGTGGGGATCTGGGCGGGTTCGGCGGCGTCGAGGTAGTCGCATTCGCATGCGGTGGTGACGACTTCGCCGAGTTCTTGTTGCTGCTGTTCGGGTAGGGCGAAGCCCATCACCATCGCGCCGATCAGACAGTTGAAGTGGTCCTGGGCGGTGGCGTAGAAGACGCCGTGTTCGGCCAGTCGCCAGAACGCGCAGGTGGAGGTGACCGGGTGGGCGGGCGCGGGGACACCGGCGGGTGGGGTGTCGGTGAAGGTGAGCGCGACCGGTGGGGTGTCCAGTGCGAGCGCGGTGGTGATGCGGTCGGCGATGGCGGGTCGATCCATGGGACGGTGCCCTTCTCTTCGTTGCAGTCAACTTCGCTGCGGTCGTCTTCGTTGTGGTGGGCTGCGGACAGGGTTCGGGGTTAGGCGGCTCGGGCCAGGGCGCGGTGTTCGGGGCCGTCGGTGGTGTCGGTGTCGTCGGGGACTTTGGGGTTGTAGGTGAGGACGAGGGCGGAGTTGAGGACGACGGAGATGAAGCTGGCGGCGTGGAAGAGGACCGCGGTGCCGGGTGAGATCAACCCGGCCAGCGCCAGGATCAGGCCGATGATGTTGTAGCCGGTGGCGAACAGGATGTTGGTTTGGATGGTGCGGATCCCGCGCCGGCACAGGCGGGCGGCGGCCAGCACGCGGGAGAGGTGGTCGCCGTGCACGACGATGTCGGCGGCCAGCGCGGCGACTTCCGCGCCCGGGGTGACCATCGCGACCCCGACGTCGGCTGCCGCGAGGGCGGTGGCGTCGTTGATGCCGTCGCCGATCATGGTGACCACGTCGCCCTTGTCTTTCCAGCGCTGGACTTCCTCGAGTTTGGCTTCGGGGGTGGCCTGGGCGCGGTAGTCGATGCCGAGTTGGGTGGCGACGGCTTGGGCGGGGCGGGACCGGTCGCCTGTGACCATGACGATGTCGCGGACCCCGAGCTTGCGTAGCCCGGCGATGACCTGGGCGGCGCTGGGGCGGGGTTGGGCGAGGAACCCGAGTAGTCCGATCACGGTGCGGCTATCGACGACGTAGGCGACGGTGTGCCCGGCTTCCTCCCGGCGGGCGGCCTGGGCGCGGACCGCGGCGGGGATCGGGAGGCCGCGTCGTTGCAGGAAGCGTTCGTTGCCGACGGCGAGGTCGTGTCCGGTGTGGACGGCCAGTACGCCGTGGCCGCTGGCGACTTCGAAGTGTTGTGGGTCGGGGATGTCCAGGCCCCGGTGGGTGGCCGTGGCGTTGATGGCGCGGGCGAGGGGGTGGGTGGAGGGTTTGTCGGCGATCGCGGCGAGCCGCAGGACCTCGTCCTCGGTGTGCCCGAATGCGTCGATGGTGACCAGTTGGGGGGTGGAGGCGGTCAGGGTGCCGGTCTTGTCCAGCAGCACGACCCGGGTGCGGCTGGCGGCTTCGATCGCGGAGCCGCCCTTGATGACCAGGCCGCGGCGCGCGGCGTTGCCGACGGTGGCGATCAACGCCAGCGGTGTGGAGGCGGTGAACGCGCACGGGGTGATGACCAGCAGGATCGCCGCGACCCGCTCCAACGATCCGGTGAGGATGCCGGCGATGGCGGCGGCGAGCAGGACCAGTGGCAGGAACCAGCGCAGGAACAGGTCGACGGTGCGTTTGGCCGGTACGTGCGCGCGTTGGGCTTGGCGCATGAGCGCGACGATGCGGGCCACGGCGTTGTCCTCGGCGGCGACGGTGGCGCGCACGTGGATGATGCCCTGCAGGTTGGCGGTGCCGGCGTAGACGTGGTCGCCGACTCCGTGGTCGGCGGGCACGGATTCCCCGGTGAGCATCGACTCGTCGACCGCGGTCTCGCCGTGCTCGATCACTCCGTCGACCGGGATGCGTTCATCGGGGTGCACCGCGACGACCTGTCCCACCGCGACCTGCTCGACGGGCACCATGCGGGTGCCGTCTGTGCCGAGTAGCCGTGCTTGGCGGGGCACGAGTTTCATCAGGGCTTCCACGGCGTTGCGGGCGTGGCGGCCGGCCCAGGCCATCAGGGTTTCGCCGAGCCAGAGGATGAACACGACCCAGGAGGCGTACCAGTACTCCTGTTCGTAGACGACCGCGATCAGCGCGAGGGTGATGAACACCTCGGTGGTCAGTTTGTTGCGCCCGAACAGGACGGTCTTGGCCGCGATGAGGAACATCGGCGCGCCCAGGGCGAGTCCGACCAGGCCGATCCCGTGCCCGATGGTGGTCCACGGCTCGCTGCGCACCCACAGCATGATCACCAACCCGGCGAGCATGCAGGTGGTGGCGGCGGCGAAGAACGTTAGGTTGCGGCGGAACAGGCGTTCCTGACTCAGATCCGCCGCACCGAACAAGCCGCCTTCCGCCGGCGCGGAGGTCGCGGTGCTACTGGTCATGACAACAACCGTCCTTTGTGGTCGGTGTAGTCCCTCGCGGATGCCGTGGCGGGACTCGCTGACTGGCTTAGCTGATGGCGTCGACGGGGCATTGCTGCACGCAGGCGTAGCAGCTCAGACAACCGTCCGGATCGAACAGGGTGGCCTTGTGGTTGTCCTGCAAGGTCATCGCGCCTTTGGGGCAGACCTTCACGCAGATGTCGCAGCCGTCGATACAGGTCGGTTCGTCCACGACGGGCAGGAAACCCGCCGGCGCGAGTGTCGCCGGATACAGGAAGCACAGCAGTTGCTGTTTGCACACGTCGGTCGGGGACCAACTCGGGAAATCGAGGCCGATCAGCAGGCCCATCAACGCCAGGGTGATCGCCCAGAACACGATGTCGAACACCGTGCCGCCGCTGCCCCACGCCACCGTCGCGGCGGCGGCACCCAACATCCCGGCCAGCGGTATGGCTTGCGGGAGGCCGGGCGCGGCCGGTAATCGCGGATAGACCAGCGCGAACAGCACCGAGAGGACATAGGCGAGGCCGGCGGTGAGCAGCCCGGCCTGCCAGCCGCCGATGATCGCGGCCGGCACACCCAGCAGCCCGGCCGGCCATAATCCGGCGCCGATGCCCATCTCCACCCGCCGCCGCAGCGGGAACGTCACCACGTCGGCGACCAGGCGGGGGAAGCTCTCGTCCAGCCAGCCGGGTAGCTCGTCGATCTCGATCGGGCCGAACACCACCCGCCAGCCGGTCCGGGCCCGCACTTCTTTGGGGTCCACGCCGGGTGCGGTGAGTCGGGGCAGCACCAGCCGGTGGTGGTCGACGAGGTCATCGATGCCGCTGAGTTTGATCGCGGCCTCGACCTCGTCCACCCCGAAATGCCCGCCCGCAGAGGCGCACCACACGTTCACCCCGCCGGTGGGGGCGACCAGCAGATAGCAGTCGATGTCCTGAAGCACCCGCGACACCAGCCGCACGGTGTGGTCGAAGTTGCTGGTGACGAACACCGGCGAGGTCCGGTCCGGGGTGCCGAAGACCCGCAGGCCCGGTTCGGTGGGGAACGGGAACGAGCGGAACACCAACTGGGCGGCCGACCGCACCGTGGCGCCGACACCCCCGACACCGCCGAGGGTCACGACTGGGGCTGTAGACGGCATGCCGGTTTCCTTCCCGAAACGAGCTGAAACGACTGCCCGTGCGTCCGGGTCGCCGCGACGTCTTGCAGGCCCCGTTCGGTGACCTTGCCTTCCAGGCCGCGGGTGGCGTGGGTGCTGGTCTGGGTGAGCAGATAGGTCATCGCCGCCATCGGGAACCGCTGGGCGCGGTAGAGCCAGCGGCGCAGCCGCCGCTCGGGCACGACCTCGTCGGCCAGCACCAGGACACCGCCGGGGCGCAGCAGTCGGCAGAACACGTCCAGGGCGTAGCGTTCCTCGGTCGCGGTGAGCTCGGAGAGCACCAGGCAGCACACCACCGCGTCGAACGACTCCGGCCCGAACACCCGGTCCAAACCGGTGATACTCACCGCCTGCAGCGCCACCTGGCCGTGGATGATCGGTGCGGCCAGCTTGTGTTCGGCGACGGCCAGCATCTGCGGTGACCGGTCCACCGCCACGACCTCGCGGCCCGGGCTGACCAACTCGGCGGTCACGCCTCCGGTGCCGCAGCCCACCTCCAGGATCCGTCCCCGCGCGGGCACCGCGGCGGCGACGTCGCGGTAGAGCTGCGCGATCCGGCCGCCGCTGAGCACCCGCATCCCCAGGTCGTAGCGGGCGGAGTTGGTCTCCAGCAGCTTCATGAACACGAACGACGACATCCCGGCCCCTCAGCCCGGCTGCCCGGCAACAGTGGGCGCCGAGCCCACCCGCGCGATGCCCGCTCGCTGGTCGGGGGGACGCAGCACATGTTCGGCGAGCGCGACGAGCGCGACCAGCGCCGGCACCAGGGGATACCACACGACCCCAACCACCACCGCGACCACACCGACCGCCAGCCGCCACGGCACCCGCCGGGTCGTCATCGCGGTGCGCACCCAGCCGAGCAGCACCGCGGCGGCACACACCGCGGCCGCCCATTCCAGCCGAGACGCCACAGCCGAGGACACTCCCGCCACCGGCAGCAGCAGCGCCGCGGCACACAGCACCGCGCAGCTACCCAGCATTGCCCGCCGGAGCAGGACCCGTCGCCGTTGCCCCAGCTCAGCGCGTTCCGTGAAGGGAGTCGCGCACTCCGGGTCCGAGCAGCACCCACCCGACGACCGCTGTGGCCGTTCCGACTGTTCCGGCATGTCCCCTCCAGGCTGTTCAGCGCACACAGCGCATGCAAACGCACGGTAAAGACACACTTGTCCTATGTCAATAGGCCAAGTCGGGCTACGGTTGACGCAGGTCACGGCGAGCGGACGGGGCGTGGGAGTATGACAATCCATTCAAGACCGGAAGGCGACGGCGCGGAGGTCGACAGCTCGATGCAGGTCAACATCGCGGTGAGCCGCAGCCTGGGGATCCCGCTGGCCACTCAGATCCGCGACCAGATCGTCGCGGCGATCTCGGTGGGCGACCTGCGTCCCGGTGACCGGTTGCCCACCATCCGCCAGCTCGCCGAGTTCCTCGCGATCAACCGCAACACCGTCGCCCAGGTGTATCGGCTGCTGGAAGCCGAGGGCTACCTCAGCACCCGCGCCGGGGGCGGCACCACCGTGGCCGACAGCACGGCCACCACCGCCGCCACCTCCACCGGGGCGCTGCGCCAGCTGGTCACCCAGGCGCTGCGGCGGGCCGAAGCGGCTGGTTTCACCGCCCGGGAGTTCGCCGAGCTGGCCTACTACCAGACCGCCGGAAACAGCGTCGTCCCCGCCGCGCGGATCCTCGTCGTCGACGAAT
>WNFZ01019142.1_pt1 | contig 11203 bp, 11 predicted proteins | sample 5400081 | NCBI WGS metagenome assembly WNFZ01 (sample SAMN13153365, study PRJNA577476) | soil metagenome | isolation source: 80 cm soil or saprolite under grassland replicate 1 | place: USA:California | collected 2016-06-15
TGCCTGGCTGAGCCAGGTTACAGTGGAAACGCTACGGCATTACGACAGGATTGGGTTGTTGAAACCTACCCATCTGGATCAATTCACTGGGTATCGGTATTACTCTTTAGACCAATTAGCTCGTCTTAATCGCATTTTAGCTCTAAAGGACCTGGGGTTACCCCTTGAGAAAATTACGCAAATACTAGAGCAAAAAATTTCAACTAGCGAAATTCGGGCAATATTGGAACTCAAACAGATCGAACTCAAGGAACAGATCCAGGAAGTCCAAAGGCGTTTGGCACGTGTAGAAGCACGATTAGAGCAAATTGAATTGGAGGATAAAATGCCAGACTTTGAAGTTCTACTCAAAACTGTTGAAACCCAATGGCTTGCTTCCGTGCGTGAGACAATCACGAGTTGGGATCAGGACATCGTCGGGCCGACCTTCACTAGGATGTTTGATGAGATTGGGAAATATCTTGGTAGTCATAAGGTAAACCCCATTGGTCCAGGGATGGCGCTGTATCACCACCAAAGCCCATTTATCGATAGTGGGACTGAGGAAGAACATCTTGATGTGGAAAGCGCTATGGTGATTGATGCACCTCTGCCAGAGAGCGACCGAGTGAAAGTAAGAAAATCTCCCCAAATGGAGGTCGCGTACACTGTACATCACGGTGATTTCAGTGGCCTGTACTTGGCAAAACAAGCAATCTTTTTCTGGTTAGAAGGCAACGGGTACCGCCGGGCGGGCCCCATCCGCGAAATCTATCTGCACTTTGATCCCAATCATAGGGCCAATTACGATTCTCCACATCACATCACAGAAATCCAGTTTCCTGTTGAGAAAGATTGAGCGATCTGTCTTGAGGCGATCCAAGCGATCGCCTCTTTTTATATTTGAGAACCTTGAGTTGGGATGGTAGATATTTGAAGCCGCCTAACGGCTGGCGTTACCCGCTGGTGGGTGGGACGAGACAACGCCACTTTGATGGAACCAACCTTGAGCCAAAGAAACTGCCTGAAAACGCGCAGACTCCCACCAGTCGGGTGCACGCTGTGTTAGGCAGCGATCGACATTCTTTCTCTCTGTTTTTCATGAATCCGATTTAAAAGCCAACTGAGCAAGACGACTATCAGCGTAGGAATAAACAGGGCAATGGCCCCAGCACACACATTCAAAATCATGATTAAGGCTGACCATTCTTTGGCGAGATCGACTTGCCACAGGTATATGCTACCATCATTTCGCAATGCAAAAGTGGAATTTCTGTCTATCCACATTTCTCTTCGGCATTCAGATACCGTAGCTATGACTCTACTCAGAGGCGGAATGGAAGCGCAGGGACTGCTGGTTACCGAAAGCTCGTAAGGCTCGACAATTGGAAGGGCTGGAATGCCTGGAACCTCTTGCCAGCAATTTGTCTTGCATGCAGATGGATCTTCATTGTAGTAGAAAGTGCCAGAGTCAGTCTGAACCCATAAACCACCTTTGTTTACTGCAGCCAAGCGATGGGCATGGTCTGGAGGGTTCTCGATCATTTGCCATGCTGAACTAAACCATCCGGCGTTGATGGGATCGGTTAGCAGATAACCTAGAATAGCCCCGACGAGTGGCGCTATGATGAGAGCGATGAGACGCTTTGCCATAACGTTTGAAGAATCTTCCTTCGCTGCCTAACGGCTCGCGTTACCCGCTGGTGGGCGGGACGAGATCACGCCGTTTTGACGGAATCAGCCTGAACCACGAAAACTGCCCGAAAACGCGGTGAATCCCACCAGTCGGGTGCACGCCTTGTTAGGCGGCCCTTTGATAATTGACAGCATCATTTTCGCCCCTATGGTGGATTATTTGACTCACTCTCGTTTTGTTTGTACTTATCTATGATAGCCCTGAAATTTTCGTATTCTTGAAGATGCGAAAATAGAGGATCCTTTTGAGCTCTTTGTACGTAGCTACGATCCCAGCTAAAGGCTTTTCCTAAATAGTTTATCGTATTACTGATATTTCCTGTATATTTATCTTTACTCAATACCGTCTCTTGGGCTAGTGTATAGTAGTGACGCGCTGGGTCCAATCCTAAGTAACTTTTCCGCCATTCAATGACCCTTGTGGAATTCCATATGAAGCCAGCAATGAGAGCTACGAGGATTGAGCCCAGAGAAAGCATCGCAATCAGGTTCTTAGTCGAGGCAGAGTCATTACCTTCGGCGCTACCTTCAAGCGCCGAAAGAATCTCTACATTTGAAATGCCAGCTATGCGAGCTTCGACATCAAGCGTTCCATCGTTATTGAGAGCAAGTACTTTTATGACCGCCTGGTCACCTGGATTAAGTAGGACTTTTGCAATCTCTATTTGATTGGCTGTAATTACCCTTGGATCCAAATCTATGCCCGCTGGCCTTGTTTCTTGTATTGTGACTTCTCCCACCTCTGACTTAGGGGACAGCAAAATTCGAATGGGCTCGCTATAATCAGCTTCCGTAATAGGCTCGTTACCTACATTTTCAAACCTCAATAAGATTAGGGACAATGTTTGTACCGGTTTGTCTTTGTACAAAATCTGAATTTGAGAAGAGATATCGGTGTTGACAGATATCAATGGACTATTTGAAAGGATTTGTACTTGAAGGCGCCTAACAGGTCGGTCAATAAGATAAATAATTACCGTGGCGATGAGTGCAATAACTGCAACAACAACGCCGATAAATTGCCAAACTGGATCTTTGAGTATCTTCATTGCATCTCCAATGCTTACTTTTTACACCTGTAGCATAGAATAAGCCGCCTAACGGCCAGCGTTAGCGGAGGCTGGGCGGGACGAGAGCACGCGGCTTTGACGGAACCCGCCTTGAGCCACAGAAACGCTCCGAAAACGCGGCGACTCCCAGACTTCCGCTGCACGCATTGTTAGACAGCACGGCTTAACGGCACCCGCTATCAGACGCCGAGAAATGCTGAGGAGCGCGGCTCGAAACCCGGCGGGTAAACTCACTCAACCAAATCACTCGTTGACATTATGACACGATTGCAGGCGGACGAGTACAACCTTTTGGTTACAGACGCAACGCGATTACACCAACAATCTGACCTGCTCATGAGCCCATCCGCAGACGAGCAAAACAACCCAACTCAAAACAAGACGGATATGTTCAAGACTTCAACCAAAATCATCCAACCCTGATAAGAAGATGGCAGGCTGACAAAAACTGCGGGCAGGGACAGCGAACCAACATTTCTACGACATGATGATTACGCAAACCGACCCATTAAAAGAAAGAAGCGTGCTGCCTAACGGTCTGCGTTACCCGCTGGTGGGTGGGACGCGACAACGCGCTTTGACGGAACCAACCTCAAGCCGCGGAAACTGCCTGAAAACGCGGCGACTCCCACCAGTCGGGTGCACGCTGTGTTAGGTGGCGTTTTATTCATGCGACGTACAACTCTTTCTTAATATGTGCTAGTACTAACATAAACAATATACACTTCTTCGTCACTCATATCCACAATTATTTGCTGATGTGAATGCTCTTTCTCTCCAGAACATTGTTCTGCATACTTGGCTTGATCTGGAATCCACCAATCAAATCTTTTCTCTGCCGTTTGCGGTAATGACTTGACTAATGGTCGTTCACACAATGTACTTTCCATGAATTCAGACAATTCACTCGCGTTCATTGAAAAGCGAACCATGATAAAGATGTCACGCATGCCTGTGGTATAGGCATGGATTTCACGTGCGCTGGGAGGAAGCTTAATCTCGGCATTTCCCTCAATCGCTGTGATTTCCGACATGTCAGTTGGAACGGGCTGATAGGAAACAGCTTCAAACGATTCAACAGGGATTTCAGTTGGCTCTGCAGAGGCGCAAGATGAAAAAAGAAACAATAATCCTGCGGTCATCATGCCTATGAATAACCGATGCCCTATTTGAAATTTTTGCTTATCCATTTTCATCCGTCTAGCTCATTGACTTTTTGATAACCTGAAGCTTACTTCAAGCTTTAGAACGAAGCCACCTAACGGTTGGCGTTACCCGCTGGTGGGTGGGACGAGAGAGCGCCGCTTTGACGGAACCAACTTCAAGCCACGCAAACTGCCTGAAAACGCGGCGACTCCCACCAGTCGGGTGCACGCTGTGTTAGGTGGCGGTTCATAAATTATCTCACTTCTCAACCAATCCTCTTTATCTTAGACGGAATCGCTAGTGCGCTGGTTCGGAAAAGTGCTGGCAAGCGATTCTTATACACCAATTTAAGAATGTGCGTATTCTCATCGCGATGAAAATCAAAAGATTCAATTTTCTCCCATGCCTGCAAGCGACCATAAACCCAAATACCTTTTTCGCGGACTTGTAGCCTGCTCCTAGCCATTATGAGAAAACATATTGCAAACGATGAACCAAGCACGATTGAAGCATAACGCGCGTAAGGCGCACCTGCGAAGTAGAAAAAATCACTAATGAAGCCTATCAATATGAAGATTATTGCAAGAGCTACATATGCAAATCTGTTGGGGATTGGGCGAATATCTAAGAGTACCTTGCCCGATCTCTGGCTACTTTGTATCCAATTGATGCCACTAAGCAAAAAGACGACTGCCCACAAAAGGCTCACAGAAATATCAGGTGCTTCTTTCAGCGGGCGATGAAATCCCTCAACGATTACCCAGAATGCCACGCCGAAATACACCACTACTATTGGAAGAATAAGCAGCATTTTCCTGTACTCTGCTCGCAGAATGCTTTGGGAGTATCCCAAATACAGCACTGCAACAAAGATAAGTGCCGTTGTCGCGACGATTATGATAATGGTCAAATGCATACTATTTTTCCCTGAGGTTTACTCATCGATCTGAAGCGCCTAACGGTTGGCGTTACCCGCTGGTGGGTGGGACGAGGCAACGCCATTTTAACGGAATCCGCTTGAAGCCACGCAAACTGCTTGAAAACGCGCCGACTCCCACCAGTCGGGTGCACGCTGTGTTGGGCGGTTTTGCTTGCCTCAACCCAATCTTTTTCTATAAGAGATTGAGAATACCATCTATTCAAAATTGGGTCGCCTCTTATATGGCTCCGTTTGTCTTTTTGTCAGGGCGTTTCTAGGAGGCGCATTGACAACCTTGAAACATATGAATATCTAAGCGCAAATAATTCCTTCGGTCAATAAATCTCTTTCAAAAATTGTATCTAAATCAGCCAAATAAATCGTATTTCGCCAATTAAACAACAACTGCTTCCCATCGGGTGACCAAGCGACTGACCATACATCCGTGATTCCCGGAACAGAAACTTTGCATTTTCCATCTATGGTCGAAATCACTATCGAACTCTCAAATGTTTTGGGTGATCTCTTCACATACGAAATAAATTGGCTGTCTGGCGACCAAGATGGACTCCAAAGGTCATTTTCAGCGTCGGTTATCTTTGATACAACACCTGTGTTTACATCTAGAATATAGATTTGTTCTCTCCCATGATCCATACTCAGTGAAAATGCAACGTATTTCCCATTCCTGGACCACGATAGGCCAGTCGCTAAGATGTCATTTGCTTTTACTTCAAAGGGAGTTTCTTCCTTTCCACTTTGTACATCTATAATGCGTAAATTTTCTGTATGTTCTGTTGAAGGAATCCACGGCGAATGATCTAGCATGACCAATTGCGTTCCATCTGGCGACCAAGCCGCTTCATGACCTGTGGTTATGAATTTAGGTGGTTTATTGTTATTCGGATCAATGTTCCAGACGCCTTCACCATCCTTTGTGTCTATAAAAGCAGTAATAAACTTACCGTCAGGCGTCCAGTCTGTGGCTGCCGCACTTCCATCAATTTCATACAACAAAAGTGCCTCACCACTGTTGAGATCAAGCAAATAGATTTTGCTGGAGGGGACGACATAAGTATTGATGACTAGCCTATTACCAGTTGGATCCCAGAGTGCATCGGATATGGATATTGAACCGTTACTTACAAACTTTATCTCTTCCACTCCTTTGATCCGTGCAGGGGAGGATGCGTTCGTTGCGCAACTTGGGGCGAATACGACAGCAAATACAAGGCAGAATTTGGCCAAGCAATTAAGTTTTTGGAATAACATCATATTTTCTGTACCCTCACAACGAACCGCCCAACGGCTGGCGTTACCCGCTGGTGGGCGGGACGAGACCACGCCGCTTTGACGGAACCAACTTCAAGCCGCGCGAACTGCTTGAAAACGCGCAGACTCCCACCAGTCGGGTGCACGCTGTGTTGGGCGCAGTTGACCTTGTTCTGTGTGGGTTATGGCAACCAAGCGACATCCTGAATCTCATTGTTATCAATTAACTTCGGTTCTCCTGTTGGCAGTGTCAGTACATAAAGTTGTTTCCCAATTGAATAAAAGATCGCTTGCGAATCAGGTCGCCAAATAACTCTTTGAATGTCAGCGATTGGGAATATTTTGACTAGTTCATCGTTCTCATCGTACAAGGTTAATATGTTTTTATCGAAGATAAGCAACCACGAAAGATCGGGCGAAATACTGATTTGTGGTTTATCTTCAAATTTTGCGAAAGAATCTGGATTCCCGTTTACATCAATGCCAATGACCTGTCCTGCAATCGGAAACTGACCGCTTGTTGAATCTCCGTTAATTTCAGCGATGCTAATTCCTTGCAGAATAAAACGGTGTTTTTCACCACCACGGAAGAAAAGGTCAAGATAATAAAAGCCATCGAAAATTTTTGTTTTTTGCCCGTTGAAATTGATTAAGAACACACCTGCGTTTTGGGGGCTGGTGTAATCAGATGGACTGATAATGACCATTTTATTTTGGGGGTCAACAGCATAACCGCTAAAAATGTCCCCCCACAGTTCGGTGGATTCCTTTGTGCTGATATTTAGCGCTTCAATGCCAGAACTCCCCGCATCAGGGGTCTGACCTGTGACAAGTAAAATATTGGGTGTCAGCCAATCCCCAGTGGGAGACCAAGTTTGTGTGATTGGATCGAAACTACCAATCCATGATTGATATGTCAATAGTTCAGGGTCTTTGACGGTTTCTTTCTGATACTTGATAACATAGAGTTCTGGGGAACCCATGTATCCGAAGCCTGGTTCGCTGTCTTCAAAAATAATTTTTTTACCATCAGCAGACCAGCGCATCTTTGTGATATTTTGTAATGAGTCTTCAGCCCGCTGAATTAGACCTGTTTCAAGATCATATAAATAGACATCCGATGATAACCCGTCAATTTGGGCAGAAAAAGCCAGCGTGTCACCATCAGGCGACCAAGCACTGGCGTAAATTCCCCACTCCAGCGCAGTAGTAAGCCCACTTCTGACCCAATCGCCATTATCGTTTGGTTTATATTGTTCAGGGTAGAGTTTTTTGAGTATTTCTGCCAACTGATCTAATTTTTTCTCATACTCATCTGTAACGACATTTGTAACAGTTATGATCGTCCCGTCTTTGATATTCAAGAGTTTCAATGTCAAAGGCAGTTCTGTCTTACTGTCAATGTAATTTGTGGTTCCTGTGTAAAAGACAAGCCATTGTCCATCTGGTGATATAAGATGATTCAGTTTCGTTCCCAAGCCTTTGATATGTCCATCCGAGGGTAACTCGATAGTTTTCTTTCCGCCGTGCATATCATAAATTGTAAACATCTGGCTCTCAGAATCTGGCTTGGTTATCAAGTATGGTCCACTGCCCAGCGTTGGTAAAGGAGTCAAGGTTGCTGTTGCTGATGGTACTGATGAAGGGATCACCGTTGATGTCGTTGTAGACGTTACTGTTTTGCTGGGCGAGACTATTGGTGTGGCAGTTGTCTCTCCACAAGCGGTTAGTGCCAAACCCATGAATACGACTGTTAGAATGACTGTAAAAAACCTAGACATGGGGTTCTCTTTTCTTTGAAACTACATTGTAGGAGAACTTCGCAGAGTTTTCGTTCATTTTGAAATAACCGCATTAGTATGACAGCGCCCAACGGTGTGCGTTACCCGCTGGTGGGTGGGATGAGACAACGCCGCTTTGACGGAACCCGCTCCAAGTCACACAAACTGCTTGAAAACGCGGCGACTCCCACCAGTCGGGTGCACGCTGTGTTGGGCGCTTTTACTTCTATAACATCAGAAATCACAATCGTAAAAAAACTGGAAAAAGCCATCGGGACTAACATCGTGTTCGGTTTGTGCAAACGAGCATTGGCCCGACCGTGAATATTTTTGGCCCGAGTCAGCGAATGTGGGTTCCCAAATTACCATGTTCGACGGCAAATAGGCTGTAACGGGTTCGCTTGTCCATATGATGGTTGACTTTCCAGTATCATTATAGTATTCAATACCTGGGCGAAAGGTATATTCGCCTGCGCCCTCGAACTGTGTCTCAATTTTGAAAACCTCGACCTCTCCAGGCGATAGAGTGAAAAAATCAGGCGCATTAACAGTTGGTACAATATCTCCGGGGACCTCGACTCCACTTTCGCTGAACGATGCCCAAACAGTGCCAGATCCTGCATTCATAGGAATGTCTGCAACAAAATTCCTGTAAAAACCTTCTCCGCCGAGAGGCAAATTAAGTACATTCACAGGGCTCTGCATTGGTTGATATGCTATCAATTGAATTGGCACTTGATTGTTTATAACAATAGTTGTATTCGATTGATTCAAAACAGACATCACGATTCTGTTCTCTCTGCGGAGAGATATGCCACCCTGGGAAACCTGATCTTCAGGATCTGCATTCGACGGTTCTCCAGGCAAGAGCAACATGGAGGATGCTGATGGCTCGTACCCACTGTTGAGGAAATCGAGCTGGAGAGGCGGTTCCGGGGTCATGGTAGAAGTTGGACTTAAGGTACCGGTCGGACGGGGTGTGAGACTTGGCACAGGCGTGCTTGTGGATAAGAACTTCTCAGGTAAAGTTTCGTGGAAAAAGAGTTGCCAGAAACCGGGTATCAGGGCTAAACCAGCAAAAAGCAAGGCGCACAAGGTTGCACTTGCCCCCGCGACGCCGATCGTTGAGACTCGCCCAATCCAGGGAAGATCTACGCGTTTCGGTATTCTCCATCCGAAACGCGCAGAATTGCATTTCCAGCATTTTTTTCGCCGTGGATGATTTAAGGAGTTGCACTTGGCGCATTTCCAGTTCTCGATCATTGCAGGTCTTTAGATATTCTTGAAGCTAAATCTCCCGTTTGAGATATTTGAATCAATACAGACGCTCAACAGGGCGTATACAGACGCGCGCTGTAATACACCCCAATCAGAGTTCTATGTGGTTACCTCCTTCACAGTATAGTTTTTGGGAACAAAATTTCAAGTAGAAAAAGTTACAAGTCTGTAACAAGAGCCGGCGCTCGAAACACCGCGACCAGCGATCCCACAAAGAGCGTGATCTAAAATGCTTCCTTACTGTGTCCACGACCCCACTCGCAATCATCAGCTATTCGTCCAAGCGCCCAACGGCTGGCGTTACCCGCTGGTGGACGGGACGAGACAACGCCATTTTGACGGAGCTAACTTCAAGCCACACAAAACGCTTGAAAACGCGCCGACTCCCACCAGTCGGGTGCACGCTGTGTTAGGCAGCATTCGAATTTTAACGGTTCTGATTTGTTAATAAAGTAATAGTTTGTAATATTTTTCTTTGGCTTTGAGGGCATTAAGGATGTCTTCATCGGATACATCCAAATCTCCGGGTAACTTAGGATGTGTAAGTCGATCTCGAACTCTAATGGCATTCTTTAAACAACTCCACCACTCAACCGAAGCGTCAAAACTTTCTTCAATTCCATGAGCTTTTCGAAGTATTGCTAAAGCAAATCGAATGTTACGCGCTAGAGGAATCCTGGATTTAGTCTCTACCACTTCTCCACGATCATTCAGTTCGTACTCTGTGTCTGTCGCGAGGTATCTCTCTTGGGGAGTAATATCTATGCCGTTCTCCAAGCAGTATCCTGCTGACCAAGCTTTTATCGAGAATGTCACGGCTTCAATGTAGGCAAATATGGCACGAATGAGTTGACGCGCATGGAATTCATAATCAGCATCCACATTTCCATCTTCGTCAATCTCTCCATTGTCGATTGAAGCGAGAAGCTCGGCGCGGCATCGATCACAGTCGTCACCGAGCACATTGATTATTTCCTTGGTAGTTCGTTCGTCATTCATTTTGACGTTGCCTTTGCTGCCTAACGGTGTGCGTTACCCGCTGGTGGGTGGGATGAGATAACACTGCTTTGACGGAACCAGCTTCAAGCCACGCAAAGTGCCTGAAAACGCGCAGACTCCCACCAGTCGGGTGCACGCTGTGTTGGGCTGTTTTTCATAATAGCACGCCTTTTATGCTTTCTCAATCCCAAAAAGACTGAAAGGATCTTTTCGTAGAAATTCTTCATAAATGTCTACGACTGGCTGTGCTTTGAACAGCATACATTCTGCTTGCCCTATATAACCCCGCCTGATTAGCCCTCTTCGCTCAGCTTCGATCTGAACCTTTCCCCAGGCATCTTCCGGTAACGACTTGTGAGAGTCTTGGTATTCGACATACCAATCTGACCTGGGATATTGTCGTTGTATCTCTTCTGGCAACTGAAAACGCTCATCTATCTCTTTTGGCATTTCGACTTTATCTTCCGCAGTATGCATGCAAGAACAGCGGTGAATATCTACACCGATCAAGAGAACCCAACCATCGATGGACAATAAATACTCATAACCTTGGCTATGAAGTTTAGCATTGTGCCCCCAGGCGCACACTCGGTTTATGCCTTTGCCCAAATACGTGTTTGGCAATTTACAAAAAGTATCGACAATCACCCCCATGCCTGTTTTGCAGTTCGAATTTTCGTCAAGCTTTCGAACCTTTGCAGTGATTCCTTTTATCTTTTCTTCTTCTGTAAGGGTGATCAGGGGTGTGACTAAATAGGCGGACATTACAATTGCACCATCTTCACCGACAACATCCATGAGAGCGCTAATGACAGTTGGCGCACCGCCCCCTACAAAACCTATACTACTGAGAGAACTATGGACTTCAATGGCTATTCCACGCTCAAGCCCAAGCTTTTTGAGGTCATCAACGATATCTTTCTGCGTCAGTGATTTCTGCATTGATTACACCTTTTATCCTTTACAGCCCAACGGCTGGCGTTACCCGCTGGTGGGTGGGACGAGATGCCGCTGCTTTGCCGGAACGAACCTCCAGCCAGAAACATGCTTGAAAACGCGCAGAC
>WNFZ01005856.1_pt1 | contig 11196 bp, 8 predicted proteins | sample 5400081 | NCBI WGS metagenome assembly WNFZ01 (sample SAMN13153365, study PRJNA577476) | soil metagenome | isolation source: 80 cm soil or saprolite under grassland replicate 1 | place: USA:California | collected 2016-06-15
GAACCCAGCCGTACCGTCCTGGCCGGCACGGAACTCGCCAACTCGCACGTGGCGGCGATGTACCTGGGCCTGGGCGCCGTCGCCGCCGGCTGCCTGGCCGTGCTCGCCTCGACGCCGGGCCCGGCCGCGCAGACGCTGGCCGCGGTGGCGTCGTTCCTGCTGCTGCTGCACGGCCGCGAGCTGACCGGGGCGTGGCAGCGGATGGCCACGCTCGTGCCCGGCCTGTTCGGCGCGGCGGCGCTGGTCGTGGCTCAGGCGGTGGCGGCGAGCCCCGGCCGCCGGCTCGGGTTCGCCGTGGCTCTGGTGGTACTGGCCTGCGTGCTCGTCGCCGCGTCCCGGACGCTGCCCACCCGCCGGTTGCTGCCGTACTGGGGCCGGCTGGCCGACCTGGGCCACACCGCCGCCGCCATCGCGGTGGTGCCGCTGGTGCTGGCGGTGCTCCAGCTATACGGCCGGGTGCGTGCCGGATGGGCGTGACCTCGATGTCCGTTCCGATCCGGTCGGCCCGACGGCCACGCAGGGAGGTGTTCCGTGCACGCGCGACGTGACCAGGTACAGGCGCACACGTTCATGGTCGGCCGGCTGATCTCCGCGTTGCTGCGCGGGGAGCCGGACCTGCCGGTGACCCCGATGCGCCGTACCCCGACCGGGCTGATCATCGGCCTCATCCTCGCCGCGCTCGCGGTCGGCGGGCTGGTGGTGTTCGCGCTGCTGGTCCCGGGCGGCGCCACCGCGTGGCGCAAGCCCGGCACCCTCATCGTCGAGAAGCAGACCGGGAACCGGTACGTGCTGCTGGACGGCCGGCTCCGGCCGGTACTCAACTACGCCTCCGCCCGGCTGCTGCTCGGCCCCAAACTCGTGATCGACTCGGTATCCGCCAAGTCGCTGGCCGGCGTGCCCCGCGGCGGCGCGGTGGGCATCGTCGGGGCGCCGGACGTGCTGCCGGGCTCCGCAGCCTCCGACGCGCCCTGGCTGGTGTGCGCGACGTCCACCGTGGACACCAGCGGTACCGGCCACCCGGCGCTGGCGCTGCGCGTCGGCACCGGCACCGGCACCGGCGCGCAGCCGCTGCCCGACCGGCTGGCCGTGCTGGTCCGCACCGCGGAGGGCACGCGGTACCTGGCCTGGCGGGACAGGCGGATGCGGCTGTCCGCCCCGTGGGTCGCGCAGGCGCTCGGGCTCGACGACAGCGCGGCATTGCCGGTGCGCGACTCCTGGATCGACGCGCTGCCGGCCGGCCCCGACCTCGGACCGCGCCCGGTGCCCGGCCAGGGCCTGGCCGGCCCGCAGTTCGACGGCCAGCCCAGCAAGGTCGGGCAGGTGTTCGTGGTGCACGGCACGGGCGTGCTGCAGCGCTTCTACCAACTCTCCGCCGGCGGCCTGGTGCCGATGACGGCGACCGGGGTGGCGCTGGCCCTCGGCGACCCGGCGATCGCGCAGTCCTACGGCGGCCAGCCACCGCAGCCGCGCGAACTCAGCCCGGCGGCGCTGGGCGCGGCCACCGTGCTCCCGGCGCCGGACTGGCAGGCGCAGGCACCGCCGTCCCCGCCGACCCTGGCCTCCGGCGCCGAGCGGGTGCCCTGCGTCCAGGTGATCCCCGGCGCGGACAACCCGACCGTCTCGGTGATGACGGCCGCCGCCGGCGCGATCGGCGGGGCCGGCGGCAACGGGCCGGCGCAGAGCCGCGACGCGCGGGTCGCCGACCAGATCGCCGTCCAGCCGGGTGGCGGCCTGCTCGCCCGCACGCAGCCGGCGCCCGGCCAGCCGGGTATCGGGCTGTACCTGGTCACCGAGGAGGGCGCCAAGTACCCGGTGGCGGATCCGGCATCGGCGGAGGCCCTCGGGGTGGCCGCCACCTCGGCGGTGCCGGTGCCGGCCGACCTGCTGGCGCTGCTGCCGACCGGACCGGTGCTCGAGCGGCCCGCCGACGGAGGTGGTGCCACAGGACCCTAGCAGATCCGGTACACACGCAACTCCCACCCAACGATGTCAGGAGGAAACAATGGCGCTTCCCTACGGGATGGACGACGGGCAGCTCTTGTCGATCATCAACGCCACCCGCGACGCGATCGACCGGATGAACTCGGTGAATGGCGGCGTCCAGAGCCAGGCCGGGACGTACACGAGCGTCAACAACTCGGACTCCGGCCGGACCATGCAACAGCGACTCCACACCTGGAACGATGAATTCAGCCGGCTCGTCGCGGACCTGGACAACCTCAACACCAAGGTCACCAATGTCCGGGCCAACAACAACGACACCAGCGGCGCCGCCGGCGGCGCTGCCCGCAACTAGTGAGCCGGCCCCTACCGGCTACTGAAAGGAGCACGCGATGACGTCATTCCTCTTCCATCACGGGGAGCACGAGGAGGTGGTCGACCAGCTGAGCTCGGCGGTCAACAACCTCGGCACGATCCTGGACGACCTGAACGGTTTCCTCCGCCACATGAACGAGGCGGCCCAGGGCCAGGCGGCGCCGCTCTGGCAGGACCAGCAGACCAAGTGGGGCAACGACTACAGCCAGATGCAGCTCGACCTGGGCTCCGGCACGAAAACCGCCATCCGCATCGGCGAGCTCTTCCGCGACGGCGACAACAGGGGCGGCCAGATCATGGCAGGGTGACACCCCGCCGGTAGCGCACCCATGGCATCCGCTCCCGGGGCTCCGGCACCGCCGGCGCCCCGGGCAGCGGAGCCGACACTACCAAGAATGGAGGACAGACTCATGCCGGATAACGGAAAGGTCCCTCCCGGCAAGGTGACCGCCTTCGACCGGGGCCAGTACGACAACCTGATCGCCTATGTGGACGGCGTGGACCACGATCTCAACACGAATCTCGCGAAACCCAAAGCGGGCGTGCGACTCGACGGGACGCTCGGCAGCGGGATCTTCCCCGGGTCGGGGAGCTGGCCGCCGGCCGCGCTGCTGTACAACAACGGGAAGGCGTTCGGGGCATCGGTCGCGGCACGCTACGCCGACCTCAGCAAGGACTGGGAACAGTTCATCACCGCGCTCAAGGGCGCGCGGGACGTCTTCGAGAACACCAACGACCTCGTCAACTACGATGCCTCGAAGTTCGTGACCGAGTTCCCCGGAGTGATACAGCCGGGTAGCAGCGGCACCAACACGCCGCCCCCGGCGTAACCAAACCGACCGTTCTCAACAGTTGTCCGGGGTGGCCGGCGTGACGGCCGATACCTGGTAGGAGAAGACCGTGGCAGACTCGAATGCGCCTCAATTCCCGGTGAATGACGCCGACTGGACCTTCGACCTGGCCCTGAAGGCCCTCACGGAGGGGGATTTCGACCTGCACACGCCGACCACCCCGACCAACGGCTGGATTACATTCGACCCCAACTACGACAAGTCGAAGGGGTCCGACATCTGGTTCGAGGGGGCGGTCGGGCTCAAGTACCACACCTACTACGCGGCCAAGGTGAACACCGATGCACTGACCGCCTGGACCACCGCGGTCGGCAACATCAACACGGCCATGGCGGAGATCGGCGGCGGTAACTACGGCACCATGAACGTGGTGTCGCTGAACGAGTTCATGCACATGGTCAACACACTGGATAGCTGGCTCAAGGACAGGTCCGGCGAATTCCACAAGTTCAACGAAGACCTCAACTCGAAGGACTCGGGGTTCAAGGGGACCGCGGCGTTCGTGATCTCCGACCGGCTCAAGCACATCGGTGACGCGCTGGCGGACCTGGACCAGCAGATGACCACCAAGAACGGCGTCGGCGTCCCCGCGGCGGCCGCCGGCGCGCAAAGCGCGCTGCACGATTACGGCGTCCGGATGGCCAATACGTGGTACGGCGTGGTGAACTACCTGTCCGACTTCCCGCGGGCCCACGTCAACTGGTGGCAGGACCGCATCGACAACTATGTGAACACGCCCGGCCTGTTCACCGGCGGCGGATTTCACACCAGCAAGTACTACCAGGACCGGTTGGCGCAGTTTCCCATGCCGGATGGCACGCGGGGCGACCTCGGGTCGAAGCCCACCTGGGACGCCATGAACCTGGACATCACGACCAGGCTCAAGGCCGAGATCAAGACCTACCTGGACGGGCCGGCCGCGGACATCATGGGAAAGCTGCGTACCGCATACGAGGGCAGCGCCAGCGCGATCGTCCCGTTGGTCGCGCCGACCGTGCTCCCGACGGTGCTGCCCCAGGACGACAAGAACGGCAACAACCCGCCGCCGGACACCAACACCCCGCCGCCACCACTGAACGACTCGGGGAACACGCCGCCCCCCGGTGGTGACCCGAACACCAACACGCCGCCTCCCGGCGGCCCGGACCTGGCGAACACCCCACCGCCCGGCGGCCTCCCGAACCTCACCAACACCCCACCCCCCGGCGACCCCGCGAACACGGGGAACTCGCGGTTCCCGAATGTGTCTCCCTTCATCTCCCCGCCACTGCCGAAGGGGCCGAACTCCACGAACCAGCCGCTGCCGAAGGGGCCTAGCTTCACCAACCAGCCGCTGTCGAAGGGGCCGAACTTCGCCAACCAGCCGGTACCGAAGGGTCTGGATGGCGGCCTCCCAGGGGCGAAGGGCGGCGGGCCCGTCGACCAGGCCCGTTCTTCGTCCGGGCTGCACATACCGGCGCTGAAGGTCCCGCCCGGGTCCCCGGTCGCCGGCGTCCCCGGGGCCGACCCCAGCGCTGCCGGGGCCAACACCAGCGGTCTCGGGGCCAACACCGGCGGTCTCGGGGCCAACACCGGCGGTCTCCGGGCCAACACCAGCGGTCTCGGGGCCAACACCAGTGGGCTCGACGGGACGGGTGGGCTGCCCGGCTCCGCGCTGACCGGCACGCCGGGGGGGACGCCAGGAGACGGGCAGAACAACGGTGGCGTCCCGTTCTTCCCGCCGATGATGGGCGGGATGGGCGGCATGGGCGGCGCCGGCGAGAAACCCCAGGAGCGCGAGCGTCAGACCTGGCTGGCGGAGGACGAGTCGGTCTGGGGTACGGACGTCGCCGCCGGGTTCGGCGTGATCGGCCGCCTGGAGGACGAGGAGGGCTCCGAGGAGATCCTGATCGCCTCGCTGCCCGGCCAGGAACGGCTCCACCCGGCCATCCACCGCCGCCGGCGCCGCACCGAGGAATCCGAGAAGCGGTCCGCGGCGCACGCCGGGGAGCTACCCGGGGCAGAGGCCCAGGAGCCGCCGCAGACCGGGCAGTGGCCCGGAGCGCACGCCCAGGAACGGCCCGGTCCGCAAGAGCGGCCCGCGGAGAGCGCCGCCCCGGCCACGACCTGATCGCGTACTGAGCCTGATCGCGTACCGAGGAGGAGAGCCAATGTCCACACCGTTGAGCCAGCAACTGGAGACCGCGCTCGCGGACCTGCGCGTCCAGCAGACCCGGATCCGGGCCGCGAGCGAGCAGTTGTCGAAGGCGACCGGTACCGCGACATCGAAGGACCGGACCATCGGGGCCACCGTCGACAGCCGGGGGAAGCTGACGGGACTGTCCCTGAAGGGCACCGGCTACCGGAAGCTGGCGCCGGCCGAGTTCGCCGCCCGCATCGTCGAGACGGTCCGGTCGGCCCAGGACGCCGTCGCCAGCCGGGCCGCCGAGGCGCTGACCGGCCTGATGCCCGCCGGTCTCGGGCTCAACATCGGACCCACCGTGTCCGCCGACGGCAGTTGGGACATCGACGCGATGTTCGAAGCGGCGGCGCGCACCGTCCGGGAACCGCTCCTGGGCGAGAGCGCGTCGCCCCAGCGCAACGGCGCCGGCCATGGCTGACGGCCGGGACGACAGCCTCACACTCGCCCGCCCGGCACACGAGCCGGCCGCGGAGCCGCCCAAGCGCGGCCACCGGAAGCCGCCGCCCGATCCCAGGTCGTCGGATCCCAGGGCGTCGGATCTCAACTCGCCTGATTCCGACTCGCCTGATTCCGACTCGCCTGAGTCCAAGCCGCCTCAGCCCACACCGTCTGGGCCCACACCGTCTGGGCCAACGTCGCCCGACTCCAAGCTGGCGGAACCCAGGTCCTCCGAGCCCAAGTCGGAGCCAGGTCCGCCCAAGCCAAAGTCGCCTGAATCCATGCTGGCGGAGCCGAAGTCGTCTGAGCCCAAATCGGCTGAGCCCAAATCGGCTGAGCCAAGGTCGGCTGATTCCAAGCCGGCGGAGCCGAAGTCGTCGGATCCGAAGCCGTCGGAGTCCACGCCGTCTGAGCCCAGATCGGCCGAGTCCGAGCCGCCGGAATCCCTGCCGGCGACGCATGGTCCGGAGCCGGATGGCTGGACTCCGAAGGCGGGCCGGAAGCCGCGGGCCTCCGCTCCGGGGGCCGAGCCGGGCGAGGGCCCGCCGGAGGAGAACGTGGCGCCACCGGCCCGCGGTAAGGGCTCGGGTGGTCGGCCGTCGAGGGCGACCGGCCCGCCGCCCTCGAAGGGGGGCGGGGAGCCGCCGGGCCCCGGTCGCGGGTCGGGTGGGCCGCGCAGGACCGCCGGACCGCCGGCCGGTGGCGCGCCGCCGAAGGCAACCGGCGCGCCGCGCGGAGGGCGGTCAAATCCGAGCGGCCCACCCGCGTCCCGTCCAGGCCCGAACGGCGGCCCACCCGCGTCCCGTCCAGGCCCGAACGGCGGCCCACCCGCGTCCCGTCCAGGCCCGAACGGCGGCCCACCCGCCTCCCGTCCAGGCCCGAACGGCGGCCCACCCGCCAGCCGCCCAAGCCCGGGCAGCGGCCCACCGGCCAGCCCGCCGGCGGCCACGCCGGACGCGAGGCCGTCCGGCCAGGGGTCGGGGGGCCTGCCGCGCCAGCCGTTGTCGAACCAGACCAACCTGGACCCGAACCGCTCGGCCCGCCCGCCGGGGACGCCACCCGGTGGCGGGCCGCTGGCGGATCGGCCCACATCCACGGTGCAGGCGAAGCCGTCGGACCGCGGGCTGCCGCCTCCGCCGTCGCCGCGTACCAGCCAGCAGCCGGCGGGCGGCGGGCAGCCCGCCGCGGCGGCTGCCGGCCACCCGCAGCCCGCTCCGATCGGCTCGCCGGTCAGGACGGGGCCGGCCAGAGCGCCGATCACCCCGCCTCCGGCGCCGACCGCGACCAACCGTCCGGCGCCGCCCCCACCGGGCACGATGCAGCCGGCCGGCCGGTTCGCGGCTCAACCGGCCCCGACGGGCCCGGCGAACCTGGTGGCGACCCCGGAGGCCGGGACGCGGCCGGCCGACCGGCTGGCCGTCCAGGCGGCCCCGACGCCAACTGGCGTCAGCCTGCGGCCGGCGGCGGGCACCACGACGCAGCCGATGACCCTTCGCACGCCGCGGACCGCAACCACGCCGAGGACCGCAACCACGCCGAGGAGTCCCGCGTCGGGCGCCATCCCCACGATGGCGAACAGCCCATTGGAGGCGCTGGGCAACATCCTGGCCGCCGACACCGACCAGATCGACCGGGGTGCGAGGCACCTCGACAAGATCTCCGACATCGTTGCCGACATCGCCAAGAAGCTGCAGGTCGTCTCGATCCAAGCCGACGGTAACGGTCCGATCGCCAAGTCGATTCGCGCCAACTACACGCCGGCGGCGACCGGCAGCGTGCAGTTCATCGGGGACCTGGCCAAGCTGCTGAGCGTCCACAGTGCACAGACCACCAGCCTGTCCCGGATGCTGCAGTCCGTCGACGCGGCGGCCACCGACGCCGCGAGCGGCATGGGAAAATAGCGCCGCTGCCGGACGCCGAACCGAACGAATCGCCGCCCCGCGAATCGCGGGGCGGCGTTTCGGCTGCAGGGGGCCGCAGGAGAGCCGCTACTCGGCGGCCGGGGTGTCCAGCTCGGCGGGGGTGACGTCGCTCGGGAGCAGCAGGCTGAGGTCCTGCGGAGTCGGCGATGCGGTGCGGCGCAGCCGGCCGGCATGCCGGGTGATCGCCAGGTCCAGCACCTGCCGGGCGTAACGCCCGTTGCCGAACGACGGCCCGCGCGGGGCCGACTCGAAGTGCCGGCGCAGCGCGGCGATAGCCGCACTGGTGAACTCGTACCCGGCCGCGGCGGCGTGCTGGCTGACGATCGTCACCAGCTCGTCGCAGCTGTAGTCGGCGAACCGCACGTGGTGCGAGAACCGCGACGACAGGCCCGGGTTGGTGGCCAGGAAGCCCGCCATCTCGCCCTGGTACCCGGCGGCGATCACCACCACCTCGTCGCGGTGGTCCTCCATCAGCTTGACCAGGGTGTCCACCGCCTCCTGGCCGAAGTCGGCACCGCTGCCCTGCTGGCTGGACAGGGCGTACGCCTCGTCGATGAACAGCACGCCGCCGCGGGCCCGCTCGAACGCGCTCCTGGTGCGCTGCGCGGTGTGGCCCACGTACTCGCCCACCAGGTCGGCCCGGGAGACCTCGACCACCTGCCCGCGGGCGAGCACGCCGAGGGCGGCGAGGATCCCGCCGTACAGCCGGGCCACCGTCGTCTTTCCGGTACCGGGCGGCCCGGCGAAGATCAGGTGCCGGCTCAGCCCGGGGACCGGGAGCCCTGCCGCCTGCCGCTGCTGGGCCGAGGCGAGCAGGTCGACCATGCTGCCGACCTCCCGCTTGACGTCGGTCAGGCCGACCATCTGGTGCAGCTCCTCGAGCAGCGCCTCGACGCGGCCGGTGTCGGCCACCGCGGCGCCGGCCCCGACACCGGCCCCGGGCAGCGGGCCCAGGTCCTCCGGCAGCAGCCGGGTCATCGCCAGCGCGTCGGCGTCCGGGTCGTTGCCCAGCCGGTACGCCTGCCGCCCTGCCATCTCCTCGAACACCTGGCGGGCGGCCCGGCCGTTGCCGAACCCGGCGTCCCGCGGCATCTTCGCGAAGTACGTCTTGAGGGCGTCCCGTGTCTCCAGCTCCAACCGGTAGTGGAACGCCCGGCAGGACCCCTCGACGATGGTGACCAGCTCGGCCGGGGAGTAGTCGGCGAACTCGATCGTGCGCGAGAACCGGGACGCCAGCCCCGGGTTGGTGGACAGGAACGCCCGCATCTCCTGGGTGTAGCCGGCGGCGATGACCACGACCTCGTCGCGGTGGTCCTCCATCAGCTTGACCAGGGTGTCCACCGCCTCCCGGCCGAAGTCCGGCCCGCCGGTAGCGGTGCTGGCCAGGGTGTACGCCTCGTCGACGAACAGCACGCCGCCGAGCGCCTGCTCGAACCGTTCCGCGGTCTTCAGTGCCGTCCCACCGATGATGTTCGCGACCAGGTCCGGCCGCCCGACCTCGACCAGTTGCCCGGTGTGCAGCACGCCGAGCTCGGCCAGGATGGCGCCGTACAACCGGGCCACGGAGGTCTTGCCGGTGCCGGGGGACCCGGCGAAGATCAGGTGCCGGCTCAGCGGGGGCGCCGGCAGGCCGGCCGCGGTCCGCCGGTCGGCCATCTGGTGCAGCCGCACCAGCGTGGCGACCTCCCGCTTCACCGCGGCCAGGCCCACCAGGCCGTCCAGCTCGGCCAGCAGGTCGGCCAGCCGGCCCACGGCGCCCGGGCCCGGGCCGGCACCGCCGGCCGCGCCGGACCGGCCGGTCCCGCCGGACCCGCCGGACCCGCCGGTCCCACCGGGCCGCCGCTTGCCGCCCGGCCGCGTCCCGGGACCGGTACCGCCGGGCGCGGTCCCGCCCCGCCGGCCGCCCGTGGGGGTGCGGCCCGGGCCGGTGCCGTCGGCGGCGCCGTTGTCGTGGCTGTCGAGGTCGGTCGTCACCAGCCGGTCGGTGGACACCGTCTCCCGCACGCCGGCGCCGGCATTGCCGTGTACCTTGCACGCCTGCAGCACGATCCGGTCGGCGGACCCGACCTGGACGCCGTCCCCGCTGTTGCCGCTGATCTCGCACTCCGTCGCGGTACCGGTGGCGCCCTCGGCCCAGGAGATTCCGTGCCCGCGGCAGCCCCGGACCCGTACCCGGGTCAGGCTCACCGAGCCGCCGGCGCCGACCAGCAGCCCCTCCGCGCCGGCGCCGGTGAGCTCGCAGCCGGCCAGGCTCGCCTCGCCGTCGGTCACCACGGCTGCCGCGGCGGCGGAGTCGGCCAGCACGGTGCCGCGCAGCTCGGGCCGGCCGCCGCCGGTGACCCGCAGCCCGGCACCCTCGGCTCCGGTGACGGTTGCGGTGTCGATCAGGCCGGCACCGCGGTCGGTGACCAGCACGCCGTCCCCGGCGACGGCGGAGATCGCCGCGCTGCGCAGGTTCGGGGCCGCGCCGTTCCTGATCTCGACGCCGTTGCCGCCGGTCCGCTCCACCCGCAGGTGGTCGAACGTGGGTGTGGCCGAGTCGGTGATCACGACTCCGGCGCCCGGCCCGCCGGAGACGGTGAGTGCCTCGAACGACGTGGTCGCAGAGCCGGCCACCCATGCGCCGGCATCGGCGGCATCGGTCACCGTGCACTCGGCGAACGTCCCGGCCGAGCCGTCCAGCACGTGCAGCCCGTACCCGCCGGAGCGGCGTACCCGCAGCCGGCGGACGACCGGAGCGGCCTGCTCCACCAACGCGATGCCCTGGGCGACGGAGTCCTCGACCGTGCAGTCCTCCAGCAGCGGGGTGGATTCGGAGGCGACCAGGATGCCGACACCGGCCGCGCTGACGATGGTGGTACCGCTGACGCGCGTCGTGCTGCCCGTCTCGATGACCACGGCCGGGTTGCCGGCGCGCTCGATCCGGCAGTTCTGGACTGCGCCCCGCGCCTGCTCGGCGGCGAGCACGCCGTTGCCCTGGGCGTCGACGATGGTGCAGTCGACGAACTGCGGGTTGGCGCCGTTGCGCACCACGATCGCGGCGGTCCGGATCTGCTTGAACGTGCAGGTCTCGAAGGTGCCCTCGGCGCCATCGACGGCGACCACGCCGGCGCCCTGGGGGTTGCTGAACACGCAGTTGCGGGCGTCCGCGGCGGCGCCCCCGCGCACGCACACAGCCGCCGCCGACGCGGCCTCCACCAGGCACTCGTCCAGCCGCAGCCGCCCGGTCCGCACGTCGACCGCCGGCGTATCGGTGTCGGCGTGCCGGACGGTGACGCCAGAGATGGTGGAGACGTCCGCGACCACGAGGATCGTCGGGCCGGTACGCGACTCGATCCGCACGCCGCCGGACGCCTTGGCCGCCGACAGGGTGACCTCCCGGTCCAGGACGACCGACTCCAGGTAGGTACCGGGCTCGATGGAGATGACGTCCCCGTTGCCGGCGGCCGCGATCGCGTCGCCGATCGTGCGGTAACAGCCGGCCTCG
>WNFZ01005858.1_pt1 | contig 11195 bp, 14 predicted proteins | sample 5400081 | NCBI WGS metagenome assembly WNFZ01 (sample SAMN13153365, study PRJNA577476) | soil metagenome | isolation source: 80 cm soil or saprolite under grassland replicate 1 | place: USA:California | collected 2016-06-15
TCAAGGAAGACCAGGTCCTCTGCGTCATCGAGGCCATGAAGCTGATGAACGAGATCGAAGCGAAGATGGCCGGCCGCATCGCGAAGATCCTCGTCGAGAACGGCCAGCCCGTCGAGTACGGCCAGCCCCTCTTCCTGGTCGAGCCTCACCCCTAGCTAGAGCGATGATAAGGGCCCATCTGCTTCGTTGGCGCCCTCGGCCGCACGCTCAACGTACAGGGAGTACGCCTCGCGTGCGGCCCTCGGGCGCCGCCTTGCAGCTGGACCCTTCTCATCGCTCTAGCCAGAGCGTTTCTTCGACAGGCTCCTAGCAGCAGGCCCGCGTGTTCCACAAGATCCTGATCGCCAACCGCGGAGAGATCGCGCTCCGGGTCCTGCGGACGTGCCGCGAGATGGGCATTCGCGCCGTGATCGCCCACTCGACCGCCGATTCCGGCTCGCTCCCCGTGCGGCTGGCCGACGAGTCCATCTGCATCGGGCCCCCCGAGCCTCGGCAGAGCTATCTCAACATCCCGAGTATCATCTCGGCGGCCGCCATCACCGACAGCGAGGCGATCCACCCGGGGTACGGCATGCTCGCCGAGAATCCGACCTTCGCCGAGGTCTGCCGTGCGTGCGGCATCACCTTCATCGGACCGTCGCCCGAGGCCATCCGGCTGATGGGCGACAAGGCCCAGGCGCGGGCCATGGCCGAGCAGGCAGGGGCGCCGGTGGTGCCCGGCAGCGAAGGCCCGCTGAACGGCGTCGACGAGGCCCAGGCGCTCGCGGACGATATCGGCTACCCCGTCATCGTCAAGGCCGCGGCCGGTGGCGGCGGTCGCGGGATGCGGATCGTCCGCGAACGGGAGGGCCTGGCCCGGGCCTACGCGACCTGCCAGTCGGAGGCCCAGGCGGCCTTCGGGTCGTCGGTGCTCTACCTCGAGAAGTTCGTGGAGGAGGCGCGCCACGTCGAGGTCCAGGTGCTCGGCGACCGTAACGGGATCCGCGTCCATCTGGGCGAGCGTGACTGCTCGGTCCAGCGGCGCCATCAGAAGCTGGTCGAGGAGTCTCCGGCCCCGGCGATCGCGCGCGAGACGCGGGCGGGGCTCTGCAAGGCGGCGCTGGCGGTGGCCAACGCCGTGAACTACCTGTCCGCAGGCACCGTCGAGTTCCTCGTCGACCGGAGCGGCCGGTTCTACTTCATCGAGATGAACACCCGCATCCAGGTCGAGCACCCCGTCAGCGAGATGGTGACCGGCATCGACCTGGTCCGCGAGCAGATCCGCATCGCCGCCGGCGAAGGGCTCGGCTACAAGCAGGACGCCGTCCGGTTCACGGGCCATGCCATCGAGTGTCGGATCAACGCCGAGGACCCGGAGCACTTCGTGCCCTCCCCCGGTCGGGTCACGCTGTGGGTGCCGCCCGGCGGTCCCGGGGTCCGCGTGGACAGCCATCTGATGTCGGGGTATGTGGTGCCGCCCCACTACGATTCCCTCATCGCCAAGGTCATCGTCCACGGCCGCGACCGCGCCGAGGCGGTGGCCCGCATGCAGCGGGCCCTGTCCGAGACCCTGGTCGACGGGGTCAAGACCACCATTCCCTTCCACCTGAAGCTGCTGGCGGACCCCGTCTTCCTCGCCGGCGACTTCACCCTGCCTCGCCTCGAGCACACCCTCTGACTCGCATCGTGCGCGAACGGATGCGCCACACTCACCCCGACCCCCTGCCTGTCGGGCGGAGAGGGATTCGTTTCGATACCCTCGCCCCCGGAGGGCGAGAGCACAGGCGTCGGCGAATGGAGCGGGCCAGACCGGCGTGAAGCTTCCTTCCTCCCTCTACGTCATCCTCGACCGGGGGGCAGCCCATGGACGCGACCTGCCGCAGCTGCTGGACGCCATCCTCGGCGGGGGCTGCCGGATGGTGCAGCTCCGCGAGAAGCACATGCCGGCGGCCGAGCTCTACCCGGTGGCGAGGGCGCTCGGGGAGCGCTGCCGGCGGGCCGGCGCCCTCTTCATCGTCAACGACCGCGCCGACCTGGCGCTGGCGGTCGGCGCCGATGGCCTGCACCTGGGCCAGGACGACCTCCCCGCGGCGACGGCGCGGCGCCTCCTCCCGCCGGGCGCGATCCTCGGCGTCTCGACCCACGACCGCCGCCAGGCCCACCACGCCCTCGCGGACGGCGCCGACTACATCGCCGTCGGCAGCATCTTTCCCACCGGCAGCAAGGTGGGGTTTCAGCTGGTGGGGACACAGCTCCTGGCGACACTCCGCCCCGAGATCCCCGTTCCCCTGGTGGGGATCGGAGGCATCACACTGGACAACGCGGAACAGGTCATCATGGCCGGCGCCGACGCCGTCGCCGTGATCTCGGCCGTCTGCGCCGCGCCCGACCCGGAAGCGGCCACGCGTGGGCTCATGGAACGGCTCGAGAACGCCCAGCGAACCCGCCGGCTCAATTGACGACAGGAGAAAAACCGCTATAATGGCGGCGCCTGTGACCCCACCCGTTTTGCTTGCTCCTAGCCTGTCGGAGAAACGCTCGCGCGGCGTGATCGCCGTCCGAGGGCCGGCTTCGCCGGCGCAACCCATCCCCGGGGGAAGGCTTCGGATGGGGGGCGAAGCCCCCTCCGACTCTCCTAGCTAGAGGAGGAACCGATGAGAACTGTCCGAACTCGTCATCTCCTGGTCGCGCTGGCGGTGCTGGCGCTCGTGCTCCCGGTGACCTCGTTCACGGATGCCCAGTCCAAGGGCACCATCAAGATCGCCACCCAGAGCCCGCTGTCCGGCGGCCAGGCCGCGCTCGGCGAAGGCATCAAGCTCGGGGCGCAGCTGGCCGTCGAGAAGTTCAAGGGCAACCTGGAGAAGATGGGCTACAAGGTCGACCTGGTGCCCTTCGACGACCAGGCCAAGCCCGACGTGGGCGTCGCCAACGCCAAGAACATCATCGCCGACAAGGAGATCATGGCGGTGATAGGCCACCTGAACTCGGGTGTGGCGATCCCGTCCTCCGAGGTCTACAAGGAAGTCAACGTGGTGATGATCTCGCCGGCCAACACCAACCCCGTCGTGACCGACCGCGGCTACCCGAACGTCAACCGCGTGTGCGGGCGCGACGACGTGCAGGGGGTGGTGGGGGCCGAGTTCGCGCACGGCACGCTCAAGGTCAAGAGCGTCTACATCATCCACGACAAGACGCAGTACGGCCAGAGCATCGCCGAGTTCTTCAAGGCCGACTCCGAGAAGAAGGGCGTCAAGGTGCTCGGCTTCGAGGGCACGGAGGAGAAGTCCAACTTCGATCCGATCATCACCCCGATCAAGGCCAAGAACCCGGACGTGATCTACTTCGGCGGCATCTACGACCAGGCGGCCCCCTTCTTCAAGCAGGCGCGGGAGAAGGGCGTGAAGTCCAAGTTCCTGGGCCCCGACGGCATGGACTCGTCGGACCTGACGAAGATCGCCGGCAAGGCCGTGGTGGGCATGCACTACACCTCCGCGGCCGGCCCCGCCTCGGCGCTGCCCAAGGCCAAGGCGTTCGTGGAGGACTTCAAGAAGAAGTTCGGCAAGAACCCCGAGCCCTACGCCGCCGAGGCCTACGACGCCGCCCACATCGCGGTCCTCGCCATCGAGCAAGCGGCCAAGGGTGGCAAGGTGAGCCGCGAGGACGTCTCCGCCGCCGTCCGCAAGGTCAAGCTCGCCGGCATCACCGGCGACATCGGCTTCGACGCCAAGGGCGACCGCCAGAAGGCGGCGTACTTCGTCCTCTCGGTCGTCAGCGACGACCCGCAGAAGTGGGGCGACAACAAGATCGTCAAGCAGCTGACCATTCCCGCTCCCGAGGGAAAGAAGTCGTAACCGACTCCACGCGGTCGTCCGCAGGAGGGGCGGCGGCCCCGCCCCTCCTGCTTTCCCCGCCCTGAGGCGAACACGTCGATGGACCTCGAGCTCCTGGTCGGCATCTTCCCCCAGGTCCTCCTCGACGGTCTCATCCTCGGCTTCATGTACGCGCTCATCGCCCTCGGCTACACGATGGTGTACGGGGTGCTCGAGTTCATCAATTTCGCTCACTCCGAGATCTTCATCACCGGCGCCTTCGTCGGGGTCGAGATCCTCCTCGGGCTCAAGTCCGCCGGCCTCCTCGACGCGCTGCCGTGGGTCCTGGTGCTGGTCCTGATCCTCGTGGCCGGGATGGCGATCAGCGGCGGCCTCGCCGTCCTCGTCGAGCGCGTGGCGTACCGGCCGCTCCGGGCGGCCCCGCGCCTCATCCCGCTCATCTCCGCCATCGGCGTCTCGTTCTTCCTGCAGGACGCCATCCGCCTCGTCGAGTCGATCTGGAACAACGCGTTCAACCTCGTCTATCCGACCATGGAACCCCTGAACCGCCGGTTCGAGCTGACCGCGACGATCGATGTGTCGGTCAAGTCGCTGGTGGTGATCGTGGCGGCGCTCCTCATGCTCTGGGGGCTCCACGTGCTGGTGAACCGGACCAAGATCGGCACCGCCATCCGCGCCGTGGCGGAAGATCAGGCGGCGGCGAGCCTCATGGGGATCAACGTCAACCGGATCATCTCGCTGACGTTCCTGATCGGGGGCGCCATGGGCGGGGCGGCGGGCGTGCTCTTCGGCGTGCAGTACGGGCTGATCAACCCGTACACGGGGTTCATCCCCGGCCTCAAGGCGTTCACGGCGGCCGTGCTCGGCGGCATCGGCAACATCCCGGGGGCGATGATCGGCGGCCTCGTCCTGGGGCTGCTGGAGGCCTTCGCCGCCTCGTACCTGTCGCTGCTCACCGGCGGGGCCTTCGGCGCCGAGTACAAGGACATCTTCGCGTTCTCCATCCTGATCCTGATCCTGATCTTCCGGCCAAAAGGGCTCCTGGGCGAGATCGTGCGGGAGCGCGCGTGATGTCGTGCGAGCCGAAGGACGGCCGCCTCGCCGCAGGCGAGGCGCGTCATGAGGCGAGCTTGAAATGGATCGAAGGATTCGAGCCGAAGGACGGCCGCCTCGCCGTAGGCGAGGCGCGTCATGAGGCGAGCTTGAAATGGGTCGAGCAATCGTGCGAGCCGAGACGCGGCCGACGAGCCGCAGGCGAGGAGCGCGGCGAGGCGAGCTTGAAATGGATCGAAGGATTCGAGCCGAAGGACGGCCGCCTCGCCGCAGGCGAGGCGCGTCATGAGGCGAGCTTGAAATCGGTCGAGCAATCGTGCGAGCCGAGACGCGGCCGGCGAGCCGCAGGCGAGGCGCGTCATGAGGCGAGCTTGACATGGCTCTAGCATCCCTGCGGGCGGAGACGAAGCGACTCCTTGACCGGCCCCTGCCCGTGACGCTCGTGGTGGTCGCGCTGCTGGCGCTGACCTCGTTCGGAGTGTCCCACTTCCCCCGCTCGATCGTGGTCTTCATGCTCTTCCAGGCCTCGATCCTGCTGCTCTACCTGGCCCGACTGCCAGCCTGGCTCAAGGGACTGCTCGCGGCCGGCACGCTCGGCATCCTCATGCCCGTCCTCGGCTCCGTCAACGGCTACTACCTCGAGATCGCCATCCAGGTCGGCATCTTCGTCGCGCTGGCGCTGGGGCTCAACATCGTGGTCGGGCTCGCCGGCCTCCTGGACCTCGGCTACGTGGCCTTCTTCGCCGTCGGCGCGTACTCGTGGGCCATCTTCGGGTCGCCCCAGGCCAACCAGATCTTCGGCGGCGCCGCCTTCCCGCTGCCCCCGGGCGCGTTCTTCATCTTCCTGCTGATCGGCGTCGGCGTGGCCGCCAGCGCCGGCATCCTGCTCGGTCTGCCCGTGCTCCGCCTGCACGGAGACTACCTCGCCATCGTGACCCTGGGCTTCGGGGAGGTGATCCGCGTGCTCGCCAACAACCTCGACAAGCCCATCAACTTCACCAACGGGCCCAAGGGCATCACGCCCATCGCGCGGCCGCCCATCTTCTTCGCCCCGCTCCTGCGCGCGCTCGGGATCGACCCGAATCCGAACGTGATCTACCCTCTCTACCTCTACTTCCTCGTCCTCGCCATCGTGGGCGTCACCATCCTCGTGAACCGCCGCCTCGAGGACTCCCATATCGGCCGCGCATGGGAAGCGATCCGCGAGGACCAGACGGCCGCGCAAGCCATGGGCGTCCCCCTCGTGCGGATGAAGCTCATGGCCTTCGCCTGCGGGGCCTCCTTCGCCGGCGCCGTCGGCGTCCTCTTCTCCGCCAAGCAGATCTTCATCAACCCGGAGTCCTTCACCTTCATGGAGTCCATCGGCGTGCTCGCCATGATCATCCTCGGTGGGATGGGTTCCATCCCGGGCGCGATCCTCGGCGCCACGGTGGTCACCGTGCTCAACCTCCAGGTGCTCAAGGGGCTCTCGCTCTGGATCAACGAGCTGCGCAATGCCGGCGTCACGATCCTGGGCTTCAACCTGGCCAACCTGCCGACGCAGCTCGAGCCCGCGAAGTACGAGCGCATGGTCTTCGGTCTGATCCTGGTCCTGATGATGATCTTCCGCCCACAAGGCTTCCTTCCCGCCCGGCGCCGCCACCGGGAGCTGGCGGGCGGGGGGGACGGTTGAGGATGGCGGTGCTCCTGGAAGCCAGGGGCGTCACCAAGCGCTTCGGCGGGTTGACCGCGCTGAACACGGTGGACTTCGAGCTGGAGGAAGGGCGGATCGCCTCCATCATCGGCCCCAACGGCGCCGGGAAGACCACCTTCTTCAACGTGTTCACGGGCATCTACGTCCCCGACGAGGGGACCGTCACCTTCCGGGGCGCGCCCATCCTCGGCCAGCGGCCGGACCAGATCACCGACCTCGGCATCTGCCGCACCTTCCAGAACATCCGTCTCTTCGGGAACATGACCGCTGCCGAGAACCTGCTGGTGGGCATGCACTGTCGCGTCCCGCTCCGCTTCTGGGACGTGGTCAGCCGCAGCCCCCGGTGGCGGCGCGAGGAGACCGCCCTCTGGGACCAGGGCGCCGAGCTCCTCGGCGTGGTGGGCCTGCGGGACAAGGCCAACGAGCTCGCCCGCAATCTGCCCTACGGCGACCAGCGCCGGCTCGAGATCGGTCGGGCGCTCGCGTCCCGGCCCTCCCTGCTGCTGCTCGACGAGCCGACGGCGGGGATGACGCAGGGCGAGGCGCGGAGCCTGATGGGCCTGCTGCGCCGCCTCGTGGAGGAGCGCGGGCTCACGATCCTGCTCATCGAGCACAACATGCGCGTGGTGATGGAGGTCTCCGATCACGTCACCGTCCTCGATTACGGCGAGAAGATCGCCGAGGGGCGGGCCGCCGAGGTGCAGAAGAATCCGCGCGTGATCGAGGCGTACCTCGGCCGCAAGAAGTGGGCACCCGCGACCGGAAGCGCCCATGCTTGACGTCCACGATCTGCACGTGTACTACGGCGAGATCCACGCCCTCAAGGGCATCTCGTTCCGCGTCACCGAAGGCGAGATCGTGACGCTGCTCGGCAACAACGGGGCGGGCAAGAGCACCACGCTCAAGACGCTGTCGGGCCTCCTTGCGCCGCGCCAGGGCACGGTCCTCCTGGACGGCGCGTCGCTCGCGGGCGCGCCCCCGCACGGGGTCGTGCAGAGAGGCATCACCCACGTGCCGGAGGGCCGCCGGATCTTCAACCGGCTCACCGTGCAGGAAAACCTGACGATGGGCGCCTACACCCGCTCCGACCGCGAGATCGACCGGGACATGGACCGCGTCTTCACCATCTTCGCCCGGCTCAAGGAGCGCCGGACCCAGGTGGCGGGCACCCTCTCCGGCGGCGAGCAACAGATGCTGGCCATCGGGCGCGCGCTCATGGCCAAGCCGCGCCTCCTCCTGCTCGACGAGCCGTCCATGGGCCTGGCGCCCGTCCTCGTGGAACAGATCTTCGAGACGATCCGGACCATCAACGCGCAGGGCGTCACCGTGCTCCTGGTGGAGCAGAACGCGGCCATGGCGCTGTCCATCGCCGGGCGCGGCTACGTGCTGGAGACCGGGCGGATCGCGCTGGAGGGGCGCGCCGACGAGCTGGCCGGGAACCCCGAGGTGCGGCGGGCGTACCTGGGCGAGGCGTGAGGGCGTGAGGCCGGGCGCTTGACAGGTCATTGTTGATCAGACCATGCTGGTCACATGAAGACTATCGGGATTGCCAAGCTGAAGGCCCACCTGAGCCACTATCTGGACCAGGTCAAGCACGGGGAGGAGGTGGTGGTGACCGAACGTGGTTTGCCCGTAGCCAAGATCGTCCCGCTCAGGGGCGCCGAACGGACGGATTCGCGTCGGGAGCGGCTGGCCCGCGCCGGCGTCCTCCAGCTCGGCACTGGTCGCATCCGCGGCTCGCTCCTCAAGCCGCCCAAGGGTCGCGCGAATGTGGGCGCCGGCGTGCTGAGGGCCCTGCTGGCTGAGCGGGAGGAAGGGCGCTGATGTCCTGATGTTCTGGGACGCCTCGGCCCTGGTCCCCACCCTGGTTCCCGAGGTCCGTTCCGTGGTAACGGTCTCACTTCTCCGAGCGGACCGGCAAGTGATCCTCTGGTGGGTGAGCCCGGTGGAGTGCCAGTCGGCCCTCTATCGCCAGCATCGCGAGGACAGGATCCCGCTCAACCTCCTCAACGAAGCGCTGGTCAGACTCAGAGGACTGGTCGAAGACGCCGACTTCATCGCGCCGACCATCGGGCTCCGTGAACGGGCCGGGCGACTCGTAGCGTCCCATCCACTTCGCGCCGCTGACGCATTGCAGCTGGCGGCAGCGCTCGTGTGGTGTGACGAGGCTCCGCAAGGCGCCGCATTCGTCTGCCTGGACGATCGCCTCCGAGAGGCTGCCCGCCGCGAGGGATTCGCCGTCTTACCGGAGTGAGGAACGACGCTCGAACCCGACGTCCGGACGAAGGAGACCACCGGTGATCGAGCAGGGACTGACCTACGAGCAGCACGAGATCGGGGCGAGGTACGAGACGCTGGCCCGCACCGTCGGCGATGCCGACATCTCCGCCTTCGTGAACCTCTGCGGGTTCACCGAGCCCCTCTTCATGGACATGGAGTACGTGGCGAAGGAGTCGGTGTTCAAGGGCCGGCCGGTGCCCGGCGCCTTCACCTTCTGCCTGTCGGAAGGGCTCATCATGCAGACCGGGCTCATCCACGGCACCGGCATGTCCTATCTCGGCAGCGAGATCCGGATCGTCGCCCCCGTCCTCGCCGGAGACACCATCCGCGTGGCGGTGACGATCACCGACAAGCGCGAGACCAGGAAGCCGGACCGCGGCATCGTCACCTACAAGCACGAGGTGACCAACCAGCGCGGGGAGCTGGTGCTGGAGGCCACCGTGCGCCGCATGATCAAGCGGGTCGCGCTCCCGACCTGACGCCCTGCTACAATACCGAGCCATGGCGCCGCTCGTCGGGATCATCATGGGCTCCAGGTCGGACTGGGAGACCATGAGCCACGCCGCGGAGACGCTCGATGCGCTCGCCATCCCGCACGAGGCGCGGATCATGTCGGCGCACCGCACGCCCGACCTCGTGGACGAGTACGTCGCCGGCGCCGAGGGCCGCGGCCTCGAAGTCATCATCGCGGGCGCCGGTGGGGCCGCCCACCTGGCGGGTGTCGCCGCGGCGAGGACGCTGCTCCCGGTGCTGGGCGTCCCCATCCAGTCCCGGGCGCTCAACGGCATCGACTCGCTCCTGTCCACGGTGCAGATGCCGGGCGGGATCCCGGTGGGCACCCTCGCCATCGGCAACTCGGGCGCCGTCAACGCCGCGCTGCTCGCGGCCGCCATCCTGGCCAACAAGTACCCGGACATCCGGGAGGCGCTCCGGCGTTACCGCGACGCCCAGACCCGGGCCGTCCTCGCCGAGGGCGATCTCCGTGAACGGACCGGGGGCCGGCGAAGCATCAAACCGGCAGACCGGCCACACACGGGTTGACTGGACCGACCGTCGGGCGCGCAGACGCCCCGACGCCGAACAGAAAGGAGACGCTCCCATGACCGACACCACCCCGTTCCGCACCCGACTCGAAAACGCCGTCAACGCCCGCCACAGCCGCATGAACCCGTTCACCGAGAAGTGGGTCAATGGCGAGCTGACCCGCGCCCAGCTCGGAGCGTGGGCCTGCCAGCACTACCAGTACGTCTCGCAGTTCCCGCGCTGGTGCGCCACGGTGTACGGCGAGTGCCCGGACCCCGACGCCCGCGACTTCCTCCTCGAGAACATCATCGAGGAGGAGTCGGGGACCAAGCACGTGGACCTCCTCGTTCGCTTCGCCGAGGCCTGCGGCGTCACCCGCAAGGAGGTGGAGAGCGCGCGGCAGATCCCGACCACACGGGGGCTCACCGCGTGGTGCTTCGAGATGTCCCACCGGCCCTTCCACATCGCGGCGGCGGGGCTGCTCGTCGGGCTCGAGTCCCAGGTACCGGGCATCTACAAGCGCAACCTGCCCCCGCTCAAGACGCACTACGGCTTCACCGATCACGAGGTCGAGTTCTTCGCCATCCACATCGAGGCCGACGAGGTGCACGGCGAGCGCGGCTATCAGATCGTGGAGCGCCACTGCACCACGCCGTCGATGGAGGCGGAGGCCCTGGACGCGGTCCGTCAGGCCACGGAGATGCGCTGGCAGTACATGACGGGCCTCCACCGCGCTTACGTGCTGAAGGAGGAGATCTGAGCGAGGTTCGCGCCGCCTCGCTCGACGATGTGTCGGCGGGCCAGCCGAAGCTCGTGGAGCTGAACGGCGCCCGGGTGGTGCTGGCCCGCGTCGGCGAGGCGATCTACGCCTGCGGCGACGTCTGCGCCCACCGGGGCGGCCCGCTGAGCGAAGGCAGGCTCAGCGGGCCCCGCCTCGCCTGTCCCTGGCACGGCTGGATCTATGACGTGCGCACCGGACAGTGCACCTTCCCGGGACGAGGGGCCGGCGTGCCCGCGTACCGGGTGAGGACCGACGCCGACGACATCTGGGTGGAGCTGCCGTGACGTCGTCCAGGACCGGGCGTGGAGCTCTCGGGCCGGATCAACACCACCGACATCGGAGGCGGAGACGACCGCCGTGACGGTCACGCTCGAGCGGGCCATCGAGTGCATCGACCGTGGCATTGCGAGAGCCCGGGAGCTGGGCTTCCGCGTGGCCGTCGCCGTGGTGGACGAGGCGGGCCACCTGGTCGCCTGCCATCGCATGGACGGCGCGCTCTGGGTCACGCCCGAGATCGCGCGCGCCAAGGCCAATGCCGCGGCCGCTTTTCGCGCGT
>WNFZ01005862.1_pt1 | contig 11193 bp, 10 predicted proteins | sample 5400081 | NCBI WGS metagenome assembly WNFZ01 (sample SAMN13153365, study PRJNA577476) | soil metagenome | isolation source: 80 cm soil or saprolite under grassland replicate 1 | place: USA:California | collected 2016-06-15
AGCTTCGGATAGAACTCCGCGAGCGCCTTGTCTTCGCCCAGGCGCGCGCCGTAAGGGGGATTGGCGACCAGCACGCCCGCGCCCGCCGGAGCGCCGGTATCGAGGACATCGGCCTGCTTGAGCTCGACGCAAGGCGCGAGACCCGCGGCCTCGAGATTGCGCCGCGCTTTCTTCAGCTCCTCGCCGTAGCGGTCGCGGGCGAAGAGCGCGAGCTTGCGCGGCGCTTGAGCCCGCGCGAGGGCCGCTTCGCGCACCTCTTTCCAGAGCCGTGGATCGAATCCCGCCAGGCGCTCGAAGCCGAAGCCGCGCGCGTGGCCCGGGGGAACGGCGAGCGCCATCATCGCCGCCTCGATCGCGAGCGTGCCGCTGCCGCACATGGGATCGAGGAGCGGCTCGCTTCCGTCCCAGCCGGTGAGCCGCACGATGCCCGCGGCGAGGTTCTCCTTGAGCGGCGCCTCGCCCGCGTCCTTCCTATAGCCGCGCTTGTGGAGCGGCTCGCCCGAAGTGTCCAGATAGAGGGTGATACTCGCGCGGTCGAGAAAACCGTGGATGCGCACCTCGGGCGAACGCGTGTCCACGTCGGGCCGGCGCCCGCGGTCGGCGCGAAAGCGGTCGCACACCGCGTCCTTGATGCGCAAGGTGGCGAATTCGAGGCTCTTCAGCGGCGAGCGGATCGCGTTGACGTCGACGCGAATGCTTTGTCTCTCGCTGAACCAGTCGGGCCAGCGCAGCGCGAGCGCCGCTTCGTAGACGTCCTGTTCGCCGCGGCAGGGAGCGCGGGCAAGCCGCATCAGCACGCGGGTTGCGAGCCGCGACTCGAGGTTGGCGCGGAGGCAGGTCCGCATGTCGCCTTCGAACGCGACCCCGCCCGGAACAGGTCCGATCTTTTGCGCGCCGAGCTGCTGCAGCTCGTCGGCGAGGAGCGATTCGAGGCCTCTGGGGCAGGAAGCGAAGAATCCTTGCGGGGTCATCGCGGATTGAGCATGATGCAGGCGGGGGAGACTAGCACACGATGGTGAATATCGCGGGCCTACTGAAAGCGCAGCTGGCGACGCCGGAGCGCGTTCTTTACCGTCAGTTTCTCGAGGGCGGCTGGCGCGATATTTCCGCGCGCGAGATCGCCGGGTACGCCGCGCGCTGGCAGCAGTACCTGCGCGCCGAGGGCTTTGCGCGAGGCGATCGCATCGCGCTGTGCCTGAGAAACGGCATCCACTGGGTTGCGGCCGATCAGGCCGCGCTCGGGCTCGGTCTCGTCGTCGTGCCGCTCTACGTGGACGACAATCCGGAGAACGTCGCCTGGTGCCTGGAAAACAGCGGCGCGCGGCTCCTCGTGGCGGAGACTAGCCGCATGGCCGATGCTCTCGCAAATGTGAGTGCGACCCTCCCGCGCATTCTCTGTCTGACCGTCGAACCGGAAAGCGGGCGCGAGCCGGTCGAAGCGGCGCTTCCAAAGCAGGCGCCCGAGTTCGAGGTCGCGCCCCTCGAAGCCAGCGCTCTCGCGACGATCTGCTATACCTCGGGCACCGTCGGCCGTCCCAAGGGCGTAATGCTCACCCACGGCAACGTCCTCGCCAACGTCGCGGGCTGCGAGCGCACGCGCCTTGCGCGACCCGACGACGTATTTCTTTCCTTCCTGCCGCTTTCGCACATGTTCGAGCGCACCGGCGGCTACTACCTGCCGCTTTCCATCGGCGCGAAAGTCGCCTACGCACGCTCGGTCTCGCAGCTCGCCGAGGATCTCGCGAGCGAGCGGCCCACGGTGATGTACGCCGTACCTCGCGTTTTCGAGAGATTCGCCTCGCGGGTGAACGAGGCTCTCGCCAAGGCGCCCATGAAGAAACGGCTGTTCGACTCCGTGGTGGCGGCGGGCGGCCGCGCCCTCCGGGGCGAGGCCGGACTTCTCGAGCGCGTCGTACTAGGGCTGCTGCGCGGCAGCGTCGCCCGCCCGGTGCTCGCGAGGCTGGGCGGCCGGATGAGGTTCGCGGTGCTAGGCGGCGCTCCGCTCGATCCGGCGATCGCGTGGCTCTTTATCGGTTTGGGGCTGCCGGTGCTTCAAGGATACGGCATGACCGAGGCGTCACCGGTGATCTCGGTGAATCGGATCGAAGACAATGCGCCCGAGTCGGTGGGCCGTCCGCTCGACAACGTCGAAGTGAAAATCGCGCCTGGCGGGGAGCTGCTCGCGCGCGGCGCAAGCATCATGAAAGGCTACTGGAATCTCCCGGAAGCGACCGCGATGACGCTGGACGGCGAGGGCTGGCTGCACACCGGCGACCTCGCCGAGATCCGCGGCGGCAAGATCTTCATCCGCGGGCGGTTGAAGGACGTGCTCGTGCTCTCCAACGGCGAGAAGCTTCCGCCGCAGGACGTGGAGCTCGCCATCCTCGGCGATCCGGTGTTCGAACAGGGCGTCCTCGTCGGCGAGGGCCGGCCGTTCCTGACGCTCGTCGCGGTGACGCAGGAAACCGACGAGAAGACCCTCATCCAGCGGGCGAACGATCGCTTGAAGGGATTCCCGCGCTACATCCGGGTGCGGCGGGTGGTCGCCACGCGCGATCCCTGGACGGTGGACAACGGGCTGCTCACCCCGACCCTGAAAGTCAAGCGCGAGCGGGTGCAGAAGAAATTCGGCGGGGAGATCGAGCGCGCCTACGCCGGCGGCGCGCTCGACTGACGTGCTTTCAGTTTCGCGCAAAGCGCGCGCGGATCTTCACGGTGCGCGCGAGGCCGTCCATCGCCTCGAGCAGCTGGAGCTTCAGGTCGGGGTCGAGACCGGGCTCGCGCGCGAAGCTCTCGATCTGCTCGAGCGCCGCGGCGTCCGCCTGCCCGCCGACGAACGCGGCGAGCCAGTTGTGGACGAAGAAGATCTTGCGCGTGCGCTTGAGCTCGGGCAGGGCCGCGAGCGCGAGATCGAGAAACGGCTGGGTCAGCTCGGCGTGCTCGACCGAGTTGAAAGGGCCGAGCGCCGCATCGATCCAGCTTTCAGCGAGGCCCGGATCGCCGAAGAAACGCTCGAAGTAGGCGCGTTTCGCCTCGGCGCTGCGCTCGGCCGCCGCCGCGGCAAAAGCGTAGCGGCGGCCGTCGTCGCTCGAATCGGTTGCGCTCTGCATCGCAAGGAGCAGGCCGGCATCGGGGTCTCCGAGCGCGAGCAGCCGCGCGATCATGCGGAAGCGGTCGCGCGAGCTGAGCTTGACACCGGGAATCTCCAGAGCGTTCGCCAGAAGCGATCTCAACTGCGCCCGAGCGGCCTCCGACCAGGCGCTCGCCGCGAACGTCCTCAAGAAGGTGATGCGGCGGCCGCGGGTGTCCGCGTGCAGCATTCCATCGGCAAGAAGCCGCTCGAAGCGAGGCGCCGCGGCGTCCCGCTGAGCATCCGACGAATAGTGAAGAAAAGCGACCTGTGCGCGCGAAAGCAGGCTCGCGAGGGTCACCGGGTCGCGCTCGGCGGGGGCGACGCGCTCGGCGAGGTCGAGGTAGGCGAGCGGCCCGAGCTCGGCGTCGCGAACCGATTCCCAAAGTGAATCGAAGACGAGCGAGCGCAGCAGGTCGCCCTGCACGATTTCCGGACGCGCAAGCACCGCCTCCCGGCTCGCCTCGTCGAGCATGAAACGCCCGTAGCCGTAGTCGCCGAAGTTGGCAAACGCGAACTCGATCTCGGGCATCCCGTCCATCGCCGGGACGCGCGAGCGCTTGCCGCGCAGCAAGGCATCGGAGGAGACGGGGAGCCCGCTCTCGGGCAAGGCAAACACCCTCAGCTTCATCGGCCAGGCTCGGCCTTCGCCGAGCACGTCGCGCTGCTCCACAGCGACGTTTTTCGGGCGGCCCTCACGGTCGGTGTCCCAGGAGAGGCGCACCTCGGGCATGCCGCGGCGCTTGACCCAGGCTTGCGCCCAGCGCTTCAGGTCGCGGCCCGAGGCGCCCTCGAGCGCCGCGACCAGATCGCTCCAGTCGGCGGCCGCGTAGGCGTGTTTTTTCACGAACCGACGCACCGCGCGCCGGAACGCGGCATCGCCGACGTAGAACTCGGCCTGGCGCAGCACCGCCGGGGCCTTGCCGTAGACGATATTGCCGTAGGCGGATTTCGCCGACGAGAGATTGGGAAGCGGCCGGTAAATCGGCGTCGTCCCCTCGGTGACGTCGGTGCGGTAGGCGGCGGTCTTGAGCGCGTGAAACGCGTTCCAGACCGCCTGCCCGGGGAGGAGCACCTCGGCCGCCTTGGCCGCCATGAAATTGGCAAAACCCTCCTTCAGCCACAGGTCGTCGAACCAGCGCATCGTCACCAGATCGCCGAACCACTGGTGCGAGGTCTCGTGAAAGACGAGCTGCGCGCGCGCGAGGATGTCGGTTTCGTTCGGCGCGGAAGGAAACAGCACCGCGTCCTCGCGCAGGAAGGTCGCCCCCGCGTGCTCCATGCCGCCGTAGGCGAGCTCGGGGACGAGGACCAGGTCGTACTTGGGAAACGGAAAGCGGAACCCGAAGTAGCGCGCGAACCACTGCATCGCCTCGCGGTTGAGCCGCAGCACCTCCGGCGCCTCCTCGCGGGCGCGTGCAAGGCGCGACTTGCGCACCCAAAGGCGCGTGGGGCCCGCGGCCTCGGTGAGCTCTGCGAACGGTCCTGCGGCGAAGGCGAAGAGATAGGTGCTGATCGGAAGGGTCTGCGCAAAGCGATGGCGGCGCATGTCGTTCGGCGCGTCCTCGGTCGCGGCCACGGAGGCGTTGGCGACCGCGGTCCAACCCCTGGGCACGGTCAGCTCCAGGCTGAATCGCCCCTTCAGATCGGGCTGGTCGAAGCAGGGGAACACGCTGCTCGCGTCAGAAGGCACCAGCAGCGTGTAGACGTACTCGGAGCCGTCATCGCGGTCGGTGTAGCGCGTCACGGCGCTCCCGGAGGCGGCGATCGGCGACTCGAAGCGCAGGATCACGCGGTTCCTGCCCATGCGCAGAAAGCGGGCCGGAACGATCAGGTGTTCCCGCTCGAGCCTCGACTGCGCGCGCTTGCCGTTGACGCTCAGCTCCCGCACAGCCGCCGCGCCCGGCGGGGGCCGCCAGTCGAGCACCACGTCGGGCGTGTCGTCGGGGAGAGTGAGCTCGATCGTCGCGGTCCCCTCGAGCTTCGCCGCGCCCGCGGCGATGTGGAGCGCGAGCGCGTAGCGAACGTCGTGGTATTGCCGGGCGCGCCACCGCGCGAGCTCACGCGATACGCCCGGCTCGAGTCCCGGGACCGCCGAAGCGGCGCTCGCCATGAGGCCGAGGGTGAGAGCGAGCGCCGCGCCTCGCATTTCGGCGATCCCTTGGGAAAGCGTGGGTGAACGTTAGCAGGCTGTTGAAAGACGCTTCCCGCGTGAAAATCGAATTCTGTGCAAGTCGAGTTTCAGAGGGAAGCGTTTTTCTACGGCCTCCAGTTTGGGGGATCACAAGGGGGCGTAGCCCCCTTTTTCAACAACCTGTCAGCTCTTGGGCGGCTTCGGCGCGGGCCAGGCGGGCAGCGGCGCGCCCGGCTTGCGCAGCACCCGCATCATGCGCAGCGCCATTTCGCGCCCGCGGTAATACCCCGGGATATAGGCCGACTCGGTGAAACCGAGCGACCTGTAGAAACTGCGCGCGATGGTGTTGGCCGCGCGCAGCTCGAGGTGGATCGTGGCGACGCCGGCGACGCGGGCCGACTCGGTCAGCCATTCGACCATGCGCCGCCCGATCCCCAGCCTCTGGTGAGAGGGCCGCACGGCGAGGAGATTCAGGTGGGCGTGCTCGTCGCCGAAATACATGATCGCAAAGGCGACGACGCGGTCGCGGTCGCAGGCGAGCAGCGTGAACGTGTCCTTGTTGGCGATCGAGCGCGCGACGCGCTCCGGCCCCCAGGACCAGCCCAGGCCCGACTCGATCAGGTCGCGCGACATCGCCGCGATCCTGGCGGCGTCGGCGGGCCGTCCGGGTCTTAAGGTGATGTTTTTCGCGTTCATGCAGGGAAAATCGAATGCAACGAGCATGCCAAGATTAGCATGACATGGCAAGTGCCGGGGCCACCGATCGGCGCTAAAACGGTTTGACCACGGCGAGGACGACCGCGGCGGCGAGAAATACTACCGGCATCTCGTTGAACCAGCGGTACCAGAGGTGCGATTTCGTATTGCGGTCGCGCGCAAAATCGGCAAGCAGCTTGCCGCAGTACAGATGGTAGGCGGCGATAAGGGCGACGATCCCGAGCTTCGCGTAGAGCCAGCCGCCCGCGAAGCCGTAGCCGAGCCAAAGCCACGCGCCGAAGACGATGGTGAGGACCGCGCTCGGGGCCATGATGCCCCGGTAGAGCTTGCGCTCCATCGCTTTGAACCGTTCCCTGCCCGGCGCATCCTCGGCCATCGCGTGATAGACGAACAGGCGCGGCAGATAGAACAGCCCCGCGAACCAGGTCACCATGAAGATGATATGAAGCGCCTTGATCCAGAGCATGGCTACTTGAGCAGCCGTCGCCGGAAAAGGATCGTTGCAGCATAGAACCCGGCCGCCGCATAGGCAAGCAGCACCAGGACGTGCGAGGCGGCGTCGGCCGGAACGTGGCCGAGCAGAAGCGGCCGCGCGACCGCGACGGCGTGCGTGAGCGGCAGGACCGCGGCGATCGCCTGGAAGGCGGCGGGCAGCTGCTCGACCGGAAAGAACACCCCGCAGAGAAGGCTCATCGGCGTGATGATCAGCGTGAAGTAGTACATGAAGAAGTCGTAGCTTTGCGCCATCGCGGTCACAGCGAGGGCAAGCGCGCCGAAGCTGAGGCCGATGAGCGGGACGAGCGCGAGCACCCACAAGGACAGGGCCGAGTTCGACAGGCCGAGAAGCCACACGACCGCGAGGATCGCCGCGCCCGAGAGCACGCTCTTCGACGCCGCCCAGGCGAGCTCGGCGAGCACGACGTCGTCGAGGTCGACCGGGGCGTTCATGATCGCTTCCCAGGTGCGCTGCACGTGCATGCGCGAGAAGGCCGAGTACATCGCCTCGAAGGTGGCGCTGTTCATGGTGCTCGAGCACACCACACCCGCGGCGAGGAACGCGATGTAGGACACCCCGCCGACCTGCGGCAGCATCGAGCCCAGCCCGTAGCCCAGGCCGAGCACGTAGATCATCGGATCGGCGAGATTGCCGAGAATGGAGGGGATCGCGAGCTTGCGCCACACCAGCAGGTTCCTGCGCCACACCGGCATGAAGCGCAGGCTCATCGAAGGGGGCGCGAAGACGCGCATCAGTCGCGCAGCTCCCTGCCGGTGAGCTTCAGGAACACGTCTTCCAGGTTCGCCGGGCGGTGCAGGTAGCGCAGCTCCTGCCGGTGCGAGAGGCTCGCGAGGAGCGGCGCCGGGTCGGCCGCGTAGCAGAACACCGTGTCGCCGCTTTTTTCCAGGCGCGAGGCGAGCGTCGCGGCCCCGTGATCGGCCCAATTCATGACGCCGTCGCCGTGCACTTCGATGACGTGCGGCTCGATGTGGCGGACGATCAGCTCGCGCGGGCTCCCTTCGGTGACGAACCGCCCGCGGTCCATGATGGCGAGCCGCGCGCAAAGCCGCTCGGCCTCCTCCATGAAATGCGTGGTGAGAACGATGGTCTTGCCCTGGGCGAGGAGCTGCTTCAGCCGCTCCCAGATGAGGTGGCGCGCCTGCGGGTCGAGCCCGGTGGTCGGCTCGTCCATGAAGATCAGGTCCGGATCGTTGACGAGCGCGCGCGCGAGGGTGAGGCGCCGCTTCATTCCGCCGGAGAGCGTCTGGATCCGCGACCCGGCGCGCGCGGTCAGGCCCGCGAAGTCGAGCAACTGGGGGATGCGCGCCCGGATGGCGCGCTCGGTGAGGCCGAAGTAACGGCCGTAGACGAGCAGGTTTTCGCGGACGGTGAAGTCCGGATCGAGGTTGTCCATCTGCGGCACCACGCCCACGCGCACCCGGGCGGGGCGGGCCTCGCCGGGCACGGGCCGCTGCATCAGCTCGACCGAGCCGCCGTCGGGATCGGTAAGGCCGAGGCAGAGCCTCAAGGTGGTCGTCTTTCCGGCGCCGTTGGGGCCGAGCAGGCCGAAGCATTCGCCCGGTGCGACGCCGAAGGAGACGCCCGCGACGACTTCCTGCCCGTCGTAGGACTTGCGCAGATTTTGAGCCGCTAGTACCGCCACGAATTCTTGACGATGCTCTTGATGAGATGCAGGCGCAGGTGAAAGAAATGGTCGGCGCCCGGAACGACCACGACCGGCAATTCCTGCGGCCGCGCCCAGTCGAGCACCGTTGCGAGCGGCACGGTCTCGTCCCGCTCTCCGTGGATCACGATCGAATCGGAGGGCACGGTCTCCGAGGGAAAGCGGCCGATCGCGACTCCCACCAGCACCACGCGGTGCGGCTTCGTGCTCCGCGCGACCTGGGTCTGCACCGCCGCGCCGAACGAGAATCCCGCCAGGACGAGCGGCAACTCGCCGAATGTTTCTTTCGCGTAGGCGACAACGCGAAGCAGGTCCTCGGTCTCGCCGCGACCTTCGTCGTGCTCGCCCTCGGATTGACCGACGCCGCGGAAATTGGGCCGCAGCGACACGTAGCCCAATTCGACGAAAGTCTTGGCGAGGGTCTGAACGACCTTGTTGTCGAGCGTGCCGCCGTAAAGAGGATGGGGATGAGCGACCAGAGCCGCGCCTCGCGCTGCGTCGGCGGGACGGTCGACCACCGTTTCGATTTTACCTGCGCCGCCGTCGATGAAAACACGCTCGACTGCGCCGCTCATATGCGCAGGCGCTGAACCACCCGGCCGTTGCGGATGTGCTCCTCGATGATCTCGTCGACGTCGGCGCGGTCGACATAGGTATACCAGACGGCATCCGGGTATACCACGATGCACGGCCCTTCCTCGCAACGATCCAGGCACCCCGCCTGGTTGACCCGTATCTTGCCCGGACCCGCGAGCCCCAGTTCTTTCACGCGCTTCTTGGCGTAATCGCGCATGCCGCTCGCGCCCTTGTCGTTGCAGCAGGTCTCGCCGTTCTGGCGCTGGTTGCAGCAGAAAAAAACGTGTCTTTCGTAATAGCTCATCACGGGTTCCGGATGTGAACGGGCGGCGAGTTGAGCGGCGCGCGACACCGAAGCAGTGACTTCTGAGTTGCTCCGGCGCCGCTCGAACGAGCGTCACATGAATTATACGCCCCGGACGCTTTCTACTCTTCCGCTTGCACGCGACCGGCAGCCAGCAGCACCAGATAGAACATCGCCGCGAACGGCCAGATCGCGGAAACGACGCGCGTCGCGCCGTTGAAGTTGAAATACTGCCCCTGCTGCCACAGCGAAAGCGTCGCGGTCATGTAGGGATTGGCGGGAGCGAGATTCACCAGGGCCGTCGCCGCGAGAAGCGCGAGCCCCGAGATCGCAAGCTGCACCGCGCGCGGCAGATCCGCGGCGATCGAGAGCAGCAGGAGCGCGGCCGCAACTCCGTAGAGCGCGCCGGGCGTGAGCCAGGAAAGGATGTCCTGCGAGCTGACGAGCAACCCGAATGCAAAGCTGTGCACCGCAAGCCCGGCCCCGACGAGGAAAAAGACCAGCAGGCGCTTCGACTGCCCGCGGGCGACGAGACAGTAGGCCAGCAATCCGACGCAAAGGGCGTTGGCGCCTGCGACCCCGGCTTCCACGCGAACGAAGAGCTCGGCGGGATAGAGCTTCCCCGGCGGCGGCCGGAACAGCTCGCGCAAATCTCCGGTGCCGAAAAGCAGCATTCCCGGGTTGAGCTGCGCGATGAGCCACATCCCGAGCAGGACCAGACCGAGGTCGATCCCGCTGCCCGGCAGAAACAGGCGGTCGCGAATCGCCTTCAGCCCTTCCTCGCGCAGCAGGCGCCTGCTCGCCGCAGCCGCGGCGAGCGCGCCGATTATCCCGCCGGCGGTATTGGCGAACAGATCGAGATTCGAGGAAGTGCGGGTGGGAAGATAGAGCTGCAGCGATTCCAGCGCGAGGCTCAGCGCGAGCGCGCACAGGACGGCGAAGGCGAAGGCGGCGCGGCCGCGCAATATCGGGTGCGCGGCCAGCACGGCGAGGAAACCGAGCGGCATGTAGCCGAGGAGGTTCGCGGCAAGGTCGAACGGGAGGTAGGGGCGGGGGAACCGCGCGGTCAGAAAAGCGAACTGAGGCACACCCTGGTCGCGCCAGCCGGAAAACGGATGCAGGCTCGCGTAGACGACCAGAAGCGCGTAGGCGACGAACAGGTAACGCGCCAGTGTCGACGGCTGCTCGTTGGACATCGCACGCGATTCTGTCACAAGCGGCCGAGCTCGGCCTCATAGACGGCGAGCGCGCCGGCGCCGAAAAGCGCGAAGGTGACGATCTCGATCGCTTCGTGCCTTTGCGTGAACTGCAGGGACTCGCGCACCGCGATCTTGGCCGCAAGCCCCATGGGGTATCCGTATACGCCGCAGCTGATCGCGGGAAACGCGATGGTGCGGATCCCATGCGCGAGCGCGAGCTCGAGGCTCCTCCGGTAGCAGGAGGCGAGCAATTCCGGCTCGCCGCTTTTCCCGCCGTTCCAGACCGGACCGACGGTGTGGATGACGTGCTTCGCCGGCAGCCGATAGCCGCGGGTGATCTTCGCATCGCCGGTGGCGCAGCCGCCGAGCGTCCGGCACTCGCGCAAGAGCTCGGGGCCCGCGGCGCGGTGGATTGCGCCGTCGACTCCGCCGCCGCCGAGCAGGGTGGTGTTCGCGGCGTTGACGATGGCGTCCATCGCGAGCCGCGTGATGTCGGTTTCGATGGCGCGCAGCCGCACGGACGTCTAAAAATATTCCGTTCCCAGCAACCAGGCCACGGCGGCGATGAACGCCGAGCCCGGAATGGTGAAGAGCCACGCCCAGATGATGTCGCCGGCCACCCCCCAGCGCACCGCCGAGAACTTCTGCGCCGAGCCCACGCCGACGATCGAGCCGGTGATGGTATGGGTCGTGGACACCGGAATGCCGAGGCTGGTGGCGAGAAACAGCGTCAGGGCGCCGCTCGTCGAAGCGCAGAAGCCGCCGACGGGCTTCAACTTGGTGATCCGCATGCCCATGGTCTTGACGATTCGCCAGCCGCCGAAGAGCGTTCCCAGGCCCATCGCGGCCTGACAGGCGAGCACCACCCAGAAGGGCAGCGGTTCGTTTGCGGCCGAAAGCCCGGATGCAATGAGCAGCATCCAGATGATGCCCATGGTTTTCTGCGCGTCGTT
>WNFZ01007856.1_pt1 | contig 11193 bp, 11 predicted proteins | sample 5400081 | NCBI WGS metagenome assembly WNFZ01 (sample SAMN13153365, study PRJNA577476) | soil metagenome | isolation source: 80 cm soil or saprolite under grassland replicate 1 | place: USA:California | collected 2016-06-15
CGGTGTTCTCGCGCCTCGGCGATCCCAGACTCCTCTCGGCTCACATGAGCGGTTCCTCGTGGATGATGGCCGGGTCGCGGATGGCGCTTGAGTTGGATGCTTCTCAAGGGCGTGCGGTGGGCGCATCGATCCGCATGGGCGGTCGAGTACTCGGGATCACGCTCTCGCTCCAGGAAATCGTCACGGAACGAAATCCGCCGCGGCGAAAGGTGTGGGCAACCACGGGCGCACCCAGGCTCCTCGTGATAGGCCACTACAGGATGGGCTTCGACCTGATGCCGCAGGGCAACTCTTCGCTGCTTCGCGTCTTCATCGACTACGCTCTTCCCGAGGCCGGACCTTCGCGCTGGCTCGGCCGAATGTTCGGAGGCTACTACGCGCGGTGGTGCACCGAGCGCATGGCCGGCGATGCCGAGACGCATTTCCGCACCGCCGGACGAGGTCGTTGAGGTCACCCGTAATTTCTCATAGCTCAACCCACGAAAGGAGATTGCCATGGCTGCCATGAATCCCTGGAAAACCGGCGTCGCGCTCGCGGTGACGCTTGCGATCGCCTATACCGCCTGTGCGCTCGTCTACGCGCTTGCACCGGAACGCGGGATCGAATTCGTGAACGCCCTGTCTCACGGCCTGGATTTTCGCAAGCTCGGCACGCCGGCGCCTTTCACCTTCCTGATGTTTGTCTATCCGCTGTTGGTTTTCGTCGTGTGGGGATTCGCGGTCGGCGCGCTTTACGCATGGCTGCACAACCTTCTTCACCGCGGCGGGAATCCCTGAACGGAACGCCTCGAACATAGGTATCGGAGATTACGTTGATGGATATGCCGCGCCACGACCATTCGCATCACGACCACGAACGCCACGGACAGCCGGCGCATGAGCGTGCAGCCGCTCATCCCGCGCCTGCGGTGAAGCCCGGCGCGATCTATACCTGCCCCATGCACCCCGAGATCCAGCAGACGGGTCCGGGGAGCTGCCCCAAGTGCGGTATGACATTGGTGCCAGCGGCTCCGGCTGCACCAGTAGCGGCCGAATACACCTGCCCTATGCATCCGGAAATCCGCAGCCCCAAGCCGGGCAACTGCCCGAAGTGCGGCATGGCGCTCGTGCCCGTTGCGGGAGCAATGGAAGACGACTCGGAACTGCGCAACATGACGCGACGTTTCTGGGTGAGCGCCGTGCTGACGGCGCCGCTCGCCGTGATCGCCATGGCGCCCTATTTCGGGATCAAGGAACCTTTCGGAATCGCGGCGCACGTGCGGATGTACCTGGAGCTCGCGCTCGGCACGCCGGTGGTGCTGTGGGGAGGCTGGCCTTTCTTCCGCAAGTTGGCGCTTTCGGTGAAGAACCGCAGCCCGAACATGTACACGCTGATCGGCCTGGGCGTCGCGCTCGCCTGGATCTTCAGCATTGCGGCGGTGTTCGCACCCGGTCTTTTCCCGCAGGAGTTTCAGGAAGAGAGCGGCCAGGTCGGCGCCTACTTCGAAGCGGCCGCGGTCATCGTCACGCTGGTGCTGCTGGGCGAGGTGATGCAGTTGCGCGCGCTCGGCCAGACGAGCCGCGCGATCCGCGAGTTGCTGGCGCTCGCGCCGAACACGGCGATGCGCATCGAGGCCGACGGGCGCGAGGTCGAAGTGCCTCTCGCCGAGATACAGGTGGGCGACAAGCTGAGGGTGCGCCCTGGCGAGAAGGTGCCCGTGGATGGGACTTGCCTTGAGGGTTCGTCGAACGTGGACGAATCCATGATCACGGGTGAACCCGTTCCGGTGGCGAAGAAGCCGGGCGACAGGGTGACCGGGGCGACGATCAACGGTAAAGGCACGCTCGTTATCCGCGCCGAGCGCGTCGGTGCCGACACGCTGCTCTCTCAGATCGTGCACATGGTGGCGCAGGCGCAGCGCACGCGCGCTCCCGTGCAGCGCCTCGCCGATCTCGTCGCCGCGTACTTCGTCGAAACGGTCATCGCGATCGCGGTTCTGACCGCGTTCGTGTGGTGGCTCTTCGGCCCCGAGCCCAGGCTCACCTATGCGGTGGTCAACGCCGTGGCGGTGCTCATCATCGCCTGTCCCTGCGCGGTGGGCCTCGCGACGCCGATTTCGATCACGGTCGCGATGGGGCAGGGGGCGATCAACGGGATCCTGTTCCGGAACGCCGAAGCCGTGGAAAAACTGCGTGACATCGAGACGCTCGTCGTGGACAAGACGGGCACGCTCACGCTCGGCAGTCCACGGCTCGTGGCCCTCGTCGTCGAAGGCATCGCGGAAAGCGAGGCGCTTGCCCTGATCGCGAGTCTCGAGCGCGCGAGCGAACACCCGCTCGCGCAGGCCATCGTCAAGGGCGCGGAAGAACGCGGTCTGCGCCTCTCTCCGGTGGAGAAATTCGAATCGGTCACGGGCCAAGGCGTTCGCGGAGAGATCGGCGGCAGGAAGGTCGCGGTCGGCAGCCGCCGATTCATGGAATCGCAGGGCGCCGTACCCGCTTCGCTCGCCGACAAGGCCGACGCGCTGAGGACGCAGGGCAAGACGGCGCTCTATGCCGCGGTAGACGGGCGCACGTTCGCGGTGGTCGCCGTTGCCGATCCGATCAAGGAAACGACCCCGGAGGCGATCAAGACGCTGCAATCCGAAGGCGTGCGCGTGGTGATGCTGTCGGGCGATTCGCGCAAGACCGCGGAAGCGGTCGGCCGGCAGCTCGGCATCGACGAAGTGATCGCCGAAGTGCTGCCGGAGCAGAAAGTCAATGTGATCAAGTCGCTGCAGGCACAACGCCGCGCGGTGGCCATGGCGGGCGACGGCATCAACGACGCGCCGGCGCTGGCTCAGGCGAACGTCGGCATAGCGATGGGCACCGGAACCGACGTCGCGATCGAAAGCGGCAGCGTGACCCTCGTCAAGGGCGACCTGCGCGGCATCGTCAAGGCGATCCGCCTCTCCCGCGCGACCATGCGCAACGTGAAGCAGAACCTCTTCTTCGCCTTCGTCTACAACGCCATCGGCGTGCCGATCGCGGCGGGCGTTCTCTATCCCTTTTATGGGTTGCTGCTCTCGCCGATCTTCGCGGGTGCAGCCATGGCGATGAGCTCCGTATCGGTGGTCACCAACGCGCTGCGGCTGCGGCGCGCGAAGCTCTGATGCGCGAATTCCACTACGTCTGGCTGATCTGGTCGAGCGCGTTCCTGCTGCCGTGGCTCTTGGCTTTCGCGACCGTGCCCAGGCACCGTGGCGTGATGTGGCGCGCGAGCTTCGCGACATCGCTCTTTGGCGCGACCGAGCCGATTTTCGTTCCGGAGTATTGGAACCCCCCGAGCCTCTTCGACCTGGCGCAGCGCACCGGCTTCGATATCGAGAGCTTCATCTTCTGCTTCGCAATCGGTGGGATCGGCGCGGTGCTTTACAACTCACTGACGAAACAGGACCTCGTGCCGATGAGCGAAGCCGAAAAGCAGCATCGTCTGCACCGCTTTCACCGTGTTGCACTCCTCGCGCCTTTCGTCGCGTTCGTGCCGCTCTATCTTCTGCCCTGGAATCCCATCTATCCGTCGATCGCCTGCCTCGCGATCGGCGCCATCGCCGCGGTCATTTGCCGGCCCGATCTCAAAGGCAAGACGTTTGTCGGCGGATTTCTGTTCCTCGTCCTCTACGCGGTCTTCATGCTGGGATTGCGGCTATCTGTTCCGGGCTACATCGAGCAGGTGTGGAATCTCCCCAGGTTGAGCGGAATGCTGATTTATGGAATTCCCCTCGAGGAACTGCTGTTCGGATTTGCCTTCGGGTTGTACTGGACCGGTGTGTATGAACATTTCACCTGGAGCCGCAGCGTCGGCCCGGGAAGGGCGCCCGCTCATCTTCACGGCCACGCCGGATGAAGCGGACGGCGCCACGTTCTTTCTTAACTAGGAGCATCAACATGGATCATGACCACGGACAAGACAACACGTCGTCGAAATCGATAGGGAAATTTGTGCTCATCGGCTTTGCGCTCATCGCAGGCTATTTTCTCATTACGGAGCATCGCGCTCACGTGATCCCGTATCTCCCGTTTCTGCTGCTGCTCGCCTGCCCACTGCTGCATATGTTCCACGGGCACGGCGGGCACGGGGGGCACGGCGACAGGGAAAGTAAGCCCGAGCAACAGCCCGGCAGTAAGAGCCAGGAGCCGCCCGGGCACCAACACCATTAGCCGCCTCATCGGAGATCGATCATGGAACACTCAAATTCAGCACCCGCCTACGGCCTCTGGTCCTTGGTGATCATCAACTCGCTCGTGTTCATCATCTTCGCCTTCAGTTTCGCGAAACCGCAGAGCCCGCGCGACTGGCGCTCGTTCGGCGCTTTTTCGGCCTTCCTCGTAGCGCTATTCACAGAGATGTACGGCTATCCGCTTACGATCTATCTGCTCTCGGGTTGGCTCACGAGCAAGTTCCCGGGAGTCGATTTCCTTTCCCACGACGCCGGGCATCTGCTCGAAGTCATGTTCGGGTGGAAGGCAAACCCCCATTTCGGCCCGTTCCATTTCCTGAGCTTCATCTTCATCGGGGGTGGTTTTTGGCTGCTCTCCGTGTCGTGGAAAGTTCTTTACGAGGCGCAGCGCGCGCATCGCTTGGCGGTGTCGGGGCCCTATGCGCGAGTCCGGCATCCCCAGTACATCGGGTTCGTCCTGATCATGTTTGGGTTCCTGATGCAATGGCCGACGCTGGTCACCCTCACGATGTTTCCTATCCTTGTTTACATGTATGTGCGTCTGGCGAGGAGGGAAGAACAGGACGCGCTCGCCGAGTTCGGCAATGAATACCGCGGCTACATGGCGCGCACGCCGGCATTCATTCCCCGGCTGCGCGAAACCAGCGGAGGCGCAGCGAGCTAAGGACCGTTGCTGAAGGCATAGCGACGGACCCGGACAATGGCGGGCGCTCCTCGTATCGGCGTGGTGTTGAGTTCGGGCGGGGCCCGTGGCGTGTACGCCCACACCGGTTTTCTGCTCGCCCTCGAGGAGTTGGGTATTCCCATCAGCGCCAGCGCCGGATGCAGCGCAGGCGCCGTGGTAGGCGGCATAGCCGCGAGCGGTGCCGATCTCCACGCCTGGTCGGAAACGCTCGCGCACCTAGATCCCGCGCGTTTCTGGACGCCGGACCCGTGGCTGCGGCTCGCATGGCAGCTTGCCGTGCGCCGCGGCCGCGGTTTCATCGGCCTGTCCGGAACCGAGGCGGCCGTCGAATTCTGCCGCAGCCAGTTGGCCGTGCCGCGATTCGAGGCGTGTCGCTATCCGTTCCACACGCTCGCAGTGAGCGTCGGGCGTGGCCGCAAGGTCATGTTCTCTTCGGGGGAGCTCGCTCCACGCATGGTGGCGAGCGCGGCGATACCGCTGCACTATCGACCCGTCGAGATAGACGGCGACTGGTACTGCGACGGCGCGCTTATTGACCTCGCGCCCACGGATGCGATCTGCTGCAAGCACCACCTCGATGCGCTGATCATTCATCACGTTGCGACGCGATTCGCGGGACTGAAAGAGCTGACGCGGCTGCGCGATCGGCCCTGGGCAATTCTCGAGATACTCGGGCGCCTGCTGTTCGGGCGAAGACCGTGGTACCTCTCCGATGAGCCAGTCTCGTTTCACCGTTGTCCGTGCCGATGTGGCGCGGCGGTGATCGTTATCGAACCGAAGCTGCCCGAACTGCTCTGGCCCATGACCGAAGGCGGCCCCGCGGTGCAGGCCGCGGCGCGCACCCAGGCCGACACGCTGCTGCAACCGTATCTCGCGGCATTGCTGAGCGATCCGCGTCAGCAACTACCCGTTTCATCGGCGTCTCGCGCGGACGCGGTCGCGTTGCCGGAGGAGGCCTGTGGAGACGACTAGATAATGAAATTCAGAGGCGTGTTCGATGCTCCACTAGCAGCGAGGATGCAAGCGATAGGCGGCGTGACAGCTTGGCTCGCGATAGGACGAGAATCTCAATGACGAACCGCGTTTTTCTGGCCCTTTGTTTTTCGGCCTTTTCCGCGGCCTTCGGATACGGAGCCCTTGCGCCGGTGCTGCCTTCGGTGGTCGAGCACGTCTTGGATGCGTCCGATGCCGGCTCGGCGGCATGGCATGCAGGCGCGATCGGCGGCACGTACATGTTGGCTATCGTCCTTTTCGCGCCAATGTGGGGTGCGCTTTCGGATCGAGTCGGCGCCAGGACCGTCATCGCGCTTGGCCTGGCCGGAAGCGCCGTTGCGTTCATTCTTTCCGCGAGCGTGCATAGCATCGGGCTCGCTTACGTTTCGCGTGCGCTCGCCGGGTCGTTTGCCGCTGCGGTGCTGCCGGTAGCCGCCGCGAGGATCGCTTCGGTCACCGATGAAATCGATCGCGCGCGCAAGTTCGCCGGGCTGGGCGCCGCGACGCTGCTGGGGTATTTCGTCGGGCCTGCGGTGACGGCCTGGGCTGCCGTGAAAGCGATCGGCGGGTTCGATGCTTGGGCGGCATCGCAGTACATTTCGGCTGCGATAGCGCTCGCGGTGCTGGTCGTCGTCGCCGCGACGCCGGAGACCCGGCGAGAAGCCGCGCCAACGGTCCCTTGGGGACGCGAGACGCTTCGCGGCTTGCCCGTACGAATGCTCGTCCTGAGCTTCGTCACCTCCTTCGGGATCGGCGCATTCGAAGTGGTGCTTCCCCTCTGGGGGCAACGAGACGCCGGGCTGGAGCCTGCCGGAATCTCTCTCCTGTTTGCCGTATGCAGCGCCGTGATGCTCGCCGCTCAGGGAGCATTGTTCTTGCGGCCCGGGCTGCTGCGCGCGCCCGAGATTCTCCTCTTTGCCTTTGTCGCTTATGGAGTAGGGCTGGCGCTGCTGCCTCAGTCGGGCGGAGAGCTCGGTGCCGCGGCTGCGGTGGCGATGATCGCCGCGGGCTCGGGAATCGTATTTCCGGTAATCGGATATCTCGCCACCCTGGAGGGCCGAAGCGCCCACGGCGTTACGCTCGGTGTGCTCGCAGGAGCGGGAAGCCTGGGTCAGGGAGTGGGCTCAGCATTGGGTGGCGGCGGTTATGCGTTGATCGGCAACCAGACCTTCGGCCTTATTGCCTTCGTGGTCGGTGTCGGTGCCGTGCTTGGGGCACGTTCATGCTTGCCGTGGCCCCTTCGGGGAGACCGCGACAGCTGCTCCAAGATTTGAACGGAGCGACAAGGAGCGAATCGCGGGTCCTTGGGCGAGATCTCCCGGTATTGAGTCATTGGTGATTGGGACGACTTGTTGATCCATGTCAATAGTCGAAGTGCAAACAAACGAATAATTGGAGTGTAAACAAACGGAGAGAGACCGAAATCGGTATTGGAGCGGGGCATGATATGAATGCGCCAGATGAGCTGAAGCTTCCGGCGGTACCGACGGACCGGCCGGCCGGAAATTTCTTGGAACAGTCGACGTCATATTGGATCGACGCCGCGCAGCGAAGTATCCTGCTTCTGGATGTGTTGCGCGAGCGCGCGAACAACATGCTCGAGCACGAGCGCAAGGGCTTGCCGCCGCTGCTTGACTTCGACTACGAAGTTCTGCTCGATGCGAGGACCTTCGAGCGTCCCGCTAACTACGCGTTGTTGCGCATCCTCGGCGCGCACGGCGAGCGCATGGAAGACTGCCTCGACCCGGCGAAGCCGCCGGTGATCGTGCTCGACCCGCGCGCCGGCCACGGACCGGGCATCGGCGGGTTCAAGCGAGATTCCGAAGTCGGCATCGCGTTGCACGCGGGTCACGCGGTGTACTTCGTGATCTTCTTTCCAAAGCCCTGCGCAGATCAGACGCTCGAGGACGTTCTGCACGCGTTGCGCCGCTTCGTGGAGGAGGTCGCGCGCCGCCATCCAGGCAAAGCCCCGGTCGCCTACGGCAACTGCCAGGCGGGCTGGGCGCTGGCACTCCTTTCGGCCGACTGCGAAGGTCTGATCGGGCCCGCGGTGCTGAACGGCTCGCCGCTCTCTTATTGGGCGGGGGAGTCCGACGTTAATCCGATGCGTCTCGGCGGGGGACTCGCCGGCGGCGCATGGCTCGCGCGCTTCATGGCGGATGCCGGCGCCGGCGAATTCGACGGTGCCTGGCTGGTGCAGAACTTCGAGGCACTGAATCCGGGGCACGCGCTCTGGAAGAAGTATTACGACGTGTACGCGAAGATCGACACGGAGCGCGAACGGTTCCTCGACTTCGAGCGCTGGTGGGCCGGGTATTACTTTTTCGGCCGCGAAGAGATGGCCGCAATGATCGACAACCTGTTCATCGGCAACAAGCTCGAGCGCGGCGAGCTGCAGCTGTGCCCGGGCTGTTTCGTCGATCTGACGCGCGTGCGCAATCCGCTCGTGATCTTCGCATCGAGCGGCGACAACATCACGCCGCCGCATCAGGCGCTCGCTTGGCTGCCTGCCGTTTACGCCGACACTGCTGCCCTGAGGGCGGCGGGGCAGCGGATCGTCTATTTGCTTAACGAGAAGGTCGGTCATCTCGGCATCTTCGTGTCGGCGAAGGTGGTGCGTTTCGAGCACCGGGCGATCCTTGAGAGCCTGGGCGACATCGAGCGTCTTGAACCGGGTCTTTACGAGATGCGCATCGACAATCCGACCGGCGACCCGGATTGCAGGAAGCCGCAGTACTCGGTCTCGTTTATCCCGCGAGAGATCTCGGACATTCACTACGACTACCCGAAGCATCGCTTCGAGCGGGTGAGAGCGGTTTCGGAATTCAACGAGAAGCTGTACGGCAACTGGCTGAGCCCCTGGGTGCGGGCGGCCGCCACGCCGTGGCTCGCTGAACTCGCCAAGTGGGTACATCCGATGCGGGTGAGCCGCTGGATGTGGTCGGAAACGTTCATGCCGGGGATGCGCTGGATCGCGCTCGCCGCACCCGCTGCGCGGCAGAACCGGATGCCGGCCGCCAAAGACAATATCTTCAGGCAAATGGAGCAGGGGGCGGCGGACGCGGTCGGCGCGGCTCTCGATGCCGCACGGCGCACCCGCGACGCGGCGCAGGAAGCGGCATTCGCGGTGCTCTATGATTGAAAATGAAAGGAGCTACGGTGTCGGCCAAATACGCGTTCGGCAAGACGGTTGCCGCAATGGGATTCGATCAACCGATGGAAAGAGTAACGCAGGAATTGGCAAGGGAAGGCTTCGGCGTTCGCACGGAGATCGCCGTAGCTGCAACACTCAAGAAGAGTCGATTTCTCTGCAAGAGCGCGCCGATGACATTCTAACCGTCTTTTGACGTGGATCAACCTGGGTACCCACCGCGGCCATAGACTCTATCTCATAGTCACGTGCATAACTATCGAGAGAGGAGAGCACCATGGATACCAGAGTAAATACGTACACGCCGGATTTTTCCCTCGAAGTCGACGGCGTAAAGGGAATGTGCCCCGCCGGTGAGGTCTACGCCAAGCAGAAAATCGCCGAGAGGAAGTTCCCCGTCTTTTCCTGCGAGGGGCCTTGCATAAGGGGAGAAATGCTTGCGCGCGCCTGCCATGCGGAGACGTTCTTTGTTCCGCATTCATCGATGAAGCGCTGGATCACGGAAGCGGACAAGACCGTCGTGATCGACGGATGCTTTCTGAAATGTCATGGGCGCGTGCTGAAGAATCTTATCGCGGAGGAAAAAGTCGTGCACATCGATGCGCTGCCCCTCTACAAGAAATACACCGACGTCTTTCTCGCGGACGACGTGCCCGAGGACGAGCGCAAAGAGGTTGCACGCCAGGTGGCCGACAAGGTCATCGGCGTCCTGAAGCAACAAGGCATTCAATAGGTGTCGCCGACGGAAAGGAGCGCATCGTGCCTCACCTTACCGCTCGTGAAAGAGAACTGGTATGTCGAAGGCCCTGAACATCATCCGCGCCGAGCACCGCTCGATCGCAGCGATACTGCACGGCATGCAGCATCTGGTGCGGCAGATCGGCGAGCGCAAAACGAAAATAGATCCCAAGGTCTTCCGCGCGATGCTGTATTACCTCGATACGTTCACCGAGCGGATGCACCACCCCAAAGAAGACCGGTTCCTTTTCGACCCGCTGCGCCGGCGCGGCGCGGGCCCCGATGCGCTGATCGCCGAGCTGGAGAGGGAGCACGCCGAGGGCGGCGCGTCACTGCGACGCGCCGAGCAGTGCCTGATCCGCTATGAAGAGGGCGGGGACAAGGAATTTCCGGAGTTCGCGCGGGAGGTGGACCGGTTCGTTGAGGGATACTGGGACCACATGCGCAAGGAAGAGGAGCACGTGTTCCCGCTCGCCGAGAAACTCTTCACCGCAGGGGACTGGGCGGCGATCGACCGCGCGTTCGGGGAAAACGCCGATCCGCTCGAGCGCGATCAAAACGAGAAGGACTTCCGGAAGCTGTTCTCGCGGATCGTAGCCCTCGCGCCGCCCCCGATCGGAGTCGGGCCGGCGGCGTAGCCGAGTGGCCTTGCAATGATCCGTAAGAAAGGAGATACCGAAATGAGAACGAACCTCTTGGCGTCCGTCACGCTGGCCTTTTTCACTGTGTTTCACCCGTTGCTGGCGCTTGCGCAGAATCAGCCTGGTCCTCAACAGCCCCCGTGGGACTGGCCCGGTCCCTGGCACATGTGGAGCGGCCATTGGGGGTTCTGGTGGGTCTTTCCTCTGATCATGGTGTTCATGATCATCGCCTGCGTCGCCATGCTTCTTCTCGGCCACAGAGCAGGCGGCGGCGGACTCCCTCATTGGGGACCGGGCCGCTTCCCGGGGGATCCGACCTACTCCGCGCTGCAGATCCTGAACGAGCGCTTCGCGAAGGGAGAGATCCAGAAGCAGGAGTACGAAGAGAGGAAATCCGCCATTGTTTCCGGCGGGCGGGGCTAAAGATCTAAACGGTGGCCATGCTCGCGATCATGGCCATGATTTTCATGTAAAACGTTCCGATGGAGGCGCGATGATCAGACCTTCGAGGGCGGTATTGCTTGTCCTTGCGACGCTCGCGGGCGCTTGCACGCAAGGCCCGGACCCCTACGATCCGGCGAAGATGGATCTCAAGCCCGTTGCGGCGAAGCTCTCGAACGAGCGGCACAAGGGGCCGTTCGCATCCGGGAGTTCGATCAGCCTCGGGGCGGAGCTAAAAACCTTCGACCCCTCGCCGGTCAAGGAAGTGCGCCTCGATACCACGCACAAGGTCATCGAGATCGCTCCCGGCGTGAAATTCAGCGCCTGGACTTTCGGCGACCAGGT
>WNFZ01007756.1_pt1 | contig 11191 bp, 7 predicted proteins | sample 5400081 | NCBI WGS metagenome assembly WNFZ01 (sample SAMN13153365, study PRJNA577476) | soil metagenome | isolation source: 80 cm soil or saprolite under grassland replicate 1 | place: USA:California | collected 2016-06-15
GCGGCTCCTTCCTGAATCGCTCGATGTTGTCGCGCGCCGCCTGATAGCGGTTGTAGAGCAGCGACTCGCGATACTTCGCCGTCGTGTCAAGCACGGCCATCGAAGCGCCCAGCATGTAACGCACCGCGTCGCCCAGCCTCCACCATCCGCCTTTCCACGGACTGCTGTAGAAGACCTCGGCCCTCAGCGCCTGGCGGTCTCTCGGAAACTCCTCGACGGTGTAGAAGTGCGGCGTCGCATAGCGGTAGAGGGCAGTCTCGGTGAAGAACGCGATGCTGTTGCGAAAGATATGAGTATAGTCGAGAAATCCCGGATACCAGTTGTCGAACCCTGTGCGATGGACGGCGCCGGGCATCTGGCGCTCATCCAGATAAGCCGCCATGTTGATCCCGTACACATTAAGCCAGCGCGCCATCAACGGATGAATGTTCGACGAGATCGGCTCGATGAAGGGCGGGATGAAGATGCGAGCGGGAAACGGCGCCGTTTGATGATGACAATAGAAGACGACCGGATTCCATTCCAGCTCGGCGCGCGTCACCTCCTGCGATTCGAGCATGTTGTTCATGTAGCCGTCGCGATTGTTGTCATGACCGACGTATTCTTGATAGAGATCGGGCAATGGGCTGACCTCGTAGGGCGTGCCGAGATTTTTTCGATACCACGCGACGACCTCGTTCTGACCATCGGGGTTCAATGTCGGCCATAGCATCAGAATGACGTTGTTCAAAATGGAATCTATTTCGGGATCACCCTCGGTCGCGACAAGCTTGTAAGCCAGTTGAATGGTGTGTTGCGCGCCAGCCACTTCAGTCGAGTGGAGGCCGCCGTCCAGGTGAACGATGGCCTTCCCTTCGCGGGCTAGGACTCTTGCGTCTTCGTCACTCAGTCTGCGGCCGAACTCAGTCTGCGGCCGAGAGCTAGACGGCGGGCGATCTCTTTGTATTTATCGAGCCGCGCAAGATTCTGTGGGGACGAGATTAACGCGATCTCCCAATCCAGACCTCTTGTAGTTTTGCCCACAGAATAGAGATTGATCCGATTCGAACTCGCGGCCAATTTGCGGAAGTACTTGCGGGACTCGTCGTAGTTGGCAAGGTAAAAATCGTCGCCTGGTTTGTGACCGAGAACCGATTCCGGAGTGGGGACTGCCTGGCCCATAGCCGAATGCGCCCAAACAACTGTGATAAGAACAGGCAGAATCGCGGAAGTGATCAGCTTTATCCACATTCGCACATAGTAATGAGGAGCTTGATTGATGTAAAGGATTGGGCTCTCTAGCGATAGGGCTTGTCAGTTCGCCTTATACGGTTGTAAGGCGTTGCCGTCAAGTGTTTGGATTTCTGTCTTGGTTATTCGTTATCAGACGCTGGTAAAGCGCGACAAGAAACGCGACTTCTAGGCGCTCTCCTTTTTGCTGTTGGCCGCAGAACTCTAGATCATTACGAAAGGTGATAATAATGGACACAGTAACACTGAAACGCGGCCGAGGTACGGTCAAGCTGGTTAAGAGCGAAGACTTGATTGCGATTAGACCAACTTCGCAAGCCGAAGTCGCCGAGGTCTTAGCCGCTGCGCCAACTGAGATGGCGCAAGTTGATACCGGAACGAGTCTCGGCGGATTCCAAATCGTTAAAGTGAAAAGCACAAAAGACAAGATGGAAAAAACGGGTGTGTCCCACCTGTCTAAATGCTCCATTCATAAGTCGCTATCTTGAGCGACTTGGATGGAGATGAATTTCGCCGCCCTGAAAGGGCGAATCCATGCTATAGTCCGCTCAGTTCTTTGAAACTCCAACTAGCGCGTTGTGGCGGGAAGTCCGCCACGTAAAAGTTTGAACGCTGTAGAACCATTTTTGTCAAACAAAGGGGCGGGCGTGCCCCTTCAGGGATGGGAGAGGTTGCTCTCCCGTGTGAATCACGTATTCAAATTCAAAAGGCTGGTGATTGACGCCGGTCTTGGGCGGCGCGATCCAATTGGCGATCTTGCCCGGCTCGGTCACAGGCGTCATCAAACTGCGGACGTATTCTCGATCCTTCAATGCCGGCAGCCAGTCGGATTTGCGGCGCTCGAATTCGTCCCCTGAAATCGGGGCGCCGTGAATATCGAAATGGTGGCTGGCATATTCACCGACGCGCCGGTGGAAGCGGCGGCTCGGCAGATAGAGCCTTTCCGCGACGCCTTCCTCGACGCCTTCCTCGGCGAGGATTTTGTTCCATCGCGCCAGCCCGCGCTCGCAATCCTTCGCGTATTCGCCGCGCAACACTTCGTTTAGCGCGTTACGCAACGGCGCCTCGCGACTCTTCACCTGATTGTCTTCGATCACTTCGATGCTCAGGACGCCGTCGGCCGCAACGTGATCCTCGAACAACTCCTGCTCGCGGTAACGGCCTTTAAGACCCGCCGCGAAGAAGTCCGCCGCATTCGAGCTGATCTCGCCGCCGAACAGATCGAGCGAATAGCTGTACCAAAAATTGACGTACTTCTGGATGATGTCGAGCGGGATTCCGCCAAGCTCGCGCGCGTCGCCATTCTTACTCTCCTTCATCAACTGCGCGGCGCGTCTGACTACGCGCCCGACGCCGGCTTCGCCGACGAACATGTGGTAGGCCTCTTCGGTCAGCATGAATTTGCAGGTGCGGGCCAGAGGCTCGAACCCCGATTCGGCCAGCGCGCAAAGCTGATACTTGCCGTCGCGGTCGGTGAACATCGTGAAGGCGTAAAAGTTCAACCAGTCGTCACACGGTTGATTGAAGGCCTGCAGGATGCGCGGCTTGTCGGGATTGCCGCTGCGGCGCTGCAACAACTCTTCCGCCTCCTCGCGCCCGTCGCGTCCGAAATATCCGTGCAGCAGATAGACCATCGCCCACAGATGGCGGCCCTCCTCGACGTTCACCTGAAACAGGTTGCGCAGGTCGTAAAGCGACGGGCAGGTGTGTCCGAGCTGTCGTTGTTGTTCGACCGAAGCCGGCTCGGTGTCGCCTTGTGTCACGACGATGCGCCGCAACGGATTGCGAAATTCGCCGGGAACTTCTTGATACGCGGGTTTGCCGTAGTTGTCGCCGAAACCAATCTTCGCGTCCGGGGCGGGCGGCGTCAGAAAGATGCCCCAGCGATAATCGGGCATCTTCACGTAGTCGTAATGCGCCCATCCGTCCGGCTCGACGCTGATGGCCGTGCGCAAATAGACGTCTTTCTCCTGAAACCCCGCAGGCCCCATCTCGCGCCACCAGTCCAGGTAGTTCGGCAGCCATTTTTCCAGCGCGCGCTGCAGGCGCTGATCATCAGCAAGATTGACGTTATTCGGAATGCGGTCGTATAGGTTCATATGTTTCTGTGAAAGGCATAAAGAAAATGTAGAAGAGGAAAATGTGGGAGAGGAAAATAAGAAATCCCAGGCTCCGATTCTGTTTTTCTACTCTTTCTATCGCTCACTTTTCTTCTTCTTATTTTCCTCTCCCACATTTTCCTCTTCTGGTTTTTAGGTTCGTCTGTAATCGAACTTCGGTTGCGACGGCTGGCCGTAATTGGTGAGCGCGCCATGTTCGCCGACCGCGTTGGGACGCTGGAAGATCCAATTCTGCCACGCCGTCAATCGTCCGAAAATTTTGGTGTCGGTCGTCTCCGGGCCGGCGAAACGCAATGACGCCTCCATTCCGGTCAGCGCGTCGGGCGATAACGAAGCGCGTTCTTCAATCGCCAGCCTGATCTCATCGTCCCAGTCCAGCTCATCCGGCGACGAGGTGACCAGACCCGCCGCGACCGCCGCTCCGGCGTTGAAGCGCCCCTCATGATTCAAAACCTCGACAACTTTGTCCGGCTCGGCCAAAAATCGCGACTGCAATCGCGTCAGGCCGTTGCTCATCAGAAACGCGCCGTCATTCATCACGCTGGCTGCGATTTCGGCCGGGCGCTCCGGGTCGTCAAGCATGTAAATCCGGTCCGCCGCCAACGCAAGTTCGAGCAGGTTACCGGCGAAACAACTGCCCGGCTCAATGATCGCGAAGAAGCTCTTCGCCGTCAGATCGAGCCGCCTCAGCGTTCGCGCCATGTGCAAGATGATTTCACGCGCCAACCAATGATCACGATGAGAGCTGAGGACGCGATCAACCGTCAGCGCATTTTCAATATCGCCTTCGGCGCGCAAACAAATCAGCCCGATCTCCGGCTCGTTGACGCGCAGGTGCAGCAACGCGTCATCGAGTTCTCGGTACGCCCGAAGCGGCCAGTAAGCGTCGCCTGCCGCCTGAATCTCCGCCGGGTTCGAAGGCAGATCAGACTGCGGAGCGCGCACCGTCAGGTCGGCGTAACGCCTCTCGCGGTTCAGCCGCAAGCTGACATAACCGTACTCACGGGCGGCGGCGGCGTCTTCAATCCGCAGCGGGTTCAACTTGACTCCGGGACCTTCTTTCCGCCTGGTGTTTGCCGCCGCCAGATCGCGCGCGCGGGCGGCGATCGCGTCCTGGAATCGAGAGGTCGGAAAGTAATCGTCAATCAATCCCCACTCTTTGGCGCGCCCGGCCTTAAAGCCTTCGGGCAGGGTCGAAAAAACATCGGCGCGGTCGCGGCGCACCTTGCGTTTGTCAACCAGGCGGGTCAGCCCGCCCGTGCCCGGCAGCACTCCGAGCAGCGGGACTTCCGGCAGCGAAACCGCCGCCGAGCCGTCGTCCACCAGGTAGATTTCATCGCACGCAATCGCCAGCTCGTAACCTCCTCCAGACGCCGTGCCGTTGAGCGCGGCGAGATAGCGTTGGCCTGAATGCCGCGAAGCGTCCTCGATCGCGCAGCGCGTCTCGTTGGTGAACTTGCAGAAATTGACTTTGTGGGCATGTGACGACGCGCCAAGCATGTAAATGTTCGCGCCGGCGCAGAAGATGCGCGGCTTGAGGCTGGTGATGACGACGACGCTGACTTCGGGATGCTCGAAACGCAGTCGCGTGACGGCGTCCGCCAGCTCGATGTCAACGCCCAAATCGTAGGAATTGAGCTTCAGCTTGTAACCCGGCGCGAGCGTCTCGTCTTCCCTGACGTCCATTTCAAGCGTCGCCACCGCGCCGTCAATGTTCAGCTTCCAGTGACGATACTCGGCGGGCGAGGTCTCGAAGTTGATCATATTTTCCTCAAGTCCTTTTTCAAAATTTTCCCGGCCGCGTTCTTCGGCAGGCTTGTCATGAATTCCACCGACCTGGGAATCTTATAGGCAGCCATTTTCTCAGCGCAATAAGCTATGATCTCATCCTCGCCGAGATCGATTCCTTCCTGCGGAACAATGACTGCCTTAACTGATTCCCCGCGATCCTCATCAGGCGCCCCGATGACTGCCACTTCACGCACCTTCGGGTGACGGCAAAGGACCTCCTCGACTTCGCGCGGCCAGACTTTAAAACCGGCCACATTGATCATATCTTTTACCCGATCCACGATAAAGAAGTATCCTTGCTCATCCAGATAGCCAATATCTCCGCTGTGTAACCATCCGTCCCGGATCGTCTCCGCCGTCTCTTCAGGTTTATTGTAATAGCCCTGCATAACGTTCGGCCCTTTGATTACTATTTCTCCCAACTCTCCGGGTTTCATCTTCTCGCCGTCGGCGCCGATGATCTCCATTTCGACATTTTCAATGGGCGTCCCGACGCTTCCTACCTTGTGGGCGAAGTCATGGTTATAGGCGGCGAAAGGCGAGCATTCAGTCAAGCCGTAGCCTTGATGGATCACCTTACCTAAGGCGTCTTGCCAATCATTCTCTATCTTGACGTTGAGCGTAGCGGCGGCCGAGAAGAAATAACGAGTGTCGTCGAAGCGCCTCTCGACGTCTCTCATCTGCAGCAGCCGGTTGTACACTGTCGGCGCCCCGAAAAACATGCTCACTTTATTCTCCGCCAGGGACGAAAATATTTCCTCGGGATCGAACCGGCGGTGCAGAATCAGACGCGCCCCGGCATTGATCGCGGAGTTCATGATGAAGTTTTGTCCGAAGCAGTGGAAAAGAGGCAAGTAGCATATCAAAGCGTCACTTTGGGCCATCCTCGTATGATGGTTAGTGGCATAAACGTTCGATACCACATTTCCGTGGGTTAAAACCGCCCCCTTAGCCTTCCCTGTAGTGCCCGACGTATAAAGGATCGCAAGTGGGTCCGAGGAGTCCATGTTTTCCCAATAAGGTAGTGTGAGATCGTCCTCTAATAGCTTATCGAAGGGCCGGACGCCGGAGGGCAGAAAATCACTTTTCCCGACCGAATAGATTACTTGTAGCTTCCCGGCCTCTCCTTTATCAGGGATCTGATCCAATATTTCCTCCGAAGTTATAAGCGCCTTTGCGTCGCAATCGTTCACGATATACGAGACCTCGTCGCGCTTATTCATTACATTGATCGAGACCACTACCCCTCCGATGGCGGCGGCGGCATAGTAGCTCATGACAAACTCCGGAACGTTTGGCAGGAAGAGGCACACTTTATCTCCGCGGCCGACCCCTTCCTTTTTCAGCGCATGGGCAATGCGTAATGCCTGATGGTAGAGCGATTCGTAGGTCAGGGCGCCATTCTCAAACCAGAGGGCGTTTTCTTCTCTTAGGAAAGTACGACTTCTCTTTAATCCTTCAAAGACATTCATGTCTTCAGTCTCCTTGGAAAATCGGTTCGTAGTCCCGCCTTTAGGCCGCAAGCGCCCGCAGCGAATCCATTCCGTGATACCGAACGCTTCCGCCTAAAGGCGGGACTACGAACCGATTTTATCAAAGCGCGTCAAAGGATCTTTGCTGGATTGACTCGCTGACTTGGCTAATATCTCGATCCATTGAGCGATCTGAACCGAGAAACTCAACATGCTTTCGAATCTTTTCGTAAATCCGCCGTGTGCCCTTCCCCATCCGCGCGTCGCCGCTTTTAGCGCGACGCAGATCAATGCACTGGCACAATGCGATCAACAGGATCGCCGTGGCGTCGCGCGTCAGATGAACCATGTCCATGGCCGTAGTCGCGGAATGCAGTCCGAGGCTCACAATATCCTGATTGTACTGTTCCGTCGGGAGCGTATGAATCGAGCTGGGGCCGGCCATCTGGCGGCATGCGCAGGTCAGGCTCGTGAGAGAAATTTGCATGCCCTTGAATCCGCTACTCAGTCCTGGCTTCACGGAAAGATTGGGCGGCAGCCCGTTGCTGAACCTCGGGTCCACGATCATCGCCATCAAGGCGCTGACCCAGTTAGCGAGGTTGGCCAGGTCGAGCTTCATTCCATCCATGACTCGCGCGATGTGGCCTCCGTAGAAGTTACCCGTGTGGTATACCCGTCTGAAATGAGGGTCGACCAAAGGGTTGTCATTGACCGAATTCATCTCCCGTTCGATCACTTCCTTACCAAAGGCCAAGGTTTCAAATATTGGGCCGAGCCCCTGTGGGGCGCACCTTAAGGAGTATGGGTTTTGAATGGCCTCCTCCAGCTCGAACGCCGCATCGACAGTCTGATGATCGCCTCGCAGCTCTTCTCTGAGCGATTCAAGGTCTAAAATAAATGCGCTTCCCTCAGTGAAATCCCGCAAGAGGCGCGCGACTTCCAGTTGGCCGGGATGGTTTTTCACTTTGTGGATGCTCTCCTCGAATGGATCTGTCGTGGCCTGTAACGACTCCGCGCACAAAGCCACCGCCGCGACGCATAATTTCGCCAGGTATTCCGTGTCATGGAGCGCCAACGCCGCGACGCTGGTCATGACAGAGGTGCCGTTGACAAGCGCCAACCCTTCTTTCGCCTTAAGCTCGATCGGCGAAAGTCCGACTTGCCTGAGAGCTTCGGACGCTTTCATCTCCTGCCCTTTAAACCAGACCATGCCTTCTCCCAGCAAGGCGCGAGCAATATAGGCGGAAGGGATTAAATCCCCGCTGGCGCCGACCGAACCATAACGCGGCACAATCGGGACAATATCCAAATTCAGCAGCTCGACCAGTCTACTTAAGGTTGACATTCTGATCGCTGAATAACCATTGGACAGAGCATTGGCGCGAAGCAGGATCGAGCCTCGGACGACATCCGGTGGAAAAGGGGCGCCGGCGCCGCAACAAAGGAATCGGAGAAGATTTTCCTGATGCTTGTTTACTTCCGCATGGGGGATCAGAAACCTAACGTTACCGCCGTACCCGGTGTTGACGCCATAGATGACCTCTTCCTGATCGAGCATTTGATCCAGGAAGTTTCTGGAAGATTCAACTGCGCTCCTGACGATGTTGTCAAAATCTATTTGCGCCTTCTGACGCGCAACCGCAACGAGATGCTCGATCGTCAGACCTTGCCCTGAAATAGTGATGGGGTCTTGATGAGTATCCATATAGCTCCTTTTCTCTCATGAGAACTACTTTCCCGACTCATTGGTAAGCGGCGGCTACGAAGTTACCATCTGACCCTCCGCCAACCGCCTGTTTGCCGAGTTCAAAGTTCAGATCGGCGGCGATCTCTCGCGCCCGGTGGTAAGGCATCACGACGCCCGGAGTTCGCTCCGGCGGCATACGGTTGACGCCGCCTTTGCGGCGCCACGCACGCGATCATTAATGGGCCGCAGGCCGCTCATTTTCCTTTCTTTGACGCGGTGTTGGGTTGAACCCAACATCGCACTCGTACACAACAGTCTTCACTCGAAGAGTAAAGACCAGCTATCAAAACCGTCTGGTTCGGGATGCGCGGCTTACTGCGTGGGATAATAGAGCTTGAGCGGAGGCGCAATGAAGACGAGGTTTTCGATATTCAACCGCGCCGGGTTAAGCAAATAAGTTTTATGGACTGATTAGCCTAAGATATTTTTTCCCACCTGACGAATGTGAACTTTGATCGCCTAAAAAAGCTTCTGCGCTGGGCGGTTGATTCGGCGAGAAAATTTTGTATTGGCCTGAGGTTGAAAACCACCTGGGCGGCGCCGGTCCGGCGTCGAACCTGCGATGCCTGCTGTCCCCTACCTCGTCGATGGTTTCGCTGGTGGGCAGACCGTTATCAGACGCGGGTTTTACAAATTTAAAAACGTAAGCGTTCAGGTGGGGGCCAGCGGGATATTCAGAACTGATAGACATCGGCAAGCAACCGGGCTAATCTGCAGCCGTGTTGACGCTCGACCAACTCGGAATCAGTAATGACAGTATGCCTAATTGCAGTTTTCGGAAATAACCCCAGAAAATGACGGCGCTTGTGTAGAAACTTTAGCTAGACAGTTTGCGCTACGGCTGCCACCGCAACAGATGATCTTTCACGCGCTCACAAACTTTCAGTTCGATTTCGTTCTTCGCGGCGGCGGCTTCACGGCGGAGTTTCGCGCGTTCGACCGCGTCCCAGGCGAGGGGGCGAGCCTGATCATTATTCACTTCTGTTTCCGCAGCCAGCCGGGTATGCAACAGATATTTGCCCGGCGCGACGTGTCTGAACTCGAAGCCGCCGCCGGCGCTAACCATCGTCTCGGCGTAGCGTAAAACATCGTCCGCCGCCGAAACCTCAGCCGGAATCAAATGAACGCGCAGCCGCGAAGGCAATTTGGATTCCCCCTTTGCTGGAACAACTCGCCCATTCAAACTTGCCGCGCCTTCGGCGATGACCACTTCAACGCCTGACAGCTCTTCGCCTGCCTTTATGGCAATGCCGTTGCGAGAAGCGTCGCCCGGCTTTTCCGCCGCGCCTGAGGCCGGTTGCGTAATGGCGCGGATATACCAGCCATCGTCAGGCAAATCCGCTTTGATCCGGAATCGTCCCGCAGCCAACTCCCTCAGTGTGAAGTTGCCTTTTTCATCGGGCGCGGCGTTCATTGCGTCGAAGAAGTGATGAAGCGGGTCGAAGAAGTAACGAGACTGAAACGCGATTGATTCTATTGATTGTCTTGATGACACCAACTCATTATCAGGCGCCGCGCTCAGCAGAACCTCTTCAATCGACGACCGATCCTTCGTCTGCGCTCCGTCTTCGCAAGGACTGTTTCTCACGCCGCCCAGACTGGAGGCCTCGATCTTAACCAGCCCGGAGATGGAAGCAGGCAGCGCCATCTTCAGCTCGACACCCGATACGTCGGCGCCCTTCACGACCACACGGCGGGGCGTCGAGCTTGCATAATAGCTTTCCAGGCCAATCGTCCGGGAAGCGATCATCTCGTACTCGCCGTCAGGCACGCCAAACATCTCGAAGCCCTTCGTTACGTATACGCTTGTCATTCCTATCAATTGCCTGCCGGCGACGCTCACTAGCATGATGTCTGCGCCTCCGGACGCAATTTCGCTGATGATTATTCCGCTAATCGTGTGGCCTCGTTCTTCGCGGTGGCGGATGTCGGCGCCGGTGACCTGTTCGCCGCTCCGCACAACTATCTCCTTGGCCGTCGCGCGCGGAGAGGACGGATGCCATGTCATAACCTCGCGCCCGGAGTAAAAACCGCCGTACAAGGCCGATTGGTCTCTTGAAGCGCCGACGACGTAAACCCCGGGCGCCAGGCCGTAGAGACGATAGACGCCGCGGTCATCGGTCAATCTTGTATTCCAATCCACACGGTCGCCAGCATATTTCTGCCCGCCTTCAAGATCGCGGACTTTAACGGCCTTCGCGCCAACGCCGACCATCGGCTCGCCATATGCGTCGGTGACGCGGCCGGTGATCACTCCGCCCTTGACCAGATTGATCGTGACGTTCTCGCCCGGATGATGGTGATTGCGCTCGGAATCGGTCAAGGCGACGACATATCCTGGAACGATCGTGGAAATCGTGTAAGAGCCCGGATCAAGCCCGCACGTCTTGAACTCGCCCTCGTCATCAGTGATCCCTATTTGCAATCCGCCCATACCCTTGTCGCCGACTTTTTCGACGATGATCGGCGCGCCCGCGATGGACCTCCCTGTGTCATTGACGACGCGCACGGTGATTACTCCGTCGCGCCGCGCCTGATGCGCCGCCTTCGTATTCTCCTTCGGCATGGTCTGGGCGGTCGCTATCCGAAACGTCGTCGCGCAGATAAGAATCAGCGACAACACTTTTAACGCTTTCATTGACGCTCCTTCTGTTGTTGACGCCTATTTATGCGGGTCGGGCCGATAGTGATCGTGACCGAGGTCTCCTCATTTTCTCTGACGGTGACACGCTGATTCGATCCCGGCGAATTGACCGGCTGCTGGCTTACATCCGCGATCCAATTTGCGGCAGTAGACAAATCATATTCGCCGGCCGGCAATCCCTCGATCG
>WNFZ01011979.1_pt1 | contig 11190 bp, 9 predicted proteins | sample 5400081 | NCBI WGS metagenome assembly WNFZ01 (sample SAMN13153365, study PRJNA577476) | soil metagenome | isolation source: 80 cm soil or saprolite under grassland replicate 1 | place: USA:California | collected 2016-06-15
AAGCTACTTGAACGTACCATCGCTGTGCGGCCTCCTTCTCTCGTTGGTCTAGATTGTCTCGAAATCAACCTAAACCTTACTTCAGATGGAGTGCCGCTCATACTTATCTTTTCAAAAGCTATTTTGGACAGTACTGGGTTGGCGCACAACCAGCACCTATCAAAATCTCAACCGCGACTACATGAAGGCCGACACGCCGGAAACGCGCGCCTGGTTATCATTATGGAATCGCTGGAAACCGGATCTATTTATCGATTGCCACGTTACCGACGGTGCCGACTATCAGTACAACATCACTTATCAACACGAACACCACGCCGGCGTCGCGGAGAGTTTACTTGCCTGGGAGAGAAAAGTAATCGACGAGCGCGTTGCGCCGGCAACTGAAGCTGCGGGAAATATAGTCTCGTGGTATTTGGAGTTCATAGACAATCGTGACCTGAACAAAGGTATTCGAGACTTCAATGGCAGCCCCCGCTTCTCGACTGGATACACTCCCATCAGAAACCGGCCCGGCATTCTAATCGAGACGCACATGTTGAAACCTTACCGGGCGCGCGTCATTGGCACCTACGACTTTTTGCGAATCACGTTGGCAGAGGTTAGCCGCGATCCGGAAAGCCTGTTGACAGCGGTTCGCGAAGCCGATGAAAAGACGGTGGCCGAAGGCCGCACATACGATCCCGGGCGCCGCTTTCCACTCGATTTCGAGCTGACTGACAAAGCTGCCTCATACAAACTAAGAGCGCTGCAATACGAGACCGAGATGAGTGATATCTCGGGAGCGCCTTATGTCGCTTTCGGTACGAAGCCCGTTGAAATGATGGTGCCGATGTACAATGAGTTTCGTGTGAATACTGCTGTAGCGCCGCCGCTTTACTACATTGTTCCTGTCCAGTGGCAGGAGGTAATTGATCTTTTGCGGGCACACGGATTAACTCTGCAAACTACAAAAGAGGCGATGACGATCGATGTCGAGAGCTATCGCTTCGTTGACGTGAAGTGGGCCGGCAACCCCTTCGAAGGAAGGTTGATGCCGTCGTTCAAGGCTGAGATAGTTCGTGAGCGCCGAGCTTTTCCAGCGGGTTCTGTGATTGTTCCACTCGCTCAGGAGTCCGCGAAAGTTGCGTTGAATCTGCTCGAGCCGGAAGCGCCTGACTCGCTGGCCCATTGGGGATTCTTCAACGCGACGTTTGAACAGAAGGAGTATGCTGAGAACTATATTTTAGAGAAACTTGCTCGCGAGATGTTAGCCGGTAATCCGGGCCTGCGTAAAGAGTTCCAGAACAAATTGGCCACGGATTCGAAGTTTGCCGCCAGTGCCCGAGCCAGGCTGGAATTCTTTTACCGGCGCTCGCCGTATTGGGACAATCAGATGAATCTCTATCGAGTCGGCCGCATAATCACGCCGCTCAATCAATAGTTTTGAGTTTCGAGTTTCAAGTCTCGAGTCGATCTTCAGGCAAAAGTCGAAGCTTCCCATCGAGCGTCACACGCGAAGCTCGAGCTCCAAACTTGAAACTCAAAACTCGAAACTCGAAACTTTTTACAGTTAATGTGCCAGCGCGTCCGGGTGTTCTGAAACTTCCTCCACTGCACGGCTGTAAGTGCGAATTGTTACCACCGCAACTCCGGCGAAGATCAGAGCACAAGCGACGATTGTTCTGGAGTTCCAGCTTTCACCAAGAACGATTGGGGCCACCCCAAATGTGAGCAGCGGTTGCAGGTAGATATAGCCGGCAACGATACTCGGCGTCACCCGCATAAGCGCCCAGGCATTAAGGTAATACGCGACAACTGTGGGCACGAGTACAATGTAAGCCGTCACCAACCAACTATCCTGCGAAATAGCATTCCAGCCATCGATGGTCCAGGCATAAACTGCAATGGGCAAGGTCATAATCGCGCCAATCAGGAAGATCCATGTGATTACCGTCAGTGCCCCATAACGTTTGAAGAGATCTCTTGAGATAGCAATGTAAGCGCCGTAGCAGAGGGAGTTAGCGACAATCAGGAGATTGCCGAGCGTTGTTTGAGTCGAGAAGTTGGCACGCCAGGGATCCACCAGGTAAATGACGCCGGCGGCAGCGAGACCGATCCCCACAACGTGTCTGATCGACGCGCGATCATGTCCCAGAGTGATGCTGACGGCCAGTGTGAATACCGGAATCGTGGTAGAGAGCAGCGTGGCATTGATAACAGTTGTCAAAGACAGGCCTTTGACGAATAGAAGTTGGTTGATTACAACGCCAAGCAAGCTACAGAGGGTAAGCCATGCCAGTACGCGCTTAGGCAATTGCCACAGCGCTCGGAGCTTTCGTTGTAATAATGTGAAAACAAGCGCGGCGCCGCAGATGCGGAAACCAACCAGACTGACACTCGACATCGATCTCAGTGCAACCTTGCCGAAGATGGGCCAAGTGCCAAACAAGATCTGAACCATGATGAGTGCCAGGTGCGGGCCGGCAGAATGATCTCTAATCGAATGACGCAAACTCATGGGAAGGGAATTGTACGGGCGCGGAGAGGATGATCAAAGAATAGAGATTGCTAGAGGCATAAAGAGGGTTTTGGAAAATGTCGTCCAGTCTGAGCAAGATCTGAGTGACACCTCGGCCTCTTCCAAACTATTCCCGATTTCTCATCTGTGTGATGGGAAGATTATCAGTCGGGGCAAAGCCAATTCTCCGCATTAGATCGCGGAAGTGAGCGTCCTTTCGAAGCGGATCGAGTCGCGGATCCACGTTGGTATAAATTATCCACTCGGCGCCTTCGTCGTACGCCGTCTCGAGATACCGAAACGCTTTTTCGATTCCGCCCAGCGCCGTGTGTATCAAGGCTATGTCATAAGGTGAGACATAACGCTCTTTCGACGTTGACGTGAATTCCTTTCTGCAGCGCGGCGGAGATAATTCTTAGAGCTGTGGTCGAATTGGCCGACTCGTATGGCGGATCCATCAGAGCCAGTGTCAGTTTCTTTGCGTCATACCAGCAAGGTAGAGGCATACCAGGCTTATCTCAAAGGGTGTTTGCCTACGAAGGCGCCGTCTGTTTGCCACTGAAAGATCAGGCGCCACATGCGAATCCGGTGAAGGGCACAACCGTTGAGCAGGAAGAACACCCGACAACGAAAGCATTCGTCAGCTCGCTGTTGGAGATCGGCGACGGCAACCCACTGCTGACCTGGGTTAACTGCGGGCTATGCGTTGACGAGCGCGGCGCCGGAAGTGTTGTCGACGGTGTGAAGCGTGGCAGCCCGGCAGACTTCTTGAAGATGGCCCAGGAATCGACTAACACGCTGGTCATGCCGACGAAGTGAGTAATTTAGGGACTACCCCCTGATCGGCGTTAGCCCGACTGAACAGATCCGCAAGGGTTATCGACCACTGAAGTTTCTCCAACAACCGGAGGACAGCCATGAAAATTCTGAACATTGTGGAAACAGCTTATCGCGCCACCCTCGAAGAGCAGGACGACACCATCCTCTGGCTGAGCGGCGCTTTGAAAAATGCCGGCGCTGAAGTGGACGTGGTGCTGAGGGGCAATGCGGTGAACTACCTGGCGGCGCAAGAATGTCCAGCGTTCAAGATTGGCAGCATTGGCGTCAATCCACCCCGCGCGACCAAACGAAGATCTCGGCAGGCTGCTCAGCAAAGGCGTGAAGATCTTCGCGTTAGCTGACGATCTTGAAGAGCGGGGAATCAACCACGGCAACTGTGTCAGTGGCGTCCAGTTGATCCGCCGTAGCGATTTCGTTGGCCTGATGGATGCCTACGAACAGGTTTGGCACTGGTAATTCTGGACCTGGGGCTTTCGACTTCGCGCGCGATAGCTGGAGGTTGCAATCCATGACTGGATGCGATTGCTTGATGCTCGACTCTGTCATTGCCACTGGACACACAGCAACAATTCCAAATGGAGCAATCAGACCTGGAGTTCTTGTTGAATCACGCGCCATTTTAAGGGGACTGAAATACTCGAAAGTTCCTGGTTTTCTCAGACAACCAGAAAAAGCGGGTTCTCGAGAATCTTCTTGAAAGTCTGTAGGAACTTCGCTCCCGTTGCGCCGTCAACCACGCGGTGATCGCAGGACATCGTTACTCGCATCATTTGGCGCAATACCACTTCGCTATTTCGCACCACCGGCTTAGGCGACATCGCGCCCACCGCCAGGATCGCGCCTTCGGGAGGATTAATTATGGCGGTGAATTCCTCAATGCCAAACATACCAAGATTGCTGATCGAGAAAGTTGCACCCATGAATTCCTCGGGGCGCAGCTTTCGGTTGCGTGCGCGCTCGGCCAGGTCGCGAACTTCGGATGCAATTTCGCTAAGAGACTTTTGATCAGCTGCTCGGACAATCGGCGTGATTAAGCCTTCCTCGATCGCAACAGCGACACCGATGTCAGCATGTTCGTAGTATCTGACCACCTTATCCTGAAACGAGGCATTCACCTGCGGATGCTGCATGAGCGCGGCGGCCGCCACCTTGATAATGATGTCGTTGAGGCTAATCTTAAGATCCGGATCCAGCTCGTTTATTCCCTTGCGCATTTCCGCTGCGCGATCCATCTCAATCTCGATAGTCAGAAAGAAATGCGGAACTGGCCCCAGCGAAGTTACCAGACGTTTAGCAATTGTGCGGCGCATCTCACTGACGGGCTCGTCGCGGTAGGCGGAAGCTTGCGGGGTCGCTGATTTTTGAAAGGCGGCACTCTCGACGGCACGCAGATGTCTTTGTGGAGGCTGACTGCCTGCTGGAGCAGGCGTTTTGGCGTGACTGATAAGTTCCTCGACGTCGCGTTTAATAATTCTTCCGCCAGGACCACTTCCACTTACTGAACGCAAATCTATTCCTGATTCCGCTGCCATACGTGCGGCTAGCGGAGAAACAATCAAGCGACCTGCCGGCGCGCCCTCATTCTGTTTTGGTTCCTGACGTCCATTTCCAGTAATGACGTCGGCGGCGCCTGCGCCCTTAGCAGCTGCCTGCTCTGCTACGACTGGGGCACTTGCGGGAGTAGTTTCAGTTGCGGCAGATTCCTTTTCACCTGATGCAGTTGAAGCGCTGCTGGCCGCTGCGCTGCTGTCGGCCTCGCTTGTAAGTGCGGAAATGTCTTCGTCAGGTTCAGCGATAACCGCGATCAACTGACCCAGCGGTGCTGATTCGCCTTCCTGGATCAAAATCTTGCGCAACACTCCGTTGCCGAGTGCCTGCATCTCCATCGTTGCTTTATCGGTGTCGATTTCGGCCAGAGGTTCGCCCATCGACACCTTGTCGCCCTCTTTCTTGAGCCAGCGAGAGAGTTGACCCTCTTCCATAGTCGGAGAGAGCTTGGGCATGATTACCTTGGTCGCCATTAAATCCTCGTTAATAGTGAATCGTGAATCGTAAATAGAAAACACAGACGGCAGCGAATGAAACGGTCAAATCGCATGTTCTATTCACGATTTACTATTTACTATTCCAGATACGCTATTTCGCGAACGGCCGCAACAACCTGGTCCACATTCGGAATAGCCAAATCTTCCAGGTTCTTTGCATACGGCATAGGTACATCGGCACCTGAGACCCGCTTAACGGGTGCGTCGAGATAGTCGAAGGCACGCTCAGTAATCTCCTGGCAGATTTCACCGCCCACGCCGCAAAATGGATGCGACTCCTCGGCAACCACCACGCGATTGGTTTTTCTGACAGACGCAATAATCGTATCAATATCCAGGGGGCGAATGGTTCGCAGATCGATAACTTCGCACGAGACCCCTTGTTTCTCTAAGACCCCCGCGGCCTTCAAGGCAACCGGCACCATCAAAGAGCGCGCTACAATCGTGGCGTCTGTTCCTTCTAGTTTGATGTCTGCCACACCCAGCGGAATAGTAAAGTCGGCATCCTCCGGAACTTCCCCCTTGTTTCCGTACATGCGTTCTTGCTCAATGAAGATAACCGGGTCGTCATCGCGAATTGCCGCCTTCAAGAGACCTTTGGCGTCTGCCGGCGTGGAAGGCATAACAACCTTCAACCCGGGAAAATAGGAAAACCATGACTCAAGGGCTTGTGAATGTTGCGAGCTAACCTGAAAAGCGGAGCCACCTGGACCGCGAAATACGATTGGGATATTGAATTGACCGCCAGACATATAAAGCATCTTGGCGGCCGAATTGATAATTTGGTCGGTAGCGAGAATCGAGAAGTTGAAAGTCATGAACTCGATGACGGGTCGCAGTCCGACCATTGCCGCGCCGACACCAAGTCCCGCAAACCCTAACTCCGTGATCGGCGTGTCGATAACGCGCTTGTCTCCGAGTGCCTCGAGCAAGCCCTTCGTAACCTTGTACGCGCCTTGATAGGCGCCAACCTCTTCGCCCATCAGGAAAACGTTTTCGTCCCGCAACATCTCTTCGCGCAGGGCTTGATTGAGTGCCTCGCGCATGGTCACCACAGCCATCTATTGAGGCCCTCTTTTGCTATCCGGAACAATCGGATTAGCATAAACGTCGGTGTACAGTTCTTTCGGATCGGGCAGCGGGCTTTGCTCGGCAAACTCGAGCGCATGCTCAACTTGCTCTTTGACATCCGCTTCAATCCTTTGAAAATCTGAATCTGACATCACGCGTTCTTCTTTCAGACTTGCAGTGAAGAGTTTAATCGGATCGCGCTCCTGGTAGCGCTCGATCTCAGCACGCGTGCGGTAGTTACCGGGGTCAGACATCGAGTGGCCCATGAAACGATAGGTACGCACCTCGAGGAGTGTAGGCAAGTAGCTCGTGCGGGCACGCTCAACAGCTCGCAGGGTCGCCTCGCGCACTGCCAATACGTCCATGCCATCCACAAACTCGGCAGCTATGTCGTAGGCGCAGGCCTTTTGCGAAATATCCTGTGACGCCATCGCGCGCTCCAGAGATGTGCCCATTCCGTATTGATTGTTCTCGCAAATGTATATGCAGGGAAGTTTCCAGAGCTGGGCCATGTTCAGCGACTCGTGAAAGGCGCCCTGGTTGACGGCCGCTTCGCCAAAAAAGCAGAGCGTCACCTGATCGGTGCCCTTATATTTCGACGCGAAAGCAACCCCAGTAGCCAGCGGAATTTGTCCGCCTACGATAGCGTGGCCACCCAGAAAATTTACTTCCTTGTCAAACATGTGCATCGACCCACCCTTGCCCTTCGAGCATCCAGTTGCTTTGCCGAAGAGTTCGGCCATCACCGAGTCCGGAGACATGCCTTTGGCGATGGCATGCGCATGCTCGCGGTAACTGGTTAACACATAGTCATCTTTGCGGATTGCGGAAATGGCACCGATGGCAACCGCTTCCTGGCCAATGTAAAGGTGGCAAAACCCGCCGATTTTCCCCCTCCTTCAGGCTCTCGCGTCGCTGCTGGGGACTTGACGAATCCGCCATGTCGGCGGACTCGTCATCCATAACACCTGTTGCGGTTGTCTCTTCAGCTCCGACGCGGGACGGCTCCGGCGCACGCTTCCCTATCTCGTAGTTTGACTTTGCCACTGTCTGCTGCTTTCGAGTATTGAACCGGGCTAATGCCCGACCCTACATGAACAGATTTTGACGCTTCACATTAGCGCGTTGGATTATACCGAGGTTTATAACGGCGTGCAAAACTGGTCCGATCCGCTTTGATGCAAGCTGTTCAGCTTCCATTCATAAACTAATGGTTTGCTCCATAAGGACTGAAATGAGGGGATCCTTAAATCGAAAAAGCGCACACTGCATCGAGCCAGGTGCGCTTTAAGAGGCCAATACCATTTTGGTCACCTGAAAGCGTCCAGCGTGCTAATCGGACTATTCGCGAGGGTAATGACCGCCTTACGAGTATGTTTGTTGCTTTGCATCTTGCGCGCGGCCGCCGTCAGTAGTTCTTCGGTTGTTTCGCCTTCATCGGGAAAGCAGGCTATGCCCATGCTTACTCCCAGCTGCACCAGGGTACCGGTCCGCACAGAAAACTTCTGTGCTTCGACGGCATTCCTTATCCGTTCGCCGATGGTCGCAGCCATGTTAGTCGAAGACATGGGCATGATTGCCACAAATTCGTCCCCTGCGTAACGCGTCAGAATGTCCATGTGCCGCAGTTCTTTTCTGATTACTCCGGCAACACCGGCAAGCGTGTTGGCAAACTGATTCGAGCAGCCGAACGTGTTCGGTCGTATAGGTAGTCCTGCTTTTGGAATAAAGAGTGATCGCTCCAAAAGCACCGTCTTCGCGAAGGAGCGGCGAAACAAGTACGCCACGATAATTTCTCGCCACTTCTTCAGGTACTCCCACCAGATCCAGTTCCGGCGACGCGTTACACATCGACCGAGCGTTTGCAATGACCCAACCGGTTATGCCGTCGCCTACGTTCATCCGCCGGTGCCGGAAGATATCCGCGTCTTCGCCGGCCACGTGGGCCGCCATCGCCCGTCCGGATTTCTCGTCTACAACAAAGATAATACAGGTATCAAACGGAACAATGGCCCGAAGCTTATTGGAAACAAGTGTTACTGTGTCGTTAAGGTTCAACGAAGAACCGATGGTTTGCGCGATCTCATGAAGAGCAAAGACTTCGCGTTGCGCCTCTGTGATGGATCTGAATCCGGCATCATGATCATTGGGTGTGCCCAGCAGATTGGATGCTAGTCCCGCGTCGGGTTTCGTGTTGGTCAGATAGTCGTGAGCCAGCGATTCCGAATCCACCTGTTCTTGAATATCTTCCGCGGCAATAAGCCGATCGAATTCCTCGACGTGCTGTATGAATATGTCCACGACGCGCGGATCAAAAGCGCTTCTCTCCATGCTTCTGAGCAACCTCAGAGATTCCTCGCGCTTCATTCCTTTGCGATATGGACGGTCGCAGCGCGTCGCATCGTAAAAGTCGACAACGGAAATGATTCTCGCCACCAGCGGAATGGCTTCTCCTTTGAGGCCTTTTGGATAACCACTGCCATCCCATTTTTCATGGTGGTAGCGAACGATGTCTTCCACAGGGTAGGGAAAGTTAACGCGCCTAAGAATGTCGCCACCGACGGTTGGATGGATTTTCATCTTGGCAAACTCAGCCTCAGTCAGCTTGCCTGGTTTGTTGAGAATGTATTCGGGCACCGCCAGTTTACCGATGTCATGTAATAGGGCGCCCGCGAAAAGGGCTTGCACCTCTTTGCTACTTACCTTGAAGTGCTTGCCCATCTCCGACGCGTAGATTTGAGTGCGGCGAACGTGTCCATGAGTGGTCTGATCTTTCGCGTCGATCGCAATTGCCAACGACTCAATTGTGTTCATGTGAATGGTCGCCATCTCCTCGACATGCCTGCGTTGCTCTGCTTCTGCGCGCCGCACCTCCTTGAGTCGCTTCTCGTTAAACCTGTATAGCAGATGAACGAGACCCGTAATCAGCAGACCAAGCAATATGAAGGGCAGGCCCGCGCCGTGCAAAGCAGAGTAGAAGAGGACCGCAGAAGCGGCACCGGCAACCTGCGTCGTTAGAGTCCACACGATACTTTCCTGGGACGGTAGGACACGTGGCTTACCATCAACGATGTTTAGGAAATGGACCGTTGCGAGGGTGCTCAGAAAATATTGTAAGATGGCGAGCACGCAAAGAGGCACCAGAAGAACATTCAAGGGAAGACCCTGGCCCGCGTTTAGGGCAGGATCATCTGCAAAGATCGTCGCCAGATAGCCATAGCAAGATGCCGAAATAAAAGTTGAGATCACGGCGATTGCCGTTGTCGAGATCGACTCCTTCCGGCTTGATAATCCGTAAGTGGAGACTAAACCGACAATCGCGGCGAGCAAGGTGGCAGGACCCGCAGTCTCCGAGGGTGGCACGGCATAGAGAATGACAGCAAGGAATACAAGCGCATCAGCGACCGATTTCCGACTCTGATTGACGCCCACAGTCGTGGTAATAGAAACGGTGAACCTGCTGGCCACGAGCGTTAGAACAAGCAACATCAACCAGGACAACAGTCCGGCGTTGGTCAGCAATGGCAACTTAATGGTCGACACCAGTGCGGAGCACAATAGTATTACGCCCAAGGCCAGGGTACCGCTTAAGAGAGCAGTGCTCTTCCAGTTGCTTTTTTCGCTCATTTGCGTTGGGTGTCCCCTATTGGCAGGGTCGGAATCACCTGCTGTAATCAGTCTGGTCTAGCTGAAGATGAGAGTTGCGACTAGCGGAAACCTGGAACTTGAAAGGGAAATTTGGGCGACAGCCCGTTTTGGCTTTGTGCCAACAATGTTGACACGGCTAAAGATAACCCTTTCAGTAGCTTGGAGTCAAGACGTTGTAGCAGGTGCGGTCCAGGATCGGTCAACCCGACGCGCCCGCTCCACTCATTAATTGGGAAGCGAGATCCGCAGCGCTGGTAACCGGTTTTCTACAGGTAAACCGTTCGCAGACGTATGCCGTGGCCTTATTATCCAGAAGTGGACGATTTCGCAGCAAAGGAACCCTCTCAAGCGCCGCCGCGTCCTCGGGAGAAGTCTGAGCGACGATTTTATTAGGCAGGTAGGTTTTCCAAACCTGGTCTATCAACAAACGCATTTCCGCCGCCGTGGCGTCCCCGATAATCGCGATCTCTTTCGGCGTTGCCAAATAGAAATCCAGGGCGCACAGCAAACGACCAAAACCGGATGGGTAACGCTGAACTGTGGACGCCATCAGCCGAAGAATAGTTGCCGCGCGTCTTTGGTAGTCGCTGTTGTCTGTCAGCAGGCCAATTCGTAATAGAAGCTCAGCCGCTACCGAGTTTCCAGCCGGCGTTGCATTATCAAAAAAATCTTTGGAGCGAACAATCAGGTCTTCGTGACTTCGTCCGGTGTAGAAGAAGCCGCCTTCCTCATCGTCCCAAAACTCCTCAATCATCGTGGCAGTTAAAGAACGAGCTTCCTCAAGCCATTGAAGTTCTCCGCTAGTCTCAAACAATGTGAGCAGACCATCAATGAAAAATGCATAGTCTTCCAGGTAGGCATTCAACTTTGCCTGGCCGTCTTTGTAACTTCTCAGAAGCAATCCCTCGCGGCGCAGGTTATTAAGTACGAAGCGGGCATTTTGTTTGGCGACTGCCAGATAGTCAGAGCGGTTAAGAACCGCCGCAGCCTCTGCAAAACTGGCTAGCATTAGACCGTTCCAAGCCGTTAAGATCTTTTCATCTCGTGCCGGCTTCACTCTCTTTTCACGAGCTTCAAACAGAGCCT
>WNFZ01015062.1_pt1 | contig 11190 bp, 10 predicted proteins | sample 5400081 | NCBI WGS metagenome assembly WNFZ01 (sample SAMN13153365, study PRJNA577476) | soil metagenome | isolation source: 80 cm soil or saprolite under grassland replicate 1 | place: USA:California | collected 2016-06-15
CGTGGCGCGCGGCGATGCGGCCGACGTCGGCCGCCGGATTGACGAGCCCGCCTCGCCCGGGCACGTGCGTGATCGCGATCAGCTTCGTGCGCGGACCGATCGCGCGCTCGAGCGCGGCGAGGTCGAGCTGCCCGGACGCGTCGCTGTCGACCACGTCGATCTCGATCCCCACGCGCCTTCATCTGCAGGAACGCGAGGTAGTTCGACAGGTACTCGGCCCGCGCGGTGATGACGCGGTCACCGGCCCGGAACGGAACCGCGTAGAAGGCCATGTCCCAGGCGCGCGTGGCGTTTTCCACGACCGCGATCTCGTCCGGGCGCGCCCCGATCAGGGTGGCGACGGCGTCGTAGACATCCGCGATGCGCTCGGCCGCTTCGGCCGCAGCCTCGTAGCCGCCGATGGCGGCCTCGCGCGCCAGGTGGCTCGTCACCGCGTCGAGGACCGGACGCGGCGGCAAGGCTGAGCCCGCGTTGTTGAAGTGGAGGACGTTGGCCACACCGGGCGTGTCCGATCTGAGCAACGGTACGTCGAGCGTCATGACGGCCTCCTGGTAAGCTCGTAATGCGTGGTCACGGGACTCGCCGATGAGGATCGCGACGCGGCGGCCCCATGTATCAGCAGATCTATTGCGGGATGCGAGGGATGATCCTCGAGCCGATGCGTGATCTCGTCGACGTCCTCCGCGGTGGTGGGGAACCCGAGCCATCGAAGGAGCGCGCCCACCTCTGCGGTGGAGAGCGGCGTCACGGACGCCTCCGCCGCGCCGGATCGCGCCTCACGCCGCTGACCTCTTCGGACCGACGCCCGGTCTCACCTCGGCAGGGCAGTGGCGAGCATGTTTTCGAGATTGCCGAATTGAGCCGTGTAATCTTCCTGGCTCCTCCGAATCACGTCATACGCCTCTTCACGGCCATAGACGTGAGTGATCTCCGTCCTGTGTTCCGTGGAGCTCGGCGGTTCCTTGTAGGTCAAGAAGTAGTGCTTCAACCTTTCTATCAGAGGCTGAGGGCACTCGGAGATCTCTCCCCAACCGCCGTATACTGCGTCCTGTTGCATGACCGCGATGATCTTGTCGTCGGCCGCGTTGTGATCGATCATGCGCAATCCCCCGATAGGGATAGCCTGCAGCAGGATGTCCCCATGGGGGATCGCCTTCTCAGTCAGGACACACACGTCGAGGGGGTCTCCATCTCCGACAATGCCCGGGCGCCCGGTCCTCTCGGCACAGAACCGTCCTACCCTGTCAGCACAGAGCGTGCGGGGAATGAATCCGTAGAGTGTGGGGCAGACGTTGGAGAACTTCTGGGGCCGGTCAACTTTCAAAAGGCCGGTGGCCTTGTCGAGCTCGTACTTCACGGTGTCGCTCGGGACGAGTTCCATGTAGGTGGTGACCACGGCCGGCGCGTGGTTTCCGATCGCCACCCCGTGCCAGGGATGTGCCCTGGACAGACGCCCCAGGAGCTTCTCAGTGGGACTGGTTAGGTCTTCCATGGGTGGTGTCCTCAGCTTCTGGTAGTCGTCACTCGATTACCTGATCCGCCCGCCCAAGCAGCGACGGCGGGATCGTCAGCCGAAGCGCCTTGGCGGTCCTGAGATTGATGACCAGCTCGAACTTCGTCGGCTGCTCGACGGGCAGGTCGCCGGGCTTGGCGCCCTTGAGAATCTTGTCCACGTAGGTAGCGGCGCGCCGGAACATATCAGAGACGTTCGCTCCATACGACATAAGGCCCCCGGAATCGACATACGACCTGAACGAGAACACTGTCGGCAGCCGGTTCTTTGCCGCCAGGTCGACGAGTCGTCTTCGCTCCTTGCTGAACATGGGGGTTGAGATCACAGTCTTCGTGTCTCTCCTTGACCGACTCACTGCGCCGTCGGCGCCCTCAATCGAAGCTGACGATCTCGACCCAGTTGGCGCCCTTTCCAACCGGATATTTCTTGGGCAGCGTGAGAGCGCCGCTCGACTGGTCGATCGCGTACACCGAGAGCGTGTCCGACTTTTCTCCGACCGCGATCAGGAATTTACCCTTCGGATCGATCGCAAATCCGCGCGGCTGCTTTTCGGTCGGCGTGCTGCCGAGGTAGGTGAGCTTGCCCGTTGCCCCATCGACGCCGAACGCCGCCAGGCTGCTGCTGGTGCGCTCCGTGATGTACAGGAACTTGCCGTTCGGCGTCATGTGAATGTCGGCGGCCCAGATGTCGTTGTCGGTGTTGCGCGGCGGCGGGCCGCCGGGCGCGCCGACGGCGCCGCGCGGCGCCCCGGGCCCGAGCTTCGTGTCGGCCGGCAGCCCGGATGCCGAGCTGACTTCGGTCAGGGACCCCGTCTTGGCGTCGAGCGCGAAGGTCGTGACCGTCCCCAGCAGCTCGCTCAGCACGTAGACGAACTTGTTGTCGCGCGACGTGATGAAGTGGCGCGGGCCCGTCCCTGCTTTCATCAGGTAGGTCGCCGGGGTGTTCGACGCCAGCCGGCCGGACTTCGCATCGAACGTGAAGAGGAACATCTGGTCAGTGCCGAGGGTTGGCACGAAGACGAACGTGTTGCTCTCGTCGGCGCGGATCGAGTGGGCGTTCCTGCCCACCGGGATGACCTGCAGCGGCTCGGCGGCCACGCGTCCGTCGGCCCCGACCGCGTTGACGCTGATCAGGTGGGCCCCATACGACGCGCCGAACAGGAAGCGTCCGGTCTTGTCGAGCGAGATGTACGGGAAGCTCTCGGCCAGCGGCGAGACCGACAGGGGCTTCAGGGCGCCCGTGCCGGGATCGATCGAATAGACATGCACCGAGAACGGCTTGGACCGCACGCCGGCGTAGAGGAAGCGACGGTCGGGGCTCACGGCCATCGGCATGACGATCTTCGCCGCCGGGGCGCGCCCGCCCTGCGTGAGCGCCCCGTCGGGCTGCAAGCTGTAGACGCTGATGTCGCCGTCCTCGGCATTCGACACGTACACGAACGTTCCCGCCGACGCGGGCGTGCCGCCGATCATCGACACGAAAGCCGTCACGGCAATCCCCTTGCTCAATCCCTTGAGAATGTTCATCGCCTGTCCCCTTGGTGTTCTGCGAGGTAGTGGCCCGTCAAGCTCCCGCATTATGACACTGACACGAGCGGCTCGGCGAGGGCACCAAGGTGCAGGGCTGAAGTGATACGTGTGCCGTTTCCGTCACGCCGCGAAGAGTGGACGTTGACGCGCGTCGCGGCGTAGCCGAGCCTGGGCGCCATGATGGTGTGGCGCCCCGCGGGCGGGCTCTCGCTCGCCGAGCTGCTCGTCTCGCTCGCCGTCCTGGGTCTCGTGCTCGCCGGCCTCTTCGGCATCCTGCACAGCGGCGTCAAGGCATACGGGTGGGGCGTCGGGCGGGTCGAGGCGCAGCAAGCGGCGCGCGTGGCCCTCGAGCGCATGGCGAGGGAGCTGCGGGAGGCGGGCTATGATCCGCGAGGCGCCGGCATCCAGCCCGTCGTGGCCGCCGCGCCCGCGCTCGTCACGTTCCAGCGCGACCTCAACGGCAACGGCGTCGTGGATCCGACGCGCGAGCGCGTCACGTTTCTCGTGCGCGCCGGCGAGAGCGTCCTGCGTCGCGACGCCGGCGGCGGGGCGCAGCCGATCATCGAGAACGTGCGCCGGTTCGGGCTGACGTACTTCGACAGCGCGGGCGCTCCGACCACCGACCCCGCCCGGGTCCGCTCCGTGCTGATCCGGCTCGAAGTCGGACTCGCCGGTCCCGTGGCCGTGATGGAGACTCAGGTGTCCGTCCGGAACAACCGGGGATGATCGCACGGGAGCACTGAGCGCCACCGATCAGTCCGGCGCCGCTCGGGGCGACCTCGCTCTTCTGGTAAGATTCGTCCATGCGTGAGACCCGGTGGTCCTCGCTGCTCTGTCTCGCGGCGCTCGTCGCTGCCGTCGCGGGCGGCTGCGAGACCGTGCCCATCACGGGCCGCTCCCAGCTCCAGCTCGTGTCCGGCGACCAGGAAGTGCAGATGGGCGCGGAGGCGTACAAGGAGATTCTCGCGAAGGCGAAGATCTCGGCCGATCCCGCCGCGAACGCCCTCGTGACGCGCGTCGGCACGCGGATCGCGGCGGCGACCGGCCGCAGCGACCTGCCGTGGGAATTCAAGGTCATCGACGATCCGCAAACCGTGAATGCCTTCGCCCTCCCCGGCGGGAAGGTCGCGGTGTACACGGGGATCCTGCCCATCACGCGCGATGAAGCCGGTCTGGCGGTGGTGCTCGGCCACGAGGTATCGCATGTGATGGCCCGTCACAGCGCGGAGCGGATCAGCGAGCAACTCGGCGCGGAGCTGGTGGCGAAGGGAATCGGAGCGGCCATCGGCCTCGATCCACAGATCACGCAAGCCGGAGCCGGGCTACTCGTGAACACGCTGCTCTTGCCGTGGGGACGCAAGCAGGAATCGGAGGCCGACCACCTGGGGCTGATCTACATGGCCAAGGCCGGCTACGATCCTCACGCGGCGCGTGATCTCTGGATCCGGATGGCCGAGGCCTCGAAAGGCCGAGCCCGACCTCCGGAGTTCCTCTCCACTCACCCGTCGGAGGAGACCCGGGTCCGTCAGATCGAGGGCTGGCTGCCGGAGGCCATGCGCTCCTACCAGCCGCAGAAGTGAGGTCGTGCTAGAGCGATGATAAGGGCTAGCGCGATGCGTTAATCGTTCCGAGGCGCCCCTTCCTCAACCCGCGGTAGTCGCGCTCGAGCCCTCCCCTACCGATGGATGAGGCAGTTCCAGCATTTCCCCTATAAATTTACGTGTTTTTCCCCTTGACACGCCCCGGCCTTACTCCTTAGGATAACGACTCAGTGGGATGAATTCCCATGAAGTGGTGTCAAATGGTAGCCAAACGGGGGCCTTTCCCCCCCTTCGAGGGGGCAATTGTTCCGAGGACATTACCGTCACACGATCGACACGAAGGGTCGGCTCAGCATTCCGTCCAGGTTCCGGGAGGCGCTGGCGGATGGCTGGGGAGACAAGCTCGTGATCGTGCCCAACGGCAGCAAGGGGCTCGATGTGTATCCGCTGAAGTCGTGGGAAGAGCTCGAGGCGAGGGTCGCGGCGTTGCCGAGCCTCGATCCCGATGCGCAGCAGTTCCGCTACGGCTACCTCTCGCTCGGCCAGGACGTGGTGCTCGACCTGCAGGGACGCATCCAGATCTCGTCCGATTATCGCGAGCGCGCGGGCCTCGTGAAAGAGGTGCTGGTCGTCGGCATGCAGAAGATGTTCGAGGTATGGGACGCGGAGCGCTGGACGCACTTCCGGCGCGCGAGCGACAGCGGCACGCTCGACGAGGTTCGCGCGAGGTTGGCGCTCAAGGGTGTCTGAGGCGGGGGGTCGGGAGGGGCAGGCGCACCTTCCGGCCCTGGTCGACGAAGTGACGTTTCTCTTGCGTCCCCATCGCGGGGGCTGGGTCGTGGACGGGACGATCGGGATGGGTGGACACGCTGAGCGGCTCCTCGAGGCGGGAGGTCCCGGCGCGCGCCTGCTGGGAATCGACCGCGATCCCGAGGCGCTTCGACGCGCCGAGCAGCGCCTCGCCCGGTTCGGCGAGCGGGTGACGCTCAGGCGCGGAAGCTTCCGCGAGCTCGCCGCCCTCGCGGCGGAGGCGGGCGCCGCCGCCGCCGGCGCCATCCTCCTCTATCTCGGGCTGTCCTCCTACCAGCTCGAGGAGTCGGGCCGGGGCTTTTCCTTCCAGAACGAGGAGGCGCTCGACATGCGCTTCGATCCGGCCCACGGCCGGACGGCCTCCGAGCTCCTGAACTCGCTCTCCACCGACGAGCTGGCGCGCATCCTGTTTCAGTACGGCGAAGAGCGCCATGCCCGCCGCATCGCCCGGCGCATCGGCGAGCGGCGGCGGCGCGCTCCGCTCCGGACCACGGTCGATCTCGTCGCCGTCGTGAAGGAGGCCGTGCCGCGCGCCGCCTGGTCCCCGCGCATCCACGTGGCGACCCGAACCTTCCAGGCCGTGAGAATGGCCGTGAACGAGGAAGCAGAGGCGTTGACGGAGGCCCTCCCGCAAGCGGCGTCGCTGCTCGCGCGGGGGGGCCGGCTTGGCGTGATCTCGTTCCACTCAGGAGAGGACCGCATCGTGAAGCGCTCATTCCGCTTGCTGGAAGAGGGCGGTGGGTTCGCCGGGCTTCTGCCCTCGCCGATCCGACCCGGCCGCGACGAGGTGAAGGACAACCCGCGGGCCCGCAGCGCCAAGCTCCGTGTCCTCGAGCGCGTGGAGGCGGCATGAACGCCCGCCCGGCTCGCCCGACGACCTCTCGATCTCTCCGGGCCGGCTGGGGCTCGAGTCGGGAGCAGCAGGCGGCTCGCTTCCACCGGGAGCGGGACCGGCGCCGTCTCCTGGCCATGGCCCGGACGCTGGTGAGCGCGGCCGTCCTGGTGGTGCTCGTGCTTCAAGGCGGGGCTGGAAGAGTCGAGGAGCAAGCTGGGCGTGGAGCGCGCGAGCCTCGCGTCGCTCGCACGCATCGAGGAGAAAGCCCGCAGGGAGCTCGGCATGGGGCCACCGGCCGCCCATCAGGTCCAGCTCGCGCGCGAGTTCGTGCGCGGCGGAGACGGGCTGAGCATGACCGCGCCGCTGACGGCATCGGCCGACAGCTCGGCGCGCGCGCGCCCCGGAGTCCGGTAACCTGATGAGCGGCCCGGGTGTGTCGGAGAAGGGCTGGCGCGCAACGAACTCCTCCGGGGGGAGGTTTCGCAAGGGGGGCGGAGCCTCCCTCCGGGTTAAGTCCGCCAGGGCCATGAACCGCGTGTGGGGCCCGCCGCCACCATGAGCGAGCGCCGGGCCGCGGACCTGAGGAACCGGACGCTGATCTTCGCGGCCCTCCTCGGCTGTGCCTTCCTCGGGCTCCTCGGCCGGCTCGCGTATCTTCAGGTTCTCAAGCACGACGAGTACTCCAGGCTGGCCGAGAGCCAGCAGGCCAAGACCATCCCGCTCAAGCCCGGGCGGGGGTCCATCTTCGACCGCCACGGACAAGCCCTCGCCGTCTCCTCCACCGCCGAGTCGCTCTATGCCCTGACCGCCCGCATCGAGGATCGCGACGGCCTGGCCGCGCGGCTGGCGCCGATCCTGGGCGAGCCGGCCCGGGAGATCGGCCGCCGGCTCGACTCCTCCAAGCGGTGGGTCTTCATCAAGCGAAAGCTGCCACCGGACGTGATCCAGGCCGTTCGCGATCTCGAGGAGCCGGCCCTCGGCTTCGTCGGGGAGAGCCTGCGCCTCTACCCGAACCGTGAGCTGGCCGCCCACGCCATCGGCTTCGAGGGCATCGACGGCAAGGGCCTGGCGGGCGTGGAGCAGTCCTGGGACGCGCTGCTGGCGGGCGTGGACGGGCAGGCCCTCGTCGGTCGCGACGCGCTCGGCCGCGAGGTGACCGGGTCCCCGAGGGTGCTCAAGCCGTCCGTTCCCGGCCAGGGGGTGATGCTGACCATCGACGCCACGCTCCAGTACATCGCCGAGCGGGAGGTGGAGGCGGCCTGGCGACGGACCCGCTCCAAGGCTGCCATGGCCGTCCTGATGGATCCGCGGACGGGCGAGATCCTGGCGCTGGCCATCCGCCCCACCTTCAATCCGAACGGCTTCGCGGCGGCGACGGACGATGAGCGGCGCGACCGCGCGGTCACCGATCCCTTCGAGCCTGGCTCCACGTTCAAGGTCATCCTGGCGGCGGCGGCTCTCGAGGAAGGCGTCGCTCGTCCCACCGACCGCTTCTACGGCGAGAATGGCGTCATCAAGGTGGCCAACGCGACCATTCACGACTGGAAGAAGTACGGCTGGCTCACTTTCACCGAGGTGCTGCAAAACTCCTCCAACGTGGGCGCCATCAAGATCGGCCTGGCCCTCGGCAAGGAGCGCTACTACAAGTACATCGCCGGCTTCGGCTTCGGCGCCGCCGCCGGCGTGGGGCTCGGCGGGGAGAGCCGGGGCCAGCTCCGCCCCCCATCGAAGTGGTCGGGGCTGTCGCTGGCGACCATGTCGATCGGTCAGGAGATCTCGGTCACGGCGCTCCAGATGGTCAACGCCTTCGCGGCCATCGCCAATGACGGGCGTCTCATGCAACCCACGATCGTCCGCGCCGTGCTGGACAGCCAGGGACGGACCGTGCGCACCATCGAGCCCCGGGTCGTCCGCCAGGTCATCACGCCCGACACCGCTCACGTGCTCACCCGGATGATGACGGCGGTCGTGCGCGAGGGAACGGGCCACAACGCCGCCATCCCGGGTTACGAGGTGGCGGGCAAGACCGGGACCGCCCAGAAGCTCGATCCCGCCACGCGCCGGTACTCGCGCGCGCCCGGCGTGCTCTCCTTCGTGGGATTCGTCCCCGCGGACGACCCGCGTCTGGCCATGCTCGTGATGCTCGATGAGCCCAAGAACGAGAAGTGGGGGAGCGAGGCCGCGGCGCCCATCTTCGCGGCCATCGGCCGCGAGGCGCTCCGCTACCTCAACGTCCCGCCGCGCGACACGTCGCCCGTCCCCCTCGAGAGAGGCGAGGTGATCGCGGCCCTGCCCCCCGCGAACGCGCGTCCCGGCGACTCCCTCGACGCCCCCCGGATGGGGACGTGGAGCCTGGAGCTGGCCGAGGACGCCTCCGCGGTGATGCCGCGAGTCGAGCGGCTCTCTCTGCGCCAGGCGATGGAGACGCTCGCGCCCTTCGACGTGCGGCTCGAGGTCAACGGGCGCGGCCTGGTGCAGGGCCAGTCGCCGGGCCCCGGCGCCCCGCTCACGCCCGGGACCGTCTGCCGCCTCACGCTCGCCTCGCCAATCGCGAGGCCCAGCGCGAGCCCATGAGCCGGGCGCCCGTGCCGACCACGACCCTCCTCGACGCGCTCCACGACAAGACGGTGCTGGGGACCCTGCCCGCCAGCGTGACGGGAGTGACCTACGATTCCCGCAAGGTGGTCCCCGGCACCCTGTTCGTGGCCGTTCCCGGGCTCAGACAGGACGGACGGCGCTACGTCGGCGAGGCGCTCCAGCGGGGCGCGGCGGCGGTGGTGCTGGAGGGCGCCGACCTGCTCGCGGGCAGCGCCACCGGCCGCATCGTGGTGGGCTCCTCGCGAGAGGCGCTGGCGCGGCTGGCCGACGCCTACTTCGGGCATCCCTCCCGGGCGCTCACCGTGGTTGGCATCACCGGTACCAATGGGAAGACGACGACCTCCCTCCTCGTGGATGCGCTGTTGCGGCGCGCGGGCCGAACGACCGGCCTGATCGGCACCATCGAGTATCGGATTGCCGCCGAAGCCCGGCCGGCTGGACAGACCACTCCCGAGGCGGTCGAGCTGCAATCGCTCCTGGCCGAGATGGGCGAGCGCGGCGTCACGGCGGTCGCCATGGAGGTGTCCTCTCATGCGCTCGCGCTCCATCGCGTGGACGGCGTGGAGTTCGACGTGGCGGTGTTCACCAACCTGACCCAGGACCACCTGGATTTCCACCTCACGTTCGAGGCGTACCGCGCCGCCAAGGCCCGGCTCTTCTCGCTGCTGGCGGCGGGCGGCAAGCGGCGCCGCATCGCCGTGATCAACGCCGATGACCCGGCCGGCCGCTCCATGGTCGCGGGCCTCGGCCTGCCGACCCTCACCTTCGGACTAGGCGGCCCGACCGATGTGAGGCCCCGGCGGTTCGTGTCGGGAATCGACGGCATCAGGATGGCCGTGGAGACGCCCCGGGGCGCGCTCGAGATCAGGTCGCCCCTGGTGGGCGAGCACAACGTGATGAATTTGCTGGGCGCGGTCGCCGTCGGAGTGGCGCTGGAGATGGACACGGAGGCCGTGGCCTCAGCCCTCGGCTCCGTGCACTCGGTGCCGGGACGCTTCGAGCGGGTGGAGGCGGGGCAGCCCTTCCTCGTGATCGTGGACTACGCCCACACGCCGGATGCACTCGAGCGCGTCCTCACGACGGCGCGGAGGCTCGTCGGCCCCGGGGCCCGGCTGGCCGTGGTCTTCGGCTGCGGGGGTGATCGGGATCGTGGCAAGCGGCCCTTGATGGGCGGCATCGCCGCGCGGCTGGCCGATCGGGTCTGGGTGACCTCCGACAATCCGCGGAGCGAAGTCCCCGAGGCCATCATCGCCGAGATCGTCGTGGGGATCCCCCCCGCGCTCGACCGCCATGTTACGATCGCCGACAGGAAGGCCGCCATTCGTAGCGCGCTCACGTGGGGTCGGGCCGGTGACGTGGTGGTGCTCGCCGGCAAGGGCCACGAGACCTACCAGATCATCGGCTCCGCCGTGCTCCCCTTCGACGACCGGCAGGTGGCCCGCGCGATCCTCGCGGAGCTTCACGGCTAGATGGCAGACGAGAGCGTGCGCCCTGTGATCGCCGTTCGAGCGCCGGCTTTGCCGGCGCAACCGATTCCCGGGGGGAGGTTTCGGAAGGGGGGCGGAGCCCCCCTCCGAGTCTAAATGATAGCCACGTTCACCGTCGAAGACGTCGTCCGCGGGACCCAGGGTGCCCTGGTCGGGGGGGATCTCGGCGTGTCGGTGAGGGGCGTGTCCATCGACAGCCGCACCCTCACCGTCGGCGAGGTCTTCTTCGCCATCCGAGGGCACCAGCTCGATGGCCACGCCTATCTCGGGGACGCGGCCGCCCGCGGCGCCTCCTGCGTTGTCGTTCACGCGCTGTCCGACGATCTTCCGGCCTCGGTGCCGGCCGTGCTCGTGGATGACACCACGCGGGCGCTCGGCCGCTTCGCCGCGCACCACCGAGCCCGGTTCACGCTGCCCGTCGCCGCCGTGACCGGCTCCAACGGCAAGACCACGACCAAGGAGATGATGGCGGCCGTGCTCGGCGCCCTGGGCCCGGTGCTCAAGCCCGAATCGAGCTTCAACAACCAGTGGGGGCTGCCCCTGACCCTGCTCCGGCTCACCTCCGAGCACCGGGCGGTCGCGCTCGAGCTGGGCGCCAACCAGCCTGGCGAAATCGCGGTGCTGGCTGGGATCAGCCGCCCGACCGTGGGCGCCGTCACGGTGGTGTCGAGCGCGCACACCGAGTTCCTCGGCTCGCTCGACGGTGTCCAGGCCGAGAAGAGCGCGCTGGTGCGTGCCATTGCCCCCGAGGGCGCCGTTGTCCTGAACGCCGACGATCCGCGCGTCCTCGCCATGCGCGACCTCGCCCGCTGCCGCGTGCTGACGTTCAGCGCCCGCCGCGACGCCGACGTGAAGGCCGTGGGAGTCGTAGACGAGA
>WNFZ01005866.1_pt1 | contig 11189 bp, 9 predicted proteins | sample 5400081 | NCBI WGS metagenome assembly WNFZ01 (sample SAMN13153365, study PRJNA577476) | soil metagenome | isolation source: 80 cm soil or saprolite under grassland replicate 1 | place: USA:California | collected 2016-06-15
TCTCGCCACTGCGCGACTCAGATCCTCGCTGGTGAAGCGCGTACCGCCCCCTCCCTCATGAAGAACGAACAAAAGGCATAGTCCAGCATCCCCCGGTAGCGCGTTGTCGATGCCGGTCGCAAGAGCGGCATCAATTCGGCGCTGCATTTCTCCCCGCACCGGGTCGAGCGCATCCATTTGATTCCACTCACGAATTAGCTGCGAGTATTCAGGATGAAGCTCATCCAGGGTGGCCCGGCTCTTTTTCATGATCTCTTCCTTCGCCGGCCCGAACGAGGCGCTCGGGCGATGAAAAACGTAGGTGGCGTCGTCGATCAAGTTGACCAGACCGGCGGCGGACGCGCGCAAGCAATAGTCATTTTCTTCGCCGTAGCCGTTGGGAAAATGCTCCGCGTCGAAAGAACCCGCGGCGGCGCGCGCCGCGCTGGTAAGATACATGCAGAAGCCGTTTCCTGTGGGAACGACCGGGCGGACCCGTTGTGAATTGCGCTCTACAAACGCAGCCATCTGATCGACGCTCCATCCAGGCGGCAAGGTATTGATTGCGTTCTTTCGCGGGACCGAGAATGCGCCCGCAGCATTTGAAATGGCTGTGACTGTCGCGACCCCAGGCCGGCTGTAAGCGCAAGCCGCCATTTGCTCGATCCAATGGGCTGGCACAATCGTGTCGCTATTTAATAAGATGATGTCTCCGGGGCCTGCCAGCTCGCAGCCCCGATTCACAGTCGCCGTGTAGCCAAGATTCGATTCATTGCGAACGGCGCGAAAATTCTGGTGTTGCGTTGTCCAATGTTCCAACAGAGGCCAAATACGTTCGTCCGGGCTGGCATCATCGATCACGATCACAGGATGCTCAGGCCGGGAGTGACGTTCAACGGACTCGAGGCAGCGGATCAAGTCATCGTGAGCGTTATAGACCGGGATCACGATCGAGATCAACTGACCGCCGCGTTCCGCCTCTTTAGGAACTGCGCCTGGCTTCCCTCCAGGATCGAGAGGAGGGCTCAGTTTTTTTTTTGCCGAGATTGTAGGGCGCGCCTGCGCGCCGGAGCCTCGGCGTAGGCTGGCGTCTTGCTTGGCAGACTCTGGAGCCGGCCTAGTCGGTGCGTCAGGTTTCGCCTTTCCCGTCGAAGCGCGAATTGGCGCAACATCCCTCCCGACGCTCGCTGCACGTGGTCGCGATGCGATGAGTTGGGCCAACCGTTGGGCCTCTTTGCTCTTCTCGTCGGCACGCTTCAGACTCAGCCAGCAGCCCATTCGCCACCGATTCGATTTCAGGAGCCTTTGATAATCCTGCAATAGCCGGTCCGACCATTTGCCTAATTTCGCCAAGTCCTTTCTCCAACGATCTTCGGCATCGTTAAGTTGGTTCTGAACACTCGCGATTTGCCGGTCTCGTCTTTCGATCGCCTTCTGAAGTGCTTGGATCTGTCCCCCTAGTTTTTCGACCGTTTTTGCCTGCAGGTTGCTAACGTCCGAAATCAGTTTTTGATATCGTAGATCCAGCCGGCGGTAGGCGGCCGCTGCTACAAATGCCGAATTCTGCAGGTGTCGCCGCACCGAATTCCAGGGCTCTCGGTATTTCTCAATCACCTGGGCAAAAAGAGGACATCTTTCCAACATCGGAATGAGTGGAAACCACTCTGGCGGCATTTGCGAAAGCGTCTCCAAGAGCTGCGCTCCTGCCAGAGAAGAAACTGGACGGCGCGTCGTTAGTCTCTCCGACAGGGTTGCCCAATGTTGCTCGAGCGCTTCCATAACGGATTTGTTCTGACCGCCAGCAATTTCAGTTTGCTGCTTGCTGGGCGGCCAGTGCTCTACTACTTCCGCGGCCGCGGCCCAAGTCGCCACCTGACGATCCTGCGTGCCGATATGAGCAAGAAATCCGGCGAATTTTGAATCCCCTTTCGGCGCGACGATGAGAAACGGGCGTGCCAGAGAGTAAGCGGTGATCGCGCCGTGCAAGGACGAACCGACATAGCCATCAGAGAATCGTATCGCTGCCGCAACAGAACGGAGAGAATCAGGAACGAATATGTTGGCTTGGTGACCTTGAAGGTGCTCTAGAATGCGGCGCGCAACGCCTTCATCATCATGGCAGCCGCCAATTGCTATCAACAACGCCACCGCACCTCGGGATCCGCAGATTTGCTTGATCTTCTCTGCGACTGCGACGAGATCGGCGCCGGCGTAGCGTTGAGTCAGGTGAAGAGCCAAATAGCGATTTTGCGGCCACTCCTCCCGCCTTTCTAGTCGCGCAATCTCTGCGCGGAGCTCGCGTTCGCTCCATAAGTTCGAAACTTCCACGGCCGTGTCTGGAACGACTTTCGCTTCCACCAGCGACTCCGCTAGTACCGTTGCGCTCTGCACATCCCTGACGGAGAGATAATCGGCCTGCCAGCATGCCCATTGGAGGAGCTGACGCTTTCGTTCCTCAGAGAAATTCCCTGGGATACCTGGCGCATTCCAAACCAACGGAATGCCGCGCAAATGCGCAATAAATGCAGGCAAAAGCCAAAGACCCGGATAAGCGATTGTGTGGATTGCCGGATCGCGATATATCTCTAAATCACCGGCGGACTCGCCATGGCCGAGCGCTCCTCCGCCAAACACGATTGCGTCCCAGCTTTCGCAGCCCGCAAGCGCTTCCTCGAAACCAATCGCCGGTTTGCAGTCTTTGAGATCTGGCGCTCCGCCCACTGGCGAGACATGAACGAACTCGACTTCTTGCCCGCCCAAACGCCTCTCGAGGAGCAACGGGAAAAGGAGATCACCGTAATTCTCCACATCAAAAGTTCCAAAATGGGCAATCTTCATTGCAAATTGTCGCCCTCGCCGGGCGCTGGCGTGATCATTCGGATGTGGTTCCCGATTTTGACTTGGGCGACCGCAAAAATCTCTGCCACGTCTGGAGTAATCTCGATAGGGTGGTTAAAAGTATTCAGGAGTTGTGCGAACACCCAAGCCTCCCGCGGAAAATCATGCTTCGCCACGCCCGGCGGCGTCGTCGCGCTCCAATAATAGGGAGCGTAGTGAGCGCTAAACATTGAAAAGCCCGTCACGAACATTCGCGAAGGCAGCAATAATCGGCTCACGAGATAAACACCGTAGGTACCCGTCGAAATCGTAAGAGGAGCCGACACATCGGGAACCTTCAGCAGGCGCGGAGCAAAAGTCATAACAACTGGCACGCCTCCCAGCCAATCGAAGAGCTCTTGGCGGGAGCCTCGACGCTGGTGCGGGAAAATCACCATCGCCATTTTTGGATGAACCTCGATGCCAATGGTTCGCTCCCTGTTCTCGACGTAGGGATTAGTGATCAGCAGATCTGTTCTCTCGCCCACCTGCGTCTTCCAGCCGCGCAGTCGGCATTCGTTGAAGCGAATCACCACATCTGCCCGATCGATTACCCGCCCCATTCGCCAAGCAGCCAGCGACCCAGAGTTTCCGACAACCGAGAGAGATTGACCGGCAGGAAATACCTCAAAGAATGCGAATGGATCGGTCAACATCTTCTCCATCATTTGAATCACCGAATCGAAAACCTAGACATGAAGACTGCGATCTAGTTCAGCGAGCATTCCACATATACGGAACTCTACCACGGGTTTCATCCGACGCACGCGCTGGAATGGGATCGGAGTGGCGCGAAGCCAGGCCGCTTAGACGACCAGTGCTGCGGGCTTGCGGTGCGGGAGCTATTCCTACGCCAAACACCGCGCATATGCCTTCACTGCCCTGGTGTTCGAGCAGCATCGTATCCAAATTAGCGCCTGCTGTTGGAATCTGCGCCAGGTCAACGCCTGCGGCTGAGCCAACCAGCATAGCACGGGCTGCGTGTGCGAATCTCGGTTCAACTTCTAAAAGCTACTCCGCTGTCATGCGTCCTAGTCGGCTTTTCACATACCGCGCACGCCGGCGCTATCCATCTTGCTACGATGATCGCCGTGCCGCCTCTTCGAGGGCCAACCTCGCCGTCTTTACGAGCTCTGCGCGAATTGTATCGACCCGGATCGGGCGAGCGAACCAGTCCACTTGCGAAAACGAGGGCGAAATGTACACCGGCATTAACTCCCGCAAGTAGCTAAACCGACCATGATCGCGCTTGCGGCACAGAATCACTGGAATCCCGGAAGAGAGGCAGGGCGTTGCGGCGTGATGGAGTGGGGTAACGACGAGCGAGGCGCGCTCCCTGTAATCCTCCAGCAGGCGCTTCGCGTATTTCTCGGCATCCCTCATATCCAACGCCGTGAGCGGATGATTGTGCACGACTTTCCGCTGAAAGACGAATTCTGTGTCTCTGGCAAGCTCCTCGGGCATGTACGTTAGGGCTTCGGCCGGAAACGCGCCGGCGCCCAAACCAAAAATGACGAACACCGTACGTTTGGTGGGTTGCCGCTCCCGATCTTGGAAGGTCATCGTCAGGCATCCCGACGTGAACGCTTCGACGCCATAAGCTCGAAACAGATCCGTCGTCTCTACATCACGACAGCCGACAGGCTGGTGCCGCCTAAAAAAGTCCAGATGATTGCTTACGACGGGCCCATCCGTTCTAAAGCCGACAAACACCGGTACAATATCCTGAGGGATTGGGAAGGACCACCTGAAGAACGCGCCATTCATTAACAGCGCGACTTTGTCGCCGCTATATGATGATATGCTATCTCTATCAATTTCTATGATGTCATGCTCCGCAATGCCGAGGGCTCGATACAAATTCCGGGCTGCCAGGGTCTGCATGTAGTCCCCCAGATTAACGGAATAGAAGCCGCGCTTCTCAAGCGCGTCCCTGAAAGAGGTTACATTGTTATAGCTGAACGTCAGAACGCCGTATTTCATTTTGTTTTAGCACTTCCTTGTAGAGGAAGAGGAGCGCGCTAAGGGCCTGATTTTGGGTCGATGCGGAGATGTTTCCGGCCCGCGCAAGATGGGTAAGAAACCCTGCCATTTCCGGTTCGCTCATCTCGGCCGGGTGACGCATCCGGTGGAAACGGATAAAGCGCGTGATCCAATCGCAGTACGTCCGCTCGGTCCGCAGGCTGTAGTGCTTCAATCGCATTACATCCCGTACCCGATCGAGCAGTCTCTTTTTGGGCTTGCCGGTGACGGCGTCTGAGTCTAAAATCAACTCCATGACTCCGCTTTTATCGAACTCCTCCCAGGTAAGCAAGCGGATTAGACGGAATAATTCCATCCATATCTCGTTAGGCCTCTAGCTAATGGAACGCTCAAAATCTTTTGATCTCTTACGAACGGTGGCAATAGTTTTGGTTTGCTTTGGACGGCATTTGACTCCATGTCCACGCGGTTCCGATTCATTCTTTCAGGTGGGTATCCACAATTTAACGGTGGTGCTCCGCCGAGGGGGCTGGATCGGCGTTGATCTCTTTTTTGTGCTTAGTGGCTTCTTAGTTTCTGGCCTGCTCTTCCGAGAATACCAGAAATTCGGTTCTCTTTCAGGTAAGAGTTTTCTTATCCGCCGGGGCTTTAAAATCTATCCTGCCTTCTGGCTGCTCATCATTACAACAGTCGCTGTTAAGTGTTTGTGGCAACATCATTTCCCAATCAAGACTACACTAAGCGAGTTAGCATTCGTTCAGAATTACGGTCCATTCTTGTGGTCGCATACGTGGTCATTGGCAGTGGAGGAGCATTTCTATTTTCTCCTACTTCTTTTTCTATTGTTTCTTTCCCGCCGCCAGCGTTCACGAAATCCCTTTGGAGTCATTCCAGTATCTTTTTTGATCTTGGCTACAGTTTGCCTGCTTATGCGCGTTATCACTGCGCATGAGCTTCCTTATGGACACAAGACCCACCTTTTTCCATCGCACCTGCGAATGGATTCCCTCTTCTTTGGCGTTCTCATTTCATACTTGTATCATATATACCCGAAACGGTTTCTTGCGTTCGCAAAGCAGTTTAGATGGGTTCTGGTTGCCTGCGGGATTGCCATGTTGGCACCTGCATTCATTCTTCAGCTAGAAACAAGCCCGTTCATTTGCACGTTTGGACTCACCATATTTTATATCGGCAGTGGCTGCTTGCTTGTTGCCAGCATCGCCATGACACTTCCCGACACTAGAGCTTTACGGTTTGCATCCTACATTGGCTCGCACTCGTATTCGATTTATCTGTGGCACGTAGCTGTAGCAGTGTGGATGATACCGGTTTTCACCCGCCTCGCAGGCGTGTATTGGAGCTGGCCTCTCTATGCCGTAACATACGTTGTGTGTTCTTTAAGCGTTGGCGTAGCGATGGCATTGCTGATTGAGTTCCCAACGCTCAGAGTTCGAGATCGGTTCTTTCCCTCGCGAGGGCGCCCTCTAAGTGTCTCTCCAGTTGGGCCTAACCCGGCGCTGGAGCTAACACTGGCTCCGGCTGGCGCGCTGGCTGCGCAGGCAGCCAGCGCGCCAGCCTCCGCCAGTAGCTCAGCCTTGTCTCGTTAGAACCCGCGCGGCAAGAAAACGGAGCGAAACGCACGCGAGGAACACCTGTTCCCCTCTAGAAGAGGATTTTTAAGGGGATACACCTACGAAGTGCGACTGCGCCGCGATAAGCGCGGCTTTCGCTTGCACACAACAAAATTTAACAGTAGAACCAAGCATGGAGCTAGAAACCAATCTGAGGATTTACACAACTAATCGATTCGTTTCAAACAGATGAGTGCCGGGCTTGCCGTAGCCGCCCTTTGGCTGAGCAGCACTGGACGGATTAATGCTGTGCCGTCTCCCATGAGTCATAATGTCAGGAACCGTGCAGCGAATCAACCGGGAAACCCTAACGATTTTGCCCACAGGTGCGTCGGTGCCGACCGCGGTATTTCCTCCACGGCCAGATCCTGAAGAATAAACGAGCCGCGCGATCGATCTGGCGCGGAGAATAATCGTCGCTCGCAAAAACAGCTGAGGCCGAGGATAACGTCTTGGATGCCACCTCAAAACAGCAGACGAACTCTTCTGTCTCCAAGCGTCAGACACCGGCTGCATTTGCCGAGCTGGCTGCGATCGTATGCATAGGGCTGGCTGGCTTCATCGTCACCTTCTCCTCACATTCCTATCAAGGAATCGCGGACGGGACGAGATATATGGCTGCAGACGAGAGCCTTGTTTCTCATGGACGAAGCTATCGCATCCCCGATGGATATAGGCTTTGGAGACGACCGTATTCTCGTCGAAGACTTATCCATATCCGAGCCAGCTTTTCCAGTTGTATATAGGCTCTCTTATTCATGACGCGAGAATGTCACCCAACATCTCCTCGCTTGCGATCGCTAATTTGTTCCCCTTTATCGGGTCTCTGCTTCTCATATCCTTGATACTTCAGGCAGTTATGACCAGGATGTGGTCCGTCCTTGGCACCGCCTTTATAGCCCTCGTTGCACCGGTCTACCGAGACCTTGCGCTCCACAATGCTACCGAACCATGGATGATGCTCTTTGGACTAGCCACTCTTTGGGCTTCTATAAAGCAGCGCTATTTTCTATCGGGCCTGTCCATAGGATTGGGCTTTCTCTTCCGGGCACAGATCATTTCGATGTTGCTTGCCGCGCTTCGGCCGCAGAGGCCAAATTGGAGAGTTGTAATCTCTGTTCTCGCCGGATTCTGCGCCGCCTGCGCTCGTGACTTGGGCCGCGATGCGACTCTTGTTCCCGCGCATCGGAGAATCGACGTCCGGTTTTTACGGCCGCGTCTTCTTCGTGAAATACACCCTGTCAGTGAGCCAGGCTTACAAAGTTATCATAGGCAACACGGCCGATTTAAGGTTGCTTTTTTTTCGATCGCGACGTCAATGACGATGGTTGTCGTTGCTAGGCTTAGGGGCCTCGATGGCCCGATCCGCGAAGCAGTATGGTTCTTCGCGTGGAGCACCATCGTCATGGTGGTTTTCGCTTTCTACATGGCCGGCACCGTCGGGGATGGTGTCAGGGATCGCTTTCATCGCCATCACCTTTTGGGACAGATTTCTCCGCTCGCGAACTCCTAGATTATTCCGACCATTCGCGACGTCTGCAGTCCTAGTGGCGGTACTTACCATTTTCTGTGCACTCCCTGAGAACATTCCATTTCAGGCCAATAGAAGCATGGCGCGCAACCGCGCGCACCATCGAGAATCATTTTCCGAAGGGCACCGAGATCGTGGTACAATTCAGACCGCAATGGCTAAAAGCGTATCTTTCTGCGGACTATCCGCTTACGCCCAATTTCGATGCGCCAAAATTTCTCGCAGGCGAACAGATTGTGGTTGACCCTTCCTTTGACCCAAAAGCACATTTCCCAGTGCGTGATCTGCCGAAAGGGTATTTAATGAAGGCGGTTCCTCAGCGCCGTGGAGGAATGCAAAAAATCTACTTCGCACCGCGTTGAAGTCGGCCACCAAACCTGACAGGGGTAACTCCAACGCCCGTCAAAGAGATTGTTTGTTCAGACTGGCGTTTGCGATGCGCGGCATCTATGATACGCATTCGTATTTGACACGGATATTTGCCTGTTTCTTGGATCGAAAACACTTGAAGGACTCATTCACGGCCAATACCGCCGTTTGCATCGCCGGCGCGCATCGCTCAGGAACGTCGATGCTCACGAGGCTATTGCACGCCTGCGGGCTCTATCTCGGTCCGGAAAGCGCATTGATGCCTCCACAGGCCGATAATCCCGAGGGTTTCTGGGAAACATCTGGGGTTTGTCGCGCTGAACGACGAATTGTTAAATGAGCTTGGCGGGGCCTGGGACCTGCCGCCCAAGGCTGACCAGAATTTCACTGACCCGCACCTCGACCCTTTGCGCATGAAAGCCCGGCTGCTAATCGAAGGATTTTGATTCGGCAAGCGTTTGGGGCTGGAAGGATCCGCGCAACAGTTTAACACTGCCATTCTGGCAGGATCTCGTATGTTTGACTCTCAAACAGCCAATAAGCTTGATTATTTCTTCTTTTGATGATTACGAAGCTCGGCAAGACACGGTTCGATGTTAGATGAAAAATCCAAGAAAGTTGCCCTGATTACCGGAATCACTGGCCAGGACGGTTCCTATTTATCCGAATTGCTCCTGGAGAAAGATTACGCCGTGCATGGGATCGTGCGGCGCACGAGCAATCTATTGCGATCGCGCATCGAGCATCTACGGCGAGATGAAAAAATTTACGGTCGACGCTTATTTCTCCACTATGGCGATCTCTCCGATAGCACGACCTTGCGTCGAATTCTCGGCGATGTTTGCCCAACAGAGGTGTATCATCTCGCCGGGCAAAGCCACGTCGGCCTGAGTTTCGAAATTCCCGAATCGACATGCGAGGAGACGGGCATGGCAACGTTGCGGTTGTTGGAAATCGTGCGCGCGCATCCCTCGCCGCTGAAATTTTATCATGCTTCGAGCGCAGAAATTTTTGGAGACGCATCCGCTTCGCCGCAAACTGAGAACACCCCGCTGCGGCCGACGAGCCCGTATGGTTGCGCCAAAGCCTTCGCAACGCAATTGGCACGGGTTTATCGACAATCGTACGGACTGTTTGTTTGCAATGGTATTCTTTACAACCATGAGTCGCCACGCCGCGGGGAAAATTTCGTGACGCGCAAGATCGCACGCGCGGCCGCGCGGATCGCTCGAAATCGCGATGATGATCTTGTCCTCGGAAACCTGGAGAGCCGCAGGGATTGGGGCCGTGCCCAAGATTACGTGCAGGCGATGTGGTTAATGCTCCAGCACGAGAAAGCCGACGATTATGTAGTGGCGACCGGAGAGACACATTCCGTACGTGAATTTGTCGAAGCAGCCTTCGCAGTTGTCGATCTTCCGTGGGAGAAATACGTAAAGCACGATTCTTCGTTCGATCGTCCTACCGAGCCGGTGCGGCTGGTCGGCTGTGCGGAGAAGATTCGCAAAACACTTGGTTGGAAGCCAGCTGGAAGTTTCGCGCAACTCGTGCGCGAAATGGTTGAGGCGGAGCTCGCTGCAATCGATTCACGCCAGTAGGACGCGACCCGCCGGGCGCGACGACTCATGTGGCGTGGCAACTTTGCGTGAAATCCATCTGACCGCTCCCTAGCGTTGCCCACATCAAATTGGCCAATTCGTCGATGATAATGATGATGCAGGGAATTTTGCGCGGAATTTGGATATCGTACTTTGCAGCCGCCTCGCTGACGCCGGACCGCGGTCAGCGACCGCGGCCATAGCTCACGGCATCTGACCGAGGTGTTTTCTTGGCGTTTCACGAGAAAGCAATTTTATATCCGCGTCAACCATGATGCGGACGAGTTCGTGAAAACGCACTTTTGGTTCCCAGCCGAGAATTTTTTTTGCTTTGGAGGGATCACCGATCAGGAGATCTACTTCCGCCGGACGCTCATAACGTGAGTCGTGTTTGACAAATTCCTTCCAGTCGAGATCGACATGTGAAAAGGCTGTTTCGACAAACTCACGCACGGTGTGCGTTTCGCCAGTAGCCAGCACAAAATCGTCCCCTTCTCCATGCTGAAGGATTCGCCACATCCCTTCCACGTACTCAGGTGCATATCCCCAATCTCGTTTTGCATCGAGAGTACCGAGGAACAATTCCTTTTGCAGCCCGTGTTTGATCGCAGCGACTGCACGCGAGATTTTGCGCGTGACGAAGGTTTCGCCGCGGCGCGGACTTTCGTGATTGAACAAAATGCCATTGCTCGCGCAGAGCCCATAGCTCTCGCGGTAGTTTACCGTCGCCCAATAGGCGAACGCCTTCGCCACCCCATATGGGCTGCGTGGCCAAAACGGCGTTTTCTCGGTTTGCGGAACTTGCTGCGCCTTGCCAAACATTTCGCTGCTTGATGCCTGATAGAAACGCGAGCGCCACCCCACTTCTCGAATCGCTTCCAAAATGCGGATAGTACCCACGCCAGTAACATCCGACGTGTATTCCGGAACATCGAAGCTCACGCGTACGTGGCTCTGCGCTGCCAGATGGTAAATTTCGTCCGGCTTCAAATCGTAAAGCAGCTTCACCAAATTTACAGAGTCGCTAAGGTCTCCATAATGCAGAAACATTCGGACGCCGTTGACGTGAGGGTCGGCGTAAAGATGATCAATGCGAGAAGTGTTGAATGTGCTGGCGCGGCGAATGATGCCGTGGATTTCGTAGCCCTTCTCCAGCAACAATTCAGCCAGATAACTACCGTCCTGGCCGGTGATGCCGGTGATCAACGCTTTTTTCATACG
>WNFZ01014131.1_pt1 | contig 11187 bp, 11 predicted proteins | sample 5400081 | NCBI WGS metagenome assembly WNFZ01 (sample SAMN13153365, study PRJNA577476) | soil metagenome | isolation source: 80 cm soil or saprolite under grassland replicate 1 | place: USA:California | collected 2016-06-15
TACTTATAAACCAGAGGTAATGAGGAGCGTGCAATGAGAACATGGTTGAAGGCTCGCACAATGCAAATTGGATTGTTGAGTCTTGTATTAGGAATGTGCTTTCTCATCTTTGTCGTAGCTCTTTCAACGGCAACGCCCGCGGAGGCGGCAGCCCGGCAACAAGCCGGAAAGCCATCGAACGATACTTGTTTAGCCTGTCATCAACAGCAAGGGATGACGACTCAAATCGGGGGACAGCCTCTTCCATTAACGATTGACAGCCAAAAGTTCCAGGAATCTGTCCATGGGACCGAAAATATCGCCTGCGTCGATTGTCATACTAATATTACGGGTTTTCCTCATCCCCAGGTCACTGCCAGCAGCACGCGCGATTTTTCATTGGAAATGTACCCCACCTGCGAACAGTGTCACAAAGAGCAGTACCAGAAAGTTTTAGATAGTGTCCATCAAAAGGCACTTGCAGCGGGAAATACCAATGCCGCTGTCTGCACCGACTGTCACAACCCTCACGCGCAAATGCGAATTACAGATAAGGCTACTGGCAAATTACTGCCGGCGGCGCGAGTTGCTATTCCACAAACTTGTGCCAAATGCCATAGCACTATTTACGATACATACAAGAACAGTGTCCATGGCACGGCTTTGCTTCAGGAAAGCAATCAAGATGTTCCGACGTGTATTGATTGTCATGGCGTTCACAACATTCAAAATCCCACTACCGCATCTTTCCGCAACAGTACGCCGTATCTTTGTGCAAAATGCCATACTAATGAAACGATTATGAAGCAATATGGCATCTCCACGAATGTGTTGAATACTTATGTTGCCGACTTCCACGGCACTACAGTGCAAATGTTCGAAAAGAATTATCCGGATCAGCCAACAAATAAACCCGTTTGCACGGATTGTCACGGCGTTCACGATATCCTGAGACCCGACGATCCTCAGGCTGGCATTGCCTTCAAGAAAAATCTTCTTCTCAAATGCCAGCAATGTCATCCTAATGCGACGACGAATACCTTTACAGATGCATGGCTGAGTCATTATGAGCCAAGCCCGAACGTGTTCCCCTTGGTTTACTTCGTCAACCTATTCTATAAAATCTTTATTCCAACTGTTTTGGGAGGCATGCTCTTCTATGTGCTCACGGATGTGTATCGCAGGTTTATTGCCCGTCCCGTACGTGCGAAAGGAGAAGAGCAGAAATGAGTGAGCAACCTTCTCGAGCCTACGAACGCTTTCCACTTCTTCGTCGTATTGAGCACTGGATAATGTTTTTGTCTTTTACGACCCTCGCCCTTACAGGGTTGCCTCAAAAATTCTCCAGCGCACCAATTTCCATTGCCTTTGTTGGCATCCTCGGTGGCATTGAATATCTACGCCGAATCCATCACTTTGCCGCGATCGTAATGATGCTGGGTACTGCCTGGCATATTCTTGTCTTTGGTTATATGGCTTATGTGCGGCGGACACGCTTCAGCATGTTGCCCAGTCTTCAGGATATCAAGGATGGCTGGCAGGCGCTCATGTATAACCTGGGCTTTTCCAAATCGTTCCCTCAAATGGGACGCTACACCTTTGAAGAAAAGATGGAATATTGGGCGTTCGTGTGGGGTGCCATTATCATGGGCGCGACCGGCTTCATGATGTGGAATCCCCTCTCTACTGTGAAATTCCTGCCCGGCGAAGTGATTCCCGCCGCGAAAGCTGCCCACGGTGGGGAGGCGCTTTTGGCGGTTCTCGCCATCATCATCTGGCACCTATACGGTGTTCACATCAAGCGTTTCAACAAATCCATGTTCACCGGCAAGATGAGCGAAGAAGAGATGCTGCATGAGCATCCACTTGAGTTGGCGGATATCAAAGCCGGTCTCAACAATCGATCGGTTGACCCTGGTCTGATTCGTAAGCGCCAGATGGCGTACTATCCGATCGCAGGAGTGCTGGCTCTCTTCATGCTTGGTGGCGTTTACGGATTTGTCAACAGTGAAAAGACAGCACTGACAACAACCGAACGACAGGTGCCTACCGTGGTGGTCTTCGTTCCCCAAACGCCGACTCCCGCTCCCACGCTGACCGCGACTCTTCCTGCAACGGAAACGCCGGTTCCAACTCAGACCGTAGCGGGCGCAACACCATCAACGCCTTCTACAGCTGTTGCTTCCACTCTAACTTGGGATAACGCCATTGGCGCGCTGCTCCAAACGAAATGTGGCGCCTGTCATGGCGGCGCAGCACCGATGGTCGGGCTAAACTTGACGACCTATGCAGATGCCATGAAGGGAAGCACAAACGGCGCTGTGATTAATCCTGGTGATGCTGCAAATAGTTTGATCGTGCAAAAGCAACAGGCAGGAAACCATCCAGGTCAATTGACACCCGAAGAAATAGCACAATTAATTGAATGGATTAACGCTGGCGCTCCTGAAAAGTAAATACTGAAACATGATTAACCCCAAACTTAAGGATTCAGCCACTGATTGCACGGATCAACACTGATTTTTGAATTATTTGCGCGAGCGAAGCTAAGTAATTAGCCGACCCACCATACTGGGTCGGCTAATTCTGTGAAAATCAGTGAAACTTGTGCTGAGCCTGTCGAAGTATCCGTCGCTAAAAACTAGAAAGATTAAATTTGGGGTGGGTCATGTTTATTTAAGCCCTAACATAATCGCCGTAATATCATCGTAATTATTTGTGACAATACGCTTCGCTACAAATGACATTCAATACTCATATTTGTCAACGAGGTCGTAATAATAAGGGTAGGCGGGGTAGACTTACATTGTTATCGCGTGCAAGCTAAGCGGTGTGGTTTTTGGTGGTGTCCCATGCACAATCAGAGGGGACAGCAGGCATGGAGGATGGAGGGATTATGCCCCATATGACCGATGAACGAGTCCGAGCAGGTTTAGCCCGTGAGGAAGATCTATCCCTTTTGCAAGAAGTCAGTATGAAGACGGCTGGTGTTTCGCATTTGGAAATGTGCATCCAGTGCGGAACGTGCGGTGGGTCCTGTCCGGCTGCCATGGATATGGATCACACACCGCGCATGTTATTTGCCATGCTGCGGGCGGGCATGCGGGATGAAGTTCTGCGCAGCAATACACCCTGGATCTGTGTTTCCTGTTACCACTGCGTGGTGCGCTGTCCGCAGGAGGTGCACATCGCGGATGTGATGTACACGCTCAAAGGCATGGCGATCCACGCAAAGCTGTATCGCGATTCCACGGCGCCTGATTTTTCCCAAACATTTGTGGATATGGTGGAAACGTTTGGCCGAAGTTATGAGCTGGGGTTAGCTTCACGTCATTATTTGAGACATTTTCCGTTGCGGTTGCCGGGCATGATGCCAATGGGCTTTGGCATGATCACCAAAGGCCGCATGGCGATCACACCGAAAAAGATCAAAAATATGGATCAATTAAAAGCGATCCTCAAGCGTGCCAAAACACTGGAGATGACATCATGAACAAATACCTTTTGTATCCGGGCTGTTCGATGGAATCTAGTGGCAAGGCATATGGGGAGTCCATCAGTACTATTTTGCAACCGCTCGACCTTCAATTTGAGGAGATCGACGATTGGAACTGTTGCGGCGCGACGGAATATCTCGGCATCAACCTGATTCCTGCCTATTCCCTGATCGCCCGCAACCTTGCTCTCGCTGCAAAACAGATGAACGGCACACGCACAGTTGTCGCGCCTTGTTCAGCTTGTTATCTCAACCTCGCCAAAGCAGACTATTACATGCAGGAGCGACCTACGCTCGGCGTAAAAGTCAATGAAGCACTCGAAGCGGGCGGACTCCAATACATAGCGGGCACGCTCGATGTGCGCCATCTGATTGACATCCTGGTTTACGATGTTGGCTTGGATGCAATTAAAAGTAAAGTGACCCGTCCCTTGCATGGACTTCGAGTTGCGCCCTATATGGGATGCATGTTACCGCGACCCGATTATCAACATCGCTGGTCTGATCATGAACATCCGACCGAGTTGGATGATCTGCTGAGAGCGCTCGGTGCAGACGTAATCGATTATCCGTTGACGACAAGCTGCTGCGGCGGACACATGACCCAGATTGGACCGGAAACCGCCTTCGAATTAATCCGCCGACTCGTGGCTGACGCGGATGAGCGCGGCGCGGTCCTGATGGCGACGGTTTGCCCGATGTGCCAGATGAACATTGATGCTTACCAAAATGAGATGAATCATTTCTTTGGCACGGACTATCACATGCCAATCTTATTCTTCACGCAACTGATGGGGCTTGCTTTCGGCAGAGAACCTGAAGAACTCGGAATGGGCACAGAATTGGTCAATGCACGCAACGCACTAGCGACCATTGGTATCGAAGTTCCTGTCACGCAGGAACCCGCTGCGCCGCGAAAGAAGAATGAAGGCTTGCCGATGCCGCGTCGCTGGACCAAGCATGAGGGCAAGGAGGCGGCGAAATGAGCGATAAGCGAAGCAGTCCTATGGAGAACAAACAGGAACGCGTCGGTGTGTACATCTGTCATTGTGGCTCGAACATCGCAGGAACTGTGGATGTAGTGGGCGTTGCCAAATGGGCAGAGGAAAAACTCAAACATCAAGGCGTTGTCGTTTCACGCGAATACAAGTTCATGTGTTCAAGCCTTGGACAGGGACTGATTCAAAAAGACATCAAGGAGCTTGGGTTAACTCGTGTCGTCGTCGCGGCGTGCTCGCCTCATTTGCATGAGAAAACCTTCCGCACGGCGGCAAAGAACGCGGAATTAAATCCGTACTTATGTGAACTGGCTTCGATCCGTGAGCAGGTCTCATGGGTACATACGAATAAAGCCGTCGCTACAGAAAAAGCCAAAGCAGTGGTAGCAGGCGCGGTGTCGCGTGTGATCGAGAATGTACCGCTTGAAGAGATAAAAGTTCCAATCAATCCGAATACGTTGGTGGTGGGAGGCGGCATTGCAGGAATCCAATCTGCATTGGAGATCGCGAACGCGGGTTTCCACGTTTATTTGGTGGAGCGCGAACCATCCATCGGCGGACACATGGCGCAGTTCGACAAAACCTTCCCGACGCTGGATTGCTCGGCTTGTATTCTGACGCCGCGTATGGTCGAAGCGGGGACGCATCCTAACATCACGCTGCTCACATGGAGTGAAGTGGAGAATGTGGCGGGATATGTCGGAAATTTCCATGTCACGATCAGAAAGAAAGCGCGCTTCGTTAAGGAAGATCTTTGTACGGGCTGTGGGATCTGCCAGGAAAAATGCCCGAAGAAAGTGATTGACGAAGTCTACGAAGCGGGGCTTGGATATCGCAAGGCAGTCTACACGCCGTTTGCACAGGCTGTGCCGAACTTTCCCGTGATGGACAAGGAGAATTGCACCTACTTCATCAAGGGTACCTGTAAAGCGTGCGAAAAATTCTGCCCAACCGCAGCGATCGATTTCAACCAACAGGATGAGATGCTTAATATCGATGTGGGGAACATCATCCTTGCAACGGGCTATGACCTGTTCGACGCGCGCCACGTCAGCAATTACGGCTATGGTCGTCTTCCCAACGTGTTCACAAGTTTGGAGTTCGAACGTTTGTCGAACGCCGCCGGACCGACTTCCGGCAATATCGTTTTGCGCGATGGCAAGACCACGCCGAAGAGTGTCGGCATTATCCATTGCGTGGGCTCGCGCGATAAGAATTTCAATAATTACTGTTCAGTCATTTGTTGTATGCAGGGATTGAAATTCGCTCACCTCGTCCATGAACGGACAGGCGCGACCGTCTATAACTTTTACATTGACATGCGTACGGCATACAAAGCCTATGATGAGTTTTATCAACGCGTGCTGGAAGAAGGCACCCTATTTGTGCGCGGCAAGGTCGCGGAGGTCACAAATGCGACACGCAGTGAACATGAAAAAGGCAAACTCGTCATTCAAGTGGAAGATACCCTGGCGGGCAAGCAGAGACGCATCCCTGTCGATATGGTAATCCTCTCCAGTGGTTTGCAGCCGCGCCGGGATGCAAAAGAAGTTGGCAAGATGTTCGGGATCTCCTGTTCCAGCGATGGATGGTTTACGGAGAAACATCCCAAACTGGATCCCGTTGCAACCATGACCGAGGGCATCTATATCGTCGGCTGCGCGCAGGGTCCGAAGGATATTCCTTCCAGTGTGGCGCAGGGCGCGGCGGCTTCGGCACGCGTATTGGATAAAATCCTGCAAAAGGAAGTGGCGCTCGAACCGATCAAAGCCACTGTCAACCAGGAGACGTGTTCGGGTTGTCGTATTTGCAACACAATGTGCCCATTCAACGCCATCAGCTTCATCGAAGATCGCATGGTGACCGAGATCAATCCGGCCTTATGCCAGGGATGCGGCACTTGCGTGGCGGCTTGTCCTGCAGGTGCGATCAGCGGCACAGGCTTTAGCGATGAACAGATCATTGCCCAGATTGATGGACTGTTGTTGAAGAATCTTGAGGAAGTGAGTGCGTAATGAGTAATTGGTAAATGGTAATTACCAATTACTGCTTACCAATCTCCACAAACGGAGACACTTATGGACAATAACTTTGAACCAACAATTATCGGCTTTACCTGCAACTGGTGTAGTTATCGCGCTGCAGACCTGGCGGGGACTGCGCGCATGAAGTACGCGCCGAACTTACATGGAACAGAACTATAAAGCATTGCGCCGTTTTCTCCTGCTCCGACGAGTTCTCAAGGGCATGGGTATCGAACCCGGACGTGTCAAACTGATATGGGCAAGTGCAGCAGAAGGTGCACGCTTTGCCAGCGAGACAACCACATTCGTGGAAGAGATCCGCAAGCTGGGTCCACTCGATTGGGGCAAGTCCAGTAATCAGTCTTCAGTAATCAGTGAACAGTCTGAAAACTGGACACTGACTACTGATAACTCTCCAAAGGAGGTGCCTGCATGACCACGAACAGTAAGCCGAAATTTGCAATGTACTGGGCTGCCTCCTGCGGTGGATGTGAGATCGCAGTTCTCAACACGCATGAAAAGATTCTCGATATCGACGCCAACTTCGAAGTCGTATTCTGGCCCGTCGCCATGGACGCGAAATATAAAGATGTCGAAGCGATGGAAGACGGCTCGATTCTAGTCACACTCTTCAACGGCGGAATCCGCAATGACGAGAATGAACACATTGCCAAACTATTACGTCAGAAGTCGAAGATACTGGTCTCGTTCGGTTCATGTGCCTGCGAAGGATGCATTCCCGGGCTGGCGAATCTGAGTCCGGTAGGTGAGATCGTTCAGACAGCCTTCAACACAATCACGACTGACAACCTAAATGAGATTTATCCGCGCACGACCTTTGATGTTCCGGAAGGCGAATTGCATATTCCAAAACTGGAGCCAATTCTGCGCCCGCTCGATCAGGTTGTGGACGTGGATTACTACATGCCAGGCTGCCCGCCTGAGTCACATCAGATCGCAGAAGTAATTGACCTGCTTATCAAGGTAGTGAATGGTCAGGCAGAGTTGCCACCGAAAGGAACTGTGATCGGTGTAGGACATTCCACAGTGTGCGATGAATGTCCACGGACGCGCAATCTAAAGATGATCAAAACCTTCAAACGAATTCAGGATATTGCCCCTGTTGACCCCACTCTCTGCATCCTTGAACAGGGCGTGCCTTGTAATGGGCCTGCCACCCGCAGTGGATGCAACGCACGCTGTCCACAAGCAGGCGCACAGTGCATTGGTTGTTATGGTCCCGCCGAGGGCGTGATGGATTATGGCGCGCGGCTCATCACGGCATTTTCATCGGTCATTGATGCTCGGGAGCCCGACGAGATCGAAAAGATCCTCGACGGGATTCCGGATCCAACAGGCCAAGTCTATCGGTTTAATTTAGCCGGATCATTAATGAAAGCTGCGAAGTCAGCGTGGGCAAAGGAGTAATTATGACCCAACGAATTAGTATTGACCCCATTACCCGTCTTGAAGGTCATGGCAAGATTGAGATCTTCTTGGACAATCAAGGCAATGTCGCAAATACATATTTCCAGATTCCCGAACTGCGCGGCTTCGAACGATTTGTCGTGGGACGTCCCATTGAAGAAATGGCGCTGATCACGAATCGTATCTGCGGCGTTTGCCCGGAAGCGCATAATATGGCAGCATCCAAAGCCGCAGATATGGTCTATAAAGTGGATCCGCCGCGCACAGCAAAATTGTTGCGTGAACTGCTTTACATGGGATTCTATTGCACCGACCATACCACTCACTTCTACGCTTTGGGCGGTCCCGATTTTGTAATGGGACCCGACGCACCTGTCGCGGAACGGAATATTTTAGGCGTGATCCACAAAGTGGGATTGGAAATCGGCGGCAAAGTTATCCAGATGCGCAAGTACGGGCATAACGTAGTCGAGATGATCGGCGGACGCAAGGTTCATCCCTGTGCGTCGATCCCCGGCGGAATGACAAAAGGAATCACAGAGGAGCAACGCAAAGAGATTGAAGAAATGGGACGCTGGGCAATTGAGTTTGCGCAGTTCAGCCTCAAGCTTTTCAACGACATCGTGCTTGGCAATCCGGCATATGTAGATTTGGTCCTCGGCGATATATATACTCATCACACCTATTACATGGGGCTTGTGGATGAGAATAACAAATCCAATTTCTATGATGGCAAAGTCAGAGTCGTCGATCCAAATGGCAAGGAGTTTGTGAAATACGCGCCGAAGGACTATGCCGATAATATCGCCGAGCACGTCGAACCCTGGACCTATCTGAAATTCCCGTATCTCAAGAATGTTGGCTGGAAAGGCTTTGTGGATGGAGTCGACTCAGGCGTGTATATGACCACGCCACTTTCACGTCTTAACGTCTCGGATGGAATGGCGACGCCGCGCGCCCAAGAGGAATACGAACGGTTCTATTCCACGCTCGGCGGTAAACCTGTCCATCAGCGGCTCGCCACGCATTGGGCGCGTCTGATCGAACTGCTGTACGCAGCAGAGCGCTGGGTGGAACTGGTGACGGACCCCGAGATCACCTCGCAGAATGTGCATGCCAAGCCGACTCAGACTCCAACCGAAGGAATCGGAATCGTCGAAGCGCCGCGCGGGACTCTCACGCATCACTACTGGACCGATGAGCGCGGTATCGTTACCAAGGCTGCCTATGATCCATGCTTTGGGTGTGCAACTCATTCCCTGCCTGGGCAGATGCCTCTCGAGGTCACCATTCACGATTCGGATGGGAATCCGGTTGAGGTATTGAGACAATTTTGTGAATGAAATTTGCTTCAGCCGCCGCCTCGAGCAAAAGTTGTGTAAAACATCCCGCACTCTTAGACCTGCGGGACGAGTTCAATTGTGTGAAACGGAATCAGTTCTCGGCTTGGAAATGAAACGAGTGAGTCAAATGAAAACAATTGTGATCGGGCTCGGTAATCCAATACTCGGCGATGACGGCGTGGGGTGGCGCGTCGCGGAAGAGGTTCATCAGCAACTTGATCCTGATCTGCATGTGGATCTCGATTATCTTTCGCTTGGCGGAATCAGCCTGATGGAACATCTGGTCGGTTATGAGCGTGTGATTTTGATTGACGCATTTTTTTCAGATGAAGAGCCAGGCTCGATCAAAGTATCAAAATTGGACGACATTCCAAATTACTCTGCGTTTCATATTACAAGTGTGCACGATACATCCCTGCAGAATGCAATGAAACTAGGCAGAGAACTGGGCGCAGACCTGCCTGAGGATGTTCTGGTGGTTGGCATTTCTACAAAACAAGTATATGACTTTTGCGAGGAGCTCTCTGCACCCGTTGCTGATGCAATCCCCAAGGCGGCCGAAATTGTGGTTGAACTTGCAAAGTAGAACATCATAATTCATTGAGAAGAAAGTCATCCGGCAGGGTGACTTTCTCCATCTTGGACATAATCTGTTAAGCGATTAATCTAAAGCTGAAGTTGATTATGCATGAATTTACGATAACTCAAAGCTTACTTAACCGTGCCCTAAAAACCGCAGACTCAAAACGGATCCTACGTGTAAAATTGTTGATTGGTCCGTTCTCGGAAGAACGGGAAGACTCCATTCAGTTCTATTGGAGAGACCTGGCAAAAGGCTCATTTGGCGAAGGCGCCGAACTTCAATTTGATCATGTAAAACCTGAGATTAGGTGTCTGGGTTGCACGGGAATATTTCATCTTGATGAAAATGAAAAAGGATGCACGTGCAAATACTGCTCCAGCGAACATTTACAGTTATTGAACGAAGAAGATGTGCTTCTCGAAAGCATTGAAGTTGAGTAAAAGATTCGCATGAGCATGGGTACGTTCGAGAATGATCTCGAATGGCTCAGGACGATGATAATAATGGCTAAGCATATTTCCGTTAAAGGTGTTGTGCAAGGAGTCGGTTTCCGCCCGTTCGTGTATGGGTTGGCAATCCGACTCAATTTGCATGGCTGGGTATGCAACACATCGGGCGGGGTGGAAATTGTAGTACAGGGAAAAGCATCCAGCATCGAGAATTTCATTCATAGTCTGAGCGTTGAAGCGCCCGCGTTGGCTCATATTGATGACGTTAAAGTGTATGATGAATCTTCTGATATCGATTTTTCGACGTTCGAAATTCGAGAGTCGACCAGCCTTGAGGGTGCTTTCCAGCCGATTTCCGCGGATGTAGCGATTTGCCCCGATTGCGAACGGGAATTATTCGACCCTCACGACCGACGTTACCTCTATCCATTCATCAACTGCACGAACTGCGGACCGCGCTTTACGATCATCAAAGAGATTCCATATGATCGCCCAAACACCACGATGGTGGAATTTGTCATGTGCGAGCATTGCGGCACTGAATACAAGAATCCACTGGATCGCCGTTTCCACGCTCAGCCAATCGCATGTCCGGAGTGCGGTCCGTTTGTAGCGTTACGTGAACTTCATTCTCAGTTTACAGATTCTGTTTCGCATATATCCAGTATTGAGTGCCGAACTTCGGCAATTCTCAAAGCGCGCCGTCTGTTGCGCGAGGGTTATATCCTGGGTGTCAAAGGGCTCGGTGGTTTTCACCTGGCATGTGATGCATCGAATTCACTCACAGTGGAGGACCTGCGTGACCGAAAGGGACGCCTGGATAAGCCATTTGCGATCATGGCTGCCGATATGGATGTTGTTCGTTCCATCTGCGAAGTGAGTGCTGA
>WNFZ01012595.1_pt1 | contig 11185 bp, 10 predicted proteins | sample 5400081 | NCBI WGS metagenome assembly WNFZ01 (sample SAMN13153365, study PRJNA577476) | soil metagenome | isolation source: 80 cm soil or saprolite under grassland replicate 1 | place: USA:California | collected 2016-06-15
CTAGGGATGAACAGCAGTAGTGTTGTTCAGCCAATTCCTCAGCCACTTATGGCCCGTTTAGCTACAAGCTATACTTATAACAAAGATAGCTTTGTCCCAACCACAGATCTTGTCTATCGCTCTGATATCTCTGCTGGGGGGTTGACAACGACTGCTGAAGATATGTCCCATTTTCTTATTGCTCACCTCCAGAATGGTCGCTTTGAAAACAACCGCATTTTGCAGGAGGAAACTGCTAAACAAATGCATGCTGAGCACTTTACTGATGAGCCATCATTGCCGGGCTATACGTATGGATTTTATGAACGATTTGACAACGGCAGGCGAATCTTGATGCATGGCGGCAACTTGAGAGATGCGGCCAGCCTGGCGGTCATCATTCCAGAGGAAGGAGTTGGTTTCTTTATTTCCATCAACACACCCATTGAAATATCCAGCGGCGGCGATCCTCGAGAAGAGCTTTTTACAGAATTCATGAACCATTACTACCCCGAAAAGGATAAGCCAGACGAGAATTTTATCAGGGCAGACCAGCGGTTTAGTGGTGTCTATCGGATTACTCGTTATGTGCATCGAAGCATAGAAAAAGCACTGAAATTGGATGCACCTTTGACCCAGGCGACTGTGGAGGTACAGCCAGATGGCACAATTACGTTAAGCTATCCGTTTAATATCGTTCCGCCAACAAACTGGAAGCAAATTAGGCCATTAATCTTTCAAAACGTGAACAAGCCTTCAGATCTTCTGGCGTTCAGAGAAAATAAGAATGGCGAGATCACACACCTGTTTGGTACATTAATTTCACCCTTTTCTCTAGAGCGTATTGCCTGGTACGAAACGCTCCCCATTCAGGTAGGTATTCTGGGCGCGAGTGCACTCTCATTCCTATTTATTGTGCTTTACCTACCTATTGCTGTTCTAATACGCTATATACGCCGGAGGAAGTCACTCATTACCGCAATGGCTCTTTTGGAGTGGCTGGTCGGGGTTGCAGGTTTGACCATCGTCATTAGTTTAGTAATAGGAAATAGCACACTCATTGGCGAGGTGACGAGCGTCATCACCATCCTGGTAACAGTTGGTTATATTTTTAGCTTGTTAACTTGCGGTATGGTCCTTGGCACATTTGCCCTTTGGCAGAAAAGGGTGGGAACGGCAAGAAGCCGTGTTCATTATTTGGTTGTGACGCTGTTAGCAATACTATTTGTATGGTTTTTACAATTCTGGAATGTCATCTTTGCTTAAGCGTATCTCATAATTCTATGTGAGCTTGAAAAAAAGATTCGCCCTGTCAATTTGGCAGGGCGGTGAACTTAACAGGGAAATCTGTTGACTAGGTAGGTTGAGGCTTTTCCGGCGCGACAGGTTGGTGAGCAGAAAAGCGTTTCTTGCCCCAGCGGTAGAATTGGAGAATCAGCACCAACGTTAAGCTGCCGAGTAGATAGGCTCCCAACACATCGCTGGCCCAATGTTGACCCAAATAGATGCGCGAAATACCAATAAGAGCAATCAGGCTTCCAAAGAAAATGAGCAGGAGAGTTCGTAGCAAAGAACGTTTCAGTAGAGTATAAATAAGAAACCAAATGAAACCGAAAAACCCAACATAAAACATCACATGTCCACTCGGGAAACTATAACTGTCGAGTATTCTAAGTACCTGTACGAAATCCATGGTGGGGCGTGGACGCCTGATCAGTCCTTTGACGAGTGTATTAATTAACGGGGGCAGAATCCCTGCAACGAGTGCTGCAGCAGACTCCCAATGTAAGCCAAAAAGATAAATTAACGATACGATTAGCACGGAGAGGATGAACGATTGCGGAGAAAAGCCTGGCCAGCTAATGAAACTCATTAGCGCTGCAAAAATAGGTGAATTGATTGACTGCACAGCATGCGTGATTTGGATATCAAGAGTAAATAACGGCGTCGTTTTCACCATAAAAGTCAATACAGCAAAGGCAGCGATGGCTGCAAACAACGACACTTGAAATAGAAACGTTCGATACTCTCGCTTTGGACGCGAAGTCGTCTCTACTTTTGCAGCCTGTTGGGCTGCATCTTTTACCTTTTCAACAGGTTTTTTACTAGTAATTTCTGACATTCTATCGTTCCTTCTTCATACCATCCTGTTTATCCAGTTGGATGTGTTTCTGGAACAGGAGAAACTGGTGGAGGAAGCTCCTCAGATACTTTTTTCTCTATAGTTGCGGAGGAGCATTTTCTTCTGGAATAATGACCCACAGTGATCCTGGGCGGCTCTTGATCTCAACCTTGCCTTTCTCTAGCATGACGCCGTCTGCCATCACATCCATTTTTGGCGAAGCCTTTACCTCAAGTTTACGGGCACGATAACGTTGAACCTTTTCGTTGGCTGAGTAGCCCTCTCCTCTTATTTTGGCATAGTAAGCAAGCAGTTCAGTTTTACTGAAATTGGGATAAACAGAGATATCAAGCAGACCATCTGTTAACGATGCCTCTGGAGCCACCAGAAAATTAGCGCCGAACATAGGAGCATTTGAGATGACCACCAACATCGTTTTCATCTCGATCTTGCTTTCATCATCGAGAGTCAAATAGACCTTTGGCTCCGGCTCGTGATGGATCAGGGTCAGAGCCACATCCTTGATGTTAGATAATTTCCCATTGGATAGTTTATTGGCTTTGGGATAAAGTGCTGCCACCAGACCAATTGCAGTCAACTCGAAAAAATAAAGTTTCCATCGCCCCCCATAGCGATCACGATCTTATAACCGTCTTTCACGGCTTGCTTGGCGAGGGGAGTGGCTTCTTCTTTTGGTTTGGCAAGGGCAACATTCACTTCAATACCGTGTTGCTGTAAATAACGGGTGGCAAGCTCCAATTGTTTGGTAGACTCCTCTGGTTTCCCAGCGCCGGGGTTTGCGATCAGCTTGGCTTGAACAACTTTATTTTTTTTCGACATTTTCAATTTTCCTTTTCATAAAAATTCCTTCAATGACTGTGTACACCAAGGCAGCCCAGGCAACGCCTAGAGCATAGCCCGCTAATACATCCGTCAGATAATGACCACCTTGGAATATCCGACTAAAGCCATCAAAAAGCACAACCAACAATGCGCTGATCGCCACAGTCCATTTCCAGAAGAGCGAAGGCATTTTGGGAACTAACAAATAAGCCAAGAACCCATAGCAAATTAATGCGCTCATGGCATGCCCGCTGGGGAAGGATGGAATCGTAGTGATGACAAGTCCCGTTTGTTCTGGGGGTCTGGGGCGAGCAAAATACGCAATGATGATATTCCATACCAGGCTGCCCGCTGCAGAACTAATCCATAACATTCCTAGTTCCCGCCAATAACGATGATACAGAAAATAGAGAGTGAGAATCGTAACAATTACCTGAACGACTTCTTTTCCTATGAAGAATCCGAAAAGCATGATCTCATTTACGATTGGCGGAGCCACTCTGGCTTCGGCGATCAGTTCGTTGTGTACGGAATTATCCACCTGCAGGAGAGGACCATGCGCGAGCAGGTTAACGCTCAGGGCTGCGAAACTCAGGCTGCCCAGGAGAATCATGAGTAATCCAATGATCGGCCACCTCTTGAACAAGCCGGGCGCACGAAGACCCTCGACGGGCGTCCTCATTACCAACTTTTCCTGATTGCAAACTGTGCCTTCTGGAAAGAATCTCTCCGTCAGGGTATATACCAATCCCGCCCAGGCAAGGCCGACGGCATAACCTGCGATCACATCTGTGACATAGTGACCGCCTAGGAGCAGACCGCTGAAGCCAACAAAAGCGATGACCAGCGTTAATACAATGACCACTACCGACTTCCAAAAACGGGATGGCATTTTGGGAACCAGCAGGTATGCTAATAAACCGTAGCAAAGCACGGCAGCAAGAGCAAGTCCGCTGGGAAAAGATGGATCTCTTAGTACGAGGACATCTAATTGATTGCCAGGCCTTGGACGGTCAAAAAAGCGGCTGAGAAAATACCAGATCAAGCCACCTCCACCCAAGCCGATCAATATCATTGCCAATTCCCTCAAAAAATGTTTACGAAGAAAATAGATCGACAGGACCGTTCCGATCACGATAATAATTTCTTTGCCAACGAAAAATCCAAACAGGATGTATTCCACCAGACTTGATGGTATGTTTGTCGCAGCAGCATGCAATGTTTTGGCAGTTGCCAAATCCCATCGAAGGAGAGTTCCATTTGGTCTCACGTTATAGGCCAGTGCGCTAAACGTGAGAATGCCCAATAGAAACATCGTTAATCCTACGACAGGCCATTTTGCAAATAAGCCCGGAGAACGAAGGTCATGAAAAATGTTTCGGCTCAATATATTCTCGTGAACGCTGCGTCTAATATTGCTATCTGTAGTCATTGCAAAAAGATCCAATACTCTTATTTGACACTGCTACATTTTCCTTCTCATAGAGATTCTTTCGATCAAGGTGTAGACCAACCCGGCCCATGCAAGGCCGAGTCCATACCCTGCGAGGATATCCGTCAGATAATGACCACCCAAGACGAGGCGGCTGAATCCGATATAGGCCATCGTTAATATCGCCGCAATCACGACCACCCATTTCCAGAAGAGCGAAGGCATCTTCGGAACAAACAAGTACGCCAACAGCCCATAAGCAAGCACCGCAGTAATCACATGCCCGCTTGGGAATGAAAAATCAGTCACCACAATTCCAATTTGCGCCTCAGGTCTGGGGCGATGGAAAATCCCGATCAGAAAATACCAGATGATTGCGCCTCCACCTAAGCCAACCAATAGCATTATCAATTCACGCCAAAATCGTTTGTGCAGAAAATACAGAGCCATAATGATTGTAATCACCTGGACTAGTTCTTTTCCTACGAAAAATCCAAAAATCAACAGTTCTATGATTCGTGGTGGCGCGTTGACAGCTTCACTATGCAATTCTTTTGATAGTGGCACATCCCATTGAAGCAATGGTCCCTGTGTCTGTACGTTATAAGCGAGCGCCCCAAATGCCAGGCTGCCTACTAGAATCATCACTACTCCTATGATGGGCCACCTTGCCAGCCAACCCGGAGCGCGAAGATCGCGGGATGTTTTTGTGTCAAGTTTATTCGTCGTTGTCCAAGCTTTAGCCATGAGCAAATATTCCTTTATTGATTAAATTTGAACTGCTATTCATGTCCGTCATTATGATTATCGCGATAACCTGTCCCAACTTGTATTGCAACAGGAGTAGGTAGTTCTTCAATCACACCCATCTGCGGCTTTTTTGGTCCTACTCCTGGCTCGGGTGCAATCACTCGCAATGCGCGTGGAAGTAGCTTGATTGTGGCCTTGCCTTTTCCAAGCAAAATACCCTCGGCTGCCACATCGAGTTTCGGAGATGTTTTTATCTTTACTTTGCGCGCTCGATAGCGTTGAATTTTTCCATCATCGGTCCTACCTTCATGGGCTGTCTTAGCAAAATAGGCAAGTAAGTCAGTTTTACTAAAACCTGGATAGACGGCGATATCGAGGAGGCCATCTTCCATAGATGCATCTGGCGTGATAAGGTTTTTCACCCCAACAATTGGAGTATTTGCTACGGTCACCAACATCGTCTCAATCTCTATTCTGCTTTCATCATCCAGCGTAAGAAAAACTTTAGGGTTTGGTTTAAATTGTAGAAAGGTCATGACCGCATCCTTGAGATTCGAAAAATCACCATGCGGGACTTCTTTAATATCAGGAAAAATGGTTGATGGTAGACCGATCGTCGTCACCATAAAGAAAAAGAATTTTTTCTTCGCTTCGGTGCTGACTTGACCCAAATCAAGATCACGTGTGTGATCTGAAGCAATCAAAGCGCAGGCCTCTTTTAGATCTTCAGGGATCCCCAAGCTCCTTGCAATATCATTTTCTGTCCCTGCAGAGATAATTCCCAGATGTGCCTCCGAGCCTGCCATCCCACGGATGATTGCTCCTATGGTGCCATCTCCACCCATCGCAATGACAATAGGATAACCCTTTTTGACAGCTTTCTTTGCAATGGGAACAACTTCTTTGTTTGGATGGGCTAAGACCACATCTACCTTTACACCAAAATCCAATAAATTCCGGGTGACTTGTTCCAAATTTTTTGTTGCATTCAGCATATCCCCAGCCGCTGGGTTGACAATTAGTTTTGCACGGCCCGATTTAGCCTCATTCGACATATTCGAATCTCCTTTGGAGAAATTACCTTTTACTGTCTTTCAACCGGAACCAGGCTGCGCTCATCAGAGAATAGACGCCAAAGGCAATTAACCCAGCTGCGACAATCCCCAAAAGCCAGAGACCGTAAGGTTGCTTCGCCAAAAAGTCTAGCGCACCATCGAAGCTCTTTGCCTGCCCTGGTCTCGCGTAATAGGCTGCTAAGACCAAGAAATATCCGACCAAGGCAAAGACGACCCCACGCGCGATCGTACCATAACGTCCAACTTGTTTAGCCGCCCTGAGTTGTTCAGGCGCAAGGGCATAGGGTTTAAATTGTTTCTCAAAGTTTAAAGTAATACCCATATAGATCTGATAAAGGCCCGCTGCAATCGTTGCTATACCTAAAGCGCCGACGATCAAGCGTCCCAACAGCATAGACATAATCCCGGCGATAAATTTTTGAGTTTGCCCGGTTTGGCTGCCCGCTGCTGCGCCCTGAATCAAATCATAGGTGGGAAAGACAAAAAACGCATAAGTCACTGCACTGATCAAATATCCTCCGCGTGCAATCAATCCTTTCGTATCCTTACCTTTATGGAATGGATCCAGAAAGGCACGAATCAAACCCCACAGGGAATAGGCGACTAGACCAATCAAGATCACCCATAATAAAATTTGGGCATAAGGCAGCTTGCCAAATTCGCGAATCGCGCCTAACTGATCCGCCGGAGTATTACTCTTCCCAAATGTACTTCGGAAGGCAATGAATCCCATCGTGATATAGATGACTCCTTTGACCCCATAACCCAGTCGTGCCAGACGATCCATCAATGGACTGTATGCTGCTTCTTTCGCCACTTTCTTGCCCTGTGTTTTAATACTTTTGGCTGTAGTCATAAAGCAACCTCCTTATCACTGCTGATAAATTAATCCTAGTTTGTTTAACGATGAGTAAACTGATTATGAGACGTGCAAAACGTGGTACTTTGGGATGAGGACTAGTCAACTCGAGGCCCAAAATGGGCTATTTTTCTCTCAAGCAAAGTTTATTTCAAAGAAATAGCGATAATAATGAGCAGCAATTTTCGTTAATAAATATATGCAGACAATTGCAGCAATTGATGTGGGTTCAAATGCCATTCGGATGGTGGTGGGACGCGTCAATCATACAGAGGAGGTAGAGGCTATCGACAACATCCGCCTCATTCGGTATCACCGCAAAACGGCGTCTACGAATCAAGATGAACAATTCAAAGCACTAGCTCAAAAAGACCGATTGATCGTTACTAAATTGTGCGCCCTAGTACGGCTAGCAGACGCGCTGGAAGTTAGTCACACGGCTCGCATTCGCGATCTTACAATGAAAAAGGCCAAAGGATGCTGGCAATTGAAAATGGTTGGGCAGGGCAACCTTCTACGAGAAAGATGGGCGTTGGGAAAGCGCAAAGCACGTTTTGAGGAAGTTTTTGGAACGCGATTGGAGATTTTGGAGTAAACTATTTTCAGAATGAAGGTGTTGGCAACTCCAATAAAGTTGAATCGGAACTTTACAATCAAAAGTTTAGAGTTTAGAAGCAGCTTAACAGTAAGGCATTTATAGATATGGATGCTAAAGATCTTTTACTCGACTCACTGGACGAGCGCGGCGCAGCATATGGGGAGAAACTGAAACTTTGCCGCAACGACTTTTCCAAAGACGCGATTCATGATTTGCGTACGTCTATCCGCCGTCTGTTAGCTACGCTCGATGTCGTTGCCTTTGTCACTTCAGGTTCACGTGTAAAAAAAATGTCTGATGGCATCAAAGATCAATTGGATGGTTTTAGTGATTTGCGTGATATCCAAGTGATCCTCGGCAAAGTTGAAGAAAATGTCAATACGTTGCCAGAACTCGAACCTTTTCAGAATTATTTGGAAAAACGGGAAAAGCGGAAGCAACGTGCCGAGGAAAAACACGTGAAAGACCTCAAGCTGGGTGGCATGAACAAACGCTTGCTCAAAATACGTGAAGCAGTAGAAGACTTTTCTGTAGAAGAATTGGATGACAAATTGCCTCAGGCTGTGGATGAAGCCTATCTAACGGTCGTGCAGCGTTACGGGGAGATCGACCCGGAGGAGCTTGTCAGCATTCACCATCTACGGGTCGCATTCAAAAAATTCCGCTACATGGTGGAAGCGATTCATCCTTGTCTTCCCGATTTTCCTGAATCTCAGTTGGAGCGTATGCATGATTATCAAACGCAGATGGGGAATATCCATGATGACCAAGTTTTCCTGGAAACCCTAGCACAGTTTGCCAAAGGCAGCGATTCATATGACCCCGAACCTGTGCGCCGTTTTTATGAAAGGGTCCTCGCGAAAGATTTATCCACATACTTAAAAAATAAAGATGAAGTGCTCACGTTCTGGCGCGCGACCCCTTTAGCTGTCTTTCCATGGCAAGCTGATTCAACCAAAAAGAAAGAGTGAATTATGAATCTATATATTGTCCGTCATGCGATTGCCGTTCAACGCGGAACACCAGGCTCTGATGATGATAGTCAGCGTCCGCTCACTGGAAAGGGGCGCAAAAAGATGGAGAAGATCGCTAAGGGACTCCGCCAGTTCAATGTTGAGTTTGATACGATCCTTACCAGTCCCTATGTGCGAGCGCGCGATACCGCTGAAATTCTGGCAAGTGAATACAAGATAAAAGATAAGATTGGCTTCACGGATCACTTAATTCCGCCAGGTAATTTTGACGAGTTGATTGATGAGATCAATGAAAAATATAATGTAAACAGTCTCGCACTGGTAGGACATGAACCGATGTTGAGCCAGTTTATCAGTTGGCTAACAGCAGGCAATACAGAGACAAAAATCACACTAAAAAAAGGTGGGATAGCTTTGCTATTGGCAGATGACTTAAGTCAGGAGCGCCGCGCCACACTTCAATGGTTATTGACGCCGGCAATGATGGTGGAATTGTCAAAATAACTGCGATGGCAAATATAAAACTTATATATGTCAACTTTAGAAATCAAGCCGATTTCGCTTTTTGATCCAGCGCTTTACGTCAACAGAGATCTGAGCCTGCTCGAATTCCAACGTCGTGTGCTGGACGAGGCACAAGACAAAGAGAATCCTCTATTAGAGCGCGTCAAATTCTTAGCTATTTTTGGCTCTAATATGGATGAGTTCTTCATGCTGCGGCTCTCTGGGATCCGCGAGCGGATAGAGGCGCAAGAGATCGGAACTACGTTAGAAAATGTGTATCTATCGAACGAATTGACAGCTGTGCGCAAGCTGGCAAGTGAACTGTATGCAACTGCTTTGCAATGCCTTCATAAAGAGCTTCTACCCAAACTTAAAAAATCTGGTATTTATTTCCTGGATTACTCGAAGTTGAACAAACACCAGCGGGAGCAAGCCCACGACTATTTCAAGAAAACAATCTATCCACTTCTCATCCCATTGCCACTCAGTTCCAGCCATCCCTTTCCTCATATTTCCAATTTATATTTGAGTACGGCCCGCAAGAATGGCAAATCTTCTGATCATTACTTTATCTGGTTGGAGCAAATCATTATCGCTCATTTATCTGACGTATTCCCTGATATGAAGGTGATTGCCGCGCATCCTTTCCGTATTATTCGTGATGCGGCTCCCCAGGAGGATGAACTTGATACTGAGAATCCCTTCGAAAGCATAGAGGAGAGCATTCAACAGCTATATATTCACCGTCGCGAGTTTGGCTCAGTCATGCAGGTGGCGATCTATAAAGATATGCCAGAGGAAATCCGCAGTTTATTGGCTGAAATTCTGAGGGTGAGTCCAGATGACTTCTATGTAAAAGGGAACCCATTAGGCTTACGCAGTTTGTGGCAACTATATACCAGTATCGAGCGAGATGACTTGAAATATCGCCACTATGAACCGGCAGTCCCAAAAGTTTTCAAAAACGCATCACACTCTCGGGATATTTTTGGGGCGATTCGAAAAGGGAATATCCTCCTTCATCATCCCTACGATTCGTTCTCGCCAGTCGTTGACTTTTTGACATTCGCGGCGCGTGACTCAAAGGTGTTGACCATTAAACAGACCCTCTATCGAGTGGGGCAAGATTCACCAGTGATGAAGGCATTGATGGATGCATCCGTGCGCGGGAAAGAGGTGACCGCGTTAATTGAGATAAAGGCAACCTTTGATGAGGAGTCCAACATGAGCTGGGCGCGCCTCTTGGAACAGTCAGGGGTGAATGTGATCCACGGGTTGCCAGGATTCAAGACGCATTGCAAGCTTGGGATAGTAGTCCGTCAGGAGAAGGAGGGGATTCGCCGCTACCTACATCTTGGGACTGGTAACTATAACGCGGTGACTTCTCTTACTTACGAAGACCTCGGCATGTTTACAAGTGATGAAGCCCTCGGTGAGGATGCAAACAACTTATTCGACTATTTAATAGGCTACCCCATAAAGCAGGAATATCAAAAGTTGTTAGTTGCTCCCTTCAATTTACGCTTACGCCTGGGTGCGCTGATTCGTCGTGAGATGGAATACGCGAGATTAGGTTTTCAAGCCCATTTGATTTTCAAAGTGAATTCCTTGGTAGATTCTGACATGATTGCTTTACTTTATGAGGCTTCACAAGCGGGTGTGCGTATAGACTTGCTCGTACGCGGGATGTGTTGTTTACGTCCAGGCGTGAGTGGTTTCAGTGAAAATATTAATGTCATCAGCATCGTTGGGCGCTATCTGGAACATAGCCGCATCTTTTATTTTCTTAACGGCGGGAGAGAGGAAATCTATTTGGGTTCCGCTGATCTTATGGAACGTAACCTAAATCGTCGTGCGGAACTCCTGTTCCCACTTGAGGACCCTGCTCACATCCGTTACATACGCGAAGTTGTACTTGAGACCTATTTACGAGAGAACCAGCTTGCCTACAAAATGCAAGCAAATGGAAAGTATGAACGTAAGGAACAACACCTGGGAGAACGGCCGGTGAACGCGCAGAGTTGGTTCATGCGTATGAGACGAAATCG
>WNFZ01008144.1_pt1 | contig 11184 bp, 9 predicted proteins | sample 5400081 | NCBI WGS metagenome assembly WNFZ01 (sample SAMN13153365, study PRJNA577476) | soil metagenome | isolation source: 80 cm soil or saprolite under grassland replicate 1 | place: USA:California | collected 2016-06-15
GGGAGGCGCTGAGGAGCCCGAAAAGCACCGGCGCCACGCCCAGCGCGATCAGCGCGAGCTGCCAGTCGATCCGCGTCGCGACGTAGACCATCCCGACGAGGGTGAGCGCGGGGCTGACGAACGAGGTGAGCCCGTTGACGAGGATCCACTGGATGGCGGGCGCATCGTACTGGATCCGGTAGGTCGAGTCGGTGGTGCCCTTGGTGTCGTGGTACGAGAGCGAGAGGCGCTGGACATGGGCGAAGAGCTGGCCCCGGAAGTCCAGCACCAGCCGCTCGCCCGTGTAGGTGTGGAGCAGCCAGCTCCCGAGCGCCTGCACGTGCACGAGCAGCGCGACCACGACCGCCAGTCCGGCGGCCAGGAACAGGGCCGCCGACGGGGAACGCTTGGCGGCGTCCGGCAGCAAGGCATCGAGGGCGCCCGGGAGCGGGTGAGAGCCGATGACGCTGTCGACCGCGATCTGGAGCGGCAGCGGGACGAGCAATGCGAGCGGCGGCGCCACCAGGCTGAGCGCCAGGATGGCCCCGAGGTGAGGCCAGTACGGCCGGGCCTGGCGCAGGAGGCGCCGGTAGAGCGCCAGATCGGTGGCGGTGCCCCTCACGCCGCGCCCGCCCCACCGTGGCCGTGGCCCAGCGCGTGCAGGAGGGCGGCCGTGGCGCGGGCCGACTCCACGAAGATGCGGAGGCCAATGGTGGCCGCGGCGGCGCCGAGAATCGCCGTGACGGCCCAGGCCCCGTCGAGTCCCGCCGCGGAGGCGAGCCCCGCGAGCAGCACGGATGAGCCGATCCCGACGATGGAGCACCGCGGCCAGGCGCGCAGCCGCACGAGCTGCTGGCCGCCGCCGTGATCCTCGACCGCCGCGAGCACCCGCACGCCGCCCAGGATCCCGCCGCGCACCTCGATGTCCCAGCGATCGCACTCGCCGCCCCGGACCACGAGGGCGCCCAGCGCGCGGATGGCCGCCTCGAGCGACTGGAGCCGCTCGGGGCCGTCCTGCCACTGCTCGCTCCACGTGGCGAAGGATCGAGTCCGTGGCCAGACGAAGCAGAGCGCGCCGCGCCACCGCCACGGCGTGAGACCGTGACGGAGCCGGCCCCAGAGGCGGGCCACCGGCTGGAGCACGTAGAGGCATGCCGTGAGGCCTCGCTGCTTCAGACGGTCGGCCGAGAAGGGCGGGGCGGCGGGGAACGGGGCCCGGGCCGCGCTCAGGCCCGCCTGGACGAGGGAGGCCCCGGCGGCGACGGCGAAGAGTGGTACGGCGCACAGCAGCGGCCTCCACAGGATCGCGAGCGTCGAGAGACCGCCGAGGGCGAGGACGAGCAGCGACCACTCAGGCATGAGCGGCAGCGACCCCCAGAGCCCGGGGGCCGGCTGATAGATCGACTGAAAGGGCGCGGCGCCCCAGATCCCGTGATAGATGCGCCCGCCGCGGCCGAAGATGCTCGCGAGTCCCTTGCCATAGACCCGGCCAGCCCAGGTCACATGGCCGGCCGCATTGTATTTCTCCGGCCACTTCCGCTCGAGCAGGGCCTCTGCCTTGCCGTAACCCTGCTGCTGCTTCCAGTAGGTCCGGACGCAGTTGCGCCGGTGGTGCCAGACCATCGCGCCCGGGCTGAACCCGATGGTCCAGCCCTGCTGCTGCAAGCGCCAGCAGATGTCCACGTCGTCGCCGGCGGTCCGGAATTGCGGGTCGAACCCGCCGATGGCCTTGAGCGCCGCCCGGCGGAACGCCATGTTACAGCCGGGGATGTGCTCGGCCTCGCCATCGGACAGGAGCACGTGGACGGGACCGCCCGGCGCGTTGGCGATGCACTCCGCGATCGGCCCGTCCCCGTCGGGCGGTATGTTCGGCCCGCCCACGCCGACGTGGTCCGTGGACAGGAAGGTGGCCGCCAGGTACGTGAGCCAGTCCGGATCGGGCCAGGCATCGTCGTCGATGTAGGCGACGATCTCCCCGGTCGCGGCCTCCAGGCCCGTGTTGCGCGCCCTGGACAGCGATCACCTCGAGGTTCGGATACTCGAGCGTGAGCAGTCCCTCGAAGCAGTCCCGGATCGTCCGGGCGCCGTTGTAGCTGCAGACGATCACCGAGATGCGCGGCCAGGGCATGCGCTTCGGGAACGGCACCTCGGCCATGGCCTCGCGCACCGCCGCCAGCGCCGGCTTCGGCTGCCGGCCCCGGTCCGTGAGGCCGAACCGCCAGTCGTCCACCACGGCGCCCGCCCGGTACCACTCGTCGGTCCACGCGAAGACGAACGCGCCGGCGCACCCGGCCGCGAACGTGCTCCGGACCTGCCAGTCGAGGATCTCGGCCTGGGCCTCCTCGCCGTGGCGGAGGCTGTCCAGCCCGATCTCGCTCATGACCAGCGGCCGGTCGCCGGCCACGTTCTGCAGGCGGGCGAGGTAGGCGCCGAACCGCTCCTGTGATTCGAGGTAGACGTTGAAGCAGACCAGGTCCAGGAAGGAGAGGTCGAGGTACTCGGTCGTGGGATAGTTGACGTAGGTGACGAGGGCGCGGGGATCCTCCGCCTTGACGACCTCGTACAGCCGGCGGAGATACCGCTCGACCCGGCGGCGGCCCAGCCAGCGCACGATGGGGGCCGGGATCTCGTTGCCGAGCGCGTAGCAGAGGATGGCGGGATGGCCCGCGCACGCGCGGACCTTGGCGCGCACCACCTCCTCGATGTTCGGCGCGTGAGCCCGGTCTATGAGAAAGCCAACATACTGCTCCGCCGAGAGGCCGACCATGACGCGGAGGCCATGGCGGTGGGCGGCGTCCAGCAGCGAGCGCGGCGGCATGGTGTGCGGGATGCGGACCGTGTTGAAGCCGTTGGCCGCCATCTGAGCGAAGTCGCGCTCGATGACCTCGAGGTCGCGATACTCGTTGCCGTCCTGATCGGGGCGGAATGCGCCATAGGTGACCCCGCGGATCCAGAACTTATCGTCGTCAACGTACAGAAACTTCCCGCGCGCACGCGGCCGGTGAGAAGCGGCGCCCTGGCGGACGGACGAGAGGTCGACCGCGGGTACGCTGCTCCCGGCAGAGGCTGGCTGGCTTGTCTGCGTTGATGGCATGGAGGTACGGGCTCCTTTGTGGGGAATGAGATCGGACCCGTCAGAGGCCGTGGTCTGAGCGAACCGGAGGAGATTGGATGGAGGATGGTGACAACGCCTGTCAGCCGGGAGCGTCGCTCGAGGACTGTGCCGGGTGAGGCGAGCCGCCGACGATCGCCTGATGGAAATGCACCTGGTTGCGGCTTCATGCCTTCCCTGTCCTCCCCGGAGTGAAACAGGCGCCCGATTGAAACGGTTCCGTCTGGTCGTCTAGGGCCCAGGGGCGGAGCCGCCCCGAGGGCGAAAACACATCCTCTGGTAAGGAGCAACCCGCATGCCAAGGCGCCGTCGGGTGGTCGCCCTGTCAAACACCGCGAAAGCATTGGCGACCGCGATGCGAACGAGGAGCCCTCGGGTGCTGAGTTTACCAGACTCCCAGGTAAATATTTACGCAGCCCCTCCTGGCGTGAGGTAGAAGTTACCCGGTCCGGCGAGGGTCGGCCGCATGAGGCCTCCGGAGACGGGTCGCCATGCAGTCCGGGTGCCACCTGGCGAACGATCTGAATCGGCTGGCCCGGCGGCCCCGGGGCGAGCCCTCCACTCACACCTGGCCCAGGAAGACCAGGTGCTCCGCCTCGAGGACGCGCTCGTCGCTACTCCACCTCACGCAGACGGAGGACCTCCGCGCGGCCCTCCATGTACTCGCCCATCTTCCTGCCGAGCGCCTTGAGGTAGTCGGTGGCGCGGTGGGCGTCCACGGCGGCCTGGTCCACATAGCGCTCCATGAAGACATAGGTGGCCGCTGTCTCGCCTCCATCGCCGTCCCGGCGGTGGAGCGCGTAGAGCGCGCAGCCCGGCTCGTTGGCCCTGACCCTGGCCACCAGCTCCTTGGCCACGGCCTCGAACTCCTTCTCCATCCCCGGCTTCACGCGGAGCGTCGCCACGATCCCCAGCATGCGTCCTCTCCCTCTCCTGATCTCCTCCCATTCGAATCGATCATCCATCGGCGCTCCCCGCCTCCTTCCCGGTGCCTCCGCCAGCTACGTCTTCACCGAGCCCGAGGTGAGCCCGGCCACGTAGTACTCGACGAAGAACGCGTAGATCAGCGCGACCGGCACCGAGCCCAGGAGCGCGGCCGCCATGAGCTGGCCCCAGTAGAAGACGTCGCCCCGGATCAGCTCGGCGATGGCCCCGACCGGCACCGTGCGCACCTCGCTCTTGGTGAGGAAGGTGAGGGCGTAGAGGAACTCGTTCTGGGCGAGCGTGAACGAGAAGATGCCGGCCGAGAGGAGCCCGGGCGTGCAGAGCGGCAGGATCACGCGGGTCATGGCCTGGAAGCGGCTGGCGCCGTCGATGCGCGCCGCCTCCTCCAGCTCGCGAGGGACGCTCTTGAAGTAGCCCATGAGGAGCCAGGCGCTGAACGGGATCAGGAGGGTCGGGTACGTCAGCATGACCGCCTTGAGCGTGTTCCCCAGCTCGAGGCGGTTGATGATGTCGGCCATCGGGATGAAGAGGAGCGGCTGGGGGACGAGGTAGGTCGCGGCCACGCCGATGGCGACGACGGCGGCGCCGGGGAAGTTCATGCGGGCGAGCGGGTAGGCCATCATCGTCCCGAGGACGAGCGACACCGCGGTGGTGACCACCGCCACGAGCAGGGTGTTGTAGGTCCAGGTGAGGAAGTTCGTCTGGGAGAGGAGGTCCACGTAGTGCTTCAGCGTCGGCTGATGCACGATGAGCGGCATGATCCGCGCGTTGTACAGCTCGCGATTCGGCTTGATGGACGTGATGAGCATCCAGTAGAAGGGGAAGAGCATCAGGATCACGAACACGGCGAGGGGCAGGTAGAGCCGCAGCGTCCGCGCGCCGAGACCGCGCCCGCCGACCATCACTCGCGCCTCAGGTAGAGCGTCAGCCCCACGATCACGAGCGCCAGCGCGGGGAGCATCGACAGCGCCACCGCCGCGCCGAGCCCGAGCTGCCCGCCGCTCATGCCGATGTCGAACGCGGAGGTCGCGAAGAGCTGGGTCGCGTTGGCGGGGCCGCCGTGGGTGAGGGCGTAGACGAGCTGGAAGTCCGAGAACGTGAAGATCACCGAGAACATGGTCACGATGATGAGCACGGGCTTGAGGAGGGGCAGCGTCACGTGCCGGAAGCGCTGGCGGGTGGTGGCGCCGTCGATGGCCGCCGCCTCGTAGAGGTCGGGCGAGATCGTCTGGAGCCCGGCCAGGAGCGTGATGCCGTAGAAGGGCATGCCGCGCCACGTGTTGACCACGATGATCGACACCATGGCGAGCGTCGCGTTGCCCAGCCACGAGAAGCCGCTCTTGATCACGCCGCCGTGGACGAGCAGCCAGTTGACCACGCTGAACGTCGGGTCGAGGATCCACATCCACGCGATGGTCGAGAGCACCGTCGGCACGATGAACGGCAGGAGCAGGAAGGCGCGCGCCAGGTTCTTCCCGCGGAACTGCTGGTTCATCACCAGCGCCATGGCGAGGCCCCCGATCAGCTTCAGGATCGTCGTGACGATGGTGTAGACGAAGGTGTTGGAGGTGACCTGCCAGAAGACCGCGTCGCGGGCGAGCGCGACGAAGTTCCCGAGCCCGATGAAGACCCCCGCCGCCGCCACCGGGCGATCCTCGAGGCTCAGGAAGATGCCGTAGAAGAACGGATAGGCGACGAAGGCGAGCAGGAAGAGGACGCCCGGCCCGAGCATGAGCCAGCTGAAGACCCCTTCCCGCTCGAGCAGGCCGCGCAGCGTGAACGGCCGGCCGGCGACGGGCGCGGGCCGGGCGAGCGGCGCCGGCCTGACCGCCATGGCGCTACTTGGCCTTGTAGATCTGCTTGAGCTGGGCCACCGCCGTCGCGATGACCTCCTTGGTCGGCGTCCCCTGGCACGCCTTGGCGAACATGTCGACGACCACGTACTTCGCCATGCTCTCCGACATCGGGCGGCCGGGGGGGCCGGGCCAGCCCGGCAGATGGGAGGTCTTGAGCGACTCCTTGTAGGGCATGTAGCGCGGCTCGGGATTCCACATCGGGTGGTTGTCGTAGGCGTGGAGGAAGGGTGCGTAGTAGGCATCGGCCGAGGCGAGCCACGCCGACAGCTGCTTGTCGTCGTAGAGCCAGCGCAGGAAGGCCTTGGCGGCGGCGGGATCGGGGGCGTGCGCGAAGAGCGAGTGGGACTGCGGGTTCAGGAGATGGTACCGCCCCTTCGCCCCCTGCGGATTGAGCGCGTGGTCGGTCACCTTCCCGATCTCGGGGAAGTCGCGCTTGGCCACGACCAGGATCGACGAGGCGTTGTTGGTGCACGAGATCTGCTCGCCCAGGTAGGCCTTGTTGTTGTTGACGTCGGTCCAGCCCAGCACGTCCTCGAACATCGTCTCCTTGTAGAACCGGCGGCAGAAGTCGACCGCCTTCGCCGTCTCGTCGGAGTCGAGGAGCACGGTCTTGCCGTCCCTGTCGACCTCCCGCCCCCCGTACGACCACAGGAGCGGGTAGAGCCAGCCGTGGTTGTCGCCGAAGCCGTGGCCCAGCTCGAAGCCGAAGGGATGGCCCTTCTGCTTGAGCAGGCGGCCGGCCGCGAGCAGGTCCTCCCAGGTGTCGGGGAACTTGGTGACGCCGACCTCCTTGAACCAGTCGGTCCGGTACACCTCGAGCTGGCCGATGTTCCCCCACGGCAGCCCCTTCCACTTCTTGTTGATGACGACGGCGTCGAACACGCTGTCGTACCAGCCGCCGAGCTTCTTGCCGACGTCGGTGGCGATGTCGGTGACGTCGACGAAGCTCTGGTCGAAGAGCCAGGCCGTGTTGAGGCCGATCGCGGTGATCTCGGGTCCCGAGCGCGTCTCGGCGACGGTCGTCGTCCGCGTCAGGAGACTGCCGACGCTCACCGGCTCGTAGTTGACCTTGATGCCGGTGAGCTTCTCGTATTCGGGCGCCAGCTTCTGGACGAAGAAATCGTCGAAGGGCTTGATGAACGAGCTCTCGTGGAGCACCGACATCGATTTCGGGGCGGCCACCGCGCGGCGCGGGCCGAGGGCGGCGGCGGCGCCGAGGACGGTGACGGTGAGGAAGTCGCGACGAGTCGTCATGGAACGTCCTCCGGGTGCGGGAGATGAGTGACGGGGCTGTCGAGCCGGATCGATGGCAGGGTCATCGGCGTTCTCAGGTGCCCGCCGTCGCCAGGGGGTAGAGCCGGGCGCAGTTGTCCCACAGGATCTTCGCCTTGGTCTTGTCGCCGACCCCGTCGAGGGCGAGGAACTCGTTGATCGCGTCGGGGAAGAGCCCGTCCGAGTGCGGGTAGTCCGTCGAGACCACGATGTTGTCGTCGCCGACGGCGGCGATCACCTGGGCGAGCACCTTCTCGTCGGCGTCGGTCGCCACGTAGCACTGCCGGAAGAAGTACTCGCTCGGCAGCGCCCCCACCTGGACCTCGGAGCCCGGGCCGAACTTCTCCCACGTCTCGTCGAGCCGCCAGAGCCACCACGGCAGCCACCCGCACGTGCCCTCGAGAAAGGCGCAGCGCAGCTGCGGGTGGCGCTCCAGCACGCCCCCCGCCGCCAGGCTCCCGAAGGCGAGCATGAGCTCCATCGGGTTGCGCGCCGCGCCGCCGACCACCCGGCCGTTCGGGTGGTCGAGGTAGCGCCGCGCGATGTCGTCCCGCAGCGACGAGATGCCGGTGGGGTGAAAGCCGACCGGCACTCCCAGCTCCTCGACGGCGTCCCAGAGCGGCTCGAAGACGGGGTCGTGGACGTGCCGCCCGTTGATCGGATTCGGGTTGCCGACCACCGCCACCGCCCCCAGCTCCCGCACCGCCCGGCGGGCCTCGGCGGCGGCGAGGGCGGGGTCGTGGAAGGCGACCTGAGCGGCGAACTTCAGCCGCCGCGGATCGGCCGCGCAGTACTCGTGGGTCCAGTCGTTGTGGGCGCGGGCGAGGGCCGCCGCCAGCGCGGGCGCCATGTTGTCGTGCATCAGGACCTGGCGGCCGCGGGTGCCATAGAGGACGGCCACGTCGATGCCCTCGATGTCCATCGCCTCCAGATGCGTCCGGGCGTCGTACCCGCGGGCGGCCGCCACCTCGTTGTGCGGGTGGCGGGCGACGGCCCGCCGATGCAGGTCCGCGCTGGCCCGCACCAGCGGGGGCCTCACCGTCATCTCGCCGATCGTGAGGTCCCCGATGCGGATCGTCGGCTGGTTCGGCGGCCCGTCGGCGGCGCGGGCGAAGCGCGGCGCGAATCGCTTGAACGGCTCGTCGAGATAGCGCTCCCAGAGGCCGTCCGGCTCCATGGTGTGCAGATCGCTGTCCATCACGCGCAGGCCCTGCTTCATCGTCCAGCTCCTTTCATCTCATCTAAGGACTCCCCCTTCCCGCCTCGTTCGGGCGGGGCTCAGAGCCCGTACAGCTCCTTCGCGTTCTCGCAGAGGATCCGCCGGCGCGCACCCGGCGCGACGCCCTTGAAGTTCTCCTCGATGGCCTGCCGGGACTCCGGCCAGGTGCTGTCGGGGTGCGGGTAGTCGGAGGCCCACATCACGCGGTCCTCGCCGAGCGTGTCCACCACCCGGAGCCCCACCAGATCGGTCTGGAAGGTGGCCCAGACCTGGCGCCGGAAGTATCCGCTCGGGGGCATGGTGAGCCGGAGCCCGCCGTGGGCGCGCCAGAACTCCCCGGCGTCGACGAACTTCCGGTAGGTGTCGTCCATCCGCTCGAGCATGTAGGGGAGCCACCCGATGCCCGTCTCGGCGAGCACGATCTTGAGGCCGGGATGACGCTCGAGCGCGCCCGAGAAGATCACGGCGGCGAGCGGCTCGTCGATCTGGAGCGTGGCGCAGGCGACGCGGACGCCCATGTTGCCGAGGTCGTTGAACTTGGGGCCGCTCGGCACCACCGTCCGGAGCCCGCCGCCCAGATGAAACCCGATGGGGATGCCCGTCTCCGCGCCGGCTTCCCAGAGCGGCTCCCAGGCCTCATCCCAGAGCGGCAGCTCGACCCGGGCGGCCAGGAGCATGCCGGTGCGAAGGCCGAGGTCCTTGAGATGGCGCACCTCGTCGGCCGCCATCTTGGGCTCGTCGAGGGGGATCAGCCCGGCGCCCACCAGCCGATCCGGCGCCGTCGCGCAGAACTCCGCGAGCCAGTCGTTGTAGGCGCGGTAGCAGACCTGGCGGAGCTGCGGGTCCTTGATCAGCAGCGGCACGATGGGCCCGTACATCACCGTGGCGTCGATGCCGTCGCGCGCCATGTCCTCCAGCCGCAAGGCCGTCGTGGTGGGGCGCAGGACGCCGGGCTCGAGCACGCCGCCCCGCTCCAGCGCCGAGCGCCGGCCGCCCAGCGCGCCCGCCGCTCCCTTGCGCCCGCCCCACGGATCCCACCGATCCTCTCCACACATCCAGTAGGGTCCGTCCGCGGTGTCGACGACCCGGGGGGCGCGCTCCCGCCACTGCGGGGGTACCCGTTTCTGCCAGAGGTCCCTCGGCAGCCACGGCATGTCGATGTGATCGTCGGCCGAGATGACGCGGTATTCCATGGCCTCCTCCTGTGCTCGACGGCGTCGTGACGGTGTCGAGAGCTTAGACCCGCGACACCAGCGGGTCAAGGCGGCGCATCGACTCAAAATTTGGGTTACCGAAGGGGAGGTCGTCAATTATGAGTTCCTACGGGCGGCGTCTACCCGCGGCGGCGGCGAAGCGAGACGAGCAGCGCGAGGGCGGCGAGCCCGAGCAGCCCGTTGACGGCGAACGCGCGCGAGACGCCCGCCGCCTCGGAGATGGCGCCCACGAAGAAGGCGCTGACGGGAAAGATGCCTCCGGAGAGGACCGTGTAGAGACTCATGATCCGGCCGCGCAGGGCGTCGGGCGCCGCGAGCTGCAGCGAGGTGTTGCAACCGGTCACCGCGAGCGTCGCCGTGAAGCCCACCACCGCCAGCAGCGTGCCCGCCGGCCAGAAGGTGCGCGTCACGGCAAGCCCGAGGAGGCCGGCGCAGGCGACACCGACGGCCCCGGCGATCACGGTGGCCGAGAGCCCGCGGGCGCTGATCGCGCCGAGCGAGAGCCCGGCCGTCATCGCGCCCACGCCCAGCATTGTCATCAGGAAGCCGAAGCCTTCCGAGCCCAGGCCGAGCACCTCGGTCGCGAGCAGCGGCACGTACACGCTGAAGTTGAACACGCAGAAGCTGACGATGACCTGGAGCCCGAGGATGAACCGCACGGCCGGCGTGCGGGCCACGTAGGCGACGCCTTCCGCGATCTCGCGCAGCACCGGCGTCGCGCTCGCGCGCGGGGCCGGGGGTCGGGCCGGCACCCGCGTCAGCGCCGCGATCGAGACCCCGAACGCCAGCCCATTGAGCAGGAACCCCATGAACAGGCCGACCCGCGCGATGAGGATGCCCGCCACGGCGGGGCCGACGATGCGCGCGGCGTTGAAGGACACGGAGTTCAAGCCGACGGCGCTGGCGACCCACCGGCGGCCGACCAGCTCCATGATGAAGGACTGCCGGGTCGGCTGATCGAGCGCGGTCATCACGCCCAGCATCATCGCCAGCACCGCCACGTTCCCGTAGCGAGCGTGGCCGCTCCAGACGAGACCGGCCAGGGTCAGCGCGAGCGCCCCCTGCACCGCCTGGGTGAAGATCAGGATGTTGCGCTTGGTCAGGCGGTCCGCCAGGATCCCGGCGAAGACGGACAGGAGCAGGATGGGGCCGAACTGCAACGTGACGATGAGCCCCAGGAGGAACGGGGAGTTGGTGAGCTGCAGGACGAGCCACGACTGCGTGACCGTCTGCATCCAGGCGCAGATCTGGGAGACGAGGGTGCCGGCGAAGTAGATGCGGAAGTCGGGACTGGCGAGGGCGCGGAGACCGGCGGGCAGCGGCACTCCTAGAGCCTACCAGCCTGCCGGAGAAAGGCGCAGGCGCCGCAGCCTACTTCGCCGGCCTCCGCGGATGCAGCACCATGAGGTCCAGGCCAGGGATATCGGCAAAGTCCCTCGCGTTCTGCGTGGCTACCTTCATTCCATGCTGGACTGCCAGGGCGGCCAGCCAGAGATCGTTTACGCGATGGGTCGACGGCCTGCCCCGTGAGTCCACGTCGGCCGCCAGCCGGCCGAAGAACTCGCCGGTCTCTCGGTCGATGATCAG
>WNFZ01005873.1_pt1 | contig 11182 bp, 14 predicted proteins | sample 5400081 | NCBI WGS metagenome assembly WNFZ01 (sample SAMN13153365, study PRJNA577476) | soil metagenome | isolation source: 80 cm soil or saprolite under grassland replicate 1 | place: USA:California | collected 2016-06-15
GATCGCCGAGGAGACTGGCATCGGCCGGGCGACGCTTTACAAGTATTTGCCCGAGGTCGAAGCGATCCTGATCGCCTGGCTGCAACGCCACATCGCCCGGCATTTCGACTATTTGGTCCAGGTGCGCGACCAGGCTAGCGACGCTGGCGAGCGGCTCGAAACAGTGCTCGAAGCGTACGCGCTAATCACCTACGAGCGACGCCACGGCACCGAGCTCGCGGCGCTGATCATCGAGGTGAGCACATCGATCACGCCAAGCAGCAGCTCAGCGACTTCTTTCGAGAGATAGTGATTGAAGGCGCACAGACTGGCCATGTACGCGGCGATGTGGCGCCGGAGGAGCTTGCGCGCTACTGTGTGCACGCCCTCGCAGCCGCTAGCGGCCTGCCGTCCAAGGCCGCGGTGCGGCGGCTCGTCATGGTGACGCTGGCTGGGTTGCGCCTGCGGTGCGCTGTTTTTCGCCGCCGGACAGCTCGTGCGGCCGGTGGGCCAGCCGGTGGCCGAGCCCGACGCGCCGCAGCGCCGCCTCGGCGCGCTCCCGTCGTTCGCGCAGGCCGGCGCCGGTGTAGAGCAGGCCGTCAGCGACGTTGTCCAGGGCGGACACGCCCGGCGCGAGGTGGAAGTGCTGGAAGACGAACCCGATCCGGAACGCCCGCAGCCCCGACAGCTCTCGGTCGGACAGCTCGGTGACGTCGAAACCGTCGATGACAACCCGGCCGGCGCTCGGGTGGTCCAGCGTGCCCATCACGTTGAGCAGCGTCGACTTGCCCGATCCCGACGGCCCGACGATCGCGACCAGCTCGCCGCGGTCGATGTCCAGGTCGACGTCGCGCAGCGCGACGACCCCGCCGGGGTATTCGCGGCTTACCCCGCGCAGCCTTACGGTCGCCTCGGCCAAGCTGCTCACTTCGGGACCCCTACCGTCATGCCCTCGGCGATGCCCTCACCGCTGACCTCGACCCGCCCGCCGGCGAACATCCCGGTCCTGACGGCGACGATGCGCGTCGTGTCGCCATCTACGATCTCGACGCCGAAGCCCCCTTCGGCCAGCGCGAGCAGCGCGGCGACTGGCACCGCCAGCACATCTTTGCGCTCGTCGACGACGAAGTCGACATCCACGGGAGCGCCGCCCAGCGAACCGAGAGCCTCCTGATCGGCGATCGCCACGTCCACCTTGATGCGCGCGGCGGAGGCCGCCGAACTCGGGCCACTCGGAACGGGAGTCGTGCTCGCTGCCGTGAGAACGCTGTCGACCTGGGAGATTTGCCCTTCCACGGCTTGCTGTCCGGGAACGCTGACAGCAGCCTTGCGCCCCACGACGGCGAGGGCCTGGTCGGCCACCCCGAGCTGGACGGTGACCAGCTTGGTCGCGCCGGTGTAGCTGAGCACCGCGACACCACGACCCGATGCCCCAGCCTCCGACGGTCGCGCTGATCCCGCTGCGACGGAGGCGCCCGAATTCCCACCGATGGCGTCGCCGACGCGGGCTGTGTCCTCGGCGATCCGCACCGGCCCCGGCGTGAACACGACCTGGCCGGGTTCGACGGTTCCGGTTTCGGGAAGACCGAGGTCGGCTTGCCATTTCCGCACCGCCATGGCGACGGCAGACGTGTAGGTGCCATCGGCGGTCAATCCCGTGTAGCCCAGCTCAGCCAGGTTCTCCTCGAGCTGCCGCACGTCGGCACCCTCGACGCCGTCATGCAGCGTCCGATACAGCGGCACCGATCCGTAGAAGGCGACCACCGGTCGCTCAGATCGGTCGACGGTTGTGTCTGTTCGGACGTCGCGCTGGTTGGTGAGCACCTGGACGGCGTCGCCCCCACCAGGAGCCTGTTCACCGACCTTGGCATTGATCGCGGCGACCACGCCGTCGAACGGCGCGACTAGGATAGCGTCCTCCAGATTGATCTGCGCCTGTCTGACCGCCAGCTCGGCCTGACGCACCGCCTCTTGTTGCAGCGCGATGTCCGTGGCCTTGGGCCCGGCCTGAAGTTGGTCGAGCTTAGCCTGGGCGCTGACCAGCCCAGCCTGCGCGCTGGCAGCGGCCATGCGGGCCGCCTGAAGATCCTGCGGTGTGGCCTGGCCGAGAGTGGCCAGCCTCGTCTGCGCTGCCGACAGGTTGGCCTGAGCTGTGTCGAGCGTGGCCTGAGCGCTGACGACGTCGGCGTCGGTGGCGCCCTCGAGCGTCTGGTCGAGCTTTGCCTGCGCGCTCTGGACGCCGGCTCGGGCCTGGTCCAGGCCGCTCTGGGCGGCCACCAGGTCCGCGTTGGTGGCGCCTACCCTGGCCTGGTCGAGCTTGGCCCGCGCGCTGGTCAATGCGGAGACGGCGGCGTCATAGGTCGTCTGGGCCTGGATCAGCTCGAGCGGCACCGAGCGGGCCGCCTGAACCTGCTTCAGCTGCGCCGCCGCCGCGTCGTACGCGGCCTGAGCGGACAGAACCTCCTTCTGGGCCGCAAGATGCTCCCAGGAACCGTCGCCCTGCAGCAGTTTGAGCGTGTTCCGGGCCTGCAGCAGGTCGGGCTGCAGCGCATCAATCTTCTGTTTGGCCGATACGCATTCGGCCGAGCCCGAGCCGAGCTTGGTACAAGTCTGATCGGCAGTCTTCCGGGCGGCGGCCAGCCCCGACTCCTGCGCGGCCAGGTCGGCGTTGGCCTGCTCGAGCTTAGCGGTGAGCTGGTCGAGTGTCTGGGAAGCTGTCTGCAGCTTTGAGGCGGCGCTGGCCACTGTTGCCTTGGCCTGGGCCACGTCGGCCGGGATGGTCTGGGTCGCGTTGACCTGATCGAGCTTTGCCTTGGCGGTGGTCAGGGTAGCCTGAGCCTGGTCGAAGGTGGCCTGGGCCGCGGCCAGGTCGGCCTGGGTCGCACCGGCCTTGACCTGGTCCAGCTTGGCTTGGGCGCTGCGCAGCGTGGCGTTGGCCTGATCGAGCCCGGCGCGGGCGGTGGTGAGGTCCTCGGCCGTCGGGCCGGTCTGGAGCTGCTCGAGCTTGGCCTGGGCGGTGGCGAGCGCGCCCTGCGCAGACTCGACGGCGGCCTGCGCACTGGCGCGGTCGGCCGCGGTCGCGCCCGACTCGAGAGTGGTCAGCTTGGCCTGGGTTTCGACGTAGCTCGCCTGTGCCTGGCTCAGCGCGGCCTGCGCGGAGAGCAGATCGGCCTCGGTTGGTCCCGCCTGGATGTCGTCGAGCTCAGTTGGGCCGTAGCAAGCTGCGACCCCGCCTGCTCGAGCTTCGCCTCCAGGGCCTCGGCGCTGAGGCGCGCCAGCACCTGTCCCGCGGTCACCCGGTCGCCTACCGCGACATCGATCTCGGCTAACCGACCGGTCGCGCTAAAGGCCAGGTTGGCCCCGCGGGTGGAGTCCACGCCGACCTTGAACAGCGGCTCGCCCCGCTGCACCGTCGACCCAACCGGTGCGATCCAGGTGAGGGTCCCGTTGCCGGGCACGCTGACCGGCAACGGATCGCCATAGCGAAGTGTGCCTGAGACCCTCCTGGTTTCCACCAGTGTGGTCCTGGTGACCCGCGCGGTGGCGGGAGGCAATTCAGTCCGGGTGGCCGCTAGCGTGGCGGCCGGTCCGAGTGCTCGAACCGATCCGACAACCGCCACGCCGAGGATGACGACCGCGGCTCCCGTGAACAGGAGCTTGCCCATCATCAATGGGCACCTGCCCCGGGCAGGGCTTTGGTGCACACCTCCATCGCGGCACGGTACGTCGGGTTGTTCTGCGCCTCGTGGCCGAGGCCGCGCATCTGCCCGTTGGCGTCCGGGTCGGGGAAGTCGGGCAGACCGTTGCCGCCCATGCACTGCGAGAACTCGCGCATCTGCTGCACAAAAGCTGGGTCGCCGGTGTTTCGGTGCTCGCCGCCTGGGGCCAGCGCGCGGCACTGCTCCGACGCGGCGCGGAACTTCGGATCGTCCTGGTTGATTCCCCCCTCCGCATGGCTGAGCGCAAACCGTCCGTCAGGTCCCGGATCAGGAAAGTCGGGCACGCCGTTGGTCCGCATGCACTGCGCGTACAGCACCCCCGTGTCCTGCTGGTCCACCGGCATCGGGTTCGTGCTGGTCGAAGTCGCTACATTGCTTCCGCCCGCGCTGGCGATCCCCGTGCTGGCGTTCCGAGCGCACCGGCCAACAGGAGCACCAGCACTGGGCCGATGGCCACCAGCGCCAGAGGCTTGCGGCCCGCCGCCCGAAACGATGGGCAGCTCATTCTCGTCGTCATTGTTCGCACTCCTGGTACGTTCAGCGCTCGGAGCGGTCCTGCAGACCGCAGGGTCCGGTGGGTCCCGGCGACTCTGGCGCTCCTAGGCCGGTTGAGATGTGTTTGCTGGGTGAGGGAAACAACCCCCCCGCTCCAGGGCTCTAGGCCACCAAGGCTCCGCAGGCCACACTCGGGTTAGTTTCGCCTCGTCCAAAAGCCGCTCAATGCTGCTCACCATGCGACCGCTCCTGCGGCACGCTATGGTGGCCGGGGCCAAACTCTGTCGCCCGGTCTAAGGGCCGCTCATGCTGCACGCCATGCTGCCACGGCATCTGGGCGAGAACGGTCCCACCGCCCGCAAGGCCGACGGCGAGGGCGCCCACTACCACCAGAGCCAAGAACCACTTTCTTTTCCTGCTTTTCATGCTGGTCATTCCTGCCTTTCCTTCGGTGTTACGCTGCTTGCGCACATCTGTTTGCGATCACGACGGTTCTACTCCTGACGTATGCGTTCCATTCGCTGGGCTTGGAGGCCCGAGATACGTCCATACCCCGGCGCCTCTATGTGTCAAGCCAGGCGCTCCAGCGTGACACTTGAGTTCCATCCTGCTTAGGGCCGTTGTTCGCTCTCCTCGCATCGAAGTTAGGCCTTCGGGCGTTAGAGCAGCGTTAGGGAATTCCCTAACACCCGCCTAACACCGCGATGAGCGAGGATGGAGCGTGTGCGCGTACTGGTAGTCGAGGACGAACGGCTGCTCGCAGACTCGATCGCCGAAGGGCTGCGCCGACAGGCGATGGCCGTGGACGTGGTCTACGACGGCGACGCCGCAGTGCAGCAACTCGCCGTCACCGACTATGACGTGGTGGTGCTCGACCGCGACCTGCCTATCGTGTCCGGTGACGAGGTCTGCACGACGCTCGTCAACTCCGGTGTCGAGACCCGGATCCTGATGCTCACCGCCGCGACCGCGGTCAACCAGCGTGTCGCCGGGCTTGGGCTCGGGGCGGACGACTACCTGACCAAACCATTCGCGTTCGCCGAGCTCGTCGCCCGCATCCAAGCGTTGGGCAGGCGCGCCCGGCCCGCTGCACCCCCGGTATTCGAACGCGCCGGCATCCGCCTGGACCAGCATCGCCGCACCGTGACACGTGACGGCCATCCCGTGGGGTTGTCCCGCAAGGAGTTCGCGGTCCTGGTCGAGCTGCTGCGCGCCGAGGGCGGCGTGGTGTCGGCCGAGCAACTGCTGGAGAAGGCGTGGGACGAACACGCCGACCCGTTCACCGGCGTCGTCCGGTTCGTCATCATGATGGTGCGCCGAAAGCTCGGTGAACCGCCGGTCATCGACACCGTCCCCGGTGCCGGCTACCGCATCCCATGACCAACCCGCGCCGCCGCTGGCGTTCCACGATCCGGGTGCGCCTGACGCTGCTCTACGCCGCGGCGTTCTTCCTCGCCGGAGCGGCGCTGGTCGTGGTCATGTACTTCGTCCTGGCGGCGGCCCTCGACCGTCAGGTGACCGCCCGGGTCGGCATCGCCGAACACCTGCCCGAATCGAGCACCACCGCACCCGGCTCCACGCAGGCCGCCCATGCGGCTCAGGAGGCGCTGCGCGCGCAGTTCCAGCAGGATCGCGACAACACCCTGAAGACCATGCTCATCGCCTCTCTCATCGGGCTCGGCGGCGTCGGTGTCATCGCCGGAGGATTCGGGTGGCTCCTGGCCGGGCGGGCGCTGCATCCGCTGCAACAGGTCACCGCGACCGCCCGCCGAGTCGCCGACCGCAGCCTGCACGAACGCATCGCGCTAGACGGGCCCCACGACGAGATCAAGGACCTAGCCGACACCTTCGACGCCATGCTCGAACGGCTAGACCGCTCCTTCGACAGCCAGCGACGATTCGTCGCCAACGCCTCCCACGAACTACGCACGCCGCTGACGATCAACCGTGCCCTCATCGAGGTCGCACTCGACAACCCCCAGGCAGACGAACCACTTCGCCGGCTCGGCGCCACCCTGCTCGCTGTCAACCAACGCCACGAACGGCTCATCGACGGCCTGCTGACCCTCGCCAGCAGCGAACAAGGCATCACCGACCCCACCCCTATCGACCTCGCCGACATCGCCCGCCACGTCACCACCGAATCCCAAGGCGACGCGCACACCGCCGGGGTCGACATCCACGCCGACCTGCAGCCCGCCCCGGTAAAGGGCGACCCAGTGCTGCTGGAACGGCTCGCCCAGAACCTGATCGACAACGCCATCCGTTACAACCTGCCCGAACACGGCGAGATCACTGTCAGCACCGGCACTGTGGAAGACAACGCGCACCTCACTGTCGAGAACACCGGACCGCCCATCCCGCCCTACGAAGTCCCGAGCCTGTTCGAACCTTTCCGCCGGCTGGCCACCACCGAGCGACTCGCCGACGCCACCCAGGCCGCGACCAGCCGGGGAGCCGGCCTCGGACTGTCGATCGTGCGATCCGTCGCCAACGCCCACGGCGGCGACGTCCATGCCTCACCACGCGGAGACGGAGGCCTCACCGTCCACGTAGGACTTCCTGCCGCGACGGAAGCGTCCATCTCCACCGAACGACGGGAATAATCGGCCGAGCATTCACGGCATGTTCCGACACCCGTGGGAGTCATCGCCAGTACAGCAATCGGCATCTCGTACTCCAGCCCGTCCCGCAAGCCGAACCTCGTACGGGACACCGCCCGGCGGGATGACGGCATGCCGAACGAGCTAGCTCGCGACCGTCCCGTAAGACTGGTTCGGTGAACAGTCCCGGTGATGGGGGGCTAACCGGCATACTGGCCGGGTGACCGAACTCAGGATCGGCTACGCCCGGGTGTCCACAGTCGATCAAGACCTCACCGCCCAGCGTGACGCGCTTACTGCGCTGGGCGTCGACCCAAAACGCATCTACGTCGACCATGGCCCGACCGGCACGAACCGCGAGCGCCCCGGCCTGCGTGAAGCGCTCGCCGCGTGCCGAGACGGCGACATGCTCGTCGTGACCAAGCTGGATCGGCTTGCCCGCTCCGTCCCCGACGCCCGCGACATCGTCGAGGAACTCACCGCCGCGGGAGTGAAGCTGAACATCGGCGGCTCGGTGCACGGTCCGACCGACCCAATCGGCCGACTACTGTTCACGACCCTGTCGATGATCGCTGAGTTCGAAGCCGATCTCGCCCGTGCCCGTACTCGGGAAGGCATGGCTGTTGCCCGTGCCAAGGGCCGGCTCCGCGGCAAGCAGCCCAAGCTCAGCCCGCGACAGGAGGCACACCTGGTCGACCTCTACCGCGCCGGTACACACACCATCAGCGAACTCGAGGAGCTGTTCCCCGTCACCCGCTCGACCATCTACCGTGCCGTCGACCGCGCTGGCGGTCGCACCGCCCCCGAGCCGTCGCCGGTGAACCGCAGCTCGTGATGACGAGCTGCTCGTCGCGGTCAATCCCGACCCGAACGCCTGGCCTGACCCACCGCGCGAAGGGACCAGATCCGCAACGTCGCTAACGCGACCCCTGGTTTGCCGCTGGTGACACGTTTCTTACCAACACCCCTGTCGGTGGCCATCGCGCTGATCATCGGCGCGGTCGAGCTGATCTCCATCGCGGCGGACAAGCTGTCCATCGCCACCGGGCCGATCGCCTGGATCGGCGGGCTCGACCTCAACTACGTCGGCCATGTCATCGTCGGGCTGTTCGGCGGGAACTGGGTGGTCGCCCTGGCGGTGTGGCGGTTCGGCCGGATCGAGGAACGACGGAGCAGGGGGCTCCATCCCGCGGAGGCCGCAGACTAACCTCCGGTCACCGGAGGCCGAGGCTTTGGGGATGGCGTCACGTTGGCCGTCGTCCCGGGATCCCTCGCGTCGCCGATTGCACGTCACCCGCCGGCGGTTGTTGGCCCCCCGCTCTGGGCGCCGCCGTCGTCCTGCGGCAAGTCGGTGTCGATCGGTCGCGGCGCCACGCCATGCGCCTTCGGCAACCGGGGTCACCTCCGCACCCTTGACATATACCCCTTGAGGGTATATGTAGATCGAGTCAGGGATACCCCCGTCTGGTATGTGGAGGGGTTGCGGTGGGCGGCGTTGCGATCGGTCGGTTGGGTTCGGTCACGGGTCGGTCGACGGCCGGCGAGTCGACGGTGGTGGAGGATTCGGTCTCCGCGGTGCTGGGGTTGTGGTTGGTGGGCGGGGTGTACGCCGACGGCTGGGCGCATCTGAATGTTCGGGGGCTGGACAGCTTCTTCACGCCCTGGCATGGCGTGCTGTACGGCGGTTTCACCGCCCTCGCGGTCTGGTTGTGTGTGATGGCCTGGCGTCGCCGCGGTGCGGGTGGCCGCTGGGTGTACCGGTTCCCGGTTGGCTACCGGCTGGGGGCGGGCGGTGTGCTGGTGTTCGCGGCGGGCGGGGTTGCCGACATGCTGTGGCACCTGGCATTCGGCGTCGAGGCGGGGTTGGACGCGCTGGTCAGTCCCACCCACCTGGTGCTGCTCGTGGGCGGCATGCTGTTGTTGACCAGCCCGCTTTGCGCTGTCGTGCACCGCAACGGTGGCCGGCTGCCGGTGACGGTGCGCGCCGGCTGGCCGGCTTTGGCAGCGGTGGCGGCGTCGGTGGCGTTGGCCGGGTTCTTCCTGAGCTACCTGTCGGTGTTCGTCGATCCCTGGCGCGGTCCAGCCGTTGATCGCGATCCCGGAGGGCGCGCCGGGACACCGTGAGGCTGAGTTTCCGGCGATTGTCGGCCTCGGCGGCTACCTGGTCACCACGGCTGTGCTCGTTGTCCCGGTGCTGCTGATCCGCCGCCGCGGCCGGGTGCCCGCCGGACTGGTCAGTTCGGTCGTTGCGGCGGTGGCCCTGCCGGCCGCCGCGTTGAGCGAGTTCCGGTACGGCGTCGCGGCGGTGGCCGCGGTCGTGGGTGCGGCGCTGGCCGAGCGGATGGTATCCGCTTGGCGCGGCGTGCCGCCCTCCGCGTTGCTCGGCGCCGCCATCCCTGCGCTGGTGTGGCTCGCCCAACTCGCTGGGTTGGCGGTCACCGTCGGCGTGGGGTGGAGCGTGGAGCTGTGGTTCGGGGTGGTGGTCCTGACGGCGCTCGCCGGGCTGGTACTCGGCCAGCTGAGCCGCGCACCGGACACCCTGATACCCGGCCGGGGTATAGTACGGGGCCGGATGCCAAGGCGAAGGTGCGGGATGCGGCCGGCGCGGTAGCCAGGCTGGTCCGGTCCTGGCCGACAAACCGATGGGATGGGAGACAGGCGGCGATGGCAGTCACGGCGACCTACCAGGTCAGCGGGATGACCTGTGGCCACTGCGTGAACGCGGTGACCGGGGAGGTATCCAAGCTGGCGGGCGTGTCCGCGGTGGAGGTGGATCTGCTCACCGGCCGAGTCAGCGTCACCAGCGACGCTCCGCTGACCGAGCAGGCGGTCCGCGCGGCGGTGGACGAGGCGGGGTACGAACTGGCCGGCGCGGCGTCCTGAGCAAGACACCAGGGGCTCGCCGGAACACAGGGAGGTCCGGTGACCGGGCGGGCGGTCGAACTGTCGGTCGGCGGCATGACGTGGGCGTCGTGCGCGGCCCGGATCGAGCGGAAGCTCAACCGCCTGGACGGGGTGGACGCGTCGGTCAACTTCGCCACCGAGAAGGCGCATGTCGCCTACTCCGGCGCGGTGACCGCCGAGGATCTGGTCCGGGTGGTTGAGCAGACCGGCTACACCGCGCGGTTGTCGCAGCCGCTGTCCGCCGCCGGTCTGGGCCTTCGCCTACAACGTGGCCGCCCTGCCGCTGGCCGCGCTGGGGCTGCTCAACCCGATGAGCGCCGGCGCGGCCATGGCCTTCTCCAGCGTGTTCGTGGTGTCCAACAGCCTCCGACTGCGCCGGTCCGCACCATCCACAGTCGACGGCGCCGGCACGGACCCGGCCCGGCCCGGCCGCGCTGCCCGAGCCCGCGCAGCCCACGCTGACCAGCGCAGCACGCATGCCGCCTCTACGATGCCGACCAGCACATCCGCTGTTCCGCCGCGACGTGGAGGGTGAGGATCTGCCCATGGCCGAACAGAGGGACAGGACCGAACGGTGGCGCCGGTACTGGGACAAGCATTCGGCGACCTACGACCGCGAGATGGGGTTCTTCGATCGCCGGTTGTTCGCCGACACCCGCGCCTGGCTGTGCTCCCGGGCGCGGGGCGAGGTTCTCGAGGTGGCGATCGGCACCGGGCTGAACCTGCCGCACTACCCGCACGGCGTGCGGCTGACCGGGATCGAGTTCAGCCCGGCGATGCTGGAGCTCGCCCGCCGCCGAGCCGCCGAGCTGGGCCTGCAGGTCGACCTGCGGGACGGCGACGCGCACCGCCTGGGCTTTCCGGACACGTCCTTCGACACCGTGGTGTGCACCTTCTCCCTGTGTGCCATCCCGGACGAGCGGCGCGCGATCGCGGAGATGGTCCGGGTGCTGCGGCCCGGCGGGCTGCTCCTGCTCGCCGACCACGTCGCGGGCAGCGCCTGGCCGGTGCGCGCCGTGCAGCGGCTGCTGGAGGTGGTCACGGTTCCGCTGGGCGGGGAGCACTTCCTGCGTCGCCCGCTGGAGGGCGTGCAGGCCGCCGGGCTGGTGATCGAGGCACACGACCGGTTCAAGCTCGGCATTGTCGAACGGCTCGCCGCGCGCAAACCCGACCAGACCGGCTGACTCCTCGTCGCCGTCCCGGACCGGAGGCAGCCAGGCACCTGTGGCGGGACAGGTTCGGCCGCCACGGCCGACGCCCGGTCGGCGGCCCACGGGATCACCGCCGTGCGGTGCAGGCTGCCGAACGCGAGGTCGCGCCCTGAGGAAGACGGCGTCAGGTGGGTAGCTACCCTCGGCTGCTGGGATGGCTGGAGGGTGGTGAGTGTGGTGCCGGCAAGGCGGGTGGCCTCGCGCGGTCTGCTGCTGCTCCTGCTGGCCTTCGGGGTGGCGGCCATGCATACCCTGGGCCACCCCGGCGGCG
>WNFZ01017741.1_pt1 | contig 11182 bp, 13 predicted proteins | sample 5400081 | NCBI WGS metagenome assembly WNFZ01 (sample SAMN13153365, study PRJNA577476) | soil metagenome | isolation source: 80 cm soil or saprolite under grassland replicate 1 | place: USA:California | collected 2016-06-15
AACGGGCACATCGCCCCACTTGACCCCGGCCCGCTCCTTCAGGGATGTAAAACCGCCGGCATGCGCCTACGTTGGTTCGAACCCAACACCTGCCACGCAAAAGCCCAGGTCAGGCCCGGTCTGCGGACCGGGCCTGATGTGTGTCCGGGAGCGGTTCCGGGGACCGTTCACGGTGCCTGTGGGCCAGTTGCGGGCCAGATCCGGGCAGGTCAGCGGCCTGCGCCCCGCGTGGTCCGCGCTCGGCGGGGGCGGGGATTGCGCATCGGGGACCGCTCCCTTCGGAGGGGTGTTCCCGCAGGTCACGGTCCTGCGGCTGGTGGTGCCGGGTCCCGCTGAGTCCGGCTGCGTCTCACTGTGGGCAGCTGTGTGCGGGCGCCTGGCGGACGGGATCCGGCCAGGTGATTACAGGATTTCGTGGGCCAGCTGCGGGCCACATGGCGTGCCCGGTGACAGGCATCGAGACGGGACATTGGCGGTCACGGAAGGTGAGTACCGCCAGGCGGCAGGCGGTCACGGAAGGTGAGTACCGCCAGGCGGCAGGGCTGTGCGTTTAGCGCATATCGCTTAATACACGCTGCCTGTCGATGCCGGGTTCGTCATGAGCGAGCGGTACAGAACGACCGGTTCTGGTGTCCAGCGGCCGCGAAGTCGGCCAGCGTACCGGGCATGTCTGTGACGCGGCGGCCTTCCCGTTTGGCCACGACACGACCGTCCCGCAGACGGCGCACTTCAAAGGAGCTGCTCCCACCGGGCGGCATCCGACCTGGCGCCGTCCGTGCATCAGGCCGATCAGGCTGATGCCGTCCTTGGCGATCGCGACCCCGCACGTCAGCGCCGGATTGGCCGGGCAGGCAATTCCTGGCTCGGCGTAGCTGCCTGGCTCGACGAATACGGTGTCCCCGGGGATGCCGCATCGACGGCCGCCTGGATCGACTGGCCGGCCGCACGATGACCGTGGCCGCGCCCGACAGGGCCGGGAAGCCCAGTACCGCGGCGCCGCCGCGACAGCGACCGCAACAACTCGCGCATAGGCTCCGCCGACCATTGCAGCCTCCCTTCACCGGCGGTCTGCCCAGCCTGGCGCGGAGTCCCGGCCCCTCAGCTTGGCCAGGATCCGGGTCACGTGAGTTCGGACCGTAGTCTCGCCGAGCACCAGTTCCGCAGCGATCTCGTGTGGCGCCCGAGTCGTTCGCTATTCCGGCCGGATTGGCTCTGGCGGTCCTGATTGCAGCGCCGGGGCCGCAGCGCGCCCCAAGCCCGCCGTACTCGGGATCGGGCAACCAGGGATGCCACTGCAGGCGGGACCACGGCAGGCATGGAAGGCCTCATGACTCGTACGCTGAGGGTGTGAGACTGGGGCCGCGGTGAGCCGGCCGGCGCCGCGCCGCCGTTGGGCGCGGGCCGGGAATGTGCTACTGGTCGTGCTGGTCACGGCGCTGCAGCTGGCAGCCCCGCGCGCCGGTAGCCCGGTCCGGGCGCCGGAGGTGCTGGCCGGGGTGGCCGGCGAGACTGTGAGGGTGGCGGCCGCGCTGATCGGCGGCGTGGCACTGCTGTGGCGCCGTTCCCGGCCGGTAAGTGTGCTGGCGGTGTGCGTGTCGGCGTACGCCGTCAACGCGGTGGTGATTCCGGGCGTTCCGCCGTACACGGGATGGCTGGCACTGTATGCCGCGGGCGCCTATGGCCGCCAGGCGGCCCGGGCGTGGTATGCGGCGGCGGCCGGCGCGGCCGCGCTGGTCGCCGTCTTCGCGGCCTGCACCCTGCTGTATCCGAAGACAGTCGGCGAGCTGGTGTTGCTGATTGCGGTCACGGTGATAGCCGCCCTGGCGGGGACCCTGGTCCGGTCCCGGCGGGCGCAGCTGACCGCGCTGCGCGATCGCGCCGAGGCGCTGGAGCGGGAGCGGCTGTCGGCCGAGGCCCGGGCGGTCGCGGAGGAGCGGCTGCGCATCGCCCGCGACGTGCATGACCTGGTCGGCCACGGGCTGAGCGCCATCGCCGTGCAGTCCAGCACGGCGCGGCTGGCGCTGGACGCGGGTAGGATCGAGACGGCGCGCACCGCGCTGGCTGCGGTGGAGTCGAGCAGCCGCGCGGCGCTGGGGGAGATGCGGCAGCTGCTCGGCGTGCTGCGTCCGGGGGACGCCGGCGAGTATGGCCGTGTACCTGGTCTGGGTGACCTGCCGGGGCTGGTCGGCAGGATGAACCGGCAAGGGGTGATGGTGACGCTCCGCGCCGGTGAGGTCGGTGCGGTGCCGGGCGCGGTGTCGCAGGCCGCTTACCGCGTGGTGCAGGAGGCGCTGACCAACGTGGTCAAGTACGGCGGCGGCGGCCGGGTGATGGTGGAGGTCGGCGCGTCGGGCGGTGCCGTGCTGGTCACCGTCGAGGACTATGCCGGCCAGCCGGCGCCGCGGGCCGAGGCCGGTCATCCGGCCGGCGAGCCGCCGGGCGGACGGGCGGGCGGCGCTGGCCTGGCCGGCATGCGGGAACGGGTTGCCGGCTTCGGCGGTGAGCTGAGTGCCGGGCCGGCGGGTGATCATCCGGGCTGGCGGGTTCGGGCCCGCATCCCCTACGGCGAGCAGGATGCGAGATGAGGGTCCGGGTGGCGATTGCCGATGATCAGTCGCTGGTGCGAGATGGCTTCCGGGTGCAGCTGGGCCTGGCCGGCGACATGGAGTTCGCCGGTGAGGCATCCACCGGGGAGCAGGCGGTCGCGCTGGCCCGCCGGGAGCGCCCGGATGTGCTGCTGATGGACGTCCGGATGCCGGTGCTCGACGGCATCGAGGCGACCCGGCGGATCACCGCCGACCCGCAGACGTCCGGGGTCCGGGTACTCGTGCTGACCACCTTCGATATCGACCAGTACGTGTTCGCGGCGCTGCGAGCCGGGGCCAGCGGCTTCCTCCTCAAGGACGCAACGCCGGAAGACCTGCTCGCGGCGATCCGGATCGTGGCCGCCGGAGAGGCGCTGCTCGCCCCGGCGGCCACCCGCCACCTGGTGGCCGACTTCGTATCCCGGCCGGCCGTGGGCCGGCCGGACGCGCGGCTGGCGGCCGAGCTCACCGGGCGGGAACGCGAGGTGCTCGTGCTCATCGCGCAGGGTCTGTCCAACGCCGAGATCGCCGGCCGGCTTGTGGTGAGCCCGGCGACCGCCAAGACCCATGCCAGCCGGATCCTGGCCAAGCTCGGCCTGCGGGACCGGGCCCAGCTGGTCATCGCCGCGTACGAGTCCGGGCTGATCACCCCCGGCGGCTGACCGGGACCCGCCTTCCTCGTACATCCCGCGGAGTATCCGGTACACCGCAGCAGTACACGATAGTGCGTCCTGGCGGCCGGCGCGGTGCGCGGCCGCGCCCCCTAACGTCAGAGGCGTCAACCTCACCACATTCACGACAACTTCAGGGGGGAACTGCCATGAGCACCATCGCCGTCGAGGCGCTGACCAAGCGGTACGGCACCGTCACCGCGGTCAGCGACCTCACCTTCGAGCTGGCACCGGGCCGCATCACCGGATTCCTCGGCCCGAACGGAGCCGGGAAATCGACCACCATCCGGCTGCTGCTCGGCCTGGCCACGCCGACCTCCGGCCGTGCCACCATCAACGGGCACCCCTACCGGGAACTGCGCGACCCGCTGCGGCACGTCGGCGCGCTGACCGGCCCGGACGTGTTCCACCCCGGGCGGTCCGGCCGGACGGCGCTGCGGATCGCCGCACGCCCCGCGCGGATCCCCGGCCAGCGGGTCGAGGAGGTGCTCGCGCTCGTCGGACTCGGCGGCGCCGCGCACCGCCGGGCCGGCGGCTACTCCCAGGGCATGCGGCAACGACTCGCACTGGCCGCCGCGCTGCTCGGCGACCCGGAGACCCTGGTCCTGGACGAGCCCGCCAACGGGCTCGACCCCGAAGGCGTGCACTGGCTTCGCGGCCTGCTGCGCGGCCTGGCCGCCGAGGGCCGCACCGTGTTCGTGTCCAGCCACCTGCTCGCCGAACTGGCCCAGACCGTCGACGACGTGGTCATCATCAACCACGGCCGGCTCGTGACCGCAGGCCCGATGGCCGAACTGCTCGACCGCGCCACCGCCACCTCGCTCGAAGGCTTCTTCCTCGACGCGACCTCCGCGGACGCGCCCCCCGCCCATCCCGCCTCCACCCGGGCAAGGAGCCTGTCATGAGATCGCTGGTCTCCGCCGAACTGCTCAAACTCCGCAGCACCCGAAGCGCCTGGATCCCGCTCGCGGCCGCGCTCGCCATCGCCGTAGTCGCCGTGCTGGCCAGCACCACGGCGGCCGGCCCCGACGGCAACCCGCACCTGTCACCGGCCGCGCTGCCCGGCCTGCTGCGCGGCTCGGGCGGGCAACTCGTCGATGGCGCGGTGCTGCTTTGCTGGATCGTGCTGTCGGCCGGGGAGTTCCGGCACCGCACCGCGGTCACCACCTTCCTCGCAGAACCGGGCCGGCTGCGCGTCGTCTCCGCCAAGCTCATCGCCGCCGCGCTGACCGGCGCCGCCGCCGGCCTGCTCGCCGAAGCGCTCAGCGCCGCCACCGCCGCCGCCGCGTTGTCCGCGCACCACGTGCCGCTGGCCTGGAGCCAGCCCGGGGTCCTCGGCGCGGTGGCCGCCGTGCCGCTGCTCGCCGCCCTGTTCGGCATGCTCGGCGTCGGCCTCGGACTGCTGCTGCGCCACACCGCCGCCGCGGTGGGCCTGGCACTGATGTGGGCGTTCGTCATCGAAGGGATCATCCCCGCGCTGACGCACCAACCCGGCATTACCCGCTGGCTGCCCGAAGCCGCCGCGAACGCCGTGCTGCACGGCGCATCCCCGGCCGCCACCACACTGTCCGCGGGCGCGGCGCTCGCGGTCCTCGCCGGGTATGCGGCTGTGCTAGCGGGTGCGGGTGCGGCACTGACCGTCCGGCGGGAGATCGGCACCACCACCGGCTGACCAGCCGACGAAAGGGCGGGCCGGGCGGTCCGCGAGATCACCAGCGCGGACAGCCCGGCCCGCCCTCTCCCAGCCCATTAGCAGGACCTCGGCGTGCAGGGTCAGCGTCGCAACACGCTCCTGCCCAGCGAACTAGAAACCAGCGAACACAACCCAAAGACCAAGCAAGACTGGCGCCCGGCAGCCAGGACAACCGACGTGCACATATCGACCAGATCTGCATGCATCAGCAAGTGAGCCGCAACTGGCAGCTTGCCGCGCAGTCTCTATTAGGTAAGGCGGCTCGGCGAGCGTTCTCCCTGACCTCCCCCGGTCGCTCAGCGTGATGCTAACGATCGACGTAGCCCGATGCCCGCCGCCAACTCGACGCGGCGCGACTGGCCCGGAGGTCGCCGGACCGACCCTGGTGCCCGTCGATGGTGCGAGCGAACGCCCCGGCCGCCGGTGGCCAGATCCAGCCTGACCTGACACGCGCTGTATGCGGCATGAGCGGGCGATCACGCCCAGCGCTGGCTATGCATAAACATACGGGCCTGGCCGAACATACGGGCTGGCCGCTCTGCCTGCACGGCCGTGGCGGGGATCGCCAACGGTGCGGGGAGCTCTTGATAACCGCGCGGCGGTTGCGGCCGGCGGATTTGGATGTTCTGTGCGCTCGGCGGATAGGTTGCGGCGCCGATGGGGTCGCCGTTGTTGCGCCCTGCCCAGCCTGCGCTTGATGGCGCCGGATGCGGACCGTTGAGGGATTTCCGAAGTGCTGGTCTGCGCGTCCCGGCGCGTGGCTGGCGCTTGAAGATGGGCGTTGGAGTTTAGGCGCGCTTCGTTGGTGCCGCGCTGGGACGCGCAGGCCGGGCGGGGAGGGCGAGCCCGGCGAGGAGCGCAGTGAGGGCGTCGCGCCAGATGCGCTCTTCGTCACCGGGCGGCAACGTGCCGCGAAGCTCGATGTCGGCTAGCCCTTCGCAGAGGGCATCGAAATAGGCGATGGCGTCTGCGGCGGTGCGGCCGCCGAGCAGGTGCGCTCGTTGCAGCCGCGTGACCTTGGCCGTCAGCCCGGCTAGGGCGTCGAGCCGGGCAGCGTCGAACTCGGCGACCCGCTGCGGCGGGGCGAGCCGGTGCTGGAAGCCGATCCGGAACAGGATTGGGTGCTCGGTGGCGAAACGGCGGAACACGGCAACGCCGGCTTCGGCGAGGTCTGCTGCCGGGTCGCCGGTCTCGGGCAGGGCCCGGACGGCCGAGCCGAGCATCTCAAAAGCACGCGCGCCCAGGGCGGCCAGCAGGCCGTCTTTGGAGCCGAACAAGCTGTAGACGGCCCGGGTGGTGGTCTTGGCTTCCTCGGCCACGCCCCGGACCGACACCGCCTCCACGCCGCCTGCCTGGATCGCCCGCTCGGCCGCCTGCAGGAGAGCCAGCGCGGTCCGCTCGTCGTGTTCCCTGGGTCGTCCCATCGTTGACAATCGTATCGCAACATCGTTACGATACGATGTATCATAATGCGCGGGGAGGCGGCGATGAGACACGGCGGCGAGGCCGGGACGCGGGCAGCCGGCAGGCCCGGCGCGCCGGCTGCCGACTGGGGAGCCGGCCACTACGAATCCACCGCCGAGCAGCTTCTGCCGGCCGCCCGCGCCGTCGTCCAAAGCGCGGCGATCCGCCCCGGCGAGCATGTTCTTGACCTTGGATGCGGAACCGGGAACGCGGCCCTGCTCGCCGCAGAGCACACCGGCCAGGTCACCGCAGTGGACCCGGCCCCGCGGCTCCTGGAGGTGGCGCGGGCCCGGGCCGCCAGCGAGGGAAGGAAGGTCGCCTTCCTTCCTGGCGAGGCCGCATCGCTGCCGGCCGCAGATGCCAGCGTGGATGTCATCCTCTCGGTGTTCGCGGTGATCTTCGCGCCCGATCCCGGCGCCGCGGCTACGGAGATGTCACGCGTCCTGGCCCCGGGCGGGCGCATCGTGCTCAGCGCGTGGATCCCCGCCGGGGCCATGTTCGAGATGACCTCCGCGGCAGCCGGCGCCGTCCGGCAGGCGGTCGGGGCGCCGGCGCCAGAGCCGTTCGCCTGGCATGACCGTGACGCCCTGCCGAGCCTGCTCACGCCCTACGGCTTCGTGATCGGTGTTCAGCACCACCGCCTGGGGCTCGCCGCGCCCTCAGCGCGGCAGTTCCTCGACCAGGAAACCCAGAACCACCCGCTGGCGGTCGCCGGCCTTTCTGTCCTTGGGCCGCTCGGCCGGGCCCAGGCGCTGCGCGCCCGCCTCCTGGCAATCTTGGAAAACGGCAACGAGGACCCCGGCAGGTTCCGGGTGACCAGCCGCTACGTGATCGCCACCGCCCGCCGCGACCGCTGAACCGGCCACCTGGCAGCGGAGCAACCTGCCAGGACGCATCGCAGGCCTTCCCGCGATGCGAAGAACATCGGGACCCCACGCCACCGGCAAACTGCGCCCAGCGCTCGCTGAGCGCTCCCGCCTACTCATCGCAGGCGCAGGCCTTCTCATGGGGCTCGCGAATGGCCGATATGCGCGTATCCGGCAATGCGCGCGCCTGGTAGTCCGCGCGCTCATACTCGGCAACCAGCCGCATGGACGCCCAGGCTCGACGTCACTTTCCGTGATTGGGCTTGCTCCTTGATTCCCGCGCGCCGACCCGCCGCTATGCGCGGGGCCGGAGCCTGACGGTATGACGCGCGCCGCGCGCAGATCTGGATGATCGGCGTGGCCGCCGGCGCTCGGTAGCGGAATTGAGTGCCTTGGAAGTTAACGCCGGACCGGCTGCTGCCCCGGCTGGGGCACGAGCGGTGCTACGGGGATGAGGCCTCGCCGGGTCCGGCTACGGTTGCCTGTGACCAGACAACTTGCCAGCCCCTTTCGCCGCGAGCAGTCGGTATGCCAGCACCGCACGAATTCTGTTTGTCCCTGCACGTCGATGTCGATCTGCGACTGGTACCGGATCACAGCGATGGCACCAGCGGTGATCACTTTGATGTCAGAGACAGGCTCGAATTGGCGGTAATCGATCTCCCCGGAGGCGATACCGCCCAGGTACTCTTCCTTGGACAAGATCCCGCCGTGCGGGTTGACCAGCTGGAAGTCTGCCGCGTGCAAGGATTGTGCGACAGGCATGTCCGCGCGAACCAGCGCTCGCAGGCGTTTGCGCTCGATCGCCCGGATCTGCTCTGCCTCGTTCGCCTCTGGGCGAGCCTGCATGGCCAGCTCATCTTTCACGATCACCATCATCTCGCCCCGCTGATCGCATGTGGAGGTTCGGCAGTTAACGGTCCCGGTCAAGGAAATTCCTTCCCGCTCACGGTCTCCAGCCCTGACCTTGCGGGGGGCACGTTCCTGCGCGAGTTCACCTGCGACGGCGCGAACCGGCGCCCCCGCCTGCAGTGGAGCGCGCCGCCATCGGGCACCCAGGAGCTGGCCGTCGAGATGCTCGACCCCGACGCCCCGGGCGGCACCTTCACCCACTGGCTCGTCTACGGGCTGCCGCCCGGCCTCTCCAGCCTGGTGGCTGTGCCGGCCGGCGCGGCAGAAGGCGTCAACGACTTCGGCCGCCGCGGCTACGGCGGCCCGTGCCCGCCGCGGGGCCCTGCGCATCATTACCACTTCGTGGTCCTTTGCGCTGGACACCCGGCTGAACTTGGCAGCCGGGGCGACGAGGTCTGATGTGGAGTCGCGCATCACCGGTCACGTGCTAGCCAAGGGCGAACTGGTCGCGACCTGCCAGCGCGCGTGAAGGGTACCCGCCAGCGCCAGCGAGCCCGATCGCCGGCGAGCGGGTGAGAGCCGGGCTCGGGCCGGTATGCGACGGCGAGCCCGCTGACCTTCTCGACCGGGGCGCGGTTGACCCCGGGATGGCCGGCGAGGATCTCGGCGAACAGGTCTCTGACGGCGATCTGGTCCGGTGTTGCCGCGGAGGCGAGTTCCTCACGAAGCCTCAACCCTTTCGTGAGCCGGAGGCACCGCCAGGAGGCTCCTACCGCCAGGGGCATATCCTCATGGCGTCGTCAGCCTGCCGACAAAGCGCGGGCCGCGCCAAGGTGACGACAGCTGCTTCAGCACGGGAGTACAAACGATGAGCACGGTGCCTTCCGATCCCAATCAGTGGAAGGTTCGTCAACGCCAGGAGTGGGACAGCGTGGCTCCTGGCTGGCGTGCCTGGTGGCCTACCTTTGAGCGATCTTTGCAGGTCCTTAATGACCATTTGATCGCATTGGCTCATATCGAAGCTGGCCAGCGCGCGTCCTGGATATTGCCACCGGCATCGGTGAGCCTGCGGTGACCGCGGCCCGGCGTGTCGGGCCCACCGGGCAGGTGGTCGCGATCGATCAGTCCCCGCACATGCTGCCATCGCCAGGGAGCGAGTCGCGGCGCTGGGGTTTGCGGAATATGCACGTGCTCGAACTCGACGCAGAGCAGCTGGATCTGCTGGAAGCAACGTTTGACGCGGCGCTGAGCCGGTGGGGATTGATGTACCTGCCTGACCTCGTCTCCGCTCTGCAACCCCTGCGGCAGCTGCTGCAGCCAGGCGGCCGAGCCGCCGCCGCCGTCTGGCCCGCTCCCTCTCGAGTGCCGATGTTGAGTTTGCCTCGCGAGGTCATCAGCCAGTACATCGAGGTGCCTGCACCGCCACCAGGGACGCCCGGGCTTTTCAGCCTGTCAGATGCCGGCAAACTCGAACAGGCTTTTACCCGGGCAGGATTTAGCGAAGTGAGGAGTGAATCGCTGGAGCTGATGCTGGAACTTGGCTCAGCTGTGGACTATGTGCAGTTCATGCGAGCCATCTCGCCGTCGCTCAACGCCTTGCTTGCCAGCCAGAGCACTGAGCAGCAGGAGCGCATCTGGCAGTCCGTCGAGGAGACGGTACGCAAGCGCTACGGTCGCGCAGACGGCAGGGTTGGCCTTCCCGGTGAGACGATCTGCCTGGTCGCTCGGTGCTAGGCGGTCGAGAGATGCATGGTAGAGGAAGGCTTCAGCAGGCAGCCGATACCAAGCTTCTCAGGAACCCAAGCATCGCAACCGGTTCCGCACGTCCAGCGGGAGGCACGCCGCTCACAGCTGCATATGCCGGGCCGGGCGTGGTGGGCCACCAGGCGGCAGGGATGCTCGATCACCAAGCGCCCTGGGCCAGCGAACGAAGGACGGTGACCTCTGGCTACCGCAACCAACGTCACCCCGGGTGACGGGGAAGGTCAGGGAGAACGCGCCCAAAGCCGCCGATCTGGGCGGCGATCTTGGTGGTCATCGCCCGGGGTGTGGACCGCACTGAATCGGGTGATAGGCGCGCGCACGTAGCCGGCCGTTGCGGCGCCGCGGGTCAGCTGAGCGCTTCGGCGAAGAAAGCCCGGGTGGCAGCGAAGGAGCGCTCGTCGGCGAGCCGGTGGTAGGTGACGCCGGGGACCGCACCGGGCACGGCGTGCTGGTGGGTGAAGCCGTGCATGGCCCCGCCGTAGATGATCAGCTGCCAGTCGGCCCCAGCGTGGTCCATTTCCTCAGCAAAGCCGGTGACATCGGCCATCGGCACGTGCGGGTCGAGAGCACCGTGGCAGGCCAGCACCCGGGCCTTGACAGCACCCGGCCCGGCGGGGCGGGTGGTGGCGAGGCTGCCGTGGATGCTGACAGCGGCGGCCAGCCTGGCCCCGGAGCGGGCCAGGGTCAGCGCGGCCAGCCCACCGAAGCAGAAACCAACCGCGGCGAAGGGCTCGGTGGCAAGCCCGCAGCCGGCGAGCTCGGCCAGCGCGGCCCGGGCCCGCCCGGCCAGCAACCCGGGATCGTCGCGCATCGCGGTGAGGGAACCGATCACCCGCGCACGGTCGCCCGCGACTCCGTCACCGAGCATGTCGCAGGCGAAGACCACGTACCCGAGGGCCGCGTACCGGCTGGCCTGCCCGCGGGCATGATCGTCGAGGCCTGCGCCGCCGTGGATCAGCAAAATGCCCGGACGCGGCGCGCCGCCGGTATCCCAGTACAGCTCGCCGGTCAGCGCAGTGTCCTGGTCGGCATAGGCCACGGTGCGCGTGGTGAGCGGCACGGTCCCTCCTCCTGCTGACAATCGCTGCCAGGCCAGGTTAATCACCGCCGACCGCAGACCGGACGATCTGGGCAGCCTCGTGGGCTGCGCCCGCGGCCGACGAGCAGACTGTTCTTGTGCAGACGAGCTACGGCCTTGTGCCGGTCGGGTGGGTGCAGTCGGCCCTGCGGTTGCTCGACGATGCGCCGAACCAGCGCGAAGGCGCGCCTCGGGCGTGGATCAGCTTC
>WNFZ01020051.1_pt1 | contig 11182 bp, 10 predicted proteins | sample 5400081 | NCBI WGS metagenome assembly WNFZ01 (sample SAMN13153365, study PRJNA577476) | soil metagenome | isolation source: 80 cm soil or saprolite under grassland replicate 1 | place: USA:California | collected 2016-06-15
TGTTCAAAGAATACAAGGACCATTTGCCGAATCGTTTGAATGAAATCCATGCTGCACTTCAAGATCTTAATGCCAATAACCTTGCTCGCCTGGCACATAACCTCAAGGGTATTTCATTGAATTTTAGTGCCGATGCCGTGGCAGATATCGCTCTCAAACTCGAAGAGATAGGGAAGCGCGAAGACCTAACCAATGCATCTGCACTTGTTGCCCAGTTAGATGCGGAAGTTCACCGGCTGGAAGAATATTTATCTGCCAACGGCCTGTAAAAGAGGATTTACTATGACACGTGTTCTTATCATTGATGATGAACCGATCAATCATCAGTTGGTTGCTCATGCATTAGAATCACTCCAATGCGAATTATATTTTTCAGAAAATGGAAAGGATGGTGTCGCGAAGGCACGCAATCTGGGACCCGATATCATCATCACAGATGTGATGATGCCTGATATCAATGGCTATGAAGTTACGCGAATTCTCCGCCGTGAATCGCAATTTGCCGCTACGCCCATTCTGGTACTTACTGCGCAGGCTGGTCTACAGGATAAACTCAAATCATTTGAAGCGGGTGCCGATGATCACTTGACCAAGCCGTTTGAGGCTGCAGAGTTGCTGATGAGAGTAACGGCCCTGCTCAGGCGGGTAGAAGCCTCCCGATTATCCCGTCATGATGCGCCTGTGCAGGAGAGTGCGCGTATGATTGCAGTCCATAGTTTGCGGGGTGGAACAGGTGTATCTACTTTGGCGGTTAATCTAGGTGTCGGGCTAGCTTCGTTATGGAAAAAGCCGACCGTTCTGGTAGACCTCACGATGACGGCTGGGCAGGTGGCGATGATGCTAAATATGCCGCTTAAACGTACCTGGACAGATATCGCGAGGTTTAATGCGGATGAGTTGGATATAGATGCCATTATGTCAATCGTTGGTGGACATGAGAGTGGCCTTTCTTTTATCGCTGCTCCCACGTTTCCCTCGGAAGCCGAAATTTTGCACAGTGAAACGCTCGGCGCTGCATTGCGTTTAATGAAGGGTCAATTTGAATATGTAGTTGCCGACCTCCCTCATGATTTCAGTGAATCCGCTATTCAAGCTCTTGATATAGCGGATGTGATTCTCATCGTCGCAACGCCAGATATGGCTTCTATTCGCGCCGTTGTGGCTGCAATGGATACTTATGAAAAACTTGGATACAAAAAGGAAAAAATCAAGCTGGTACTCAGTGCGATCTTTCCACGTTCCAGCCTTTCAAAGGAAAAAATTGAATCTGCCCTGGGCATGACCACTCTTGTAACAATCCCTTATGTACAAGATGTCTTTGTGGACGCGATCAATTTTGGTCAACCCCCTTTGTATCACAAACCCAATGAATCGGTCTCAGCCTTATTGGAAGATTTTGCTCTGCTGATGAGCAAAGATGACCATAAGAAATCCAAACCGGAAAATCCTACTGAGGCGTGGAAGAGAGTCTATAAACGCTATCAAGAGAGGAAGAAAAGATAATAAATAACAAAGGTGTGATGTAAATGTCACGCCTTTTGTTTACTACTCAAGTAGATCTTCAATTTTGGCAAACGGCGAATCTGATTCATCCGGGCGATGCCCACAATCGCGAACGTTCAAATCCTGCCCGCATACTGGACACAGTCCTTTGCAATCAGGGTCATGCAAGGGGTTGATTGGAATTTCGAGCAGGGCATACTCACGCAGAAGGGGAGCCAGGTCGATGTGCGCATCCTCAGGCAGAAGCAAACCTGATTCGCTCACAGACTTTTTAGTGAACGCGTATAACTCTGTGAACTCCCAGTCCAGTGGATAGGTAAATTCACTTAAGCACCGGGCGCATTCGAGTTTCGTATCTGCTTCAAATTTTCCCTGAACCACCAATCCCTGCGGCGTGCGACCAATGTCTACTTTGCCTACGATGTCCTTTAATTCAAGGTCTTCAAGCTTGACCTTCTCAATTTCAAAGGGAATTTCATGTGAGTAGCCAACTTCTTCATGAATGATGAAGCCAACATTGATTCGAAACGGTTTACGCGGGTTAGGCATCAGGCATCCTTGTTGGTCGAGTAGGGTTGAGCGGTTTCCGCGAAGCCCATATCGAGACCAACCATTGGATAAAAGACTCTTGAGAATATGGTGGTCCCAATACGCTTTTCAACAAGCACTCGGAGCCACTCGATCACACTACTTAGATTTTTCTATCTACAATAAACTTCGCAAGATTCTCTAGCGCTTCTCGCTCAGGAGAAATTGGCGCATCGCTTAACGATTTCAGCGCGCGGCTGACGGCTTCACGCGCTTCGTCCATAGACTGTTGAATGGCTTTGCTTTGGCGAATATTATCCACCAGCCGCTGAACTCGCTCCGTGTCTTTCCATCCCCCATCGGGCAGCGACAATATATCTTCATCATTAGGGTTTGCTTCGGCGAAATAAATCGCCGGAAGAGTAACCAAGCCATTGAGTAAATCTGAACCAATAGGTTTACCCACCGCAGATTGTTCACCTGTGAAATCAAGGATGTCATCCACGACCTGGAATGCCATTCCAACTTGGTAGCCAAAAACTTTCATTGATGCGCGCATCTCTTCATCTTCCGTGGCAACCATCGTCGCAGCCAAGGACGCCATCTCGAACAACGATGCGGTTTTTGCATAGATGCGCTGGTAGTAATTCTCGCGTTCGACCACGCCGCGCGCCGAGAACATCTGAGTCAATTCACCGTTGAAAATGGTCGCCAGGGTTTCTGCAAAGAGTTTCATCAAAGGTAGATAGTTGGTGTCTGCGGCAAGTTTGGCGGCGCGGGCAAACAGGAAGTCGCCGGTCAGAACGGTCGCGGCAGGAGACCAACGCGCGTTCAAAGTGGGCATGCCGCGACGTAGAAGCGCACCGTCGATCAAATCATCGTGGACCAACGTCGCCGTATGAAGCAGCTCCACTGCCGCACCCAGGGTGATAAGTTTTTCCTCGGGTGCAGCCAGCATATTTCCAACGAGCAGGCCCAGAGTAGGTCTGATGCGCTTTCCTCCTGCAGATAAAAGATGTGCCAATGCGGAGTGTAGGTCTGGATGGTGTTGCTCTCCAGCCTGTTCCTGAATCCGCTGTTCCACAAATTGAAGTTGATCTTGTACCGATGTGAAAAAAGTGATCGAGCTCAAACGTCAGCCTCCCCAACCGAATAGGCGCGCGGCGTTCACGGTGGTAATTTCGTCGACCTCTTCGCGGGTTGTCATATGAATTTCTGCAATTTTATCAGCAATATATGTGACGAAAGCAGGTTCGTTACGCTTGCCTCGATGAGGAATAGGGGCGAGGAACGGAGCATCAGTCTCAATCAGCAATTTGGTCATTGGTAATTGCTTTATGATGTTCCGCTTCTCCTCCGCCTTTTTGTAAGTGACAGGTCCAGTCACACCAATGTAGAAATTGAGGTCGATGGCTCTTTGTGCGGTTTCAAGATTTCCATTGAACGAGTGTAACACTCCGGGTTTTTCTGCAAGCAGATGATTTCGCATACGCAGTTCGTTGTGCCATGCAGCAAGAATATTCAATAAGTCAATAGATGCCTGTCCAAACCAAGCATCATTTTCTTCACGCATATGGATAATGACCGGTTTATTCACTGACGTGGCAAATGCAAGTTGCTGTTTCAAAACTTCATGCTGAAATGCGCGTTTCTTCTCCTCTTTGACCCAATAATAGTCAATGCCGATCTCGCCAATTGCAACAACCTTTGGATGCTGCGATAACACTTTGACTTCTTGAAAAGTCTCCTCTGCAAAGTTCTCGAGATCAGTTGGGTGGAAGCCAACCGCCGCGTACACGATTGAGTTTGAATCTGCCAATCGCATCGCCTCTTTGCTGGATCTTTGTTCAAGGCCCGGCACCAAGATACGAATCAGCCCTGACTCTTTCGCGCGCCTGATCACCTCGTCGCGGTCAGAATCGAACTTGTTATAGTCAAGATGACAATGAGTATCGGTAAGCATAATTCTGACAAAGATTGTGAAAATTATAACATATAAACCGAGTTGTATTACATGACAAAATTTATTTGAAGAAGCGATCAATGCTCTTGTAATAAAAAGTCCTGCCAGCAAGAGGCAGGACTTTGATACTTTATCTTACTGCATCACAATTTCAGTAATTTTCAAATCATTATTGAAATAAGATTCTCTACATAACATTTATCTTTTGTTGAGAGACTGCATGGAACCATGCTCTTGCTCTTTCGGCATTACGTTTTTCGAGTATTCCACTATCAGCCATCGCCTGGAGCTTATTCGCTAAATCGCTCGCTGACCAATCCCTATGGCTAGCAAGTCTATTTTCGACAGCTTTCATAAATGCTGGGGAAACATCGAGAAATGCTAAGGTCTCAGCAAGTATCCACTCTGATGGGGCATTATTTAAGTGGTCTATGGTAATTGATTCAAGCTGGTTTAAAACGGCTTTCGTTAAAGCTTTAGCGATGTTAATATCGCTGCTTTCTACATAAACACGGTTGATAGGCTCCGTGCCTGAGGCGCGGACTCTCAGCAAATGATGGTTGTCACCTTGCGCATCACTTAATTGAAGTTCAGCTAAATCGTAACGAACGCCACCCGCATATATCACGTCGAGACCCTCTAGCTTGTTCGCTTTGTTTGGGCCATAAGCATCCAGGAAGTAATTAATTAACTCTTCTTTCACTTCGAGGATCGCATCAATATCTGTGCGCCCACTGTTGGAGTGATTTTCCGGATGTTCTGGATCTTCTCTGCCTCCATAAGATTTCCAAAGTCCATCAATTTTAGTAGTATCTTCCCATATCTCTGCAATTGAGGTTAAAGGGTTGCGAAGACGGCTTCCATAATATGCAAGCATGTCCATTACAAGTAGATTTGCCCAAATACCATCTTTGTCTGTAACTTCAGGTTTGTACTCTTCATTGTCTTCAATCATACCTGCCAAAACCTCTAACAACGGAGAACCGGTCTGTGTAGCGATGACGCGGCCCTTATATCCACGCTCAAGCCCCAGGTAACGAACAAGTATAGGTAAAATTTGATTTGGGCGAAAATACACACCCTTTTGATCAACAATCCCAAATCGATCTGCGTCGGTGTCCATACCGACTCCAAGCCAGGCGCCTGATTCCTTTACTTCCTTCTTGAGGCCTTCTATAAATGGCTCCTCAGGATTAGCATAGGCAAGCCCAGGAATTAACGGATCGCGTTCAGCATGGATAATTGTATGTTGGAGTCCAATTGCTCCAAGTATTTTGCTAAGATAGCCTCTACTCGCTCCGTGCATTTCATCGATGACAATCTGCTTGCCCGAAAAGAAACTGCGCATTTGATCTGGATTAATAGAAATGCGCTGATCATTTTTACCGCTTTCAAGAATCCATTTTGTATACTGCGTGATCGGATCAAATCCAATCATTTTTCCGTTCTTTATCGCTTCTTTTGTATCAGCCCCCTCTATCGCGCGATCCAGGATATTAATTTCATTTATTCTTGAAGCAATAATATCGGTAACGTTTGTGGGAGCGGGCCACCCTTGGCGAGGGTTAAATTTAATACCCTGCCACTCAGGTGGATTATGGCTTGCCGTCATATTAATTAATCCGGCAACTTCATCCACTGAATGATAGTCTGTTAACCAGTAGACCAATGCAGGAGTCGGAGTGTCACGATTTGCAATTTCTATGGAGAATCCATTTTGTAGACATACTTGAGCAGCCCACTCAGCTACTTGATTCGCATTCAAACGACTATCGTAACCAATGATAATTTTTCGTCCGGACAAATCTTCGCCTTTTACATATTCCGGCATATCAACATTTTTGAGAAATTCAATCACGTTGCCATAAGCCGCGTACTCCAGATGTCCCAAAGCGCAAGTATTTGAAATCGTAGATAGCCTTTAAAAGATTGATTAAGCGGGCATCTTGAGTACGAATCTTGAAAGAGTACAGCCGTTCGACAATGTTACCGATTTGAATGACACGAAACGGCATATAGCGATCCGGCGCCGTGTTGTCCATTCCTCCAACGAGTGAAAAAATTTCTTCTTCAACGAATTGTTTAATTGATGTAAATATTGGCCTGCTGAGATACGCTTTGGTGACGTCAGCGGCTCTGTATCTCAACAAAGCCATCTTCGGAATCATTTCTTCATCAATCATCCGACGTTTGTCAATATCACTTTCCTTATCGGGGTTGAGAACAAAAGCCTCAAATCTATACTGACCTGTTTCCGCCAATATTGTCAGCAAAATAGCCAAAACTCTAGCAAAATCTCTTTCTGACCAATTATTTTCGATATCTTGATTAATGAGCAAATCCTGTATTTTATCTAGGAAACCATCCATTTCCTTTATGGCTGGATTCCAATCATCAGGTGATTCAGCCCAAGTTAATGAACGATTGAGTTGAATAAATTCTTTACCCAAATCTTGATGATCCATATCTTACTCCTTTAACTTCAAAAAGTTATTGTATTTGAGATTGTATCTTAAGCAAGCCGCCCCGAGTGCAATTGAGGATGTCTAAGAATCCATCCGGTCGATTTGCCGTTTTTTGTACTTTTTGTGAAATTTCAGTAGCAATCCTCGCAAGATCTTGTTCCGTATAGGACTTTTCGGATTCAAGCATGATACGAAATAATGGCTCTGTGCCTGAGTATCGAAGGTTAGCACGTAATAACCCAGGATAACTCTTTAATAGATTTGTTTCCATTGTTTGTAATTCCTGCTTATCCAACCTTTTTCCATTCCCCACATAGGCAGATGCAATAATTTGCGGAAGTTTTTGCACCCCAGCAGCAAACTCTGCAAGTGTGTGGCTATCAGATTCTTTATACGCATCTAATACAAATAGTGCAGTACGGATTCCATCGCCGGTTACATGTTCTTTGTCTAAAAGAATAATATGACCTGCTTGTTCACCACCTAATCCTATTTTGCGTATTTTGGAACCTTTGTCCCATAGTTGCATAAGCTTATCGACGACGTATTTATCACCTACCGGTGTTTCGTGAAGCTCTAGATTTAAAGATCCAACAAACCTTTTGAGGCCCTCGTTACGCATGGAGGTTGTGACGATGGAACGTTCAAGTAAAATGCCATGTTCATTGAGGTAGCGGGATAAAAACCCAAGCATGTGATCGCCATCAATCAAGGTCCCTTCCTCATCAACAAAAATGACACGATCGGCATCGCCATCAAATGCTAAACCAAAATTAGCCTGATATTGACTAACAAGCTCTCTAAATTTTTCGGGTGACCGCCGCACATACTCTGATCCCGCATTAAAATTGATGTTCATGCCAGTTGGAGAAGCATTGACGGCAATAACGTTAGCACCGGCGCGCTGAAAGATGGAGGGGGCAACATAAGATGCTGCACCATGGGCACAATCTACTACAATTGTGAGACCTGATAAAAAACCAAATGGATGTTCCTTTAATAAGTCTTGATTGTATAATTCGCTGAAAGATTCTCCATCCACGTATCGCCCTAAGTTGCTCTCTGGTCTTGGTTGAAAGCTTTCATCGAAAAGTAGTTGCTCTATCTTTTCTTCCATAGTTTCAGCAAGCTTTTGTCCTGACTTGCCGAAAAACTTAATGCCATTTTCTTGAACCGGATTATGTGACGCCGAAATGACTACCCCAGCTTCAGCTTTAATATGGGGAACCAGCCAAGAAACTGCTGAGGTTGGAATGATCCCAATATCTACAACACTAATGTTGCTGCTTAATAATCCAGCGGTCAGTGCATCTTGAAGCATAACCGCCGACTGCCGTGTGTCACGGCCAATAACAAAAGTTGTATTATTCTCTGTTCTTAGGACTTGGCCTGCAGCTTGTCCTAACTTTAGAAAGAACTCCGGAATTAAGGGCCATTCGCCTACAACGCCGCGGATTCCATCGGTGCCAAATAGCTTCATTGCAGATCCTCCCGAAATACCCCGGTCCCATGGTCTTGAAAAGCTTTACTGTTGCTGTTGTGTAAACTGATTTTAGCCACAACGGGATTGTGGTCAGATGCCACAAATCCATTGTCTATTACTTTGCATGAATATTTAATATGATAATTACCGGGGTATATCAATATATGATCTACAGGTTCTGCCACCTTAAGATGGGTTCCTACATTATTGTTGGGAATGAGACGAACCAGTCCGCCTTTGTTCTCAAGCAATGAGAGAATACCTGGTTCGTTTGGAATGGCGTTAAGGTCTCCCAAAATAATTAATATCTCATTTTTTTCCAAAATAAATGCTTGGGTCAAATCAAGGATTCGTTCGCACTGTTCCCATCTTAAGGCTTGTGCTTCTTTTTTTTTCCTTGGAATATTCTGTACGCCCCTCTCCCCATATAAGGTTGTCAAATGCGTCGTTAACACAAATATCTTAGCAAATCCCAAATCGATCCTTGCCAAAACAGCGAATCTAGGATCCGTATCTCGATTGCCAGCATATAGCGTTCTATATAGTGGTATGTTTTCTGGTCGACCGGGTTTATTACTATCTCCGAGTCTTACAAATGGCCATCGTGAAAACAATGCGTTACCTTGTTGCCAATTTTGCCAGTCATTAAAAATACCATAAACAAACAGTGCTTTTCGTGGATGGAAATTCTCCCGCATCGCCAGCGTAGGTCCAAAAAAATAATGATAATCTGTTAGTCCATCTTCAATGATTCTTTTTGGCTGACTAATATTGTCTCCATCCATGGTGGACCATTCTGCTGCTTCTTGTACCCCGAGAATATCGGGACTCTCTTGCTTGATTATTTCTACGATCTCATCAAGGTAAGATCGTAGGTTTTTCCGGCCGCCTCCAATGTTATATGTCATTAATTTGAGATTGAAATCTTCCTTCATCAAGATTCCTTTCCAGGTGGATATATCTGAAGTCTTGTAGTTGTTAAAAACTTGTCCTACTTGGTCTCAAGGATTTTTTGAATATCCTTTGTTGAAAGAGTTTTTCCGGCGGTCCATAATGTTTCAAATTGCTGTGTATATGTTTTAAAAAAAGAGGAGTCTGGACCTGCTATCTGAAGAGTAGGTGATGTAGAACCCGTCCTCTTCAAGAGATATAATGCGACTAAGATCTGCTTATCCGCGCGTATAATTTGAGCCAATTGGTAGTACTTAGAGTTTAATCTAACCTCGAGGTTGTGTTTTGTGTTGTTATCGAGGCTGCTGATTTTTTTTGCGATTTTTTTTAGGGTCGAGTAGATTTCCATTTTCATTTCACTGGTTTTTTCCAATTTGGTATCATCCTCGTTTTCTGAACGAATCTGTAAAATGTCTGAATCAGGATCATAAATTAACAATCTAAATTTTGTGCCTCTATTTACAGAGTCAAAAAGCTCCTCCCAGAAACCATCATCCTTTGCCCATAGGGAATAAAATGTGTTTGAAACTATGTCAACTTGTTTTGCGCGGCAGACTCGTTCTTTCCATATTGGAAGGCCGTCAGTTGGATCCTTTTCCCATTCTCTTCTTGTTGACCAAATTCTTGCAATACCAATATTGTGTTCTGACACATCAGAAAGCAATTTCATAGTAGGTTTGATAGAACCAAGTTGCAAACCTAGTTCATCGAAACCTTCTGCGACCTTGACCTCAATTGGGTCGCCTCCCAAAAAATCCCAAAGATAGCTAATCAAGCCTACTCCTATAAAAGTAGTGGCAATATTCGTTCCCACATTCTGCCACGTTGGATCTAAAGGAGCAAACAACGATATTAAAAGAAGCAACCCCCCAATGGTTAAGAATAACCCCAACCTTGTTCGGTAGGATGGTATTTGAAAGAGCTGTTTGATTCGTGTTGATTGTTTCATATCAATTGCTCCTCTGACTATTTTGGATACTGAACAAATATACAGCCGTTATTGGAAGTCTTTGGCGACACATCACGCCGGCCCCAGTCATCAATACCGAATTTGATCTTTTATGATCAGGAAAAGCCCCTCCTCAGAAATGATAACAATTGGATTATAAAGTAGAACACCGAGATTTTCAAAGCCCCGCAGATGGACTTCCAATACACAGATTCTCCGACCCGTTGCATCGCGAGTCCTCAGTTTCGATCTCATTCTATAAACTAATCTCGACAAAATTGTAGGGCGCGCCTATACTCGCATATCATCTCTATTTGGTGAGGCGCACATGACAAAGCATCTCGTTGTTGTAGCGGGGAATATTGGCGTGGGAAAGACTTCATTAACAGAACGGATCGGCTCGCGATTGGGGTGGTGGACTGGCTATGAGTCTGTAGCAGATAACCCCTATCTCGCGGATTTTTATTCAGATATGCATGCTTGGGCTTTCCATTTGCAAATCTTTTTCCTGGGGCATCGTGCCGACCAGTATATGGAAGCAGCACGTGACCCGCGTTCAGCTATCCTTGATCGAAGCCTCTACGAGGATTTTTATATTTTTGCGCGCGCCTTGCATCATATGGGGGATATGGCTGAACGTGATTATCTTGCGTATCGCCGCTTGTTTGATCTCGTGGTAGGCAGTACCCCACGACCGAATTTATTGATCTATCTGAAAGCCCCCGTAAATGTTTTGACGGATCGCATCCGCCGCCGCGCCCGAAACATGGAAACCGGTATCACGCCCGAATATTTGACACTGCTCGATTCCTTCTACGATGAGTGGTTGAGCGAATTTGATCTCTGCCCGGTCCTCACGATCCGCACCGATGACCTTGATTATGTACATCAACAAAATCATCTTGATACTGTCATTGAGCGTATTCAGGATAAATTGGCGGGCAAGGAGGTGATGGAGTTCTAGAATTGTTTTTAAGCTTGTAAAGTATTTTGGGTTTAACACATGAATCGCGTAAAAGCCCGTTATTCGTGTAAAATAGGCTGAATAAAAAATACAAAAAATTTCAAACACCAAAAAATTTCATGTCTTTAAACCTGCTTGCTCGGATTCCGTTTTTCACTGCTCTTCCGCGAGAGGAACTGGATCGTCTGGTGTCCGAATTGGATGTTGTCAACTTGAATTCGGGCGATATCCTGTTTCGTGAGGGAGACCCAGGCGAGCATCTGTATATTATGGTCGATGGCGAGCTTGAGATCCTGATGGCGCCTAATACTGATGATGAGCTGATCCTCAATATCCTTCATGCAGGAGAATACTTAGGGGAGATGAGTCTCATCCA
>WNFZ01011885.1_pt1 | contig 11181 bp, 11 predicted proteins | sample 5400081 | NCBI WGS metagenome assembly WNFZ01 (sample SAMN13153365, study PRJNA577476) | soil metagenome | isolation source: 80 cm soil or saprolite under grassland replicate 1 | place: USA:California | collected 2016-06-15
TGGATGCGGCCCTACCGCGCACCACCCGCGGCACTGGATGCGGCCCTACCGCGCCCCACGCCGCGCCCGATGCGGCCTGACCGCGCCCCACCCGCGGCGCCGGACACGGCCCTGACCGCGCCCTACCCCGCGGCGTCGTACTCGCGGACCAGCTTCTTCGGTGCGGTGCGGCGCCACGCCTCGGACAGCAACTCCGCGACCTCCCCGGCGTCCGCCCTGGCGAGGGTGACCGACACCCAGCCGTACCGCCCGACGTGGGAGGCCGGGCGGAACGCCTCCGGCTGGCCGGCCACCAGCTCGGCCTGATCCTCCAGGCTGGCCTTCAGCGACGCGGCGGTGCCGTCCGGTCCGAGCATCGCGAAGATCCTGTCCCGGACCCGGAACGTGGCCTCGCCCCAGGTCTCCTTCTCCACCGCCTCCGGCAGCGCCAGCGCCGCGGCCCGGAACTCCTCCCCGGTCACCTCGTGTGCGCCGGCACGAACGGGGGCTTGACCACCTTCGCCGCCGACTCGCGGCCGCGCACCTCGACCACCACCTCGTCGTCCTGGCCCAGCCCTGCCGCGGTGTCCAGCAGCGCCAGTGCGATGCCGTGCCGCAGCGTCGGGGAGAACGTGCCGCTGGTGACCTCACCGACCCGCTGCCCGTCCCGCAGCACCGCCATGTGCGGCCGCGGGATGCCGCGGTCGGTGCTGGCCAGCCCCCACAGCGTCCGCGCCGGGCCGGCCCGCTTCTCGGCGAGCAGCGCGTCCCGGCCCCAGAACGCGGGCTTGTTCCACCCGACCGCCCAGCCCGCGCGGGCCTGCACCGGGGTGATGTCCAGGGACAGGTCCTGGCCGTGCAGCGGGTACCCCATCTCGGTGCGCAGCGTGTCCCGCGCGCCCAGCCCGCACGGCCGGACGCCGAGGCCCGCGCCGGCGGCCAGCAGCGCGTCCCACAGCGCCGGGGTGTCCGCCCAGGACGGCAGCAGCTCGTAGCCGTGCTCACCGGTGTACCCGGTCCGGCAGACGACCACCTCGCGGCCCTGCCAGCCGGACACGGTGAAGCTCATGTAGTCGTGGTCGGTGGGCAGCCCGAGTGCGGCCAGCAGGTCGGCGGAGCGCGGGCCCTGCACGGCCAGCACGCCGTACTGCTCGTGCAGGCCCTGCACCGTGACCCCGGCCGGCGCGGCGTCGGCCAGCCGGCGCACCACCTCGGCGGTGTTCGCCGCGTTCGGCACCAGGAAGACGTGGTCGTCGCCGTACAGGTACGCGATCAGGTCGTCCACCACGCCGCCGGACGCGTCGTCGCAGCACAGGGTGTACTGCGCCTTGCCCGGCTCGATCCGGCCCAGGTCGTTGGAGAGCGTGGCGTTGACGAAGTCGGCCGCGCCGGGGCCGGTGACCCGGGCCTTGCCCAGGTGCGTCACGTCGAAAACCCCGACGGCCTCCCGGACCGCGGCGTGCTCCCTCAGCACCCCGCCGCCGGAGGCGCCGTACTCGATCGGCATCTCCCACCCGCCGAAGTCGGCCAGCTTCGCGCCGAGCCCGACGTGCCGGTCGTACAGCGGGGACCGCTTGAGCTCGCTCATGGCCGGGACGCTATCGCCTGCCACCGACCGCACGCCCGCCACCGACCGCACGCCCGCCCGCCCGAACACCCGCAACCGACCGAACACCCGCAACCGACCGGACATGCCGATCGGGGCAGCCATCTCCGGCCGGTGCGGGCCGTGCGACGTAGCATGCCGCGGTAACCCACATCAAGGATCGGATGACCGTGGCAACCCTCGCGCTGCTCGACTCTCCCACGCACACCGAGCCCGTCGACGCGGTCATCGTCGGCACCGCGATCGGCGCTGGCGGCGTCGTGCTGGCCCCGGGCGCCGAGCGGCTGGACGAGGCAACGGACGGGCGGCTGGCCGAGGCGCTGGCCATTCTCGGCGCCACCGGCAAGGAGGGCGAGGTGGTCAAGGTCGCCACCCTCGGCGCGCTGCCGGCGCCGCTGGTGGTCGCGGCCGGGCTCGGCGCGCAGGCAGACCGGTACACCACCGAGGCGGTACGGCGCGCCGCCGGGGCGGCCACCCGGGAGCTGGGCGGCCGGACCCGGGTGCTGTCCACGCTCGGCCTGGTCAACGGCGCGCAGCCCGACCCGGCGCTGCTGGTGGCGGCCGGCGAGGGCGCGCTGCTGGGCGCGTACCGGTTCACCCGGTACAAGACCGACGCGGGCGCACCGGCGCCGGAGCAGGTCTCGCTGGCGGTACCGGACGCGAAGGACAAGGCCTCCCGGGCCGCGATGCGGCGGGCCACCGCGGTGGTCGCCGCGGTGACCTTCGCCCGCGACCTGGTCAACCTGGCGCCGAACGAGCTGTACCCGGCGGAGTTCGCGGCGCGGGCCGCCGAGGCGGCCGGCCAGGCCGGGGTGGACGTCGAGGTGCTGGACGAGAAGGCACTGCGCAAGGGCGGGTACGGCGGCATCCTCGGGGTCGGCGCCGGGTCGGCGCGGCCGCCGCGGCTGATCCGGCTGAGCTACCGCCCGACGGGGGCGAGGACCCGGGTCGGCCTGGTCGGCAAGGGGATCACCTTCGACTCCGGCGGGCTGTCCATCAAGGGCGCCAAGGACATGGAGTGGATGAAGAGCGACATGGCCGGCGCCGCCGCGGTGGTGGCCACCGTGACGCTCGCCGCCGGGCTGAAGGTGCCGGTCGAGGTGATCGCCACGCTGCCGATGGCGGAGAACATGCCCGGCGGCTCGGCGTACCGGCCGCAGGACGTGCTCACCATGTACGGCGGCCGCCGGGTCGAGGTGCTGAACACCGACGCCGAGGGCCGGCTGATCCTGGCCGACGCGATCGCGCGGGCCTGCGAGGACTCCCCCGCGTACCTCGTGGACGCCGCCACCCTGACCGGTGCGCAGCTCGTCTCGCTGGGCACCCGCACCGCGGGCGTGATGGGCAACGACGAGGACTTCCGCGCCCGGGTGGTCTCCGCCGCGGCCAAGGCCGGCGAGGCGGTGTGGCCGATGCCGATGCCGGCCGAACTGCGCACCGACCTGGACTCGCCGGTCGCGGACCTGGCCAACATCACCGGGCACCGCAACGGCGGGATGCTGTCCGCGGCGCAGTTCCTGTCCGAGTTCGTCGCGGACGGGGTGACCTGGGCGCACATCGACGTGGCCGGCCCGGCGTTCAACACCGGCAGCCCGTGGGGCTACACCCCCAAGGGCGGCACCGGCGTGCCGGTGCGCACCCTGCTGGCCGTGCTGGAGGACATCGCCGCGAACGGCTGACGCCTCCGCCCCGGCACCGGGGGCGAACGGCCGACGCCGCGCCCGCCCGGCGCGCGGGGTCAGGTGAGCGGCGGCAGGTCGGAGTCGTCGACGCCCTGGTTCGCGCTCGGCACCCCGGTGTCGCCGGTGGCCTTGCGCCTGGCCGACCACTCCCGCATCCGCTTGGGGTAGCCGACCAGGTTCGTGTCGTACACCGGGATGGCCAGCCGGCGGCCGAGGTCCCGGGCGGCTTCCGGACCGGAGATCCGGCGCCGGGTCCACTCCCCGTCCGCGGCGACCAGCACGACGGTGGCCTCGGTGACGGTGGTACGCGGCTCGACGTACGCCTCCACACCGCGCCTGGTGCGGACGAACTCCTCGAGGTGGCTGGTGTCCTCGCCGCTGGCACGGCGCACACCGCCGTTGCGCCGCTTGCGCCGCCGGAACAAACCCAACGCTGGGCTCCTTTCCCGACCCCGGCCGGATGGGCACTGCCGCGCCGGACCTGCGCGCGCCGCCCTGCTGGTCCAGCTTCCCACGCCGCGGGCGCGGCGTCAGGCCGCTTGTGGCGTGGATCCCTGCCGTCGGTCCCCGCCGCCGCTCCCCAGCCGCCGCTCCCCAGCCGCCGGTCCCCGCCGCCGGTCCCCGCCGCCGGTCCTGGCCGCGGCACCCTCGTCGCGCTGGGGAGCCTCCCAATGCCAAGATGGTCGGTGGTCCCCCAGCGGGACTCAGCCGATGGCCGGTAACGACCACCCGAGGAGCACCTGTGGCGGACACGAGCGTCGACCTCGTCATCCTCGGCGGAGGCAGCGGCGGGTACGCCTGCGCTCTGCGCGCCGCCGAGCTGGAGATGAGCGTCGTCCTCATCGAGAAGGACAAGGTCGGCGGCACCTGCCTGCACCGCGGCTGCATCCCCACCAAGGCGTTGCTGCACGCGGCCGAGGTCGCCGACACGGCACGGGAGAGCGCGCAGTTCGGAGTGCAGACCACCTTCGACGGCATCGACGTGGCGAAGGTCAACTCCTACAAGGACGGGGTCGTCAACAAGATGTACCGCGGCCTGTCCGGGCTGATCAGGTCCCGCGGCATCCAGTACGTGGAGGGCGAGGGCAGGCTGGTCTCGCCCACCGCCGTTCGGGTCGGCGAGGACACCTACACCGGCGGGCACGTGGTGCTGGCCACCGGGTCGTACGCGCGGACGCTGCCCGGGCTGGAGATCGACGGCGAGCGGATCATCACCAGCGACCACGCGCTGCTGCTGGACCGGGTGCCAGCCTCCGTGGTGGTGCTCGGCGGCGGCGTGATCGGCGTGGAGTTCGCCAGCGTGTGGAGGTCCTTCGGTGCCGAGGTCACCATCGTCGAGGCGCTGCCGCACCTGGTCCCGCTGGAGGACGAGGCCAGCTCGGTGCTGCTGGAGCGGGCGTTCCGCCGCCGGAAGATCGCGTACAAGGTGAACGCAAGGTTCGCCGGGGTGGAGCGCACCGAGTCCGGGGTGAAGGTGTCGCTGGAGACCGGCGAGTCCATCGAGGCCGAGTTGCTGCTGGTCGCCGTCGGCCGCGGGCCCATCTCGGACGGCCTCGGGTACGACGAGGTCGGCGTGCAGATGGACCGCGGGTTCGTCACCGTGGACGAGTACTGCCGGACGAACGTGCCCACCATCTCCGCGGTGGGCGACCTGATCCCCACCCTGCAGCTCGCCCACGCCGGCTTCGCCGAGGGCATCCTGGTGGCCGAGCGGCTGGCCGGCCTGGCCGTGGTGCCGATCGACTACGCCGGCGTGCCGCGGGTGACGTACTCCGAGCCGGAGGTCGCCTCGGTGGGGCTGACCGAGGCGCAGGCGGTGGAGAAGTACGGTGCGGACAAGATCGCCGTGCAGAACTACGATCTGACCGGCAACGGCAAGAGCCAGATCCTGAAGACCTCCGGCGCGGTGAAGCTGGTCGCCGTGAAGGAGGGCCCGGTGCTCGGCGCGCACATGGTCGGCAGCCGGGTCGGCGAGCTGATCGCCGAGACCCAGCTCATCTACAACTGGGAGGCGTGGCCTGGCGAGGTCGCCCAGCTCATCCACCCGCACCCGAGCCAGACCGAGGCGATCGGCGAAGCGCACCTGGCGCTGGCCGGCAAGCCGCTGCACGTCCACTGACCAGCTCGCTGCCCGCACCGGCAGAACGCAAAGGAGTCGCAGACCAATGCCGGTCTCCGTCACGATGCCCCGCCTCGGCGAAAGCGTCACCGAGGGCACTGTCACCCGCTGGCTGAAGAAGGAGGGCGAGCAGGTCCAGGCCGACGAGCCGCTGCTCGAGGTCTCCACCGACAAGGTGGACACCGAGATCCCCTCCCCCGCGTCCGGCGTGCTCACGGCGATCAAGGTCGGTGAGGACGAGACCGTCGAGGTCGGCGTCGAACTGGCCACCATCGACGAGGCCGGGAAGGGCGGGGGTACGGCGACGGCGCCGCCCGCCGAGAAGGCCGAGGAGCCGGCCGCCGAGGCCGCCGCGCCCGCACCCGCCGAGGAGAAGCCGGCCGAGCGGCCCGCCGCCGAGGCGGCTCCCGAGCCGGCCGCGGAGCCTGAGCCCGCTGCGGAGCCTGAGCCGGCCGCCGCGCCGGCCACCCAGGCTGCGCCATCGCCATCGCCATCGCCATCGCCAGCGCCGGCAGCGGCCACGGCGCCGGCCGCCCAGACCGCGCCGGCCGCCGCCACGGCACCCGCGGCGCCCGCACCTGCGGCGACCGCCGAGGCCGAGGAGGAGTCCGCCGAGGGCGAGGACGGAGCGGGCGCGTACGTGACCCCGCTGGTGCGCAAGCTCGCCGCCGAACACGCCGTGGACCTGGCCACCCTCAAGGGCACCGGGGTCGGCGGCCGGATCCGCAAGCAGGACGTCCTCGAGGCGGCCCGGGCGGCGCAGCCCGCGCCCGCGGAGAGCGTCCCGGAGCAGCCCGCACCGGCCGCTGCCCCCGCGGCGGCCGGCCGGCCGGCCGCCGCTGCCGCCCCGGCACCGGCCGCTGCCGCGCTGCGCGGCAGGACCGAGAAGATGTCGCGGCTGCGTACCGTCATCGCGCACCGGATGGTCGAGTCGCTGCAGGTCAGTGCCCAGCTCACCAGTGTGGTCGAGGTGGACGTCACCAAGGTCGCGCGGCTGCGCAACCGGGCCAAGGCGGCGTTCGAGGCGCGCGAGGGCGTGAAGCTCTCCTTCCTGCCGTTCTTCGCGCTGGCAACGGTGGAGGCGCTCAAGCAGCACCCCAAGGTGAACGGCTCGCTGGACGTCGAGGCCGGCACCGTGACCTACCACGACGCCGAGCACCTGGGGGTCGCGGTGGACACCGAGCGTGGGCTGCTGGTGCCGGTGATCCACAATGCCGGCGACTTCAACCTGGCCGGGCTGGCACGCAAGATCGCCGACCTGGCCGACCGCACCCGCCACAACAAGATCAGCCCGGACGAGCTGTCCGGTGGCACGTTCACGCTGACCAACACCGGCAGCCGCGGTGCGCTGTTCGACACCCCGATCCTCAACCAGCCGCAGGTCGGCATCCTCGGCACCGGCGCGGTCGTCAAGCGTCCGGTCGTGGTGGACGACCCGGATCTGGGGGAGGTGGTGGCGGTCCGCTCGATGGCCTACCTCGCCCTCACCTACGACCACCGGCTGGTGGACGGGGCCGACGCCGCCCGGTTCCTGACCACGGTGAAGGAGCGGCTGGAGGCGGGCCAGTTCGAAGCGGAGCTCGGTCTGGCGTGAACCGGCCGGCCATGAAGGTCGCGGTGACCGGGTCGTCGGGACTGATCGGGGGCGCCCTGGTCACCGAGCTGCGCGGGGATGGCCACACCGTGGTGCGGCTGGTCCGCCGCGCACCCGCCGCGGCCGACGAGGTCCGGTGGGACCCGGGTGACGGCAGGCTCGACCCGGCCGCGTTCGCCGACGTGGACGCCGTCGTGCACCTGTCCGGCGCAGGCGTCGGCGACCATCGGTGGACCGAGCAGTACAAGCGGGTGGTGTACGAGAGCCGGATCGAGTCGACCCGCACGGTGGTGTCCGCGCTGGTCGCCGCCGGGCAGCGGCCGCGGACGCTGCTGTGCGCCTCCGCGGTCGGCCGGTACGGCAACACCGGAGACCGGGTCATCGACGAGCGGGCGCCGGTCGTGGTGCTGTCCCGCCGGGGCGGGCTGGTCGGCCGGACGTTGCCGCTGTACCGCTTCGGCCTCGGCGGCCGGCTCGGCAGCGGCCGCCAGTACTGGCCGTGGATCAGCCTGGCCGACGAGGTCGGCGCGATCCGGTTCCTGCTCACCGCGGACGTACACGGCCCGGCCAACCTGACCAGCCCGGAGCCGGTGACGAACGCCGAGTTCACCCGCCGGCTCGCCCGCGCGGTGCACCGGCCGGCGCTTGCCTTCGTCCCCCGGCCGGCCCTGCGGGTCGTGCTCGGTGAGTTCGCCGAGGAGGTGCTGGGCGGGCAGCGCGCCGTGCCCGCGGTGCTGGAACGCGCCGGGTACCGCTTCCAGCACGCCGATCTGGACGCGGCCCTGCGCTGGGTGCTTGCCCGGTGACCGCACCGCGACATCCGACAGGCTCAGGACGGAGGCTGCCAGACCAGGTGGCCACCGAGGAACCGGACGGTGCGCGCCCAGGCCAGCTCCGCCGAACCCGGTCGGTACGCCGGCACGTCGGCGTTGGCGAAGGCCTGCCGGGAGCCCGGGTACTGGAAGGTCTCCACCGGGGTACCGCCGGAGATCAGCCACTCTGCGAACGCCGCCGGCGCCTCGGGCGGGTCCCAGACGTCGTGCTCGGCGAAGTGGAACTGCACCGGGCAGCCGATCGGCGCCCACTCGTCGGCCTCCAGCATCGCGTAGTACACCGTCAGCGCGTCGAGCGGCACGACGGTGGCAACCTGCAGCGCGAGCCAGCCGCCCATGGAGTACCCCAGCAGGCCGATCCGCTCCGCACCGCGCCGCCGCAGGTGGTCCAGCGCGACGAGCAGCCGCCCGCGCGCCAACTCCACGTCCATGGCCCGGAACATCCGCTCCGCCTCGAAGTCGTCCCTGGTGGTCTTCCCGTCGTACAGGTCCGGCGCCAGGGCCGTCATCCCGGACCCGGCGAGGGCGTCGCACCGCTGGCGCAGGTGCGGCAGGAGCCCGTACCAGTCGTGCGCGACGACCACGCCGGCGCGGACCTCCGCCGCCTCGGCGAGGTAGCCGAACGCCGCCGTCCGGCCCTGGCCGATGCGGGTGAGCCCCGCCGCGTTGGTCACCACGCCACCTAAGGGAGTTCGAACGTATGTTCGAATCCTAGGTCGACCGGGTCCCCGTCGCAACCGTTCGGCGCCGTTCGGCAGCGTTCTGTCAGACCCCTCCCCTAGCGTCCGCGGCATGAACCGCACCGACCGTCTGTACGCGATCGTTGAGGAGCTGCGGGCGGTGGCCCCGCGGCCGCGTAGCGCCCGGTGGCTGGCCGACCGGTTCGAGGTGAGTTGCCGCACCATCGAGCGGGACGTCAGCGCGCTGCAGCAGGCCGGGGTCCCGTTGTACGCGGAGCCGGGCCGGACCGGCGGCTATGTGGTTGACGTTCGTACCACGCTGCCGCCCTTGAACGTCACGGCGGCCGAGTCGGCGGCGATCGCGCTCGCCCTGGAGGAGTACGGCGGCCCGTTCGCCGCCGAGGCCCGCACCGCGCTGGGCAAGGTGCTGACCGCCATGTCGGGCCCCCAGGCGCGGGCGGCGCACGAGCTCGCCGGCCGGGTGCGGCTCATCTCCGGTACGACGCCGGTGCGCGGCCACCCGGCCAGCCAGGTGATCGAGGAGGCTGTCGCCCGGCACCGGGTGGTGCGGCTGTCCTACATGGACAAGAGCGGCGAGGTGACGAGCCGGGACGTGGAGCCGGTGTCGCTGGTCGGCTCCCGGCAGCAGTGGTACCTGATCGGCTGGTGCCGGCTGCGCGGTGCCGCCCGGGCGTTCCGGCTGGACCGGGTGCAGCGTGCGGTGCTGACCGGCGCGCAGGCACCGCCGCGGCGGTTCGACGACGTGGTGCCGCCCGGGGCGAAGCTGACCACGCGGGTGCTGAGCCTGCTGCCGACCCCAGGGTAGGTCGTCCGCAAACGCCGACAGGCTGTTGTCGCCGCCGCTGGAGAGCCTTGGGGGGTCAGGCACTCCAGAGAGGACGACATCATGGACCAGGTACCGGGTGGGATCGGCTGGTTCGAGGTCGGCACGGCCGACCCCGAAGGCGCGGAGCGGTTCTACGGCGGGCTGTTCGGCTGGACCTTCGACAGGGACGACGGCCCGATGGACTACCGGTTGGTGACCACCGGCGAGGGCAAGGGCCCGAGCGGCGGCATCCACGGCCACGGCGGTGCGATGCCGAACTACGCCGTGTTCTGCGTCAAGGTGACGGACGTGGCGGCCACCGTGGCCCGGGCGGAAGGGCTGGGGGCGAAGACGCTGGTGCCGCCGACCGGGGACGGCTCCGCCGTTGTCTTCGCGCACCTCGGCGACCCGGACGGCAACCACTTCGCGATCTACTCCCAGCCCGCGCCGTGACCGCGCCGCGGGCGGCGGTCAGCCGGCGAGGTCTTCGAGGACGGCGGCCAGGGCGTGGATGCCGGCCACGCAGTCGGCGTCCGCGGCGTACTCGGCCGGGCTGTGGCTGACGCCGGTGGGGTTGCGTACGAACAGCATCGCGGTGGGCACCCGGGCGGCCAGGATGCCGGCGTCGTGGCCGGCGCCGGTGGGCAGCTCGGGCGCGCCGCCGCCGAGCGCGGCGACCAGTCGTTGGCGGAGCGTCGGGTCGAACGCCACCGCCGGGGTGACCGATTCGGTGCTGACCGCGACCTCCACTCCGTCCCGCTGCCCACGCTCGGTCGCGGCCTGCCCGATCGCGGCGACCAGCTCCTGGAGGGTGGCCTCGTCGGGAGCGCGCGCGTCCAGCCATCCGTCCACTGTGGACGGTACGGCGTTGGTGCCGTTCGGGACGACCGTCACCCGCCCGAAGGTGGCCAGCGCGCCGGCCAGCCGCGCCTTCTTGCGGGCGGACAGCACCGTGTTCGCGAACGTCAGCATCGGGTCGCGCCGGTCGGCCAGCCGGGTGGTGCCGGCGTGGTTTGCCTCGCCGGCGAAGCGGTACCGCCAGCGGCCGTGCGGCCAGATCCCGGTGGCCACGCCGATCGGCGCGCCGAGGTCTACCAGCCCGCGGCCCTGCTCGACGTGCAGTTCCACGAAGGCGCCGATCCGGCCGAGCACCTCAGGGTCGGCGCCCGCCGCGCGCGGGTCCGCACCGGCGGCGCGCATGGCGTCGGCCAGCGACGTGCCGTCGGCGTCGGTGAGCGCCAGCGCCCGGTCGCGCTCGATGGCCCCGGACAGCAGTCGGCTGCCGAGGCAGGCCACCCCGAACCGGGCGCCCTCCTCGTCCGCGAAGGCAACCACCGCGACCGGCCGGGCCGGGGTCACGTCGCGGTCCCGCAGTTCGTCAACCGCGCAGAACGCCGAGATCACCCCGAGCGGCCCGTCGTACGCCCCGCCGTTCGGAACCGAGTCCAGGTGGCTGCCGGTGACGACGGCGCCCGGCCCGGGCGTACCCCACCAGGCCCACAGGTTGCCGTTGCCGTCCACGGTGCGGTCCATGCCGCGGGCCGCCGCCTCACCGGCGAACCACTCCCGGCAGGCCAGGTCCGCGGCCGTCCAGCCGAAGCGGCGGTACCCGCCGCTGGCCGGGTCCCGCCCGATCGGCGCCAGCGCGTCCAGCAGCGACCGGAACCGCACCGCTGTCGCCGACCCGCCCGCGACGGCTCCCCGTCCGGCGGCCGGCCCCGGGACGCCAGGCCCTGGGGCACCGGACCCCGGGGCGGCCGGCCCCGCAGGCGGCACGGCAGCCGGCCGGCCGGCGCGGTCAGGCCCGGACAACGGCCTCCTCGTCGGTCTGCGCGGCCGGCTCGTCCGCGCGAGACAGCCGG